>Ga0307516_10002643_pt1 | contig 23714 bp, 15 predicted proteins | sample 19_EM_MG_FD_203310 | JGI IMG/M metagenome (GOLD analysis project Ga0307516, IMG submission 203310) | Populus trichocarpa ectomycorrhiza microbial communities from riparian zone in the Pacific Northwest, United States - 19_EM | ecosystem: Host-associated > Plants > Roots > Unclassified | place...
CTTGACAGCCTTATAAGACTCAAAGCCACAGGTGATCCCAAAACACTCGCAAAAAAACTAAACATCTCCCTAAGGGCCGTATATGACTATATCAACACGCTGAGATCCCTCGGTGCGCCCATCAATTACAATCGCCACAAAGGGACCTACTACTATGATGAGCAGGGCCATTTTCATTTTAAATTCATCAGAACCCATTTAGAGTAATTTCTCTTCATCATTTTCTTCAACATTTTGTATATGTACATATACGGGAAATGTTCAGCATTTTTCCTCGGGATCATTTTCATAGCAGGGTGCCGGGATGCAACGCCGCTTGCAAGCCGACAATCTCTTGCTGCCTCTCTTCTTCATTGTAAGGAGGAATTCCGTGTCGGGGGGCTTTCCTATCTTATTGCGGAGAAGGGCCGTATCTCCGGTGAATATTTTGATGCCGGAGCGGAAGACAGGGAGATGGCGTCTTCCCAGGGTATTCTCGCGCATTTCATAGCGCCTCTTATACTCGACCGGATGATCAGGGACTCTTCGGTACATGAACAGGATAGCGCATCGCAATGGCTAAAAGCGAGAGACCTGAATTTTGTACCGTCCGACTATTATGAGAGGGATACGGGGCGGGCAGATCAAATGACCGGGAGAATACTAAGAATCATTGATAAACACCCGCATTCCGAAAACTATTCTGTCGAAGGGGGCTTCCGGGGCAAATGTGAGCTACGGCCTGGCGAGGGAATAAAAGGGTTGTTCCAAAATCTCCGGCGCATTTCAGACTACTTCGACCGGTGCTACCCCGAATATACGGCCCCGGGAGATGGCATATACAATGTTTTCCCCGGATGGTACACCCGGGGGCTTCGCGTTTTTTTTGGATGGAATATCTTAAAATTCCAGGGTCAGACGGTCTTATGGAATTGTTTTGCCGAGGGCGCCTCAACCATCCTGCTTATAAAATTCATGGAAAAACGGGTATTCATAGCGCTCGGCTATGCCACGGGCTGTTTGCTCTCTCCCCCGGACCTGAACAGGAACGACCTGCTGCAGTCTCCTTTTGCCGTGACGCTACTAAAGGAACTCTACCTGCAGAACCCCGAAATTGATTACACCCAGCCCGGGGACTCGCTCTATACGGAGTTGGCGCAAAAGCAAGGGTCCTCATATAACTTTATCTATCTCCACGATCTATTGGCCCATGCCAGGTTATACAGGATGACAGGGATGGAAGGGCAGGCCAATGCACTATACAAAGTGCAGGGACGGCTTATGAAAGATAGTTTGCTGGTGCGCTATGAGAATAAACCTGTGCTGGCAGAGATCGGCTATGTTCCGGACAACTTTAACGCTATTGTGCCTTTCACGCTGAAAACCTCATCCGCGATACAAATATTCGCAGGCGGCCAGGTACGGGTTCCACATGATTACAGAGATAATACGTACATCTATGACAATGTCCAGCTATTCCTCAATGACCATGCGGGGGAAAAAGCAAATTCCTGGCTCCACACACATCTTTTTCAATTCAATTACGGATCCAAAAAGTTGGAAAACCCGGAAGAGCTCTGCGCCTTTGGCGACCCTTCGGATAGTTCCTATATCGTGGAAGCGCGTATTGCCTGGAAAACGTTGAATTCTGTCAGGCATGCCGCCGGTAGAAACCTGCTGGCCAATGTATTGGTAAGTGATTGCGACCTCTATGAAAACTGGCGTGAAAGCATGTTATCCTGGGCAGTGGCGCCTGGTGAAAACTACGCGGATGAAAAAAAATACGGAACCCTGGCGCTGGCCGGGCGGCCCGGCCCGGCCAGCGCCAAAAAACTCTATGCCATACAAACAGGCAGCCCACCACTCATTGACGGCAAAACAGAAAAAGAATGGGACAGGGCGCCCTGGTCATCCATTGCCCTACCCTACCAGTATACTGTCAGCACCCTGGACAATTCAGGAAGGTTTAAGGCGCTGTTCGACAACCAGTACCTGTATTTCCTTTTCGAAATAACGGACAATTGTAAAAATCGTCTCGGGATCGTGACGACAGATAAATGCTGGATAGAGGACGCCGGCAACGGGCTGGTGGTGTGGAAAATGAACGGGGATACAACGGAGTATTTCCCTTCTTTCGACGACAGGAAGAGGTTATTCCTTCCGGCCGGAAAATATTTTTTGAAATATGCGTCCGACAAAGGCCATTCCTATGAGCATTGGTACGGCAGGCCTCCTGCCAACGGCATTTACGGCGCTTCTGTGTATGCGGCGGAAAACTAACCCCTGTATTCAAACCATTTTGTCATGAAAACTGTTCTTTTTTTAGCCACCACTTTGTGTTTGATGGTATCCTGTATTGACAACAGGGACCAGGCGGCCCTCCAGGTCGCGCTGAAAGTCTCCGGCAGCAACAGATCGGAGTTGGAAAAGGTGCTATCCCATTACTCCTCTAAGGAAGATAGTCTCCAGCGAAGGGCCGCCCGGTTCCTCATCGTGAATATGTCCGACCATTATGCCGATTATGGCGATGAAATAAATAAATACCGCCAGGTCTTCTCCATAATAGACACCCTTTCATATCGACAGGATGTTGTATCTGTAGCGGACAGGATGCGAATCGGGGATTCTCTACTGCACCTGTATGGCAATCCGAATTTGCAACGGTTGGAAAAAATACCGGATATGAAGATCATAACTGCGGATTATCTCATTGCCAATATCGACTTTGCATTCAAAGCCTGGAAGACGGCGCCATGGAGCAGGAAGGTCGGGTTTGACGATTTTTGCGAATATATCCTTCCCTATCGCGTAAGAGACGAACAAATGCAGTATTGGAGGCCCCAATACTATTATGAATACAGCCGCATGGCCGGGAATTACCGGCAAAACGATTCGCCCCGCAGGATTTTCTACTCCATGCGGTGGGACCTTGGCTTTGAAAATAATTTTACGGTGTATTTTTCCAAATATTTCCCTTTCCGACAAAGTATCAGCGACATCCTGAAAGGTAAAGTGGGCGGCTGCGAGACCACTTCTCTTTTTGTAACGACAGCCATGCGGTCAGCCGGCCTGCCCGTGGCCCTCGACTATATACCCCACTGGGGCAATGCTAATAACAGGCATTATATGGTGAGCCTGGTGGATCATTCAACCCCCGTGTCCCTGATCTCCAATCAGAATAAACCGGTCAATACCTGGTACCTGGTGGATTTTTCCTCCGAGACCGATGCACAACGGCATATTTTCTCCGTTGATGAACTGCCGCCCGGATTGGATATTCAATATGTACGTACCATTCCTAAAGTATACCGTTATACTTTTTCCCGGGACAGCATGTTGACCAGGATCAATCGAAGCATTCCCGCCGGAGAGATAAGCCCGGAATTTCGTTCCGTAAACTTTAAGGATGTCACGCAGGAATATATCACCTGCTCGGATTATAACCTGTCCCCTGGCCCGGCATTTAAAAAATACAAGCTTGCCTATCTCTGCGCGTTCGATATCACAGGCTGGAAGCCCATAGCGATAGCCACCATGGATCATGGCCGGGCGCTCTTTAAAAACATCGGCCGTAATACGATGTATCTTCCCGCGGTATACCGTGACGGAGAAATGATCCCTGCCGGAAATCCATTTTTCATAGACTCCCTGAACAGCATCCATGCCCTGGAAAAGGAGCAAGGCGAATTTCAGTCTGAACACCTGATCCGAAAGACCGCACTGTATTCCTATACCGCCTATCATACGGAAGTGGTGAAGGGAGGACGATTCGAAGGAGGTGATGATCCAGGGTTTAAGCACCCGGTGTTGCTGGATTCCATCAGGCAATATCCTTTTTACATGAATGAGATCACCATCAAAGCCCCGAAACATTATCGGTACCTGCGTTATGTAGCCCCGAATACAAAAGTCCCGGAACCGGACAATATTGCTGAAATACAATTCTTTGAAGCAGGCAGCCCGTTGGCGTTGAAAGGTCAGTTCACGGGCAGCGAAGGCAGTCCGGGTCATGAGATCGCAAAGGCCTTCGATAATAACCTGGATTCTTATTATGAGAACAAAGGCGGCAAGAACGGCTGGATCGGCCTTGACCTGGGGAAGAAAAGCCGGGCCAAAATTGCGCGTATCCGGTTCTGCCCCAGGAACGACACCAATTGTATTTTGCCAGGAGAGGAATATGAACTTTTTTATTGGGACACTCAATGGGTATCCCTTGGAGCAAAAAAAGCCACAAACTATTATCTCGATTACTCCGTCGTACCGGCAGGCACCCTTTACTGGCTCAGGTGTAATTCAGGCGGGGAGGAAGAGAGAATATTTTCCTACGAACATGGAGTTCAGCGATGGTGGTAAAACCCCAGCGCCTATTTTTTTCCAAACCTTCTCGGGAAATAAGACAATGTAAACATAAAGTACTGCTGTAAGACATTAACGGTCCCGTGCGTCAGCACATTATTGGAGGAACCATAATTGATGATGCCTTTATTCTGATGTAACAGGTCGAGGGCAGAGAATTTCATTTCCAGGTTATTCGCCTTCATCAACCTGTAAAGGGCATTGGCATTCCAGATGGTGAACCTGGTGGCATCAGAACCGGTGGAGGTGTTGAGATTATAGGTGATATTACTGCTGAGGGTGAACCTCTTTGTGCATTTGACACTTGCGCTGAATAAAGTACTGGCAGTCGAGTTTTGAAACCGGGTGCCATTTTCCGGATCTGATTGCCGGGAACGGTAAACCGACACCATCTGGCTTGATCGCACCGTCACGAAATCGCCGAAGGCATAATACAGGTTAATAACAAATTCTTCCCTGAATTGCCGGGAAATATTCAATACCTTATTTACATAATTTGGATTACGGGCCAGGCCCGTCGTATTATCGAGTTGTACCTGCAGCTCATTTCGGCCCCACTTAAACGCTTTGTTCAATCCGCCTGTTACATTGACATACTTACAGCCATTGCTATTTACAAAATATCGCGTTGTACGCCCCAGTTCATCAACAATGGCGCTATCCGAAAGGTTATCCTGAATAGATCCGGCGCTAATTTTGAGGTTATAATTAAACATGTTCCTGGCATGGAGGTTCGTATGGGTGAACTGAAAGGATATTTCCTGCCTATAATTCGATCTCAGGTGAATATTCCCCTGTTGAACAAAATAAGGATTTGTACTGTCCACCAACGGGGCCAGTTGACTGATGTCCGGATAATCTGAACTACTATTATAATAAAGGATGTAATTGTCATGAAAATCCCCATACTGTTGATTATCATAATTCAGGCTTCCATTGGGCACAAATTTCTTATAGCGCCTGCTGATATCCTGAAAATCATGCGTTGAAGCATTCTCCATATTATAGAACTGTCCCTGTAAATTCACATCGATGGTCAGCGCCTTTTCATACCTGTTCACAAGGTATTTCTGAATGCGTTTATTAATATTCATCAAAGGCAGATCGTTCAAAACGGTATAGGTACTGATATTTGTCAGATAATCATTTACACGATAATACCCGTTGACCCTATCAAAATCCTTTACCTTATTATTTTCATTGTTTTTCCTGACATCAAGGATGTTTTGCAATTTTATCGCCATACCGTGAAATCCGGCGCCCCCGAATATCCAGGGCGAGAGATTCCCCAGGCCGGCAACGATATGATGGCCGGATCTATCCGTATTGTTCAGGTATTTCCTGTCGAATGTCTTATTCTGTGCCGGATTATACATGGAATAAAACCTGGCGAGATCGGACTTATCATCGGAAATACCTGTCGCATTAAAGGTATAATTAATATCATAATCACCCGGCATACGGCTATAATCAGCCTGATCCTTCCGATGGTTAAATCCAACTCCAATTTCCATATTTTTCGAGTCGTGATGGTCGTTATTGGCGGCCTCATTAACGCTCTGTACCTCGTTTAATGAATTGGATACACTGTCGTGCCGGCTGTCTGTATAATGGCTGATATTACTATTCAGTGTAGCGACCGCGTAAAAAGAATTGCGCCCCCTTTTTCTATCATACCGTGCATTAAATCGCTGATCGGTAGAAGTGGTCCTGCTTGCACCATAAGTCTTTTGTGTGATGTTGCTGTCACCCGTGAGGAATGTAATGGTCTGGCTATTGTTGATCGCATCAATATTATTATTGCCGAGGAAGTAGTTTGCCGTGAGACTGTTAGTCCTGTCCCATAGGGGGGGGGCAAAATCATGCTGAAAAATAAAGCCGCCCGCATTAGGATGGTTTATGCCCTGCACCCTGAAATCGGGTTGGTAGTCTATATTGGCCCCCACTCCTTTAAATGTGCTATTCCGCAGCAGGGTGTTCACATTGCCTGCCACTTTGTTTATATTATTACCGGCTGCCACGAACCCTATCTGAGTCTTCGGGGAATATATATTCAGGTTGCCGTCCGCCTCAAAATATTTCCTGGTCCCATAGCCTGCGGCCAACTTCCCGAAATGTCCATATTTACTATCTTTTTTCAGCCTTATATTTATCTCCGTAACCGAATCAAAAGGATTATTTTGATTTTTATTACGTTGATATACCTGTATTTTATCAATGGAGGTCTTGGGAAGATTTTGTGTTGCAACTCTTGTATCGCCGCCAAAAAAAGGTTTTCCATCCACCAACACATTGCTCACCTGCTTCCCGTTCACGGTAATAGTGCCATCGCCCCAAATTGTAATGCCTGGTAGTTTCCGTAGCAAGTCTTCCACGACGGCGTTGCTGTCAAGCTTAAAAGCCGCAGGGTTGAATTCGAGCGTATCGCCATTCATCCGCACCGGGAGGATGGCGCTGACAACCACTTCTTCCAGAACATTTTCGCTCCTTTTCAGAGCCAGGTATTTCAGGTCCATCCTTTTAGTAGCCCCGGGGATCGTAAATACCCTTATTAGGGTCTTGTATCCCGTGAAGCTGATCACCATCCGCAGAGAAATACCCACCGGCATGTCTTTAAATTGAAACTCCCCGATGACATTCGACAATTGATAACCGACCAGGGACGAATCCTTTGATCTATAAATAGCCACCGTTGCCGACTGCAATGCATAATTGTGTGTGGAATCCCAGGCAATGCCACTGATGGTGCACTTCCATGCAGAATCCCCTTTTTGCCCTAAAAGGGGATTATAAAAGACTATCGCCAGCAATAAAAAGTAAAAAGCCTTCATACATCAAAGATCTCCTTTGGGCTTTAGTTGAATGATAACCGGATTACTTTTCCGGGTCTGGCTTTTAAAATAGGCATCCAGCACTTTCGGGTAAGAAAGATGCTTATCGCCGGCAATCTCTTTTGCTTTGAACATTTCATAAGATGACAGGCTGATGTAGACATACTCCTTCTCTTTGGCTTCTATTTGCTTTATATTATACCTATCGCCAAACAAAGGCAACCAGGATGTAGCTATGTCCGGCGCCAATCTATTCAAAGAAAATAAATTCCCCGATCTTAGCCCATATATAAACACGTCCCTCACTGAGCTTACTTTAAATAATATGGTCTTATTGAATGCGTATACATCAGAAATTATTTTAATAAGATCAGGGTTCTTAAGAAAATAAGCTTCCCTATCTTTTTCTGTGTTAAAGGTGTCAGTAAAATATGTTTCGGGAATGGTGTTCTTCAAAGGGAAGATAAACTGATATAAAGGTTGAACAGAATCGCCGGTCACTTTATAAATCACATAATCCAACGGTCGCGTGAAATAAAATGAGGAATCATTGTCCGCCTGAGAAAAACCTCCTCCGCCTGCAGCCCTCCCGCAGCGGGCCATGTCCTTATTGGTATTATAAGGGAACCAGGATTTATACGATCTGCCATTTTTCATAATGGACAATTGATAACCCGTGGAGTCGGGCAGCCTTTTATCCGCCAGAAAAAAGGAGGTTGCTGTAATATATGGGGATAACCTGGCAGTTTCAAAATTATCAGCAATTGCGGTCGATGACGCCTTTTCATTCAACAGGCGTCCATTCATATCGAAGTATCGCGCAAATGCGTATTTACTATAGAGCTTTAATACTTCCAGGGGATTATTCATCGCACTTGCCATGACCTGGGGGGGGATCGCGGATTGATTCAAAAAAAATATCAGTAGCCTGTTCTTTTCCTTTTCATAAGAAAAATAGGGTAGAATGGCCGAATTCTGGTTGCTGATCTTTGCATGAAAAGATCCATCCCTGTTAAATATAAAGATCGAAAAGGTGCTGGTGTTATCCAATATTATAAAATAATCCTTTGTAACCAGGAGTTTGTCTATTTGCCCGAACAAACTTCTTTTAGTAGACTCCAAAGGAATAAAATCTATCTGATCGAATATATGCGAGGAACTTTCGCCGGATGCATTGGCAGGATCAACGCGAATTGTAACGGGCTTTTGTGCATTAGCGTTTATAATAAGGCACATGCAAAATATCGATATGGTTGCAATTTTAGTTCTTTTCATGGATGGATCTTACTTCTGATAATTTGAAAATATTTATTTACGGCCTGTTCTTTGCCAAGCATCGGGAAAAATATATGGGTAATTTCTTTCGATCGGGTGTCATAAATGAACAAGTATGGTTTCTGCTTATTATTACTGCTTAAATTGATCAGTTCTGAAGAAACTTCCCTGAACTGTATGTCTTTTCTGACCTTTTCGTACCAGTCCTTATATCTCAAAGCGCAGTTTTTCAGGGCGCCCTGATACCAGACCTCCACAGGCAACTGTTTGGCCCATTTCCCTTCCGCAATTTCATTCATAACCATATCCATGCATTCATCACAATCGAAGTTGGAAACTTTTATTACAAGGACCTTTTTATTTTCGATGGCAAAAGGCACATTAATACGCGCATTATCATCCATATATGCAGAAAACATTAAAGAATCCTGTGACTGGTCATGCAGGGCCAATTCCTCCTTTATTTCTTTTATCCGCTCATTGTATAGCGCCTTATTCCTTATGTCCGAGCAGGAGATCAAGAGAGAAAATAAGCATAAATATTTCAGCATCCCTGTTTATTTATTCATTTTTAAATCGTATAATAAAAGTATCGGACTTTGATTGGTATGGAGGTCCGTTAATCCGAATTTCTTACAGAAACCATGAATGGGCCCCGCGGCCCGGCCGTCCATTTCTTCCTCCTTCAGCCGTTGCAACAAATAATCAGGATGAATAATCGATACAAACCGGCCGTCCTCCTGGCTCATTAAGCTTGGGAATGTCTCATAATCCAGCAAAAAGGGGATACTATCCATCCTTGCCGGCAACCTGTTATTATCAAAGATCAGAAGTTTGCCGGAGCTTTTCTCAAACAGGGCATTTTCGACGCTGCGACTGCCGGAACTATGGAGTACAAAGCTGAACAGGATCATGACGAAACGATCGTTCTCTATATAGTTGATCAGAACAGGCATTTTATTCCTGAACAAATACTCTGTTTTATTTTTAATTCCATTGTCCGTAATAAAATCCTCCGGCTTCTCTTTATTACTAACCAGGCTTACCAGGTTGCGGGGCGTCAGACCGTTGGAGGAAATACTATATACCGTATCGTTAAAATTCTCAAAAAAGAGAGCCGTGTCGCCACCGGCTACCGTCGACAATTTCGAGAAACATTCAAAGGAAAATGCGGCTTCCGTACGCTTTTTTCCCGAGTAAGACAGGTAACTGTCTTTAATGTCCAGATTAAAATAACGGGTGCTGAACAACCGGTGGCTCGTATTGATTGCACCGGCTTGGTCCTGAAAGCCTTTATAGAAAAAATAATTGCTTCCGGCAGCATAGAAGTTCAGTACCCCTGGAAATTTTGTCTGGGTCGAACCGATCAGGCCGCCCGATGAATCTAATTGAATAAACAGGGCTTCTTTATTATTATTTCGCCCTACAAGCTCAATATTACCGGTGCCTTCATTTATCCTACCGTCAAGCAGGGTCTTATACAGGGGAACTGCACGCGACTTACGCGATACTTTGCGGATAAAGGACCCATTATCATCAAAGATGGATACAGCCCCTTCCCTTGTCAGGTCAAAGCAATATATTTTTCCCCTGAAAAAAGATATTTTTTCAATCCCAGGAATGACGTCATCAGAGTCCTTCATCTTTAGCCTGATCAGCTTTACATCTGTCAGATCACAATCAGCAACGCCCGGGGAAGAAGGATTTTGCATCTTAAAAGTAATGGTATCCGTATTGATCCTGATCGTATGTTGCAGGTGAATGGAAGGTTTACCATTGAATCCGGCCCCTCGTCCACATGATAGGTTCGATAATACAAACAGGGACAGGGCAGTTATCCCGATCACAAATGAAGCTTTCATTTTTGAAGTCTCGTTTTATAATATATACAAAAAGATCGAGGAGCTTCTATACTGCATGAAGCTACCTCAATCTTTAAACAGATCAGACGATTATACGATCAAGGATCCCGACTAATCAAATTTTACCCTGCAGCTAACGATGGAACAGTAATTATACCAACTGGCTTTTACGCAGGTGTCCTTATAAGTCTCTCTTAAATTAGAATACGCATTTATGTTGGCGGATGTATAATACCCGCTAACTCCTGCTACTACATTCGTTCCGGGGATTGTGCTCCCTTGATTTACATAAACAGAGCCCGACGCTCCGGACGATGAATTTGCTGAGCTTGCGACCATTGCCCATTGATCCCGCGGACATTCAATGGTGCTGGTGGAATAACCAAATCCACTGCCTACGCCTCCTTCATCGTCCGCGACAAAGGAACTAAATCCAATGAAAAAAACGGCTAATGCTAAAAAGCCAATCAACTTGTTACGCATAAATTTTTATTTTTTGATTAATAATTAAAAATTCAGTCAACTAATATGAATTTTTATCAAAAATAGCTGTAGTCAATGCAAGGAACTTGCACATTTCCTTTTTCTTTAAAATGTGGAAAGCTTATGTAAGACCCGTCTACGCAGAAGGGCGAAAAAAAAGCCTGTCGGACAGACAGGCTTGAGAGATAAAATGAGGTGCGTATTATTTTCCGCCGAATACTTTCTTAAGCAGGTCCGTCACCTGCGCAGCAGGGTCCTTGCGGATATTCTTTTCTTCCTGCGCTACATAATAAAAGACCCCGTCGAGGGCCCGTGCCGTAGCATAAGAAGGAAGATCGGTATTGACCTTATTGAAAGTAGTCGGGAGTTTGTTATAGGTTTCAAACACCGTCTTCCAGTATTTGGTGGCGCCTGTCTTTTGCAGGGAAGTATCGATCACGGGGCGGAAGGCCGCGGTGAGGTCGGCATTGGTTGATTTACGGAGATAACCCGTAGCCGCCGTATCGGCCCCTTTCAGAATGCTCAGACCATCCTGTACCGTCATTCTTTTAACGGCATTCAGGAAGATGGGGGCCGCTGATTTGGAAGCGTCTTCCGCCGCCCTGTTGAGGCTGAGGATCGCATCGTCGACCATTTTACCAAAGCCTGCGCTGCGAAGGGTCTTTTCTACTTTCTGCGCTTCGGGGGGCAGCAGGATCTTTACGGCGGCATCTTTAAAGAAGCCATCCGCAGCGGATAATCTATCCGCACTCTTTTTTGTACCCTGTGACAAGGCTTCTTTAAGACCTGCCACAATATCGTCGGAGCTAAGAGAACCTGATTTACCGCCTTTGATCGCACTCATGGCGTTTTTTGCGCCACCGAGCAGACCGCCCTGTGCATGTAGAAAAAAGACTGAAAAGGAGAGGATAACTACGGAGGTTAGTTTTTTCATTTAATGGATATTTAAGATTTAGAATTCGGCTTAAAAATAGCACCAAAATCTGATAAAGCAATGTTAATGCCCGGGAATTTTGTACCTTGATTAACTTGATTGAAATGATTACCTTGAACTTGATTGACCATGATTATCCTGATTTACCTTGATTAGCTTTATTAACCTGATTTTAATCTGAAAAAGCCGGTTGCATTCTTATTCGTTCTTGTCCTGCTCCTGTCTCAATATGGCAGGGTCCTCTCCTATCTTGAATGCCGGATCACCCGGCTGGCTTCCAACCCCGCTTATAAGTGCGATTGCGAAAAGCAATTAACGGACGGAAGCGCTAACGGCGGGCAGGCTGCTACGGAAAGGGCCATCGCCAAACCAAGACCGGAAGAAGCATTTGCCGTATTCGGTCTCCCGAAACCGGGCTGGCAAAAGACAACCCTCCTTATTACCCCTTCCCTGCGTGGCTGCCGTCCCATCGATGACGGCTTTGCAGCCCCGATCTTTCAGCCTCCCCGTATCAGCTAAGGTCTCTCCCTTCTTTTAGATCCGGAGCTCCGGGATCTTTATGATCCTGCGAGACCCGGGCGTGCCTGTATCTATTTTATTTTAATCAACACCTCATTCATTTTATATGAAAAGAATCCTTCTATTCATAGTATGCTGCTATGCAGTATGCTTTGCCAGCTCCTGCCATCCCAAACTGACCGCTCAACATTCCGTCCTCCACCAGGAGATCAAAGACCCCAGGGGCAATCCCGTATTATTAGGACAGTGGACGAGGGAGAAACTGGAACAAGCGCCTTATGACGATTGGTGGGTCAAAAACTATAAAGCCTATACGATCGATACGGCCACGGCGGATGATCTTCGGCCGAAGCTGGCCGGCAAAAGATTTGTGATCTTTATGGGCACCTGGTGCGGGGACAGCAGAAGAGAGGTGCCCCGTATGTTTAAGATACTGGATTATTGCGGCGTACCGGCTTCCTCCATCCAGCTGATCCTGGTGAACAGTACGGATTCGATGTATAAACAAAGTCCCGGTCACGAGGAACGAGGGTTGAATATTTTCCGGGTGCCGGACCTGCTGGTGATGGATCATCAACAGGAAATGGGAAGGATCGTGGAGTCGCCGGTGCTGTCCCTGGAAAAGGATCTTTCGGAAGTCGTGGGCGGGCAACCCTATACGCCCAATTATAAAGGCGCCGGCTACCTGATCCGGCTATTCAAGGAAAAAAAGCCTGTGGAGATCAAAAAAGACCTGCCGGGGCTTGCCCTTACGATCAAGCCACTCCTGAGCGGGGCGGGAGAATTGAACTCCTATGCCCATATCCTGCAGGGGGCCGGGGAAAAAGAGCGGGCGGACATCGTCCTGCAACTGAAAACGATGCTTTATCCGCCCGAAAAATAGGCATTAAAGCATTCCCTGAATAAACCCTATTTTTGTCCTCTTAAAAATTAAGAATGAAGAAAATCACGTTGTCTATCCTTTATGTAAGCGCAGGCCTATCCGTCCTGGCGCAAGTGAAAAAAACGGCGCCTGCAAAAACGGCCATGGCCGGGACAGCCCATACCGCAACTGCGCCGGCCCTAAAGTCGACCCGCGACTCTTTGAGCTATGCGATCGGTCTCAGCGTCGCGAATTTCTATAAGCAGCAGGACATCACCGATATCAACACGGCGATGGTGACCAGGGCCATCAACGATGTGAACAAAAAGTCCAAACTCCTGATGGACGAGCAACAGTGCAATTCCGTGATCATGGGATATGTGCAGAAGGCAAAGGCGGGAAAAGCAGCGGGGAATAAAAAGATCGGAGAGGATTTCCTTGCCGCCAATAAGAACAAGCCCGGCGTGGTGAGCCTGCCCAGCGGATTGCAATATACCATCCTGAAAGAAGGAACGGGCCCCAAGCCTGCCCTTACCGATAAAATAAAATGTCATTATCACGGCACCCTGATCGATGGAAGGGTCTTCGACAGTTCGGTAGACCGTGGACAGCCCATCGAGCTTTCTGTAAATGGCGTCATCGCCGGTTGGACCGAAGCCCTGCAGTTAATGCCTGTCGGCAGCAAGTGGAAGCTCTTCGTTCCTTCCAACCTGGCTTATGGGGATCAACAGGCCGGTGCGCTGATCGGACCCGGATCGACCCTGATCTTCGACGTGGAATTATTAGAGATCGTAAAATAAAAACAGGACGCTACTCTTAATAGAGGACCGGGCTATGCCCGGTCCTTTTTATTTTATGCCAATACGAATACTCTTACCGGGGTGGTAACAATGACCGTCCCATCGTCCAGGGTCAGGAGGAAGTAAAAACGGAACGACAGTTCGGTGTCTTTTTTTGCTGCCGGATTGCTTGTCGCATTTACGGGTTTATTTACAAAATAATCCGCGATGGTGGTATTAAAGGTTACGGTCGTACTGCCTCCGGCGATGGGGCCTGTGGTGTAAAAGCCCGTACTGCCCGTACTCTGGATCGCGGCGTAGCTGGAGGAGGCGGCTACTTTTGTGATCTCCTTGATCGTATGTTTGCTGGAAGCGGGGATGGCCAGGATGATCTGGATGGCGCCGCCGCCGGCGAGGGAGGTGGTGACCGTGGGATCGGGTCGGTAGTCCGTTGCATTCGTCACCGTCACGGGAACAGCTCCCCCGTTATAGGCATCGTAATTCGGACCGAATCCATTTTGTTTGGAGCAGCCGGCGAGGATGGCCACCAGGGATAGGATTTGGATGGATCTTTTAATATTACTAGTCATATACGTCTATTTATAAATGATCGATTAAAATTATTTAGCCCACCAAAGTTTCACACTGACCAGGGGTCGTGGATTTGGCGCATTGGGATTGGTGGACAGTTCGGTATTCGTATAGGGTAAGCGGGCAGGGATCACGGTGGGATCGTCCCCTCCGGGATTATTCGGCAGGGAAAGGGCCGGGTAACCGGTGCGGCGGTAATCATTGAAAACTTCTATCCCGTTGCCGATCCAGGCCATGTATTTCTGCGTGATGATCTGCTTAAGCATATTTTGGTTCGTTCCGGACAGGGTGACCACGGTGGGGTTATCGGTAAAATATTGGGTGATCTCGGCGGTGGTCATTCCCACTTTTGACATCGAAGCCTTGATGCCTGCCTGGTAGTAGGCATTTGCGTCACCGGTGATACCCAGCACCAGGACGGCTTCGGCCAGGATAAAATTCGCCTGGAAATTTGTCAGCAGGCGAATGGGCGCAGACCCGGTGGTGCCGATCAGGTAGGCGCCGTATTGGGACCTGTTGGCTACTGCGGGAGCAACCGCGGTGGACCCATTGTCGAAGCCTACGAAGACACCGCCCGGCTTGGTAAAGAATTTCGACAACCTTACCGTATCATTCAGGCTCCTGGAGAGGGTGAGGAGGCGTGAGCTCAGCATCTGATCCGTGGTCCTGTTGACATAATTGAAGTTATAGATAGGATTCTGATTGCCTGTTCCCGGACCAAAGGGGACCTCAAAATCCAGCGTATTATCGTTGATAAAATTGTTGCCGGTGAGGACGTCCTGTATAACGGATTTGGCCAGGACCGCGTTGGTGTTCGTCAGTTGGATGGCGAGTTTCAAGAGCAGGGTATTGCCCATTCTTTTCCATTTTGTCAGGTCGCCGCCATACACGATATCATCTGTCTTGGGCTTGAAAATACCGGTCTTATCCAGGTCGGCCATGCCACTTTTCACCAGGTCGAAGAGGCTGGTGATGCCGAGGCTTGTATTGCCCTGGTAGATATCCTGGACCTTATCGAAGCGGGGGGTCAGATTCTTAAGCCCCTGGCCTGCCTGGGAATAAGGCACGTCGCCCCAGATATCGGTAAGGACCGAAAAAGCGTAGGCCATTTCGAGTTTGGCGATGCCCTGGTAAACGGGGCTGGCCGTATCATTGTTAACGAGGAGGACCGTATTGGCGATCACACCCGAGTATAATTCACCGGTCCACTGATTGTCAAAGGCGCCGCTGAAATTGTAGACGTCATAACCCAGGACTTGATTGGCCACCCCGGCGGTCTGCTGCATGAGCGCGGATGTGGCGCGGTCGAGATCATTGCCATTGGCAAACGCGATACCGATGGTGGTCATGGGCAACAATACCGAGGGCGGCACCACGGTGGGGTTATTGGGTGTAAGATTGGTGTCCAGGTATTTTTTACAGGAACCCAGGAGCGTTCCCGTTGAAAGGAGTAGTATGAATATTCGTTGACTGAGCTTCATGTTTGTAATTTTTAGTGACGGTCGCTATTTTATCATTATAAGGAAACTTTCAGGTTGGCCCCGATCGTCCTTGCATTGGGAGCACCCTGCAGGTCCAGGCCGCGAATATTACCCGCCCCCTGCGTATTGATCTCCGGATCGAAAAAAGTATTGGGTGCTACGTGGAATACGTTGTTCGCAAAGACGGACAGGCGAATGAAATTGATATGCATCCCCCTGGTGATCTTTGCGGGAAGATCATAGCCCAGGGATACTTCGCGCATGCGGAACACCGTTGCATCGTAGACATTGAATTCGCTTTGCAGCCCACCCATCACGCCCCAGTAGGACTGTGCGGGGATCTCGATATTATTGGGTATGAATTTCCCTCCGGCCACGGGGATCTCACCGGGCAGGATCCAGGGCTTATCGCGATTCTCGCCGGTGGGGAGCCAGGCTCCGCGTGACTTATAGGAAGCAGCGGTGAAGGACAGGATCTGTCCGCCCTTTGTAAAGTCGAAGGTAAAGCCGAGGGTGAGGCTTTTGTATTTGAAGTTATTGGTCACTCCCATCGAATATTCAGGATTGGGATTGGACAAGACCTGGTTGGCAATGGTCGTTGCATAGAGGCCTGTTCCGGGATTGATCAGGCGGGCCCCGGTGGCGCTGTCCCTGGGGATCAGGCCGCCGATGATGACGCCGTAGGGTTGTCCTACTTTTATGGAAGGAATGGAGCCTGTAAAGGCAGATCCGGGGATGGAAAAGCTGGTGATGCCCGTGGCGATGTCCGTTACTTTGTTGACGATCTTTGTAAAGTTCCCGGTCACATCCCATCTGAAATTTTTGGTCTGGACCGCATTTACGGTGACCAGCAATTCCACTCCTTTATTGGTCATTCTCCCGGTATTCGTGGTCTTGGTGGAATAGCCGGTGGATGGGGGGATACCGACATTGATGATCTGGCTATTGCTCACGGTATTAAAATACGCTGCATCGATGGATACCCTGTTCTTGAACAGGCCGATGTTGGCTCCCACCTCATAGGCGGTCGTAAACTCGGGTTCCAGGGTCAGGGGTGCGATCCTTGTGCTGGCCCCGAAGCCTGCGATGGAGCCGTAGGGGAAATTGAAGTTGGCCACGTTGTTGCCATAAGCGCCTTTCGTATAGGTATTCAATAAGAGGTAGGGATCGGCGTCAGAACCTACTTTGGCGATGCTGGCCCGGATCTTACCGTAACTGATGATATCGGAATTCACGCTGAATGCGTCGGTGAAGACAAATCCCGCGTTGACGGAGGGATAGAAGAAGGTGTTCTTATTGGTAGGCAGGGTGGAGGATTGATCCGCCCGGCCGGTGAGTTCCAGGTACAAATAATTCTTGTAAGCAAAGGATAACTGACCGTAATAGCCCAGGAGGCGTTGCAGGGTCGTCACTTCGGCGGAACCGACGGCGAAATTTGCGCCGGCGCTGACATTGTAGAAGCCCGGAATGGCCAGGGCATCCGCCTGGACGGTGACGACCTGGGAACGGCGTTGGTTGATGTTCTGTCCGACCAGGGCCGTAACATGGAGGTCTTTTATGAAGATGTCACTCTTGTGCGCGGTGATGACGAGGTCCCCGTTGAGTTCGCTGCGGGTGATAGTGCTTTCGAGGTCCTGGCCTAAGGGTACGCGGCCGGAGCTGATCGCGAAGATCTGTTTGCGGCGGTCGGTATAGGCATCTATGCCTAAGCGGTAGTTGACGTTGAGCCAGGGCGTGATATCATAGCCCAGGTTGACACTTCCGAGGACGCGGTAAAGATTGCTTTTAAGGGGGTTATTATATGCATCGTAATAAGGGTTGTCCGAGCCGGCGATGGGAAAGTTATTGGTGCCGTCGATATTCTGATAGGTGCCTTTTGTCTTATAGCCCGTGAGATCGATGCTGCGGGCCAGGCCCAGGACGACCGCCGTGGAGCTATTACCGTTACCGCCCAGGATACCATTCTGCAGGGTATTTGTAAAAGTGACGGAGCCACCGAGCCTGATCTTATTTCGTAACACCGTGTTGCCTCCGAATTTCACGTTCGCTCTTTTTACGGAAGTATTTGGGAGGATACCGTTCTGAGAAAGATAGCCGCCGGAGAGGGTAAAATTCTGTTTGGCATCTCCGCCGTTGATCAGGAGACTGTTATCGGAGATGGTACCCGTCTGCCAGAAATCATTGATATTATCGGGGTAGGCCTGGTAGGGAACGGCCACGCCGCCGACGAGCAGTCCATTGACGGTGGTCGGGGTACTGCCGAACTTTGGTCCCCAGGAGTTGGCGCTGGCAGGATTGTAGATGCCGGTGGAACCCTGTCCGTAGAGGTTTTGCGTCTTGGGGAGCCCTTCCGCGTTCTGCAGGCTATAGGAAGTACCTACGAGGATCTCGGTGCGTCCACCGACGCCCCCTTTCTTGGTGGTGATGATGATCGCCCCGGCGGCGGCCCTCGATCCGTAGAGTACGGATGCGGCCGGGCCTTTGAGGATATTTACGGATTCGACGTTATTGAGATCGATATCCAGGGCGCGGTTGGCGGGTTGGTTGTCCCCGAGCGTACCATTGGGACCGCCATTGGTGCGATCCACGTCGTTGCTGATGGGAATACCGTCTACGACGAATAAGGGCTGGTTGCTCTTGGTAAAGGAAGTGATCCCCCGGATATTGATGTTGACGGAGGCGCCGGCGCTGCCGCTGGCCCCGGTGATGTTCACACCGGAAACTTTGCCTTCGAGGGCATTGAGCAGGTTGACCGCGCCTTTGTCGGCGAGTTCGGGGCCCTTTAGATTCTGGCTTGCATAGCCCAGGGACCTTTTATCGCGGGCGATCCCGAGGGAGGTGACGACCACTTCGGAGAGGGTGCTCTCGTTGGCCGTTAAAGAGATGGTGATGACGGTCCTGTTGTCGATGGAGATCTCGGTGGACTTCCATCCGATGGCTGAAACCACGAGGACCTTTGCGTTGTCGGGAACGTTGAGTGAAAAAGTCCCATCGGCCTGTGTGCTGCTGCCGGTGCGGGTGCCTTTGATCAGGATGCTGGCTGCTGCGACGGGATTGCCTAAAGGATCTGTAATTTTTCCCGTGATGGTGCGGGACTGGGCGAAGGCTTGTCCACATAGCATGGCAAGGCTTCCCAGAAGGAATAGAAATTTTCTCATGTGTCAGTGTTTTGGTTGAAGAATGCCCTATGAAGTTAAGATCAAACCTCTAAAAAGTAATTTTCCAAAAAAACTACAGCATCGGTGAATTGAAGAAATTAACAGGAGATCCCCATTTTATTGGACAAAAGTCAATGTTTAACCAATAAGCTTGCGCAAAATGAGGTATAATGGCTTTTTTTATATTAAATTTTTTTGAATAAAAAGCAAGAGGCTGTCCTTGCGGACAGCCTCTTGACCTTTCTACATAAAAAAGGTATCAACTAAAATACACCGTCACTCAATATCCATGATTTTGTGTTTCGCCGGGATTTTTATCCGTATCGTATTTTGGAATGGGCAGGACCCTGTAATCCGTGCCCCAGGCCTGCAGGGGTACAGAACTGTGGGCAGGAATGTCCTGTTTGTTCCGATTGAACTCCAGGGATCCCTGTCCTTCGAAGGCCAATTCTATTCTCCGCTCTTTGATGATCGCGTCGAGCAGGTCCTGTTTGGTAACGGGTGCGATGGGCGCCGCGCTGGAGCGGGTCCTGATCGAGTTGACCAGGGTGACGGCCGTAGCATCCACCGTTGCGGCAAGATTGGCCAGGGCCTCGGCCTTGATCAATACGATCTCGGCATAGCGCAGTACCGGTACGAAGTCGGTGGTCAGTCCCGCATACTTCCTGGTCCAGAAAACGCCGGTGGGTGATCTTTCCATCAAGGCGTCGCCGCCTTTTCCCTTGTATCGAAGGTCCACGTTCGTATCCATCAGGTTGAGATAACTCACGCTGATAGAGATGTCACCCCTGCCATTCAAACTGCCGCCGCCATAGTGCTGTCCGAGTGAGGCATTTGTGTTGGGGTTGTCGGCGCCGCTCATGGCCACGGAGAAGATGGATTCTTTGGTGGTGAAAGGAGGTCTGAAGGCCAGGACGGGATTACCGGCATTCAACGCATAGGCAGCTGGAGAGGCGATGAGCAGGTCGGCCATTTGATTGGCCTTGGTCCAGTCCCCTTTATATAAATACAACCGGGCCAGGAGGGCGGTGGCGGCTCCTTTTGTTGCCCTTGCCACCCGGGTAAAAGCATCGGCCGGAGTTTCGGGCAATTTCGCCTGCGCGTCCAGCAAGTCGGTCTCCATTTGATCATAGACCTGTTTGACGGTGGCCCTTGGCAGGTTGTTCGCCGCGGAGAACGGATCGTCTTCTACTTTCAACATCAGGGGCACTCCCGGGTGAGAGGCATCCGCGGTAAAATTATAAGGCTGGCCCCAAAGGTTGACCAGGTAAAAATAGCAAAGCGCCCGGATGAATTTTGCTTCCCCTACATATTGATCGGCCTTGGCCTGTGGCACCATGCTCATTTTTGGAGTAAAGCCTTTCAGGAAAAGATTGGCCTGGTAGATCGTCCTATACCCTCCCTGCCAGGCGGAGGCTACCGTCGCATCCTGCGAATTGGTGGAAGTATAAAAGCCCATATTGCCGAAATATGCGCTGGGAATGGCGTCCAGCCCGCGGATATCCGCATAGATGAGGACCCGTCCGCTGAAAAAATTTGCGTTCTGTAAGGCATCATACATCCCTACGGATGCTTTTTCGATCCGGTCGGGCGTACTAAAGACCGTTTCTGCAGAAATGCTGGCATCAGGCCCCGGAAAAATGTCGCTTTTTTTACAAGCGGTGAAAAGTCCCCCGGCCAGGAGTAATCCTACTGTTATATTTTTAAATTTCATGATCTTTTGAATTTGGATTAATTAAAAGGTAACGTTCACACCAATGGTGATGGTCTTTGGCGTTGGGGAGGCCCTGTTATCGATGCCTAAGGTTATATTGCTATTTACCGTGTTCGTAGTTGCCTGGACCGTGCCGGAGGTACTCACATCCGGATCCAGTCCCGTGTATTTGGTGATGATAAAGGGGTTGTAGGCCTGTACAAAGGCCCTGATATTCTCAAACCCGATCTTTGTCAGGTATTTCTTTGGCAGGCTGTAGCCGAGGGTAATGGTCCTGACGCGGATGAAGTCCCCTTTTTCGAGCCAACGGGAAGAAATCTGGTTGGACGTATTGTCGCTGCCCAGCCATACTTTCGGAACATCCGTGATTTGTCCCGCCGTGGTCCATCTGCGGAGGATATCCGTGAAATTATTACTGAATTGGTTGGTCAGCATCCCTGCCTTGGAGCTATTATAGACATAGTTCCCTCCCTGGTAGACGATGTCGATACCGAGGTCGATGCCTTTGTAGGTAAAGGTATTATTCCAACCCCCATAATAGGTGGGCAGTCCCCCTTTTTTCTGGTACGCAGCATCGGCACCGCCAAGCGCCGTTACGGCCGCGCCTTTGCCATCCGTCCAGACCTGCGGGCCGGTGGCGCCGTAATTATATTGTTTGATCGAGCCATCCTTGGCGTACCATCTTGGGTTGCCGGTGGCCGGGTCTACCCCCGCCCAATTCGGCATGAAAAAGGTGCCCAGTGGTCTCCCGACACTTGCGACGCTCGTGCTTATGAGGATATCCGCATTACTGCCGACAAGGTTGGTCACTTTATTCCAAATGCGGGTGAAGTTGATGGAAGTGGTCCAGGTAAAGTCTTTGGTGGCATAAGGAGTGCTATTGATCGTCAGTTCGATCCCCTTGTTGTTCATGCTGCCGATATTCTTGCTGATGCTGGAACCGGGGATACCTACTATATACAAAACAGGGGCCGACAGGATCAGCCCATCGATCTTATTGTTGAAATAGTCGGCCGTAACACTGAGCTTACCTTTTAGCACGGTGGCCTCAAAACCTATATTGGTCTTTTTTGCCGTCTCCCATTTCAAATTCGGATTACCGGCCTGCGTAACGGCCAAGCCATTCAGGCTGGTGTAAGCGCCGCCGGCGTAGAGGTTCAAAGGGAGAAAATTACCATTCACAGGATTGGCTTGGATCGGCGCGTTGCCCACCTGCCCGTAGCTGCCGCGTACTTTCAGATAATCCAGCCAGGTGACGCCCTGAATGAATTTTTCCTTTGTCACTTCCCAGCCCGCGGAGATGCTGGGGAAATTACCGAACTGGTTGGCCGCCCCAAACCCGGAGAAGCCGTCCCTGCGGAAGGCGCCTTCCACGAAGTATTTACCCGCATAGGAATAATTCAACCTGCCGAAATAGGAGATCAACCCGTAGGCGTTCTGGGTGCCTCCCGTATTGTCCAGCAAGGTGGTGGTGCCCGGTAAGGTATTTGTATAGGCGCCGTTGATGACATGCGTGAAGAAAGGGTCAGTGAAATTATTGGCGCCGGTGTATTGCTGGAAGAAGTTGTTCTTCTGATATTCACTACCCGCGACGACCCCGATCTTATGATCATGCGCGATCGTCTTATCATAGCTGGCATAATTCTGCCAAACCCATTCGGTGAACTTACCCTGTTGCTCCTGTTCGAGGCCGGCATAGCTAAAGCCCAGGCCATTTACCAGGGGAGAGTTGTACTGATCCTCGAAGTTGTTGATGTTCTGCGTGCCGAACTTAGTGGTGATCCTTAATCCCGGGATGGGTTGGAGTTCGCCATAGATATTCGCGCGCAGGTCTTCCGCGGTGTTATCATTGCGCTGTAATTTGATCTGCGGAAGAATATTCACGTAATAAGAAGCACCGGGCAGATAGTTGACGCCCCCAACGGCTGTTAAATTATTGCCATTCCCGAGGAGTCCGTTGGCCGTCATATTATAACCGGTAGGATTCGTAGGATCGAAGGGAGAGACATTGGGCTCCGCCTGCCAGCCGGAGATCGTGGTGCCCGAGATAAAACCATCGCTCAATACCCCTTTATTCAAGGTTTTTGAATAAGAGAGCTGGACCCCTGCCTTGAACCAGGTCTTTGGCGTAAAATCCATGTTCATGCGCGCCTGGCCGGAAGTCAGTTTATTACCGAGGGTAATGCCTTCCGTGCTGAGATACCTGGCCGAGCCATAGACGGACAATTTATCGGCGCCCCCGGAAAAGGAGATCGAATTATCCGTGGTCCTGCCGGTGCGATAAGCATAATCATTCCAATTCGTCCGATCGGGCTTGCCATCCCCATTGATATCGCTGTTGAGGGCGATGGGGGCATAAGGGACGAGGATGTTAGTAGCATTTGCACGCTTCTCATTTGTAATGGTGGTAAAATCATCCCCATTCAAAAGAGGGGGCAGTTTTGCGGCGTGGGCCCAGCCTATTTTTGAATCGATGCTGACCTTTACACTACCCTTACGGCCTTTCTTGGTCGTGATCAGGATCACGCCGTTACTGGCGCGGGAGCCGTAGATAACGGCGGCGCCGGCATCCTTTAAGACCTCGATCGACTCGATATCATTGGGGTTGATGAGCGCAAGGGGGTCGAAACGGGTGGAGTTGCCCGTGTTAAAACTATTCAAATTTGCAACCCCATTCTGAGGGATCCCGTCGACGACGACGAGGGGCTGGGAGGATAGGCTTATGGAGTTGATCCCGCGGACGCGGATGGCCGTCCTATCCGCGAGGATGCCGGCGCCATTGGAGATCTGTACCCCGGCCGTTTTGCCCGCCAGGGCCTGATCGAAAGAGGAGACGGGTTCCGCGGCCACTCTTGCACCGGAGACTTTTGAAATAGAGCCTGTATTCTCA
>Ga0307516_10002644_pt1 | contig 23702 bp, 37 predicted proteins | sample 19_EM_MG_FD_203310 | JGI IMG/M metagenome (GOLD analysis project Ga0307516, IMG submission 203310) | Populus trichocarpa ectomycorrhiza microbial communities from riparian zone in the Pacific Northwest, United States - 19_EM | ecosystem: Host-associated > Plants > Roots > Unclassified | place...
GTAGCTCCCCCTCTGGTGTATCACGCGGTAGGTTGAGGTTTCTTCCTGATGTGAGAAACTCCGAAATCATTATCCTATATCCCCGTCCCATGTTGAAGAATGAATGTGATCCTTACGGACCCATCCGTTGTGTATTATCATCAGTAGGATCAAAAGAACACTCGTCGTGCGAAACAGGAACTCGGGGACGGCGACCAGGGGGTAGTTAATATGGCACCGCAGGCGGCCGGGAAACGATGTGCTCTGCAAGCCGAGGCAGAAATACGTTGTCCCGATAGTCCACAACATCTGGTCGCTCATGTCCATCTTTACAAACACCTTTCCGGAGGCCCTTCCATATGAGTAGCCACGTCGGTGAAACCATTTCACTGCCGTCCGTTCCACCGGCTCCTTGTCTCGATACTCAGGAAGTCCAGATTCGGTCCAGGAAATGCGTAAAACAACTAGCAAAGCCCCCACAGCATCGATAGTCCCATGTACCAGTGCTATGGGTGAATCACGTGTGCCTTTCACCGGAGTCCGGTGGCTGGCTTTTCTCCTCCGTCTCGGAAGGCTGGCTGGCCTTTGGTGCTTCTCGGATATTTGATTTGAGAAAGGGCATTGAAGCGCTGCTGGAGGGCTTTGGACCGACGTCCCGCACTGAAGTTAGAGAATTTATGCCGAAATTCTGTGGTCCTGAATACCCGGGTTTCCGACCGGATAGCAGTCGCTGGTTCTGAGCCAATAGCCCAGACCTCGTGACCGGATATCTCTGAGTTTGAACTGAATGGCTTTGGACGGTGTTTCACTCGAGCCCAATTATCTATCTATTTACATGCAAATCGCGCTATTTCGTTATATATGTACTATGCCCTGAACCTGACATCGGCGAGAGTACGCAAAAGCTCCTTCCCTCGACGTCTCGCACAGCGGCCAGACCGCCGATGGAAAAAAATAAATTAAACGAGGATACCAAACTCTCGCCGGTATTGTTCGATCCACGATAATGCCGGCGGCACGATGCAGAGGCGGGGTGTGTGACTGGGTCGCTCTCTTTCGCCAGGATCTACCGAGATCACATGCATATAATGAACAAATAAAAAGTGAGTGGGTCGTCCGGATCCTCCGTCTTCAGGGGTTCCGCCGTTCGCTGCTCGGGGAGGTGTTGCGGTTGTGAAGGTTGTGGCTGGAGAAGTCGTGGGGGTCGGGAGATGGCGGAGGGCGATCAAGGGTGAAGACGCCCGAGATGCGAAGAACACCGCCGGGTTGTGAAGGGCAAGATCCGCGGCTTCGCTTGGAGGAGAGGAGTAACGTGCACCACCGAGGGCTGCACTCTGTTGCTGTTGTGGTGTGGAGAGAGAAGAAGAGGGAGAAAGGGTGGAAGGACGGGGAGTATTTAAGGCTTGCCGAGACTCGGCGATGCGGCGGCACGGACTGCCCGATTGTAGCTTAGTGGGCGGCTTCGCAGTGCAGAATAGCCGCCACCATAAACGCTGCACCGATCCGCGAGCACGGGCAGCACGGGCAACTTGATGACATGACCGCGGGATGGCTGCTAGCTGTATTATGCTTTGATACGTCAGTGACAGTGCGCAAAATTTTCCTTCCTTCGACGCTTCGCACAGCGGCTACAGCGTTGACGGAAGAAAAATATAAGACTGACTATTGTTCCGATGGACACCGCCAGACGCGGTGCTCCACTATTTCCCATTCCGGACATGGGAGGACGGTCCGAACCGCACGGTGGCCCTCACCGAGACCACACTGTCGTCCTCCACCATCCGGGACAGCCTCCGGAGGGGGCTGCGGGGTGGCGTCATACTCGTTGAAGCCCGCCGCCACGATCCGGTGCGTTTTTGCGTGGAGCGCCGCATGGAAGAACGTCGACGTGCAGACGAGCGAGGTCATATCGGTGACGCCGAGGCGTAGAAGCTCCGCATATCTTGGAAGCGTACCAGCCAGGTAGTCGGCCATCGTGTGGATGGGCTCGAGCGGGAGGGTGTCTAGTCTCCGGCAATCATCGGCCATCTCTGCGAATGGCGTACAGCGGGTCCAGTGACGAGGGAGAGCCGGGCACTGAGTGGGATCGGAACCGCGGGGCGGACGGGAGCAAGACGTCCTATAGATTGCCGTCGCCGTAGCTGCAGCTCTGTCGAAGATGCGCTACTTCTCCTGGAGGAGAGCGATAATATAGGCCACCGTGGGCGGAAACGACGCGACCTATTGGTCTTTGAGGTATAGGACTGCATGCTGTCGCTGGTGTGTCGTGGGGAGGGAGGGAGAGAGAAAGGATGGAAGGCGGAGCAGGGTGGGACGGGAGTAGGAGCCCTACTTGGCAACTGGCGGGCATAGAATCGCGTGGAAAACCTATCCTCCACCCGGCAGCATGGCCGCCCCACCAGCCACTGCGCTTCCCTCTCCCTCCTCGCTCTTCTAGGGGGCTCCCCACCGACCGATCCCCGCAAAACCGACGGGCGAGAGAAAAAGGCGGCATATCAGACGGACCGCCGCTGCCGGGAGTCGGGATGCTCTCGACCGTCGAAATACACCCGCCCAAATGGTGCGCTATCGCACATATTATCACTCGCCTGCCGAGTCACTTCTCGTGTCGGTCCCGCCTTGCTTGACGTAGTGACAGCACGTCGTGTAGGCTGCAAAGACTCCTTGCGCGCCGTTCCGCCGGCGGGACGGAGTACCGACCGGCCTGGGCGGGCAACCCACCGCAACTCACTCTCCCGGGAAGGTATTGGGGCCGCAGACTGGACCGAGCGACTATGTGCACGCGACGCTCAAGCGAAGCGGCCCCTCCCGTAGCCCAGTCCAGTCCAGTCCAGCCCAGTCCAGTCCAGTCCACGCATCACACACGACACCTCACCTACGAAGCAGGAATCACCGCATCCGATCTTGGATTCTCACTCGCTCCTGCTTCCCCGCTGTGCACGTGCACATTTTGGCCGCAGCACCCTCAACGTATATACATACCGAGCAAGGAGAGTGTATCCGGTGCACTCGCATCCAATTTCAAGCATGACCCGCCGGAACGAGCTTATCGAACAGTCTTCCGTCCCCCCCCCCGCCCCGCCACCCACCCACGCAGCCAGCCACTCACCACACCCACACCCACCCGCGCACCCACACATACACACACACACACACACAGACAGCCGCCCAATCGCCTGCGCAGTATTGCTCCGCGGCCGCAGCTGTTAGCTCCGGCTCAATCGCCAAAATCGTCTCAAAAAACATTTATCAGCCATCTTGTGCATTTGCAATTTCTTCTTCAGCTCATGACGTCTCACCAAGAGAAGGAAAGAAGACGAAAAGAAGAAAATATCGCACGGAATTTTAGTGGGGCATTGTAAATATATTTAGAATGTGACATGGAAGAAAAAAAAGGTAATTTTGTGGGCCAAACGCGTGCAGGAACATGTAATAACATGGAACAAAAAAGGAGATTTCATAATGAGCCCCCCCCCAAATCCCGTTCCCTATCGTACGCAACAAAACTCTCGAGTAACCCATAACCGCACAGATAGCGCTAGCCTTATCGGAGATACCTGATGCACGTGTTAGTCTTGAGCCAGCACTTCCCAAGAATCGGGTGTGCTTACTGCTTCAGAGCATTCTGCAATTTGTCGGCGCCCTGTCCCAGCGCCATCGTGAGATTCTCCAGGTCCTCTCCAGCGGTGCCGGCAAGCCTGTGGGCGAGCTCCCTAGCGGTGCCCTCGAGGTTGTTCATGTCCGTCAGGTCGACGTGCTCCTCCTCCTCTTCTCGCCCAAAGTACTGGTTGCTCGAGATGGAAGTGGCACCGTCGAAGCCCTGCAGGCGAGTGCGAGCTTCGGATTGTGCCTGTGGATCGAAATTGTTGCGACCGAAGAACTCGTCTGAGGAGATGGCTTTCTGCTGGCCGAACTTTTCCCGAGCGAAGGATTCGTCCTCGTCTAAAAGCCATGGGTAAGCATCCATGCACACATGTACGCATGTAGCCTTGCATGCCATAAAACGCACCTTGAGCGGCTGAAGCCCCAACGGATCCGAATCCTCCCATCTTCTTTGGCGCAGCCTTTGCAGCCACTCCACCACCAACCTGGCCGAACCCCAACCTATTCATCTGCAGACCCATCCTCTCGATGTCGCTGCTGTTTCTCTGGTGACCCTTGGCCGCCGCCAGTGTCGGTGTCGACGCCCCAACCTTCCCCTTGTCCTTCTCCTCCTCCGCTTCAGGGTCGTACCCCAGCTTAGCGATGCGGTCCGCCTCCTCCTTGGCCTTCTTCTCCGCCTCGTCGAAGTTGATGGTTTCGCCCGCAAGCTTCTTTGCACCGAGTTTACCCTTCTTTGCACCCAACACACCGCTCTTGCGGGGACCAGTGGTACCACTCTTGGTGCGCAGCGCGGAAGATGTCGTCGTCCGGGGAGCGGTAGGGGCGGTAGGGGCGGTAGATAGCGTGGCGGTACTGGTCAGCGGTGACTTGGATCGCGCGATTCCGTTCCCGGCAGCGCCATTGCCGGCGGCCTGGGGGTTAAGCGGGGATGCGGTTCTCCCGATGACGGGAGGGGTGGCGGTACGGGACGGCGGAGGTGTCGGGCGCTTGATGGCGGGCTTGTCCCAAGACGAAAAGAAATCGTCGTCCTTATCCGGCGTAGCAGCAACTTCCTCCGCGCCGTCGACGACGACCTCTTCTGGATGCCTGCACGCAACCAACACATGTGAGTGGAGTCTTGCGGGTAGGATGCAGAGGTGAGCGGGGGAGTTACAGCCCAGCGTCCTCGACAGCTCTCCGCTTGAGTTCCTCCTTGTACTTGGTCGCCGCGTTCGAACTGTACTTGACTTTCATGTCCTTCGACAGGAGGGCAGCAGACCCGCCGTGGCTCTGGAAGTATTTGGTGGCGGACTCGTTGCCTCCGACCTTCATGATCCTAAGCTGGTCCCACTGCCACTCTGTCGCACATTTCGCGTGAGTCCGGTTGCGCGCAGAAGCAGTAGCGCCAACTTACGGTCGAGCACGGTAGAGCGAACAAACGAGATGTGAACGCCGAGGTTTCGGTGGTGCGAGCTACAGTCGAGACATAGGTAGATTCCGAACGGGACGGAAGCCCAGGTCGGGTTCTTTGAGGTGCAGTCAAAGCAGACCTGACATTGTATCCCGAGATGGTGTGAGCCCAAGACGCGCGGGAGAGAAACAGCAGCGCGCGAGGCACCAATGCAGACAGCTATTCCCTTATCCTCGCGACTCCCTCCCCTTTCGACCACTCACCTTGTTGGCTCGGTTGGACTTGAGCTTCTCAAACAGTTTCTGTGACTGTGTTTTCGATGCTAGACTCATTGTGACGATCGTAGCTGTGCGTGCGGACGGCTGGGGGGGTTGTGTTGTGTCTTGGTACGGTTCGGTGGTGAGTGGTGGTGGTGGATGGTGATGAACGGGGGTAGATGGCTGGCGGATTAGGGTTGAGGGACAGAATGTTATTTGGGACTTGTCCCAAATGGCCATGCACGCAGCCGCAATGGGCGCTGAGTAATACCAATTCATGCGGATGATAAGATCGATTTCATAAGATTAGATGCCGTCTCCGATAACTCTGGTGCATCAACATCATCGCAATATCTAAGTAGATACGCTACGTACATCATCTTCCGACGATACCACCAAACATCACGACCAAAGGAAAACAACCACCCACCGCGACTCGCGGAGAACCCACAACCTAAACCCCGCGCCGCCCTCCCCAACTGCAGACGGACGGACGGAGAAACCCCACCCTCCCACCAACCACAACACACGCACACCGACCCCACTTTGACCCGAGGAGAGGGAGAGAGAGAGAGAAAAAAATCAAAATCAAATAGCGTAGTGGACACATAATAGAAACACAATCCCTCTCTAGCACAGCTCGCTCGCTTCCTCTCGCCAATCGCAACGCACATGTCCCTCGCCAGAACCACCGTCCGTCGCTCGTTTCCGTCGAGTCAGCTCCGGATCCTTCGCCTATTTCCTGCTGGACCGTCGTATGGCTTCCACGCTGGCGTGGCAACACGTGCTGCACAGCTCGCGAAGAAGCAAATATCTCTGACGACTGGAGATCCGAGCGTGAAGAAGTGGGCGGAGCTGTCGGGCGGCCAGAGGGTGGTGCGCACGGCGAGCACAGGCGCGAGTGCTGCCACGATTCTGGTCGGTTTGGTGGTCACGGTGCGTACTTGTCCTCCTCCGTCTCCGCCTCCGCCATTACATACCACTTCTCGCTTCCCACTCCACTCCCCGACAGCACCAGCCGGCAGTAGTGGGACCGGGTTTGTCGTGGTTGGTGGTTGGTGGTGATGGTGGCGACCTGGGTTGCCGAGGAGAGCGGAGAACACGCTGGCTGGCTGTCGCTGTCTTTCCGTCGGTTTGGATCCGGGAGGGATTCGCTGACGAGCCGCGGACGACGCACTGCATGCCTGTGGTGTGCTGTGTGCTGTGTCGCAAACTTGCAGGGAGCGATATTCACATTTGTCTACCTCGAGGTGATCGCACCCGACTCGGTCACGAATTGGTTCAATCGCGCGCACGGGCGAGTCAGGTCGGATCCACAGTGCGTGCGGCTGCTGGGCGGGGGGACCATCAAGGCGTACGGAGAGGAGACATGGAGCCGCTGGGCCCGCAACAGACCAATTGCGTGAGTTCTGCCAGGGTGGGGGGGGGGGAAGAACAGGGCGGATGGAGGGGCGGGGTTTTCCCTTTGCAGTGTGCAGCTGGTTTCTGACGAACGGATACGGAGGCGACCAGCGCAAACGTAACCACGGATCGATCCGGCACCGAGCACCTTCGGATACACTTCAATGTTTGCAGCCAGACTCTCTTTCCCTGTGTTGTGTTCTGTGTTCTCCGTTCGTGCTCTGCCGGTTTGCGTGCAGGCTGACGTGACATCTCGGCCACAGGTAGAGGGTGATTTGGACCAGGGCGTGGTCAACCTTCACCTGGTCAAACGACCGGGCCAGAAGGAGTACGAGTACAAATATCTCTACCTTGACGTTGCAGGTACGTGTAAGGCCCGATACGTCCATATGACCGGATATATACACATTTCGCATACCGCGAGCACGCACCGGGATGGGTTTTGCGTGAGAAGGTGGCGGGGGGAGGAGAATTACCGGAGCACACTTCCACACCACCTTCTCTGAACAGGCGAAGCTGAAACGGTGGTTGCAGGCAGGAGCCGAGTGTACTTGGAAAATGCCGATGACACACAGCGCGCGAGCGGTGGCAAGAAGCGGTTTCTGGGCGTGAAATGGAGATGGTAGGCGGGACGAGCAGAGAGTGGTGTGCTGTCATGAGCACTTAGCGCACGTGAATCGAAAGCGGATTGTTGCAAGCGGCTGCGATGTACGTGCGGGTGCCAGGAAGACGGTGAAGAAGACGCCGGCGGCGGAGAAGCCGAACTAGGTATCTAGAGCGACGCACGGCCTAGATGCAGCCGCTCCAGAGCCAAGAGCCAAGGCACAGCACCTCCGCTTCGTTCCACTCCATGTCGTCCATATTTGTCGGCATCTCGCACAGCGGCAGCCAGACGTGCTAGAGCGGAGTCTGCTGCAGATTCTCTCTCTGGCTCGAGGGTGATACGTTGGTCCGCTAACTCTGGTACAGTGCTCTCTACATGTGTGCGTACATACGTACGTATGTACGATACGTATGTAGTGGCACGAAGGGTGGGGCGAGTGGATGGCGGGAGACGAGCAAGCGAGCGAGGGACATGCAAGATATCTACAAGCGTCGCCGCCAGTTCCGTTCAACGGAAGCTGCGCTGGCGGGGGGAGGGTAGCCGAGGCGTTGGGCGTGTTGGTATGCCCTTGGGACGAGCTGGCTCCGTCTCGGCTCGAGAGCCAAGGGCGGATATGGAAGGGCGGAGGCCGGTTTGAGGAAACGAAAGCGGTGGCTGGCTGGCTGGCTGGTGGGATGCGGAGAGCCCAGCACTAGTCCGCCGCCACTGCCTCGAGTTCGCCAGTTTCTCGCGGCGGAGCGTCCAATCGCATCGGCCTGGAGACGGAGCGGACGCTGCTCTGCTCCTACGTGCAGTCCGACCGCCTGATCTCCGGTCCAGTAGCAGTGCGTCTGTAGATATCTGTCTAGCTGCGCTGTCGGATGTTGTCCTGGGGTCTTTGTGCCGAGGATGAAGCTGGCTGGCGGCCGGTGCCGAGACCGGTGATGACGGTGGAAATGTCCTACGCATGTAAGTGCGGAGATCTGCGTGTTTTGTGTATACTCCCTCCGCTGCGGCCTCTTCTCGTCGATTGGCGTTGTCCCCCCCCATAGTAATGTCCGTTCATTCCAGGCCGATAATCTTTGAGGTTTCAAATCCGCACACAGCATTATTCTCCCAGTATTGAGGAAACGGTGGATTGGGAACCTTGCTCCGCCTCGCTCCCCACAGAAATACATAAGGAAGAAGACGGAAAAACACACACTTACGTAGGTATACAAAAAAGAACAAGCCCTAAGATCACTCACCCACCGACCATCCGTCGGAGGAGAGCGAGACGAGCCAAAAACAAACAAAAGAAAAAGGAAAAAACCCGATATATAGAAAGAAAAAAGAAAGAAAAAAGAAAGAGGAAAAAAGAAAACCGAGCGTGCGTTCGTCTAACCGGACCAATCAGCAGCGATCGCCGCTTCGCTCCGATCCCTGCCCCTTGTGCGACGGTGGTACGAGGGACGCCCCATCGCACAAGCGACGACGACATATCTGTGCGGAGCGGAGTACAATGGCGGTACCTACGTACGTCCGTCGCGCGCCTGCAGACAGAGTGGTGCAGCGAAAGGCAGAGAGTCCGCGAGAAGGTCTCTGCGGGCAGTATACACGTAGAGTACATCGGCGGTTCCGGCCGGACTGTGGCTGGTGGCGTGCTGGAGTTCTCTGAGTCGCATGACCTGCCCCATCCATCCGTCGAGATATCTCATCATGTACCCAAAACCCCTCCGCCCGCCGCGCGCGGCTGCGATATTGGCGAGCCGAGGCTGTCCGTCCGGGCCGGCCGCGAGTGTGTTTCCGGCGAGCACGCCCTGTCTCAAGAACCGCGAGGGGGGGGGCGGCGCATCTGCTAGGAATGTAAGTACTCTGCCGGTCCCGGGTGGTACTTTCTTTCTTTCGCGAGCAGCGACGTGGCTGACTCATCCGCCGCCTGCGTCGCCATGCATGTAGCAGCGTGTAACGACCGCCGGCCCCCCCCGGCGGGGCCCAATCGATTCCCCAAGCTCCGATGCCTATCTATCTATGTATCCTGTTCCCTTCGCTTCAAGGGCAAATGAGGCGTTCGTTGCCGTGGGGAAAACCAGAAAAAGAAAACAAAGAAGGAAGGGGAAAAAGAAGGAAGGGGAAGAAAAAAAAAGCAAAGAGAGGGAGCAGGAAGCAAGCGGCTCCACCAATCTCGAGGGGCTGCGAGCGAGCGAGGTGAGAGGGCTTACGTGGAGAACTCCTCTTCCCCTCCCCTCCCCTCCCTTTCCGGTCCGGTCTGGCCTTGGGATTGGACCCCCCGTGCGGTTGCGTATGCGCGCGATAGCTATCTACATAGCCAACTGGCCAGACGGATGGGTGAAGAACCGGCTGGCTGGCTGGATGGATGGTGGCGCAGGCGGCCATGCAGCGGAGCACGTATCGTGTGAAGCCGAGGTGTGACTGGTGGAGCAGAGCGATATCGGGAGTGTGGGCTCCTAGATTGGATGCGATTAGATATCAGGAGGCGAAGGCTGGCGGGTAGATATATGTGCTTACATATGGTTGGCAGGCCCGTTTGCGGCCTAGTGCTGGCCGTATCGACGGAGCCGGTGGCGATGCTCCGGAGAAGACAGGCTCGTCATCTCGGGACCTGCTGGTGACGGTGGTGACCCTCCCTCGTCTGAGCCAAGAGAAACCCCGAGCATCACGGGATGGGATGGATGTTCTGGCGGTGCGTGTGCGTGTGCGTGTGCGTGTGCTCGTGCTCGTGCTCATCTTCGTCTGTCTCGGCTCCGGCTGTGGGAATGCGGAAACACCGCGATCACAATCGCAATTGGACAGCAACAGATTCGCACGCGCAGTGGTTTTGTTATTTGCTTTTCCCCCAGCTGGATGGCGATCCGCTTCACAGCCCGTCTTCACTTCAGCCTTCCGTCCCGCCGCCGCCCTTCTGCTCGCGGCGCACCTCTTGCACATACGCCGCGGCACGCACCGCCCCACGACATCACCCCTCGGGCGTTTGCTTGCTTTCTTGCTTGCTGGAGACGGACGGACGGACGGACGGACGGACGGACTGCGCTGGACTGTCCTCGCCGAACCGAGCCGACGGCCGTCCGGAATCCGTGGGCGGAACAGCCGAGAGTGGTGTGCAATGTGTGTATGATATGCGAGCTGTCTCACAGCGGCGAGTGGAGCCCTGGCGCAACGTCGGGTCACACACAGACTTCCTTATTCTTTTCTTTTTCTCCTTTTCCTTTTTCCGCCCTTTCTCGCTTTCCTGTGCCCAGGTTGCCCCGTGGGTGGTGGTGGTGGGTGGGTGTCCGCATATTAGTGTCGCTCGCCCATCTGAGACACCTTCCCTTCTGCTCTAAAATAACATCCTCGCGCTGCACGAACTGCATCGTCCTTAAAGCACTCGTACGACCCCCCTCCCCGCTACCGCCTCTTCCTCCTCCTCCTCCTCCTCTCCTCCTCCTCTCCTCCTCCTCTCCTCCTCCTCCTCCTCGTCCTCGTCCTCCTCCTCGACCTCGGTCGAACTCTCCTCTCCCTCCCCTCGTACCACTGCCGTCCGGCCTTCCGTTCTTCTCTTCTCCCGCTTCCTGAACTGGAGGTGGCCATCTGTCCGGACGGAATTCTTGATCCCCATCGTACCGCAAGCAATATAATTGCCTGCTATACTCGGCTCGTTGCTACTCTATATCATCCCTCCATCCATCTAAAAGTAGCGAAGGAATCCTGGCCGGGCTGGGTATGCTGTCTAGACAGTCTGTACTCCCTTGAGTGTATTTACGATTTCTTGAACCACGTTATTTCAGAGAGTCCCTTCCACCAACTTCCTCCTCCTCCTCCTCCTCCTCCCCTTCCCCGCCGTCTTTTCCTTCTCTCGTTACTCCCACCGTTCTCTTCAGGAGCAACTCTTCGATCGCTGCTTCCTCGACCACGACACATCCTCCCTCCTCCTCCTTACCTCTAGTAACGCACGTCCGTCTATCCTTAATAGCTGTGGTCTCCGAATCCTTTTTCCTTCCGTGCGTGCGTGAGCGAGCGAGTGAGTGAGAGTGTGTGGGAAAGCCACGGGTGGTTGTGTGCGAACAAGTGTGAGGAGAGGGCCGAGAGTCAAAGCGATAGAGATAAGAGGACGAAGCAAAGCCATTCCTGTTCATTACCGGTCGGAAGGTCCAGCGCCCATCCCGTTCTCTCCCCGCTCTGCTTTTGCGCCAACAGAAAAAAAAAGGGACCGGGACGAGACACGACGGAGCGGTCGATACATTCACCGGGTCAGTCCAGCCAGCATTCTTACTCAGCAAGCTAGAGTGGTTCAACTCGGCACACGGCAGCCCCCAACACGCACTACAACCATCACGACGCAACGATCTCACAGCGATACCCCAGTCCGGACCGGGGAATGATTGGGCGGATGCCAGAGCCGACGACGGAGCGTGCAATGCCCGCGAGACACGACGAGCGGCGGGAGGAGGGACGGCGGAAAGCGGAGGAGCAGGGTGCGAGTGTGGACGAGAGGGGGCCGGCAGAGGATGGCCGGGTTGGCGCGCGTGGTGACGGTGAGGCGGCTGCGGCGGTGGGCTCGGAGGCGGATGCGGTGGCGGGCCGGAGAAGCGATAAGGGGAAGGGAAAGGAGACGCTGCTGCCACCAAGCGAAAACCTATTCAGAACGCTGCCCACGGAGATAGTCGTGCGAATACTCGCGCACTTGACTCCGCACGAGCTGGTGCAGAGCGCCTCTTGTTGCCGCGAGGTAAGATCCCCCCCGCGCCTGCTTTGCGATGTGAAACGTGCCAGACTCTGACCGGCGCTGGGATCCGCGCTGTCAATAGTGGTACTTCATCGCCTCCGACCCGCTGCTATGGCGAACGCTCGACCTCTCATTGCTGCAGAGCAAGCTCTTCAACCCAAACACGGCAGTTACACTGACTGCCCGCCTGAAATCGTGTCGGACATTCACGCTTAGGGAGCCCAAAGCCTTGACGCAACCGCATGTGACAGCGCTGCTGCATTACCTGGCCGCGTCGCCACTTCTCGAGCGACTGTACCTGCAGTCGATGGGCACGCTGCTGAACTCTCACTCGCTCGAACACCACTTCCGTGTGTCGCAATCGCGGTGCCTGATGCACGTCGACCTCTCGCACTCGCACGTCACGACTCCCGCGGTAGTGACGCTGATGGACCGCCACCGGGGCACTCTCCGCACGCTCGACCTCTCGCACACCGCCATCGGCGACGGCACGCTGCGTGCGGTCTCGACGGCCAAAGTCCTGCACACGCTCGACATCTCGTCGTGCACGTCAGTCTCGCGCACGAGCATCCGCAACTTTCTGTGCAAGCGCTTTCCCGGCTGCCTGGTGACGCTCTCGCTGCGCGGCCTTCGCGAAGTTAAGATCACGTGGCTGTACGATCTGATGAAGCTGCCGACGTCGAGCAACCTTCGGATCCTCAACGTCGAGGGCTGCGAGCGACTCTCGCTCGGCGATCTGACGGAGCTGCAGGAGGCGTTTAGCGGACGCGTCGAGATCCGCCACGACGCGCGCGCGGAGGACGACTCGGTCTGGGGGTACCGCAAGTACATCGAGTTCCTGAGCACCGACCCCACCCTGCCGGAGCGGCTGTGCGACGAAGTGGAGAAGGGGAAGGGAAAGGAGAACGAGGGGCATGGGTCCGCGTCCTGGTCGGGATCGGGGTCTGGGTCCGGTGGCGATACGAAAGTATGTCCGCGGCCGACGCCACGAGGGCCGCCTCATCTTCCTCCTCCTCCGCGATCAACGGGGGGCTCCACGAATGGACGGGGAGCACTTGGGCGTTGATTCGGATTTAAGCCAGCACACAGCCACCCGACACGATTCTCTTTTTCCTTCACCAATGGTTCTCGCACACTCACATACCACCACCATTGTTTCGTTAGACGGCCGTTTCTATTATTTTTACATATCTACATTTTTTTCTATTTGCGGCGGAAGAGGGGGGGAGGGTTTAGGTGGGGACCGGGAAAGTTGGCCAGTTCGGGATGGGGTGGGGGGTTGGCGTTCTATACGGCGTTCCATGTTTTTTTTTTGGTTTAAATTCTCTTTCTCGGAAATTTATATTGGCTATTTTTTATTTATTTATTTTTTATTTTGTCGGTCTGGGGGGGTTCTGATTTTCTGCGGGTTTGCGAGGAGATGGACGGGTGGCGGAAAATGGGAATTATTTTTGTCATACATAAGAGGTTTTTTTTTTTGAGGAATTTCAAGCGAAGTCGAAGGAAAAGGAAAAGTTTTTTGCGGGGGGGCCTCTTTTTCAGCGGCGGCATACTTATGTACAAGTACATACCTAGGTACATACGTGGCGTCTATCACATCATACGCGTTCTCGTGGGGAGATGAGGATTCGTTTCTCGAGCAAAAATAGGGCTGTCCGTAAGGAACGTGCGTGCGTACCTTGCTGGCGTCGATAGATTCATCGATGGTTGGCTGGGCCCGCCCCCTCGCTACCGGCTGTCTCGCTCACCGGACTAAGCGACGACCCGTGTAACATCCGAGGCGTGGCTCGTACAATGCATACATATGTGAAACGGGCTAGCGGAAGGGGGCGGGGGGGCGGAGGGGGGGGGGGTGCGGAGAGGCCGAGTGTCCGTGGCTGGTGAGGCGCGTCGCGCATCCGGATCGCGGGAAGAGGAAGGAGCAAGGGAAGCGCCGCGGGGCATAGTGGAGTGAGATTCCGTGTCCGGGCGGCGGGCTTTTTTCTAACCCGAGTCCCGGCCACTGTCCCACCCCGACCTCGATCAGTCCGCAGGTGGCTCGTCGTATCTAGCTCCCCTTGCCCTCCGCCCGGGCCTCCCGAGGGTACTACGTATGTATCGTACAATCTGACTCCTCCCTGTGCTCGTCCTCCGCCCCTTCCCTCAACTCCCGCTCCTGGAGCTCCGCTTCCGACACCTCACTCTGCGCATCTGGCGACCGGAGGGAGGAAGAATCGGTTCAAGATTCGAGACCTCTTTGCAGATGAGCGCTGCGGCCAGACGGTCCTGGACTTCCTGTCTACCACGAACGTGGGACGAAGGGTGGGGGTCTGGAGAGGGGTGGCGGAAGCAACGCTTCCGCCCACGGGTCTTTCTTCTGGAGCCTTCCAGTGGGGGGCAGCTCTTGAAGAGGTGCTCCCGGGTCTGGGTCCGGTGCGGACACTGCCAGAGCGTGGCTGTGGGCCTATTCTTCGTCTACTGCAGGTATCGGCCAGTGAGACAATGGCCTGTCTTCAACTGGTAGAATCTCGCCGCCAGCCGTTCGTTGCTCTTTGCTGGCACTAGGTCCGGTTTCCCCGGAGCGTCTTCTGCTGCCGGGCAGTGTTTACTGCTTCTCCCCGAGTTAGCCCGAGAATCCGCCCACGCCTTGGCTTCCGGATTCCCCGCTTAGAGGCGTGCAAGGGGATCTGCGGAGCGGCATTGGCCCTTCTGCCGTACCGGTCTGCATATTGCAGCCATTCCACCCCCGCGGAAGTCTGGCTTGGATCGCATTCATCTGGGGCCGGGACCAGGTTCCTCTGTGGCCACCCGCTCGATGGCAGCCTTGGCATCCGTGAAGATTGTGCGCCTCTCCGGAGTTGTGTGCCGTCTTGCAGCTGTTTCCACGGCCCTGGCGGGGGCAGCGCAGTCCGCATCATAGGCTCCCTGGTTATACATAGCCCATGTGGGTTTTGACACCCACCCAACGTCATCCGCTCCGCCATACAACAGAATGCCCAGCGGCTCCACTGTCGGAGCGTGGTCTGTCCGTGGAAGAGGTGAGGCCTGGCCCTGAATCTCTCTCTGCCTCCTTGTGTAGCAGGTCGGCATCGAGTTGTCTCTGGTTCGTCCAATAGAATCGTACTTTCCATTCTACCCCAATTACCCAATAAGCACACACCAGCCGTTGCCCAATGTCCGATGCAGCACCCATGATTTTCCTTAGCCTGGCTACCCTGTGGCAGGCTGAGGAGCCGTAACCCGAATCTCCGCAGTCGGTTCTCCAGCTGTGTGGTTGCTGGTCTAAGCCCCGACTCCACCGTGAGCGCTCCCAGGTTGATGGTCCGAAAACAGCCTGTTATTGCGGCGGAGACGTGAGTCCACTCGCGCGAGAAGTGTCAAGATTATGATGGAAGTTTGATGGAACGATGAAGTCTTGTGTGTATTGTCTTGTCTTAGAGAGAAAGGCAGGAAAAGTGAAAAGTCTGAATACACGTATATGACGCGATTCTACACGTGACGAAGCTGAACGAGTGAGATATTGCAACAAGAAGTGCCCGATATGGAGTCGAGTGATACCTCGTGCGATCCTGTACCCCGCGGGACGGCATGCTTCGTTGCCGGCTGCAAGATAGTGCAGTGGCTTCCGTCTCTCGCCCCACCGCATCGCATCGGATGGTCCTTGTCCCCACGCGGGCGAGCGGTACCTCCTCCTCCTCCTCCTCCTCTCCCTCCTCGGCGGATATGTCGACCGGGGGCTCGTTGCTTGCCGCTGTTGTTTCTGCCGGTCGGCAGTTGGCACAGCTCAGGGGGGCTTGGATGCGGATACGGATACGGATCTGGAGAAGCACTCCCTGTGGCATCCGCCCTCGCATGTTTGGGTGGTGGTGGCAGTATTTCTCAGTGGGGAGAAACGGCGGAGGAACCGCGTACGGCGCCGAGTCCTGCGCCGGGAGAATCTGGTGGGCCATAGCAGTAGCATATCTAGGCTGCCGCTGCTGACCCGCCAGGCGTGGGGTGGCGGCAACATCGGCGCTGTCCGCGGCACGCCAGATCTCGGCGCGTGAGTGGCGTGGCCGCAGAAGCCGGTGCACGCGGCCCGGTGTTCTCGCTACGCGCGTAGGATGGAGTAGTGGCTTTTGGTCTGCGGATCCCAACGGACGGGAACCGGGGATACGCCAGTGAGCGTGGCGGAGGCGGAGGTGGGGGCCGTCAGGAGAGGAGTGGGGCGGGTGACCTCGTTACGGGTGGGCGTGTTGCGGTTGTATCTTGTGGGGTACATAGGCAGGGTGAACCGCAGTAGCCAGTCTCGCGGACGGATCTGGTTTCATTCATGTGTTCATCGTGTTCACCATCATATCAACGGGCCCCACAGCAAGATTTCTCTCTCTCTGCGGGTCCTAAGCTCGTCCAGAGACATGGCGGCGCGGGAGCCACTCGGGCCAACATCTGCTCGATTTACTCCATCTGCCACTGTTCGCGATCACAGTCTAGCTGCGGTCGAGGGTTGGCATTGCGTCGGCTCGTCTGGGCCGTCGGCTCGGCGCGAGGTAACCGAGTGTTTGCGGATTGAGATGCGGACAGCGGTCGGCAGATTGGGGTAGTGATAGGAACACAGCCTGTAGTAGGGACGACATGGCAGCAGTGGAGTAGAGGAGAATCGTGATCGCTTGTGACACCCGCAGACAGAAAGCAAAAGCGCCCCAACACCGAGAGTCGCAGTCCACCCCATCCACCCCATCCACCGCACGATTCCCTCCCACCAGCTACCCCATCGTCACGTCCGCATCCGCATCCGCATCGGGACCGCGGTCGACCGGCTCCTCGGCGCGCTCCTCGTCGGCGGACTGTTCGGGCTGCTGCTTGGCGACGCCGGGATTGCGGCCCATGACGCCCTCGAACTGGCTCCACAGCGCCTCGACGCTCTCGAACTCGCGGCCGACCTGTGCACGCGTCAGGAGATTGCGGGGCGACGGGAGAGCGCGAGGGGGGTTCGGACGGCGATGATGCTCTCCATGTTGCGGTTGAGCGTGTTCATGTTCATCAGCACGTGTTCCATCGCGAGCGCGATCTCGCTGCGCAGCTGGTCGCGCTGCTGCTCGAAGAAGGACTTTTCGCCGGCGGCACCGGCGGGCGTGGCGGTGGCGGGGGAAGAGGCCATCGCTACGGACTGTCTGGAGGGGTGGTTTCGTTCTGCAGCCTGCTGTACGCGGGAGTGGTGGGGCGGTGGTGGTTGCACGTGGAGTACAGTGGAATAGGATTATCGGAATTCTGAGTGCGTGGCCAAGCCTGATTCCTATTGGCGTTTGGGCCGAAACTTGTTCCAGCTACATAGATATGTAAGCGTTTCACAGGCGGCTCCCCATCTGCGAGCCTTACAACGTAAACCAAACGCAGAGATAATAACTGCATATGTACATAAATTTTAGATAGATAGGACATTTCCCACATCGTTTGGAATGCCAGCTTTCGGCGTATATTTCAGCCACGCCCGTCAGAATGCAGCCGTCGGGGATATGTGCAATCGCAAGAAAAGTTGTCTATTCTCACGGGCCATGCAGCCCGCTGTCAGGGACAACGCATTAAAGAGCTTAAGGACTCACCAGTGTTGTTCTTTTCCGAAATTATGGTACAGAGCAGTGATCATGAGCGTGGTGTTTATTCAGTCGCTTGGCGATGGTATGTGACTGCCGGCAAACCCGGGCGTTCAGATTTTGTCCCAGGAATTGCGTGCTTAGATAGCACAAACGGCAAAGCACGCAGATGGTGGGCCGGTACTAGCGGGTGGGTCAATCTCACCAAAGGGGAAGAGATACTACCTTCCATCATCGCCGCCTCCCCCCACTGCGCCGACGGGCCCGGAAAGCTAGGACCGACAATACAATCGCACCCCCAAAACAACTAGGCTTCCGTGCGCAATTCATCTCGCTCCTCCTCCCCCTCGTCCACCGTCGCAGACCAGCAACCCCCCCGTCGACTCCCCGCCACCGTACTCGCGTCCAGCCGCCACCATGTCTTCCCCGCCTCTCAAAGCCTTCAGCAAGCTCGATCTCTCCGGCCACGACTTTCCCCCGTCCCCGGCGCCGTCGTCTCCGCGCACCGGGAAGGTCTACTCTCTAGCAACAGAGCTCGTCTACACCGAGCATTCGGACCAGCATGGCGCCTCGTCGATGCCATTGTACCAGACCGCTACGTTCAAGCAGACCTCCGGCTCCGGCGGCGGCGAATACGACTACACGCGGTCCGGCAACCCCACCCGTTCGCACCTCGAGAAGCACCTCGCCAAGATCATGCGGGCGAACCGCGCCCTCGTCGTCTCCTCGGGAATGGGGGCCATGGACGTCATCTCGCGCATGCTCAAGCCCGGCGACGAGGTTGTCGCTGGAGACGACCTCTACGGCGGCACCAACAGACTGCTAAAGTACCTGTCCACGCACGGCGGCATCATCGTGCACCACGTCGATACCACGTCCGTGGATGCGGTGCTGCCCGTGCTGTCGGAGAAGACGGCAATGGTGCTGCTGGAGACCCCCACCAACCCCCTCATCAAGATCGTCGACCTCCCCGCGATCGCCAAGGCCGCGCACGACGCGAACCCGAAGACCGTGGTGGCGGTGGACAACACGATGCTCTCGCCGTGGCTGCTGAATCCGCTCGACCTCGGCGCCGATATCGTCTACGAGTCGGGCACAAAGTACCTCTCGGGCCACCACGACCTGATGGCTGGCGTCCTCGCCGTCAACGACCTCTCCCTCGGCGAGAAGCTGTACTTCACCATCAACGCGTCGGGATGCGGCCTGGCGCCCTTCGACTGCTGGCTGCTCCTCCGCGGAATCAAGACGCTCGGCGTGCGCATGGAGAAGCAGCAGGCGAACGCGCAAGCGATCGCCGAGTTCCTCGAGCACCAGGGATTCAAGGTCCGCTACCCGGGGCTCAAATCGCACCCGCAGCACGATCTGCACTGGAGCATGGCGCGGGGCGCAGGCGCGGTGCTGAGCTTCGAGACCGGTAACACCGTCATCAGCGAGCGCATCGTGGAATCCACACGGCTGTGGGCCATCAGTGTCTCCTTTGGCTGCGTCAACAGTCTGATCTCCATGCCTTGCCGCATGAGCCACGCCAGTATCGACGAGGAGACGAGGAAGGAGAGGCAGCTTCCCGAGGATCTGGTGCGGCTCTGCGTCGGAATCGAAGAGTGAGTATCTATCCCTCCATCCACCTCCGAAGCGAGGCCGGCCACGTTGCTGACGGGAAGCAGTGTGGACGATCTCATCGACGACCTTCGAACCGCACTGGTGCAGGCAGGAGCGGTGACGGTGACAGTGGACGGCATGACGGCAGGCGTGCCACCTGAGCTCGCGGACGACCTCAAGGCATGAGATGTTTTGCGCCAATCTCCCGTAAAAAAATGACCGAACTCTTTCTCTGCGTTTTCTTTTCTTTCTTTTCTTTCTCACAGTCTGTTTGCTTTTTCACGAGGCGAGTTGTTTTTTTTTGCGTTTTTTTTTCGATTTTTTTTTTCGATTTTTGCTTATTACCTCACTTGCTTGTTCTATCCAACGGTGGGGGGTACGTACGGGGCGGGGAGAGGTTGCAAAAGTAGAGTAACCCCCCATGTATTTGGAGGGGAGCGGAGGGGGAGCGTACGGTGGATGGCGATGAAAGATACGTATTTCCTGTACCGATCCTTAAACGCGCCACATGCTCTTGCTTGCTTGTTCCTAGCCGCGGGAGTACATGTGATTTTTCGTCTTTGTTTCTTCATTACTCGCATGCGACCAATTTTGATCATGGCGGGCCTGCCTAAGCAGGATTCAAGACAGGGAACGAAGAAACCGCCTTCACCGGGACTGGGACGTCCTCAAACTCGCTTCATCGGGGGTCACTTTCTCTAGGCTCTCCCAACCTCTAAAACTCAGAGCAGACACCATTCCTTCGGCTTGGTTTAATTTCACCCCCCCCCGGATCCGTACGCCGAGACATCATCCCACAAACCCCTCTCCGGATGAGTTTTGCTTATCCTCCCAAGACACAGGTGAGTTTACATCCGACATCCCAGGTCACTTGAAATTTAACGACGTTCTATTGTCGGACGAGCACTCCTCCAGGGGATGTGTTTAGATTCCACCACTCAATCCCAGAAACAGGGTCCAGCTCAGAGGAATCACGCATTTTCCCTCACCGAGAGAGGTACTCAAGGGGTCGGTCCTTGCCTAATCGCGCATTTCTGCGAGAGTCGTGGCTTCACACGACCACCCATGACGAGGATTCAGGTTTGTAGATACCCGTCTCACTTGGCTGCCGTTGGTCCCACAATCCTGGAAGTTTACATTGAGTATGTGTTCAATGTGGCGGATGTTTTACGGGGGTTGCGCTCGAGTGACCGTGACGGACGGGACGACGCTCGCACATGATGTCACTCGGGCGAGTTTTTCGCCTCCGCCACTCGATCTGCGACATATCTATGATTCTGCATTTTGTAGACCGGTACGGCAGAATGCCAATGCCTCTCCTCATATCTTCTTGGGTTGCTAACACTGCCGGCAGCAGAAGACGCTCTGGGAACCGGACCCAGTACCATCAAATAGTAACGAGCGGCTGGCGGCGAGATTCTACCGGTTGAAGACAGTTCATTGCCTCACTGGCCAATACCTGAAGTAGACGAAGAATAGGCCCACAGCCACGTGCTGGTGGTGCCCGCACCCCGACCCAGAACCGGGAGCACCTCTTCAAGAACTGCCCCTACTGGAAGGCTTAGCAGAAAATCCTGTGGGCAGAAGTGCTACACACCAGCGGCCAGAAGCAGGAAGAATCGGTTCAAGATTTGGGACCTCTTCGCAGTTGAACGCCGCAGCCAGGCAGTCCTGGGCTTCCTATCTACCACGAACGTGGAACGAAGGGTGGGTCTGGAGAGGGGTGGCGGAAGATGCGCAGAGTGAGGTCTCGGAAGTGGAGCTCCAGGAGCGAGAGCTGAGGGAAGAGATGGAGAAGTTGGAGGCGGACGAGCACAGGGAGGAGTCAGATTTTACGATACATGGCGTCTTCGGGAGGGCCAGGAGGTGGGCAAGGGGAGCTACAACGAGCCACCTGAGGACTGATCGAGGTCGGGGCGGACAGTGGCCGGGACTTGGGTTGAAAAGTGCGCCGCTGCATAGTCTACACAGGCCGTATGCGAGTATGATCAAACAAAAAAAACGTATCTACCATTGATTTTTTTTTTCTTCGTGTCGCCATGATCTCGACAGATCGCATGCGATTAATGACAAAGCAAAAGACGTATCTGTGACTAGGGGAAGGCACAACCAGCCAGTGGACAGGAGCCGGAACAGTGTGTATATTGTACACACTCCTGCTTGCTGTCTGCAGTCAGGCGGCGGCATCGATGTAATAACATAAGAGAAAAGGTCTACAATGCCAGAAGATACGCTAAAAAGATCCACAATGCCACAAGGGTTCTACAATGCCAGTTTTTAGTAAGCAATTTCTCGGCTCGGAATATTGCGGGTAAGGTAGGTGGAGTATGGCTGGCGAGGCGGAGGATACACCGCCGCGACCAAATACACCGCCGCGACCAAGATCATCAGTTTCTACATCTTACGAACGTGTAACTCAACTAATATTCATCAGATTGACATGAAAAGTGGCTATTAACGAGGCAGAAAGTGTGCCCGTCGTCGCCATTGCGCAAATACATGAACTCAAACAACTCGAAAGCAAAACTCGTAATATCACTTTTACAACCACCACCCGCTGCACCCCTTTGTCCCCACACAACTCCACCATCGATCGGATTGACATGAATAGTGGCTATTAACGAGCTGAAAGTGTGCCCGTCATCGTCATCCGGTCGGATGTCACATGCCTTCAGGCAACGCCCGGCAGCGAGCCACATTGTGACCCTCTCGACCAGGTTGGACGTATTGTGGCCGTACCGTTTTCCTGCAAGGTGGGGAGTTGCCCACATACTCATATTGATGTTGCGGAGATAATCGAGAGCCTGGGGAGAAACAGTAGCCAACTTGTCGAAGCCAGCTCGCAGCTTCGTCTCTGTCAATGCAAAGCGGATTTCTGCATTGAAGGTCGTACGAGAGGGGAGACCGAAATTCGTCTGCAGATTCCTGGAGATATGCTCGAGACAGTAGGCACGGTGTGCCCTTGGTACTCGATCGTCTGCGGCGTCGATGCCTTTGTCGCGGTCACTGATGATGGTTGTAGATGGATGATTGATCTGAGGGATAGTGGTGACCAAATGACCGAGGAAGTAACGCCAGGAGTCCTCCGACTCCCCCTCCACAATGGCCCAAGCCAGCAAAACGGCATGATTATCGGCATCGACAGAAGCTGCCATAAGGATCGTGAGGTTGAAGATCTCCTTCGTAAATGTTCCGTCAACTGCGAGAAGATACCGGCAATGGCGAAAGCTCTCTGCGCTTACTTCAGGGCAGATGAATAACCGCTGAAACCGCTGGACACCCTCATGGATCCCAGTTTGAAGATGTACGTGTGCATGGGGATCAGCCTTACGGACGGCGTCGATGTACGCGGGAAGAAGTCGGAACTGGTTGCCTTGTTGTTGTATGTCGTCCCCAAGGACAAAACTCTTCGCTTTTTTGGCGGCCTGATAGCTGATAGCGACTTGGTGATGAAGCGCCATAGCATCGATGATTTGCTTCGGAGTTGTCGTCTTGGTGACAGTGATCACAGTCGGTAGTATTTCTTGCAACCACCATTGCTGTGTGGCGAGGCCGCGTTTGGCCGGAGGAGCGCCGACGCAATTGTGCTCGTCCACGATGGTCGCCACCGAAACATATTCTTTATTGCCAGATAGAACTGCATAAACACGAAACGGACAGCCAGTGTGGGCGCAAACGACGATTTTGCGGGTTGAATCGGATTTTTGATACCGGAAGTTGAATTTTATCTGTCCCTTAAGACCCCAATCTTGCATAGCAGTCTTGAAAGCCTTAAAGTCGGGGAATCGGTCACCCTCCTGCAGCGCCATTGTGACAGTGCAGGTGGGGCTCGAAGGTAGCGGATGAACTGGCGAAGTCGCGAGCGGCAAGCGATGAGCGAGGGATTGACGGGCGGCGAGCTGAGCGACCGGTGGTTGCGTGAGGAAGAAAAGAAGAGCGGGCGACGGCTCCGTATAAGGATATCCGTCGTCCGTTATCCCACATTCTTTCTGCCCGCAATATTCCGAGCCAAGAAATTCCTTACTAAAAACTGGCATGGAGGAACCCTTCTGGCATTGTGGACTTTTTTAGCGTAAGTTCTGGCATTGTAGACCTTTTCTCAATAACATAATCCCCCTAGCCCGCCGTCCGAGCGCGCACACCTCCTGTACTTGATTCCGTGCTCCGACCAGCAGACGCATCGGAGGGAAAGCGCGGATGGTCGGCAGGTGTTCGGATCGCTGGTAGTGTCCGTCGGGGGATGCGTATCGGCGTCGTTGCTTTTGCGTTGTGGATCGGGGAGAGTGGTTGACGTAAGGAGCCGGCCGACACCGCGTGATGAAACGTGACGCAGCGGCTGGACAGGCCCGCCCAGTTACCCACGACGTTGAGACACGGAACTGCGCCCTTATGCGGGCGGTTGCCTATGTGCATATCGACGATCGCATTATAGCAGTCGGGGCGGGACTGGCGCCGGACACGTCGAACCGCAAGGCAGACTTTCGTGCTTGTGGGTACTTACGGTACAAGCACGGGAACGTTGGGAATGGTGGAGTATCATCGCATATATCTACATATCACAGAAGGGAAAAACTCGGATCCACGATAGTACTGGACCATCTCATTCTTTTCCAAATAACACACCTGATCCAGC
>Ga0307516_10002645_pt1 | contig 23700 bp, 23 predicted proteins | sample 19_EM_MG_FD_203310 | JGI IMG/M metagenome (GOLD analysis project Ga0307516, IMG submission 203310) | Populus trichocarpa ectomycorrhiza microbial communities from riparian zone in the Pacific Northwest, United States - 19_EM | ecosystem: Host-associated > Plants > Roots > Unclassified | place...
TATTGATCGCGACGTGTGCATGGCCAGCTACACGCAGGGCAGACGGCTCGAAGATATCAGGGTCGACGGCGCGATGTCGAAGGCGCTGTTCAGCTGCGGTCCCGGCGAGTCGATCGGTGCTGCTCTCGCCATTATGGCGGACAAGCGCGTGCGGCGCCTGCCGGTCCTGAACGAGAACGGCAAGCTACTGGGCATCATCTCGATATCTGATGTGACGAGCTGGGCACGCTCGCTGGCCAATCCGGCTGTCGAAGCCGCCTTGACCGACGCGCTCGCAGCCATCTCGGCTCGGCCTCCGGCCGCGTGACGCGCATTCCACGACAGCGACAACTGGCCTGCCGTTTGCTTTGGCGAATCACCAACCTTTGGAGGTTACCGCGATGCCTGATGTTCAACACACGAATCGAGACGAAAGACAGTGCTGGCTGGAGCTTGCCAACGGCGGGGGCGTGATATTTCGCGATCCGACGGCCGCGGCGCCGCCGGCGCCCGAGTACGCGCGATATCGCCAGCCGAAGCAGCTGGAGGGCCTGCGACGAGCGATGGCCCGTTAACCCTTCACGAGCGAGACGCCATGATCTTGCACCCGATTTCTTACTACGCGGGGGAGCTCAAGCGTGCACTCCCCCCAAGTAAGCTTTCGCGCCGGCGCGTTCGCGGCTGGTGTGGCTGCCTGTTCACCTGACCTGACGCCGCAGAAATGGCGTCGCACGGGCGCAAGCTTGTCGCACAGGCGAGCGAGGCTGATTTGCAGCGCGCGGCCTGGCTTGTCACCAGGTTGCCCCCCTCTCGACGCCCGTGAAGGCGCAGGATCTGCGCGGGTGAAACGCGGCGTCCTTGCCCGGAAGCCACGTCGCCGGGTCGTATGAACGGCACGTGTCGTGCAGGCCAACGGTGGGTCGAGGAGCAACGTCATGCGGACAGAGACTTCGGAGCAGAACCGCGTGCGCGCGGCGTCGCAAAGTATCGATCCGGAGCTTGCGCGCATTGTCGGACGGGCGGTTCCGAATGCACGCGTCGTGCGCGCAGTGCGACTCGGCACCGACGACGGCGCGCAAGCCGACCAGCTGACGGCCAAGGCGGCCGGGTATGGCATCCCGATTCTGATCGAGATCGACGAAAACGACGCACGGCGAACCCTGGTTCTGCACGGAACGAGCGCCAACCCATTTGGGCACGACCGGCGCGCCGATCGCGCAGCGGAGCTACTGCTGGCAGCCGATACGTATGGGTCGATTCCGCGCCACGCACGAGCTCTCGACGTCGGAGCTTTTCGGCGTGACGGAACGAGCGTTTCGCTGCTGGACAGCGGCGAGTTCTATTTGCTCACCGAGTTTGTCGAGGGTCACGCCTACGCGGATGATCTGCGCCGCATCGCCAAGACCCGAATGGCCGAGCCGGCGGACCTCGAGAAAGTGCACGCCATGGCCGACTACCTGGCAATGCTGCACACCCCCCAGCCCGATCACGAAGTCGCGTACGTGCGCTCGCTTCGAGACTTGCTCGGCGGCGGCGAAGGAATCTTCGGCATCGTCGACGGCTACTCCCAAGCCACGCCACGCGTCGACGCTAGCTGCTTACAGCGCATCGAGCGCCGCTGCCTGGATTGGCGCTGGCGGCTCAAGCAGCGAAAGCCTCGCCCAGCGCGTATTCACGGCGACTTTCACCCCTTCAACGTGTTGTTCGACCAGGCGGCCTCGCTTGCGGTGCTCGACACGAGTCGCGGGTCGCTGGGCGACGCAGCCGACGACGTCACCTGCATGGCGGTCAACTTCATCTTCTTCGCGCTCGAAGACACCGCCGCGTGGCACGGGGCGTTTGCCTCCCTCTGGCGAGCGTTCTGGAATCGCTACCTCGCGCGCTCGCGCGATGTCGAGCTACTTTCGTTCGCCGCGCCATTCCTGGCCTGGCGTCTGCTGGTGCTGGCTTGTCCCGTTTGGTATCCGAACCTATCCGGCACGGCGCGGGGGCGGCTTCTCCAGCTCGCGGAAACCGCGCTAGATGCTGACCATTTCGATCCCGAAATGGCTGAGGCAGTGTTTCGATGACCGGAGTGGTGGTTTGGCTCACCGGTTTGCCCTCTGCGGGTAAAACCAAGTTGGCAGACGCCGTGCGGCTCCGGCTACGCCAAGACAGAACGGCGCACTGCGTGCTCGACAGCGACGTGCTGCGCGCGATCATCGCGCCAACGTTGGGCTACTCCGAACACGATCGAGCGCAATTTTATGCGACACTAGCCCGGCTGGCCGCCGAGCTCGCGCAGCAGGGGCTCATCGTGCTCGTGCCCGCGACGGCGCACCTGCGCGAGTACCGCCGCTACGCGCGTCAGCTTTCGCCGCGCTTTCTGGAGGTGTGGGTCACGACGCCGCTAGCAGAATGCCGGCAGCGCGACAGCAAAGGCCTGTACGCCGCGGCTGCCGACACTCGGGGGCACTTGCCCGGTGTCGACGTGCGCTACGAAGAACCAGAGCACGCCGAAGTGCTGGCCACTGGCGGCGACGACCTCGACGCCGTCGAGCGAATTGTGAGCAGCGTCGCAAGCTCGACGTCTTGAGACGAGAGCGCCGAAGCGGACGTTTGCGGACGTTCTCGGACGTTTGCGGACGATGCCAGCAACGCAATGCGTTTGATGCACAAACGCAGAGAAGCCTGACGCCTCGCGACCTCGCGAACGATTTGTGAACAGTTTGTTCCCGCTGGCGACATACGGGGGGGTGGGAACACGGGTCCGAAGGGGGCCCGGGATAGGTGAACATGAAGATCTGGAATCCAGGCGTTGTTTTGTTCGTGGGTTTAGGGGCGACATTTGGCTGCGCGGGCGTCGATCCGGCAGCTGGCGGCGGCGAGGCCGAGGGCGAGAGCAGCAACGCGCTTCAAGTCGATTCGCACAAGCCGGCGTGCCCTCCGAAAAATCCGCTCGGTGACGATTGCAAAGACTGCAAACGCACCAAGATCGGCTCTCCGTCTTGGGAACCGACAGGGCTGACGGCGATCGCCGGCCAAGTCGGCTCGACGACGCCCGACGTCTTCATCTCGTTTCTGGGCAACTTGGTCGCGCCCAATCACGCCTTCGACGAAAACGATTTCGTGATCGGCCCGGCCATCGCGCACCCCGGTCCGTACGACGACGAGGTTGGCACGCTAGCCGAAGAGAAAGGCTTCAGGCCGAAGCAAACCTTTCACGCGAGCGAATTCACGGCGCCCGGTGGCATCGTGATCTTGCTCAACCTCGTACCGAGCAAGGGCGCGCCGGTGGGCAGCTCGTTCGATTTCGCGTCGGGCCCCATCATCCCGAACGCGCTCTTCCCGATCGCCGTCGACGGCGACCTATTCCGCGACGGCGTGCTGTACGATCCCTTTTTCGACTCGAGCTACGCGGGATACCTCGGCATGACGCCGCCCATTCTCAGAGATGGGCCCAGCCATTTGCCCTGGTTCTTCGGCGAGAACAGCGGCTTTGGCCCGCCGAACGTACCGGCCACGGGCAAATACGAATTCAAGCTCAAGATCACCGACGCCACCGGCGCCGGCTGGCAGGTGCAAATGCCGTTCAGTGTGAAAAAGTAAGAAGAGCGGAGGGGCGACCCAGACGACCCTGACCGGAGGGCCACGAGCGCTTTCGGGCCCTTGGTTGGCCTCCCCAGTGGGGGCGCTCCGATGGCGCAGGAGCCCGAGAGCGCGATCTTACGCAACTGCCGCATGGACCGCCCGATGAGCATCGACGGTGTTCGAGATTGTCGGGGCAATTCTGCAGCTCGAGACGATCGCTGTTGGTCGTGGCATCCGGGAGCTCAAACGACTGGAGAAGATGTATGGCAAGGGTCGCTGGCGGAAGAGGAAGGCCGTTGCTAAGATTCGGCTCGCAGATGGCAGCGTCCACAGAGCCGAAATCCATTTCTACGAAGCGCACGGCATCGGCAAGAAAGAGGCCAAAATTAAGCGCTTCTACCGGTAGAATGCGCAGGCGGTTCGTAGTGTGTCTCTCCAATCGGGGGTTTGCCGCTTCCCTCGACGAGCGAAAGATCTATCGGGCCCTGCCCGATCCCCAGGCGCAGCGCCTCGGCATGCTGCGCATCATCGACGAATCCGGCGAAGACTACTTGTATCCAGCGGAGCGGTTTGGAGCACTGACACTTTCACCCCGCGTCGCTCGAGCTCTCTCATAAACAGCAGCCCATTGCGCTGGGTTGGGCAATGAGCGTGCCCGCACCCGTGGGCAGGTCTAGGCTCGCGGACGTGACCGTCAAGCCCCCGCTTCCATGCGCAAGCCGTCACCCGGTGCCGTGCCTGGCACGCTCGTGCTCGCCTCGGACGAGAAGCCGCGCATTTTCGTGATCGACTACTGCGCGACTCACGTCATCGAGAAAGAAGTGTTCGAGATCGACGACGTGGCAAGCTACCTCGCTGACGGGACGCCGTCGGTGACTTGGGTCGATGTGAGGGGAATCGGCCACCAGCCGACGTTCGAGCGCCTCGGGCAGATCATGAAGGTGTTGACGATCTTGTCGACCATCTTCTTGCCGATCACGTTCATCGCCGGCGTCTACGGCATGAACTTCGATCCGGCTTCGTCGCCGTACAACATGCCCGAGCTCAAGTGGCGTTATGGCTACCTGTGCACGCTGGCGGCGATGGCGCTGAGCGTGCTGGGCCTGCTCGTTTACTACCGACGGCGCGGCTGGCTCGGTGGCGAGAGCGGCGCTGAAGCTGCGCGTCCCGAACGGCGCGCCCCGTGAATTCCCACGTTCCCGCGCTCGCAGCTCAACTGCTGACCTCCACGGCAATCGGCTCGGCGCTGGGGCTGGTCGCCAGTGAGGGTCTAAGCTGCCGCTTGCGCCACAAGAAGTAGATCGGCGGATACACCAGGAGCTCCATGGCGAAGCTCGTCACCAGCCCACCCACCATCGGCGCTGCGATGCGCTTCATCAGGTCGCCACCCGTGCCGGTCGACCACATGATGGGTAAGAGGCCCAGCATGGCGGCGCAAACTGTCATCGCTTTGGGGCGAACACGCTTGACCGCTCCATCGATGATCGCCTCCACCAAATCGCTCTCCGTGTTGAGCCGGCCCTGTTTCTTGAACTGGTCGTGCGAAAGATCGAGAAAAAGCAGCATAAAGACGCCGGTTTCAGCGTCGAGACCCATCAGCGCGATGAGCCCCACCCAGACCGCGATCGACACGTTGTAACCGAGTCCCCATAGTAGCCAGACCGCGCCCACCGCCGAGAACGGCACGGCCAGCATCACGATGCCCGCCTTGAACGCCGACTTGGTATTCATGTAGAGCAGCGCAAAGATCAGCACCAGCGTCAGAGGCAAGATCAGCTTGAGCCGCTCTTTGACGCGCAGCATGTTCTCGTATTGGCCACTCCAACTCATGGAATAGCCGGTGGGCACGCTCACGCTGGCTGCGACCGCACGCTTGGCTTGCTCGACGTAGTGCCCCACGTCGATCTTGGATGTATCGAAATCGACGTACACGTAGCCTGCGAGCAGGCCGTTCTCGTCGCGGATCATCGACGGTCCGTGCGTCAGCACGACGTCGGCAATTTCCTCCATCGGGATCTGGCCGCGTCCCATCGGCAAGGGCAAGAGTACGCGGCGCAGCGCTTGCAGATCGTCGCGGTAGTCACGAGCGTAGCGGACGTTGATGCCGTAGCGTTCGCGACCCTCTACCGTCACGCTCTGGTTGTCGCCACCGACGGCCGTCATCACCATCGTGTTCGCAGCGTCGATCGACAAGCCGTAGCGAGCCAGCTTTTCGCGCTTGAGCACGAAGTCGAGAAAATAGCCGCCGGCGACGCGCTCGGCGTAAGCGCTACGGGTGCCTGGCACCTTGGAGACGGCCGCCTCGGTTTCTTTCGCCAGCCGCTCGATGCTCTCGAGATCGGCGCCCATGATCTTGATGCCGACCGGCGTGCGAATACCGGTCGAGAGCATGTCCAGACGGCCCTTGATCGGCATGGTCCAAGCGTTCGAGATGCCGGGGATCTGCAGCTTCCGGTTCATCTGCTCTTCGAGCTCGCTCTGACTGATGTGGTCGCTCCAGAAAGGACGGAGCAGCGGCTTTAGCCATTCGGGTGCGGACGCCGAGTACCAGCGCGCTTTGGCGCGCCATAGCTGCTCGGGTTTGAGCAGCACCGTCGTCTCCATCATCGTAAACGGCGCCGGATCTGTCGAGGTGTTGGCGCGGCCCGCCTTGCCGAAGACGCGCTCGACCTCGGGGAAGGTCATCAGAATCTGGTCTTGAAGCTGAAGCACCTTCTGGGCCTCGGCCACGGACATGCCAGGCTCCACCGCCGACGGCATGTACAGGATGGTCCCTTCCTGCAGCGGAGGCATGAACTCGGAGCCCAGGCTCGAGTACACCGGTATCGCGCTGATGACGAGAAGCACGGCCACCGCGATCGTGGCCTTGGCGTGGCGCACGACGAAACGACACGGCCCTTCGTACAAGCGATGGAGCAGCCGACTGACAGGGTGCCGCTCCTCGGAATAGTACTTGCCCACCACGATCTGCGTCAGGGTCCAGGCCAGGAACTTGGGCCGAAACCGGAACGGCTCGATGCGCGCAAACAGCATGCGCATCGCAGGATCGAGCGTGATAGCCAAGAGCGCGGCAATGGCCATCGCCAGGGTCTTGGAGAAGGCCAAGGGCCGGAACAACCTTCCCTCTTGGTCGACCAGCGTGAACACCGGCAAGAAGGCGACGGCAATGACCAAGAGCGAGAAGAAGACGCCGGGGCCCACCTCCATCAACGCCTCCAGGCGCACACGATGAAAGTCGCCTTGCTTGCCGTCTTTCTGCCAATGGTAGATCTTATTGTAGGCGTTCTCGACTTCGACGATGGCTCCGTCGACCAGCACGCCAATCGAGATCGCGATGCCCGCCAGCGACATCAAGTTCGCGTTCAGCCCCATCAACTTCATCGGAATGAACGCCAGCGCCACCGAAACGGGAATGGTGATGATGGGAATGATTGACGAAGGAAAATGCCACAGGAACAGCAAGATGATCAGCGAGACGACGATCATCTCCTCGGCCAGCTTGCCTTTGACAGTGTCGATGGCCCGCTCGATCAAGTCCGAGCGGTCGTAGGTGGTGACGACCTCCACCCCTTTCGGTAGCGAAGGCTTCAGCTCTTCGAGCTTGGCCTTCACGCGATTGATGACGTTGAGCGCGTTTTCGCCCTCGCGCATCACCACGATGCCGCCTACCACGTCACCCTGACCGTTGTAGTCGGCAACGCCGCGTCGCATTTCTGGGCCGAGCGCGACCTTGGCCACATCTTTGATCAGCACCGGCGTGCCGCCATCGGCGCGCAGCACGATGTCTTCGATGTCTTTGATGTTCTTGACGTAACCTCGACCCCGCACCATGTACTCGCGGCCGGACAGCTCGAGCAGTCGACCGCCCACGTCGTCGTTGCCACTGCGAACAGCGGCGATCACGGCGTCCAGCGGCAGCTTGTACGAGGCAAGCTGATTCGGATTGACGGTGACCTGGTACTGGCGAACCTGGCCGCCCACCGTGGCCACCTCGGAGACGCCGGGCACGCTTTGCACGGCATAGCGCAAAAACCAGTCTTGGTAAGAGCGCAGCTCGTCCGACGAATGCTTGCTGGTCTTGTCGACCAGTGCATATTGAAACACCCAGCCGACGCTCGAGGCGTCTGGGCCGAGCTCCACCTTCACGCTCGGCGGCAATTGAGAAGTGATCTTCGACAGGTATTCGAGCACGCGGGTGCGCGCCCAGTACATGTCCGTACCGTCCTCGAAAATGACGTACACGTAGCTGAAGCCGAAATCCGAAAAACCGCGGATCGCCTTCACCTTGGGCGCGCCCAAGAGCGCGGTGGTGATCGGATACGTGACCTGATCCTCGATGATATCGGGGCTGCGATCCCAGCGCGCGTAGATGATGACCTGCGTGTCCGAGAGGTCGGGCAATGCGTCGAGCGGAATCGTTCGCATGGACCACCAGGCCAAGGCCAACGCGACAATCGTGCCGGCAATGACCAGGTAGCGATTCTCGGCCGAAAAGCCAATGATTCGCTTGATCATGGCTCGTGACGAAGCGACCCGAGAGCGCGAGCGCTTTGCAGGGGCTCAGCGCTCTTCGCCTCTGGCGTCGTCTGCGCGATCGATGCACGCAGGCGAGATTCGGAATCGATCAGAAAGTTGGCGCGAATCACCACACGTTCAGCTGCGGCGAGGCCGCTCAGGATCTCGACTTGGGTGCCATCACTTTGACCGAGCGTGACTTTGCGGGGCTGAAACTTGCCTTCGCCGCTGGCCACGAACACCACCTTCTCGGTGCCCGAGTCGATGACCGCGTCGAGCGGAATGCGTAGCGCGTCGTGCGCCGCGCCCAAGAGCACGACCTCGCCGAACATTTCGGGGCGGAGCTCGCCTTGCGGATTCGGAAAAGCCAGCCGCACCTTGACCGTGCGGGTCTCTGGATTCATCAGCGGATCGATGAACAGCACCTTGCCTTTGAAGTCACGATTGGGGAACGCGCTGAGCTTGAGCGTGGCCTGCATCTTGTCCGTCACGAAGCGCAGCTCGCTCTCGTAAACGTCGGCCAGCACCCAAACCGAAGACAGGTCGACGATTTCGTAAGGCATGGCGCCGGCGTCGAGCTTCATGCCTTCGACCACGTCTTTGCGCGTCACGACGCCGGAAACGGGCGAGAGCAGCGTGAGCGTCTTTTGCGCTTGCCCCGTGCTTTCGAGCTTCGCGACCTGGGACGCGGGAATGTCCCACAGCGCGAGCTTACGCTTGGCTGCCGTCACCAGATCCTCGCCGTCGTTGGACCGCGCCGTGCCTCTCACCGACAGCGCGCTCCGCGTTTTCAACGCGAGCAAGTATTCTTCTTGGGCCGACAACAACTCGGGGCTGTAGACCGAGAAGAGCGGATCGCCCTTTTTGACCCTTTTCCCTACGAAGTCGACGTAAACGCGGTCGACGAAGCCGGCAACCTTCAAGTTGATGTGGCGAACTCGCGTCTCGTCGATCGCGACGCGACCAACCGTACGCCACGCGCCGCCCACCGGGCCTTCGGTGACCTCCGCCGTCTTGAGCCCGATCAGCTGCTGCTTGGCTACGTCGATCTCGACGTTGGCCAAGTCGGGGACGGGCGACCCCGGGGCAACGTCTGGCTGCGACGCGGATTCGACTTTTGTCTTCTCGACCTTCAGCAATTTCATGCCGCAAATCGGGCATTCGCCAGGGTGGTCTCTGATGATCGACGGATGCATCGGGCACTGGTAGACGCTCGGCCCATCACTTTCGCGCGCTGCGGCCTCGCTTCCCGGGCTGTGCTGATGCGAGATGGTGAGTGCAGCCGCTGCCGCAGCACCAGCGCTCAGCAGCGCCACGAATAGCAGCGTCGCGATCCCGAACCGGCGTCTGGGATTTGGCGGCGCTGGTGGCAAAGCCTGAGGTGGAGCAACGGGTGGGATCGATTCGACGTTCATCATGCTTGGCTCACATGCTGGAAGAGTTGTCGCCCGTGGACGCGCCGCCGGCGGAAGACCCGCTCGACGTGGTAGGCGGTCCGGGCATTGCGGCCGAGCCTCCGGCCACGCCGCTGGGCATCGACGTAGCGGCCAGACTGAGCTCGGCCTGAGCGACCAAGATTCGATAGGCTTCGGCGACCGTCTCGAGATACCCCTCTTGGTCGGCAATGAAGCCGGCATTCGCCTCGAGCACCGACGCAAACGACACCTTGCCGACCTGGTATTGAGCCAGCGTGCTTTCCGCCGTGGCTTGCGACTGCGCCAGCAGGCTTTGCTGGTAAATATCGGCCATTTTTCGCAGCGCCGAGAACGCGCCGTGTCGCTCTTCGGTGCGCCAGCGCAGCACCTGCTCGACTGCGACAACCTGCTGCTCGGCCGCGTCACCCCAGGCCTTGTTTTCGGCAATGGCGCGACTGCGCTTGCCGAAGAGCGGCACCGGGCCGCCGATGGTCGCGAGCCACATGGGCGGCAGCGCGCCGCGATACATGACGCCGGCGCTCACGGTGAGGTCCGGGTAGTAGCTCTTCTCTGCGAGCGCCACTGAGCGCGCAGCGCGCAGCGTGCCGAGGCGAGCCGTCGCCAACTCCGGGCTCTGGTGCAGGCTCCGCTCTTCCGAGAACGAGCCTTCGAAGCTCGCCAGCGCCGGAAGGTCTGCAATGTGAGACGTGGTGACGATCGGCTCGACCAGCGGGCGAGCGCGCAGGCGATTAATGGCCTGCACACGCGCGCGCTCTTCAGCCTCGAGCCCGAGGCGACGCTGCTCGAGCCGGTTCAGCTCCAGCTGCGCGCGCAACATGTCCGACTGCGCACCGCCAGCCGTCTCGTAACGCACCCGGGCTATACCGGACGACTTCTGCCAAAGTGCCGTCAGCTGGTCGAGCAACGCCAGGCGATCCCGAATCAGCAACAAATCCCAGTAAGAGCGGCGGACCTCAGCCTCGGTCGAGAGCCGAGCGCGCGTGATGGCGTGCTTCGCTTGCGTGGTACCAAGCTCAGCCACCTGCCTGCGCAGATCGCGCTTACCTGGCCACGGCAGCGTCTGCGACGCCATGAACGAGATGAAGCTGGTATCCATGCGCCCCACCTCGATGCTGGTGAAGCCATCGTTCTGGATGCCGATTTGAAGCATCGGGTCCGGCAGCGCGTCCGCCTGAGCGGCCCGCTCGCCTTCCGCGTGTGCAACCGCTACCGACTGCGCCAGCTCCGGCCGTGCCGTCAGACTCTCAGCGATCAGTCGACTCAGCGTGGGGTCGGTGGGCAGCGAAACGACCGGGCCCTCTGCCCTCGAGGGTTGCGCGAACGCGAGCAGTGCCAGGAGCCCTGGCAAGACTGAACGTTTCACTCTGCAACGAGCTCGCCCGCCACCATGTTCATGGCGCAGGCGTAGCGGATAGGGCCAGGCGCGGTTGGCGTGAACGTCACGGTGACGGCCTCGCCCAGCGGCAAAGGCTTGCTGATGCCGTAGTCCTTGATCACGATGTCGGTGACGCAAGTTCGCGGCTCCTTCCGGGTGACCACCAATGTCACAGGCTGGCCCACACGAACCCGCGCTTGGGACGGCACAAAACCGTCACTGGTAACCGCCATCTCGATGCGGCTGGAAAGGGCGCGCGACGCTTCCAGTCGAGCGTTACCCGCAGTCGCCCCGCGATCACACGCGGTCAGGCCGAGCACTGCAAGAAGGGTCGTAATTGCCAGCTGCGATCGAGTCATCGGGAATCTCCGGATGACCCCGGCTGCAAGCCCCGAGCCACGCGCAGATCACGGAAATCTTCGAGATCGGCAGGAAAAACGGCACGCAGATGCTGCGCGCCGCGCAGGCCTTGCGCGGCTTGCTACGGGCAGCGCAGCAGGACGGTGAGGTCGAAGATGCCGTTGATGTCGCAGGGTGAGGCGCCGGCGGGTTGGTGCTGGTCGGGCGTTAGCTCCCAAACGAAGTCACCGGAGACGCCGCCCGTGGTTCTCTGCCACAAGCCGTCGACGCCGAGAGTGCACCTGTCGTCCCTATCTTTGTCGATGTAGACGCCCATACCCGTGTACGGTTCGACCGCTTTTGGCATGACGAAGGCGAACGAGCCGTTCTGGATGGTCGTCTCGGACAGCCCGTAGCTGGGTTCACCGCTAAACGTAATGACGAGGCGAACCCGGCTGCCCTCGTCCGCCTCGAAGCCGCTGCCGAAGACGTGCAGATCCCATCTCATTCTCATGCTGTCTTGCAAGTGCGAAAGGTCGTAGCAGCCGTCCGGTCGCGTGCTTCCGGTGCTTCCGCCCGCGCCAGCGCTGTCGCCCGCATTTGCGCCAGCGCCGTCCCCCGCGTTTGCGCCAGCGCCGCCCCCCAGCTTTGCGCCACCGGCTCCAGCCTTGGCTGTCGCTTCGCCTTCGCCGCCGCTGCCGGTCTCGCCGGCGCTTGCGCCGCTTTCGCCAGCCATCGCGCGGTCGCCGCCACCGCTGTCACCGGCGCCTCCAACCGTCGCGCTGCCTCCCACAGAACCCGGCAGGCGCCGAGTATCCTTACCGCACCCCGCCATGAGCAAGCAGCAACCGGCAACGAGCCCGAGCGCTCGCCAAAGTGCCCTCTCGTCTCGAAGCCTAAGCGCCAGCATCCCTACCCGCCTAGCTTAACGCCTTGCTGGGCCGAGATTGAAGGGATTCTCCGAATGTGTTCGTTCGCGGAAGCCATACATTGCTGATGGCGAATTTCGCAGATTTGCGCGGCCTACGGCCATTCGAGCTTTGCGTCGCGCGCGCCACGGACCCCGCTGATGGTCAACGAAAAGCGGGTCGGAGCCGAGCCAACCTCGAAACCCTCCATCCGCCGTGTGAGGTCGAACGAGACCTCGCCGGCGCTAGTGCGGGTTGCATAGCTGGGGGCCCCAGCTCGGGCGCGGAGCGGCGCAGCTTTTGCGCGGAGCTGCAAGCCCTGCGGGGCCTCAAATTTCAGCCCGTTTGAGGCGAAGTGCGTTGCCGATCACGGACACGGAGCTGAAGCTCATGGCCGCCGCCGCGAGCATCGGACTGAGCAAGAGCCCGAAGACGGGATAGAGACGAAATAGCCCGACACCACATCCGCGAGCTTTTGGATCGGGGCGCGGCTGCGCTGCGCTTCCGCGACCATGGCGACGATGCGCGAAAGCAGCGTCTCGCTACCGACCTTTTCGGCGCGCATGACCAGACTCCCAGTACCATTGATGGTGGCACCGACCACGCGGTCCCCCACCGCTTTCTGAGTTGGAATTGGCTCTCCGGTGACCATAGCTTCGTCCAGGCTTGATCGCGGCGCTGGTTTGACCGCGCACGCGCAGCTCGAGCGCCTGGCCCAGCAAGCTAGCCCCAGAAGCCGAGATGGAGCCAGTCACCGCCGACACCAGCAACTTTCTTAACACTAAGTCGCTCGAGGCATGTCGTAGTCTCAACGAATGACACCAGGGCTCCGCAAGTTAGGGCTCACGCTCCACGTCGTCCTCTCGGTCGGATGGAGCGGGGCGGTGGCCGCGTTCGTGGCCCTCGCTATCGGCACGTTCTCCAAAGACGCAGCGCTTGCGCACGCCTCTTACCTGACCATGGCGGTCGTGGGGCGAGGCGTGCTCGTCCCGCTCAGCATTGGCGCGCTGCTGTCGGGCATCGTGCAGTCCCTCGCGACGAAATGGGGTCTCTTCCGGCACTATTGGCTGCTGGTCAAGCTCGCGTTGACACTGTTTGCCACCGCGGCGCTACTCGTCCACCAAGCCACCGCCATCGCAGAGGCCGCAAGCCTCGCACGCGAGGCGAGCGGCGTGCTGCTGCACTCCGCTCAGCTTCATCAGCTCGGGGTGCAACTGCTAGCCGACTCCGGCCTGGCTTTGTTGGTGCTGCTCACGGTGACGACCATCGCCTTTTACAAGCCTTGGGGCTTGATTGGCCAGATCACCAGAGGCCTGAAGGTGTTCATCGCGGGTGTGACCGCGCTGGTCGTGGCCTTCGTCGCCCTGCACTTGAGCGGACACGGCATGCACCGGCACAACCATTGAGAGCTCGGGCACGCAGCATTTCACGTGTCCGAGCGCGAACGCTACCGCCGCTCGGTGCAGCAGCCCCCCGCCCGCCGTCAACAGTGCCTCGGCGCCTAGTGCACGACTATTTTGCCGCGATACATGCCCATCCCGCACTGAAAGGTCAGTGTGGAGCTGGTATCGGCGGGCAGCTCGACAGCAACCGTCTGGTTCAAGGGCAGCACTTTCTCGACTTTCAATTCGGGGAACACGACGGAGGTCGCGCAGGTCTCGTCTGTCGTGCGACGAAATTCGAGAGTCGTTCGTTGACCCTTGATGATTTCGATCGAGGACGGATGGAAGCCGCGTGCGTCGGCCGTAATCAAGACCTTACCGGTCGGATCCGGAGTCGCGGTTGCCGTGGCATCCTGCGAACGCATCATGCCGCACGTCGAGTGACCTGCGCTGGGGCGCGCGTTGGCGATACTGCCAACCGCTACGACGGCGAGCAGGCCCCCGACCAACAAACCGAAGCGGTGTTGCCGAAGGAACGTCCTAGCCGTGCTCTTGGGCGCAGCGTTGGGGTGATTCGAGGCGGAAGGGGTGTCATCGCGTTGGGTCATGCCGGTATAGGCATCAGGGGGCGAAGCGTGACTCCAAACTTCAGCCAGCGGTTGGGAGTTCAGGGGCACGCAGATCGCGTGAGCGCGCAGAATATGCGCGCCATCGGATCTATCCGGCGGCAGATGGTCCGCACTCCTCGCCTGCGGGCGTCGGGACTTCCCGATTACGCCGCGGCGTGACGAACGATTTTAGAAATCTAACTTCACCGGTCACGTTGCGGGAGCCAAGCGCCTAGAAAGGGTGAGCAAACGAACGCTCACCCATCAAGGAGCTATCAGCTATGTTCTCTCGGAAACTCACCGTCGCAGCAATCGTTGCCGCCGCTACCGTCGTACCAGTCCTGGCTTTCGCAGCGCCGGCCACGGCGCCGCGCGCTGCGCACTGCGTCTTCATGGAGCATCGCGTGACCGCCGTGCAGGCGCTGCGCCTCACCGAACGTAACGGCCGCGGCACTAGTGAGCGGCTGGCGGGCGCTCAGGTGTTCGTGCAGGCCGAGCCCGGCCTCACTGCAGAATGGCTGCAGCTCACCGTCCAGCGTCACATCACGCAGATGAACAGTGCAGGGATGGCGAATTGCCCGCTCGACGCCAAAGACGTTCGCGTGAGCGTCGCCTCCGCGGGCCCGGGGTTCGCCGTGAATATCACTGGCAAGAACACCGCTCAAGCGAACGAAATCCTGCGCCGTGCCCAGCTTCTCGTTCGCTGAACGCTCACGGAGTAACCTGGCGCACTCAGGCTCCATAGCATGGTCTCCAGCGCCTCCAGATGAGCAGCGATCAGAACGCCGACCTCGATTCTCTTGTCGTCCGCTTGGCGGAGGGAGATCGGTCGGCGTTCACGGCGGTCTTCCAAATTCTGCGACCGACGCTGCTGAGGCTTTGCACGAGCATGCTGAAAAACGACGCGGACGCGGCCGACGCCGCGCAGCAAGCCATGGAAAAAGTGCTCACCCGCTGCTCCCAGTATGATCGCAAGCGCCCGGCGCTATCCTGGGCGCTGGCGATCGCGGCCTGGGAGTGCCGCACGCTGCTGCGCAAAAAGTCGAGGCGTCGAGAGCTGCCAGAAGAGCAAGCTCCGGAACCGTTGGCCGATGGCTCTGAAGACGAGCTCGCTGAGCGGCAGCTGATGAGCGCAGCAGTCGACGCCCTGGGCGGGCTATCGGCGCAAGATCGCGATGCGCTGATCGCGACGTTTTGGGAAGAAGCGCCCAGCGTCTCCGGCGCAACGCTGCGCAAGCGTCGCGAGCGCGCATTGAAGAGGCTGCGCGACACCTTCCGGAGGCTTTATGGCCTCGATTGAGCTGGCAAAGCTCGAACGCCGTGCGCGGCGCAAATACGAATGGGCGCGCGCTCGTCGCGCACTCTTGGGCTTTGCCCCCGCGCTCTTGGTGGTGGTCGTCGCGGCCCTGGCGAACAAGCACTCGACGTCTGCGCTCGCCTTCGGCGCCGTCATGTTCGTCGTCGGCGTGTCGCTGCTTTGGTACGGCCGGGAAATCAGGCGCGCGGTTCTGCCTGGGCTCGCCATGGGTCTTTTGCCACTCAGCCTCGCGCTGTGCGCCAATCACATGGGCCACATGTGCATGGGCGGCAGCTGCATGACCGTTTGCGTTCCGGCCTGCATGATCGGTGGCTTGGGCGCCGGTATCGGTGTATCGCTCATCGGCTTACACTGGAAACAAGGCGCTGCCTTCTGGGTGGGAGCTACGGTATTGACGCTGCTGACCGGGGCGATGGGCTGCTCGTGCATTGGCTACGCCGGCGTGCTTGGGCTTGCGGTCGGTTACGGCTTGGGCCTGGTCCCAGTGCTGGTGCGTCGTTTCACTCGCCGGCCCACCTAGAGCTAGATTTAGCCGGACGCGCGCGCGAGCAATGTCGACGAAGGCGCTCCTGGGCGTGCACACCACGACCAGGATGAGCCAACAAGATTCAGAAGTGCAGCAGCCGCCCCAATCAAGGGCAAGCGCCGGAGCAAGTCAGAGCGAAATCATCGACCCAGAGATCGAACGTCTCGCCTTTGTCTCCAATGAAGAACTCGACGGTAGCAATCTTCAAATCGCTGAGTCCGAAGGTGTCGAACGGCAACGTGAACTGTTGCCAAGTGTCGCCAGCGGTCAGCGACACGGAGGGCAGTGTCGATCTGCCATCTAAGGCACCCGAGGCACGCGAGCCGTCATTCAACGACACCACGACTGCGCTCGTTGCGCTTTTCAGGCGAGCCCAGAACGCTATGCCAGAATACGCGCTGAGATCCACCGCGCGGCCCTGGGGATGATTGAGCTGGACCCAGAGCACGACGCCCGACGCATAGCCTTGCCCGCTCGCGCGTCGCGCTTCCGTGCTGCCCGCACGTGGCGGGTCGATCGGCGAAAGCCCAACGTCGTGTACCTTGTCGGAAGTCACGAACCAGTTCCCGATTCGCCAACCGGCGCTATCCGATCCCCAGAAGAAGGCGCCGGGGGCGTTCGGCGGCGGCACGGGACGCCCGTCGCCAGCGTGCTCGTTGTCGATGGTCACATAGCCCGGCGCTCCGGCTTGCGAGGTGCCACCGGCCTGCGAGGTGCCACCCGTTCCGCCAGTGACGTTGCCTGCGCCGCCACCAATCGGTCCAGGGCTCCCAGCACCCGATGTTCCTACATCGCTTGCTCCGTCGCCGCGGGCTCGACCTCCACAGCCAATCAGCAGGAGGCCGATGAAGGCGACATGGGCAGCCAGCCACGGCTTCCTTCGCGACATTTCCGCAGTGAGTGGATGAACAATCGAGATTCGATCACTCTTCATCGACTGGCATTGCTTGGAGCGCATGGCAGCGGCCACCCGAAATTGGTTCCGTTGAAGGCCACGTGATGGCCTTTTGGGCATGACCGGTCCTGCGCCGGGCACGTACTCGAGCGACGGTGGCTGCGGCGATGCCTCGTGGTGCGTTACGCAGACGGTGCCCCCGGACCTCGACTGCTCGGCCCCCGCAGCGTGTCCCACGGTTGAAAAGACCGCGGACGTCCGCGGACAGCTCGAGGTCAACGCGCGCTTCGAACGCCGACCAGCCCCCGGCGAAGCAGCTTTTTTTGCGGCGAAGCAGCTTTTTTTTTCGGCAAATGCCAGCTTTTTCCTGGCTGAGGGCTCGCGGCGTTCGGCGTGGCGGCAGCCGGCACGCGGGGTGCAATGGCGGTGACTGAGGGCCAAAATCATGAAACTCCAAAAATCGATCACATCCACTCTCGCATTGACGCTCGTCGGACTGCCGTTAGTCCTCGTGGGCTGCAGCGCCAGCGACACGAGTCCCACGGGGCTCGCCGGCTCGTCGAACAGTGCGGGGGCGACCAGCGCGGTCGACACCGGCGTCCCGGGCGAACAGTTTGCGGCGCTCGACGTATCACCAAGTAGGCTGAAAGGCGTCTTCACCAAAGACGACGAGGCCCTCGCCTTCGACGTGGATCATCGGAGCGCGAACGCCGTGCTGCGTTTCTCGACGGTGGACGGCGAACTGCTGTATTCCGTTGTCGAGGACGAGAGCGGCTACGAGCTGCGCGTTGGCGCAGACTTCCGCGGCTACATGCCGAAGGGCGAAGAACACGCCGCGCCGAACGCACGCACGAGCTCTCCGTCGGGCTTCGAATCGAAGGGCGATTTGCACGCGGCGTTCGAGCAAATCAAGGGCAGTGCGCTCCGCCACGTCACATCATTGGCCGCAGCGCTCGGGCGCGTCGGCCTCGACGGCGGCAGCTCACCGACCACACTTTCGCTGCACCTGATCGCGCAGCAGCTCACGCAAGAGCTCGGCTTCCAGCTCGACCCGGGCGTGCTCGAGTTTACTAACGAGATCATCGCTGGCCGCGCCACGAAGGCGCCCGCCGAACACGACGCGCCGGCTACTTCGACCCCGCCCGAACAGCAAGGCTTGCTGCACGCAGAGGGGCTCGTCTTTACCACGCCGGTGTCGACCTCTTGCCGCAAAGCCCCGTGCCTCGCAGGCCAGACGGTCGTGTCGAGCGGCCCCCTCGCAGGCTGTTGCATCACGCCCGCCGCTCCGGTGCCAGACCCACCGAATTATTCGGGGACGGCGGCCTGCCACTCCGGCGTCGGGCGCGAGCAATTCCCCCAGCTCAACTCGCCGCTAGATCCTTGCCGTGACAGTTGTCTGGGCATGTGCGGACCAGGCTGCGATCCGTGGACTTGGGTCTGCGGCGACACCGGCGTGCACGCTGCGTGTTGGAACCATGACCGCGTCTCGTGCCCGTACTGGATCGACACAGGTTGGGGCTTCTCCGTCCCCAACGTCGACTACCCACGCTGCGAGACCGAATACGGCGCCTACACAGCCGTCATCTTCGGCGAAACCGTGCCCGGCGCCTTCTGCGGCAACACCGCCTGGGCCGACGCCGTCTCGCTTCCCTGGTGGGGCCTCCCCGCCGCCCGCGCCAGCTTCTTCGTCAGTTACTAGTCGCAACGCAGACACGCACACACACGCCCTCGTGTCGCCACGGCGTCGGTTTCCGGCGCCGTGGCGCGATCGTTTACGGCAGATGCTCTTCGAGTCGCGTCAGCCACCAAGCGTGGTCGTCGAGCCGAAAATCTCGAGCCTCGATCGACGGAACAACTAATCACATCCGCACGTCGGGCTCAGCTGCCCATCACAACATTTCGCCCGCCCGCCGTCGCAGCCACACACCCCACTGTGGTGCGAACAACACCCGCGGTGCTCTGCCTCACGAAAATCCGCCGCCCCCGCCGCCGGCACCAACACCCCCACCACCCCGATCGCCATCACCGCTGCGATCCAATGCTTCAGCTGCGTCATCCGCGCCATCCTTTGCACGAGTCCGAACCTTCAAGCAGGCCACACAGCCCGCTCTCCCGACAACATCCGATCGCATTGGACGCCGTCGCGCGACCATGCGCGCCATCACCCAATCGTGCGATGCCCGCGGACTACGCGCGTTAACGCAGTCTCACCGAATGCGTGGCGGGCGTCGCTTCATCCACGGAGCAGTTAACCGGTGACATTTTCACTTTGCTCTGACAGGACCGCCGATTTTTCTTGACGAGTTTTTCGCTGAGCGGTCGCGTCAAAGTCTCGCACCAGCTTTTTGTCGCTTGCTGAGATGCGCTGCGGGCTCGGTGTTGCGGCTTCGAGCGGGGAGTGACGCGCGGCGACGTTTCGTCGCCGAAAGAGCGACGGGGCGCGCTTGCGGCGCTCGAAAATCGAGGGTGTAGGGTGGCTCATGCTCACGCGCATTCATCCTGAACGCATTGCAGCGGCGTCGCACGTGCCGACGGCAGGCTGTGACTTGACGCACCTGACGAATGACGAGTTGATCGCGGGGACGCGGCGGCTGGTCGGGGCCTCGAACCAGGTCTTTGCGATGCTGCTCGCGCATTTGGCAGAGGTCGAAGCGCGCGGCATTCATCGCGAACGGGCGTGCTCGAGTATGTATTCGTATTGCATCTACGAGCTGCGGTTGTCGGAGGATGCGGCGTTTCGCCGTGTCAGCGCCGCGCGGTTGGTGAAGCGATTTCCAGCGCTGTACGACGCGATCGCAAGCGGGGAGCTGCATTTGACGGGGCTGTTGATGTTGGGGCCGCATCTCACGCCGGAGAATCACGTCGAGGTGCTGGGGCGCGCGAAGCACCGCACCAAGAAAGAGTTGGGCAAGCTGCTGCGCGCGCTCGACCCGCTGCCCGATCTGCCGGCGCGCATCGAGCCGCTGGGACCCGCGCTGGCGCGACCCGCGAGCAGCAAGCCAGCGTGGCCCGATTTCGTGGCGTCGTTGTGTCCGCCCGTACGCGAGTTGATGCCCGGTGACGCGCCGCGCGATTGGGTGGGCGACTTGCGCGAGGCTGCGGACGCCAGCGCCCAGTCGGCCAATGACGGACGGGCGGCGGAGGCGGCCAATGACGAACAGGCGGTGGCAGAGGCGGCCAATGACCGGCAGGCGGCGGCGTTTGGACCGGCGCTGGCAGACAGCGAGATGCCCGGACCCGCGCTGGCGCGGTCCGGAGTGACGGCGGTGAGCGCGGGCGGCGAGACGCTCGGACCCGCGCTGGCGCGGTCCGGAGTGACGGCGGCGAGCGCGGGCGGCGAGACGCTCGGACCCGCGCTGGCGCGGTCCGGAGTGACGGCGGTGAGCGCGGGCGGCGAGACGCTCGGACCCGCGCTGGCGCGGTCTGGAGTGACGGCGGGGACGGGGCCGCAGCGCTACGGGGTGCAATTCAGCGCGCAGGAGGAGTATGTGCAGCTGGTAGAGCGGGCGAAAGCGTTGCTGTCGCATGCGCACAGCAAGAGCTCGCTCGAAGAGATTCATTTGCGGGCGATGCGGCTGTTGGTGGCCGACCTGGAAAAGCGGCGTTTCGCGAAGACGACGCGACCGAAGCGACGCGCAGAGACAGGCGCGGCGCGGGCAAGCCAGTCGAGCGAAGCGACCGAAGCGGCTCAAGCGAGCGAGCTGCGAGGGGCGCGGCGGCGAGGGCGACACGTTCCGGCGGCCACGAGGCGCATTGTCTACGAGCGCGATGAAGCGCGGTGTAGTTATGTCGATGTCACGGGTCAGCGCTGTCGGGAGACTCACCAGCTCGAGCTGCACCATCTCGATGCATTCGCGCGAGGCGGAACGCACGCGCCCGACAACCTGACTCTACGTTGCAAAGCGCACAACGCGCTCGCTGCCGAGCAGGATTTTGGCCGCGCATGCGTGGAAGATGCCAAGGCGTCACGGCGGCACGAGTCGTTCACGGCAGAGAAACAACGCGGCTGACGCCAGGAAGAACTACTAGCCGTTGCCCGGGATTCGCGCGGCGTGCGGCGTTGACGACTGAGCATCACGCGAAAAGACGAACGTGAGCACGGCTATCGGCGCCGACAAGGCGCTGGCCGGCGCCAAGCAACTGGTCAGCAACCTGCCCGAGGGCAGCGAGAACTGAAATGCTTTTTCAGTCGCTCCTCTGCATTCGGATCATTCCCACTCTTTTCGGCGTCGTGCGTTTGACGCGCGCTGATGTTCCGTGTAACGGGCAAACTAGCGAATTATGCGGTGCGCTCCAAGGGCGCAGCGAACTGCGTACGGCAACGCCATGGAGCCTGTCACGTCGAAGAGCGAGGGTCTGTCAGTATCAGCACTGATTTGCACGGCTGATCGCCCGCAAGGCGTCGTCGCCGCGATCGAAAGCATTCTTCGCTCCCGGGGGGACTTCGTCGAGCTCATCATCGTCGATCAGGGGCACGACGAGCAGAGTCGGCACGCGATCGAACCTTTCTTGCGAGACGCGCGCGTCGTCTATATTCGGTCTGCCACCAAGGGCAAAGGCCACGCGCTCAACATTGGTATCGAGCGCGCGAAAAGTGAGCTGGTCGCCATTACAGACGACGACTGCGAGGTCAACGAGGACTGGCCCAATCGCCTGGTTGCGCCGATGCAGAACAATCCCAATGTCGCGCTCACCTACGGCCAGGTTCTGGCCGGTGAGCACGACGAGTTGGCTGGCTTCATTCCCACCTACGTATTCGACGAGGATCGTGAATGTCGCGGTCTCGTGGGCAAGGTCACGGCGCGCGGCATCGGGGCCAATACCGCGCTCAGAAGGCGCGCCATTCAGCAGCTGGGCGGGTTCGATTCCGAGCTGGGGCCGGGCGGACGGTTCTATGCCTGTCTCGACGGAGACATGACCGTGCGGGCGCTACTGGCGGGCTACACGGTCTATGAAACGACGTCCGCCACGCTAATTCATCACGGGTTTCGCACCTGGGCCCAAGGCCACAGACTGGCTTACCGATCGTTCTTCGGCATCGCCGCGGCCTACGCCAAACCGGTCCGCTGCGGACGCATGGAGGTCGTGCCCGTGCTGCTGGTCGAGTTCTTTCGGCACGCGCTCGTGCCGTTCGCGCGAGCTGCTGTCACGCTGCGTCGGCCCTTTGGATGGCAAAGGGTCAAGGGCTTTTGCGACGGTCTGTGGAGTGGCTTCACGACGCCGATCGATCGCCAGGCGCTGACCTTTCGGCCCAGTCGTCCTAGAAGCAAACACGACGTCGAGACCTACGCAGGCAACGACGGAGCGTAGAGTCGAGCAAGACCGAGAGCGAGAAGAGCTCCGTGCACGTGGCGACGCCCGATACGGGGCGCAACGTAGGGTAATGCCCTGGAACGGCTCATGCATGGCCGTCTCGGGGTGCAAGCCGTACAAAGCTCGAAGCCGCCGCGTCGTTGGTCGAAGCGAAGCGTAGTGCTCGTTGTTTCGAGCTTGATCGGAGGCGTGGCGGTGCTGGTGATGGGCGTTGTGGGGTTTGCTCGGAGCGTCGGCTTCGTGATGCATGCGGTCGACGCAGTGGGCGACGTCGGCCAAAGCGCCCCGGAGCGCGCATCCCCGGCTAGCAATGTCGTCACGGCGAGCGGTCCGACGTCGAGCGTCACCCAGACCTCTCCCTCGCCGAGCGGCGCTGGCGACTCGGGTCCCAGCGCCGGCGCGGTGCCTGTCGTGGCGGCGCCCGTTGCCTCGGCTGCCGCTGCGGCAGGGGGTGCCAACGACGCGGTAGCCGCGCGCGAAGCCGAGGCCAGCCCACTGGCTGTCGGTGGTGTAGCTGGAGGCAGCGGTGGCGGAGGAACGGACGCGACCGGTGGCGTGGCAGGTGCTGCGCCAACGTTCTGGGAGAACGTGGTGCAGACCGTGCTCGCGTTGGTCGCGCAAACCACGGTCTCGATGTGCGGCCCCAATACCTGCAATACCGGGCAAGTCTGTTGCAACGCGAGCTGCGGCATCTGCGTTGCCCCGGGCTCCAGCTGCGACACGACGCCCTGTGCCGGCGCGGCACGCGCACCCACCGCCGTCCGCTGCGGCAGCGCTCAGTGCAATGACGGTCAAGTCTGCTGTAACGCTAGCTGCGGCATCTGCGCGGCACCAGGCGAAACCTGCTCCGACCAGCAGTGTCCGTAAGAGAGCAAGCTGCGGGCGCGGCGCGCATTGTCACCTGCGTCACTTGGGCCTGAGCAACGAAACCAGGCGCTCGTAGGCCGCTTCTTGCGGAAATTTCGTGGGGCGCACACCGTGTTGCAGGTTGCTGCCCATCGAGTACGACGTGACGATGGCGGCCGCGACTTTGGGGTCGAGGTTCGGGGCGAAGTCTCCTTCTCGCACGCCGCGCGCGATCACCGTTTCGACGTAGGCGTTCCAACCGAGCAGCATCAGCTCGAGTCGCGCGCGAACCTTTTCGTCCCGGCGCGCGCGCAGCATCATTTCTTGCACGACCAGCTCGAGCCACGGCTCGACGCGGCGTCTGAACGCTTGAGTCACGAACGCGTGGCGTAGCTCCTCGAGCGCCGTGACGCCCGGCGGGAGCGGGGCTCGCAAGGTCCTGAACAGCTCCGTCATGTGATCGACGACGGCTGCTATCAGCTCTTCTTTGGTTTCGAAGTAGTAGTGCAGCGTAGAGATGTTGATGCCAACCTTCGCGGCAATGTCGCGCGTGCGCAGCTTTTCCAGCCCGCTCTCGGCGATCAGCTGGTACGCCGCGAGCACGAGCTCGCGCCGCCTGCCGTCGCTGGGCGACGCCGCGTCGGACGCGGAGGGCTGCTTCTTCTCAGTCTTCTTGGCGCGGGCGGGGGC
>Ga0307516_10002646_pt1 | contig 23694 bp, 19 predicted proteins | sample 19_EM_MG_FD_203310 | JGI IMG/M metagenome (GOLD analysis project Ga0307516, IMG submission 203310) | Populus trichocarpa ectomycorrhiza microbial communities from riparian zone in the Pacific Northwest, United States - 19_EM | ecosystem: Host-associated > Plants > Roots > Unclassified | place...
TTTTTCCGGGGGTGTGGGTCCCCCCTTAAACGGCCCCCCCCCCCCCCCCCCCTGCTCCCCTGAGCGTGCAAACGACAGCCTGGATCGGCTTTGCTTAAGCGGGGTATCAGTTGCTGTGTGCTTGCAGGGGTGTATTATTCAGCAGCTACTCCTGCCCAGCCACACATATTAAAAAATACTGTAAGAATAAAATTACTTTGATGTTGGTGATTGTGAAAAGGGGAGAGTGAACTCACGCAGAAAAACTCTCTCCCTCAACCCGTTAACCCGTAAGCGCAAGTTTTATGAATTTTAAAAAAAGGTTTGATTATAATTCCCACGGTCTACCATTTGTGTTACAATATTTTGGGGCGAAGTTCTACCTCGGGTACTGAAGGTCAGAAATCAGATCAAAGAGGGGTGGGTTGTATTCTCTACGGAGTCTTTCACTACGGACTTCTGCATAGGGCGGCCCCTGTCGGGGCTAAGACTGTGCTAGTCGCTGACTCCCAGTACTCACCTCCTCAAATTATGTATCAGTACCTGGACAGAAGTTGTTTCACATGTAGTAAATGTATCGACCTCCCCGACAACAAGTATTTGCATAGTTTTTAGCCCAGTTCTTTTCAGCGTATATCTATATCTAGGCGTCAATGAGCACTGGTAGACTACGTAAGTGCTCACCATACATGCATGCATTGCGCTTTTCAGGCTTAGATACATATACTGAAAACGTCCAACTCGATTTGTGCCAGCGTAAAAATACATCTCCACGGCCGCAGAACCGAGGCCGAATTAGTCGGGGAAAGGCGGCAAATTGGAGTATCCGATGTCGAGAATGCGTTGCGACCCCAGGTTATATATGGACGAATCCTCATCAGAATATCCTTGCACCACCCACCCGACGTTTGTATAGTTATCTCGGTAAAATATGTATGTATGATACGTATGCAGCTAGAGTACACCATAACGTGTTGGCGCTTGTCTCAATTGAGCAGGACCCTGTCCGTTGCTGTGGCGGTAGTTGTATGTAGTTGTCGTGGGCTCAGTGCGCCCCAGAGATCCAGCAAACCGCGATTCCGAGCGGTGCCGCGCCGCGTTTGCTCGCCGTGGCTGACCGACGGTGCCTTGGTCTTGATGCAGCCGGACAGCAGCGGGACACGCAAGCTGTAGTGTTGGAAATACTTCTCGCTACTGCACTCAGAAATGGATGACGAGGACAGAATGGATGACGAGGTCGGAGTGGGTGACGAGGTCGGAATGGTATGAAATGTTGGGGAGGTCGACTGTTGAGAAGATTGCCCGATCACTGCTGAAATGGAAAGTTCGCACAAGAGAGAGAGAGGGCATGGTAATGGGACGAACAGAGATGGTGATGTAGTGAGATGTATCGAGAGAAAGAAAGAAGGAGGAGTAGAAGAAGAAATTACATAACTAAGGAATCGCCAAGCCGTTACAAAACGAATACATATCCCAATCTGGCTCCCCTACAACCCAGCGTTGCTCCCGTCGTCACGGCGTTGCTCCCGTCGTCGGCACCCCATGCCGGAGCGGCGAGAAGCACTTTCAAACATCGACATCGATATCGGCAGGCCGGCGTATACAATGACTCTATCTCTCCTTGTCGCTTTCTTCTTTATCGCTTCAACCATTCCTAACCTAACTACTCTTTACTGTTTTATCTTACTCACCGCGCTCACCAATTCCTCTCCTGTGCTCTCTCCTGCCACCGTGACCGGCCAGTCTCAGGCTAAGAATATATCTCTTCACTCTCCCACTCACTATTCTCTCACTATAAGACCCATTGGTAATCTGTCTTATATGTAGCGCCTAAGGAAGGACCCGCCTTCGAGCCAGCACCGCGCACAGCTTCCGACAATCGACGCCGCCGTTGCCCCCTTGGTTTCGCAGCTGCTTCCGGAGACGGCAGACGCCTGGCAAGGGGCCTATGTATCCGCATTTACCTGGCGCGGGGAACCCCGGCCCGCGCTGTAGCCCGTCTGCCAGCGAATTGTTACCGACCAGCTGAAGCGCAGGGTAGTGCTATAATTACACGCCCGGGTGGGCCCCCCAGCCCCGGCCTTCTGTGGTGAGATGGAAATGCTGCGATGGCGGAATGTGTGTCCCGCACTGCTCAAATGTTGTGGTTAGATAGCGGTGACGGTACAGAGGTGTTGGTTTTCTGCTGGGTTTGATCGATTGCGTGCGACCTGCTGAGACCGTGGAAGAATACACGCGCTCCCAATTCCCATCCACTATCCCAACCCCGCTGTCCCCGCGGTGGAAAGCGCTGCGAGAAATACACCTGCGAGAAGACAACCGGACCTAGGAAACCCTCCCTCCCCAATGCCTCCCACTCCGACACCGTATCCGGCCTGCGATGGCAATTCCTGGCTGCAGCGATCATCTGTGACGAGGTCTCGGATCTTCGGCCTCCCCGTATTGTAGGGCCGGGGTGGTGTCCGGCTCCTACTCGAGTCGGTACTTTCCGCTTGGTCTCAGTGGTCGCCTGCCGATCTGGCGGCGAGGCGTCTTCCGTATACAGCTAGTGTTCGCGCCCGTAATCCCTTCGGCCTGGTCACCAGTGGGGGCCGAACCAGAGACGTGTTCGGTACGTGACGTAGGTATCTAAGCTGTGCAACGGAGGCTGTGCCACGAGCGATGACGGCCTCTAGACTCCCAAAATTTGAACAGCCCGAATGCTCTTTTTTCTTTCTTCTGCATGCTTCCTAGCTGATTGCCCGTCGGGGACGGACGTAGGTACATACGTTATGTCGTGGCACCAGCGGAGGTGAGTGTAGCCTCTTCGCCAGCCCTTTGTTCGGCAATCAATGAATCAGTAAGAAGGTTCTGCAGCACCGCCGTGAGCTACAACTATCACCACAGCAACCGACAGGGTCCTGCTGATTGATGCTGTTGCGGGGCACGCGTGGGCACTCGTTTTCATGGGGAAAGGTGCAGTGGCACGGTGTCGTCGGCACTAGTGTCCGTCCTCCACCTGCCCTCCTCTTATTCGTCGTTTAGTTCTTCTCCTTCTTTCGTAGTCTGTCTCGTCGATAGTTGGATAGAGAAATACAACAGCTCTTTCTCCACTTTCCTCCGGTTCCTTTTTCTCCTCTTTCTCGGCTTTCTTCGGTGAGTGCCATATCTCGTCCTGCTCTAGTGCGTGCTGGGGAGGGGGGCGACCTCAATCCCTCCTTCCCCCTCCTTTCTCCTTCCCACCCCTCTTCTCTTTTCTTGTTTTCTTAGCCTGGGAACAGCCGGCGAAGAGCCCCCTCTTTCCCCTCGTAAAAATGCAAGCCAACTGTCACCTCTGCCAACTAACTACGCTGAAGTTCGTGAATTAGCGTAAACTATAAAATTCCAACAAAGTTGCTGATTGGATGGCAACATCCAGGAAAGGTGTACGGACTATGCTACCCGTCGCTTGTCAGTCCACAACACGTGACATCTACAGACCTCTACTGATGTTGCAGGGCGTTTAATAGCGCTTGATTTTCTTCTTCAGAAGGGTGAAGTTGGCTGGCATAGCGCTGTTCAACTTCGTCATCTGTCGTCCTGGTGAATGCCGGTTCTCTTGTCTCCCAGAGCACGACACAGACAAACAATACAAAGACCGTTCCTTGACGCTCTCCCGCCCCCTTTGGTCGGCACATCATCTCGTCCTGCTCCGGTGCGTGCCGGAACCAAGACCCTCCCTTTTTTCTCCTTTCTTATCTCCTGTTCCCCCAGCCGAGCGGCACCCGGCGAATGACTCCCTCCTCGTAAAACCGATGATATTGTCAGTAATACGTCGGATAAGATTCCTCACCACCAAGCGGTTAGCACCGCTCTTGGCATCTTGTGCGCGCAGTGTGCGTTTGGCGCTTAGACAATATCAAGTTACTAGCGCAAAAACCTCGTGATACCTACTAACAGGTAGGTCGCCAACAGAATTCCACACCATCATCATGGTATTCAGTATCACTGATAATAGAGAACAGCTTTACGGCTGCGTACTACCTATATACGTGCTCTCTCAACTCTCCTACTACTTCTAGCTAACTTCACCGGTTCTACGGGAATCCTTGGTTGTGTCTATCAAGTGTGACCCCCGCCCGCCAAGCCCGCCAAGAGCAGCAACTGCGACAAAGAGGGCAGAGGCAGCTGAGTGGGGGTGCACAGCTGTGGTGGGTTAAATTCTACTAAGTAGATAGATGACTAGTGAGTAGGGGGATTATTTACCGAGACCCCCGCCACAGCCCATGGGGATTCCCCCATATCGCCGTAGCTCTTGAAGTGCATCATCACTACTAGCAACGGGTGATGTCAGCAGGGTGCCTACTCGCAGAGGTGGCCTTGCACAGTTTACGGGGTGGCAGCGGCGGGCGGACAACCTCGTGGGCATCCTCTTTGAATTTGTCGAGTGCTTGTAGGTTCTTGGCCGTACGCGTATGCATGAGTGCAGTAATTTCAATACAACTGTGTCAGTTGTGTTTGCATAATGAGGTTAATTCTGCCATTCTCCATTATTGCTTTGGTGATTCCTATTCTCTTCATCTTTGCGGGCGCTTTCTAGAGGTCACATGATGCTGGTCAGCACAGAGAGCGGCAGCTCAAAAGCGCAACATGCGAACGCCGGGGTAACCCGCATTCACCTGCCACCCAAAGGCAGAATTTCTACCAGCTCATATAACAGAGGCGGAGCAAGGTGGAGAGCGAAAGAAATCTAAAGTTGTGCGAGCTGTGTTAAGAAATGTGTGAGTAATAGCTGTCTGGAAGGATGAAACGAAGGAGGGCTTCCACCCAGCCAACTATTTATTTGACCTATCAATTTCCACCAATACAAATAGAGCACTTATGCCACAGCGCCACAGTGGCAAAGCACCTCACAACTTCGAACAGTCTTCACACAAGTAATTCCTGAAATCATACTCTCCTGCCAAGAAACGGTCTATTTTGGACTCAACTTCAAGTAACTTGGAATCGAAACAATCACGGACCAAACCTGCGAGCCCGAAAACGCACGCCTTTCGACACCGAAAGGACCGGATCCAGTACTTCAAACTAGAAACGGTTAGACGCGAAGAAAACGCGGCCGGAAATGCTCACCAAATGAAACCGAGTCTAGATCCAATTGAACGAAATGGACGGTACCAGACTGGTGCGTCAAGGCGATAACGTTGTTACGGATGGCGAATCCATTCGTTCGGTAATCAGGGGGAACAAACAATAATCTTCGCATCCCAGAGCATACCCAGTGTCCATTTACATATAACGGAGGTGGCGAACTGTTCGGAGATTGAGACTCCATATCCACAGGGTAGATTTCTTTCGAGGTCGGTGAAACCGCATCAACGTTGAAAAAGTGGGTGGTCCAGTCGTCGGATGTAGATACGACGTGCATGCTATCAGGCATGAATTCTACCACCCAGACCTCGCCCGGATGGCCCTTGAGAGTGGCGCGACACGTCCCCGTCGTGGGATTCCAGAGTCGGACGGTTTTGTCGTCCGATGCGGATGCGACAAGTTTGCCATTCGGTGAGAATACCACTGCTCTTACGTTGCCGGAATGGCCCCCAAGAGTGGCGTGACAGGTTCCCGCAATCGGATCCCAGAGGCGGACAGTTTTGTCGAGCGACGCAGACGCAAGAAGCTTGCCATCAGGGGAAAATGCCACTGCAGTCACCCTGCCCGAATGGCCCTCGAGAGTGTTTCGGCAAGATCCCAAACTCGGATCCCCAAGGCGAACGGCCTTGCCCTCCGATGCCGAGGCGAAAATCTGGCGGTCAGAAGAATTCGCCACTGCCCTGACAAATTTCCTATGGCCCATGAGAGTGGTACGGCTCGCCCCCGTCATTGGATCCCAGAGCCTGATGGTTTTATCATTCGATGCCGACGCGAGAAGTGTGCCATCAGGCGAAAATGAAACCGCTGTTATGGGGTCCGAGTGGCCCTTGAGAGTGGCACAGCTGCTTCCCTTCGACAAATCCCAGAGCCGGACGGTTTTGTCATCCGATGCCGATGCAAGAAGCCTGCCATCAGGTGAGAATGCAACAGCCAATACGGAGCCCGAGTGGCCCTTGAGAGTGGCGCGACAGGTTCCCTTCGACGAGTCCCAGAGCTGAATGGTGTTGCCAATCGACATCGATGCGAGATGCCTACCATCAGGTGAGAATACCACTGCGCGGAGGCGGTCCGAGTGGCTCGTGCGTGAACTGCGGAAAGTCCCGCTTGGTGGATCCCACAGCCGAATGGTATTGTCAAATGACGCCGATGCAAGAAGCACGCCGTCAGGAGAGAAAGCCACTGCCCAGACACAGTCCGAATGGCCCTTGAGTGTGGCGCGACAGGTTCCGGTCCTGGGATCCCAGAGCCGGATGGTGTTGTCGTCAGACGCCGACGCGAGAAGTTTGCAATCAGGCGAGAATGCCACCGCCAAGACCAGGCTCGAATGGCCCTTCAGAGTGACACGGCACCTCTCTGTCGCCGTATCCCAGAGCCGGACAGTTTTGTCGTCCGCTGCTGATGCAAGAAGCTTGCCATCAGGCGAGAATTCCACTGCATTGACACCGCCCGAATGGGCCTCGAGAGTGGTACGACATGCTTCTGTTGTCGGATCCCAGAGCCGGACAGTTTTGTCGTCCGATGCCGATGCGAGAAGCTTCCCCTCAGGCGAGAATTCCACCGCCCAGACCGCGGCCGAATGGCCCTTGAGAGTGGCGCTGCATGCTCCTGTCGTCGGATCCCAGAGCCGGACAGTTTTGTCGGCCGATGCCGATGCGAGAAACTTGCCGTCAGCCGAGAATGCCACGGCCGTGACCCAGTGCAAATGTCCCTCGAGAGTGGCGCGACATGCTCCTGTCGTCGGATCCCAGAGCCGGACAGTTTTGTCGTCCGATGCCGATGCGAGAATCTTGCCGTCAGGCGAGAATGCCACTGCACAGACCCAGTCGGAATGGCCCCCGAGAGTGGCGCGACATGCTCCTGTCGTCGGATCCCAGAGCCGGACAGTTTTGTCGGCCGATGCCGATGCGAGAAACTTTCCATCGGGGGAGAATGCTACTGCCATAACCCAGCTGGAATGGTCCACGAGCACGTGCAGCGTCGAGTCCCAATCACCGTGAATTTCCGGCTGGTTCTGGATCCAATTGGGAATGTCGTTCCGAAATTGGTTCCTCAATATGCTCCCTTTTGGACTGAATATCAGTGCGGAGCAATATATTTGGAGTGGTGCAATCTCGATGATCGATCTGAAGTTGAGCACAAATCGTAAGGTGTCGTGGGCCAACCTGCGTAGGGAAGAATCGGAGTCAGACTTGAGTTCACAGTCAGCAATATCGCGGGACAATCCGACCCCTTCCCATCTGGAGAAAAGCGGCCAGCTCTGAGTGGCCAGTTTCTGCATAGCGGTTGTCCATTGCAGCAACTCAGCACGCCCTCACTGTTCGCGTATCATAGTGAACAGAGTTTGTTCACCCTGTTCTACATGGCAAATCTCAAAAAAAGATTAAAAAAAACAGTTGGGATCTCTCACCGTAAGCATAGCTCCGAAGCTCTTCAAACATATAACGCCTTCAGAAATATTCGCCATCAGACTGAGTGCCTCGAGCCAGTGGAGGAGGTGTTCCTTCAGGAACGCGTGAACTTGGTTGTGCATTTGCTCATCTGCAGACAGACATCTGACGATACCTCTTCGGTCATCGATCCCATACCCGAAGTGTTCCTGCAGAAAAGTGTGGACTCGTCCATGTCTTCGATTGTCGCCACGGAGCTTGGTGTTACTTCGTTGAAGATGATCGACCCAATACCGGCATGCGTACTGTACCTCCCGGGAAAGACAGCGCCGCGGTGCATAACCGTCCACTTCGCTTGTGAGAATACCAGGAAGCTTCAGAGAACACATATTTGTCTTTAGACTGTTTGACAACAGCTTCAGACATCTTACTGCAAGCTCTCTGTGCGCACCATTCCCAATGATTCTGAATTTCGGATCCGTGCATCGCTGGTTGTCCAGGAGGAAGTCGCGGAACGATGGATGGACGAGCCTGATTTCTTGGGAATAATCCAACACAGAACTCAGAGATTCCAATGTTTCCTCCACTTCCCACTGCTCAGCGCCCAAGAGTTCGGCCAGAGCACCAGCAGTCAAGGCATCAAAGAGGATCACAATGGGTCCAACGACCCGCCTGAATCGTTGTAACGAGTCCTCCCGATACCCAACTGTGTTTTGCAAGATTGTGGTGTAAATCGAGTCGAGTTTCTCCGTTGGCGATCCGTTTTCCGTGCTGTCTTCCAACACCAAATCGAGGCGTTTTTGCGGCGAACTGTGCTTGTACCCGACGAATCGACAAACTGTTGCAGCGTAAATGAACAATCCGTTCGCTTTCTCAACAAGACGAGATAGGCTAGTTTCAGCCGGCCACTCCTTGGGTAGGTGGCGGCGGACCCGGATTAAATCGAATTCATGCCGGAGGAAAACGGATATATCGCGACCGACTACCGACTCGGAGATTTGATGGAGGACAAAATCCCGATGGACGTCATCCGGTATGTAGTGGAAACCGTGGCGAATTGGCGTTTCGGGTCGGCTGGTTACAAACACCAGCAATCGCACGGAACTGAGACTTTTCGCCTGAGATAAGAGTTTCAGGATCAATTCGGTGTCCTCTTCGTCGTCGCACTCGTCTAACGCGTCAAGAACCAATACCAGCGACCGAGATGGAGACGGTGAGCCATTCAGCTGAGAAAGAGGTCCGAAGATGAGATGCTTCCACTGCTCTTGTAGGCTTTTTCGCGAGATATCGCGGTGGTTGCATATAGCGCTGCGTATACCAGCAGTCAGGTCGGACTGTGTGTTGGCCAGCTGGTATGCGAGGGTAGTGAAGAATTTCGAAGCACGGGCTAGATCTCCCTTGCCTCTGGAGAAGAAGAAACTTGCCCCAAGTCGATTCTCGTCGTCCCACGTGCGAGCCACCGTACGGGCTATGGTGGACTTTCCAGTGCCCGCCATTCCGTTCAACCAGAAGATGCACGCATCGCCGGGATTGTTTGACCAATGTACGATTTCCTGGAGAAGGCCTACTCGAGTGTCCCCCAAGCATATCGACTCGTGTTCCGCACGTCGAGAGTTGAACGCGGCGTCGTGAGCGCAGTGAGATTCGGCTGTCACCGCACCACCCGGTCAGCTATGGAGAGTCAAATTGCGGCTTGCTCTAACCTACCAAACTTTTCCAAGGTTTCTTGGGTTCCAGACCCAACTTGGTAATTATTCGTCGGTCCTGATCAGAGACAGCATGTATCAGCAAGTGTGTTGGCCCGTAGCCATACAGAACAGGCAGGCGAACCAAATCTGACGGGCGCGTTGAAATTCGACGTCTTGACTTCATTGTGGTTACTGTTGTCGTAGGTAGGCATTCCCTCCCTGGTGTGGTTGCCGTCTCTGAGTGCCCGGCTCTCGCTGTTGCTCATGACGTTTTGAGTGGAGGGGTCGAACGCGTAATTAAATGGACTTTCCGATGCTGACTGTATAGATTATCATAATATCGTTAGCTACTACCGGACCCAAGCACATCAGGATCAGGATCAGGAAGGGAATATCGACCGGCGGTGATCTCCCGTCCGCCAGGTCCTCCTGCTCGCTTCCGGGCTGGTTCTGTTGCTCATCCCTGGACCGACCCACACTCACACGCTCCGACCGATCCGGCTGCTTGTTCATTTCCGTCGTCGATACGCCCAATACCGATGGATGAGGTCGGATGCAAAAGATGAGCTTTATTGAGTGTGGTTGTAACTGCAAAACACGATCTCACTGTGGGTATGCACTGGCTGTGGTGAAGATTACTGCGGGGTAGATAAGCGCTCATCGATTCGAACGTGTTGGAGGCCTGTGGCAAGGGCTAATGGTTTGACAGGAAAGGGAGGTGCTTACTCATGCATGCATGCATACCACTTTTCATGATTATGCAGGAATCACCTGCCAAACGAGCACTCAAGAAAAAAGCGGCTCTTGCACACGATATTACGGTTTTTTAGTTGCTTTAACCAAACATCCCGTTAACAGAGTATGACGCCAACAGGTGATAATCTATGCGCACTGCGCTGGGCGGCAGAGTGGGAGCGAAGGGAAAGGTAAGAGGAGTGGAAGGCGGAGGACGAGGGGCTGTGCAGCGGGGGTGAGAAACAGCCGCCTTTGAGCGAACTGCGGGCGGGTAACGGACCGTGTCTACATCGCCCATGATCTCCATAGTTAGGTCACATGCGATTAATGACGGAACAAAACAAAAATCTATCGCACAAACAACATCCCGACAGCAGCACTAGAACGCCTCCCCGCCGTCACGCGTGCCGCGGTTTCCTCTGCCTAATCAAAATTAACTATTAAAAGTCACTCCAGTGGGACGTACGCGCCCGCCGGCGGAGCAACATTCGCGGCACGGCACGCCGCCGGCTCGGTTGCCCAGCGACGCGGTCTCGGGTGTCGCTGCGTGCACTTCCTGTGCGTCATCACCGTCGGCGCCAGTGAAGCCTCGTGCTTGTAGACCCTTGGACGACGTCAGTGACGAGGCGGGGTGGCCGGTGGGCGGGGACGAACTGTGAGATCCGGGGCGGCGCAGGGAGTGGGTGCACGTGGGCAGTGGAGATGAGGACGAAGATCCACTCACGGCCAGGGCGATGTGTCACCGCCTCCTATCCTGCCACCGCCCCTAGTCCCGCGCTACCCGCAGGCGACCGCGCATTCTCTTGGTGCGAGAGGCTGCCAGCTCGTTCAACACCGGCGTGCGGTTATCGCTGGTGCTGACTGCCCTCCAGCGAGGTTGCACGGCTGCGTAGTTAAGCGGCCCAGCGACTGCCCAGATCGGCTTTGCTTAAGCGGGGATCGGTTGCGGAGTCCATGCAGGGGAGTAGTGATAGTTGTAGTTCACGGGGGTTGCCGTGCCTCGCTATTTGCACTGGCCGCACGCGACGCCACTGCCAGGGCATGGCGATCCGCCTCGCCTGTGCGACTGATCGGCGGCACTAGTCCTGCGCGAAAACTCGCACCCGTGAACGCCGCTGAGGTTCTGCAGACCGGGATTCCGGGTTGTGCCGTGCCGGGATTGATGGAAATGCTTCTCGCCGCTAGGGTACGGGACGCCGGGGTGGATTTGGCGACGCCGGAGTTGGTGGATACCGTGGCGACGACGACACAATGCTGTGGCAACGCTGTGTTGCGAAGGGAGCCCGATTAGGGATTAGGTCGTGTAACAGCGGGTCGTTCTGTACTCGTCTTTCTTTCTTCCTTTCTTTTAGATACACACTCACTTAGACATCAGATAGAATTCGAGCGTTGCTGCTTCTCGTACGTACAGATCTATCATCGATCTCGGCCCCACCACCACCATCTCTGCTCGTCTCCCTACCGACCTTCCCTTCATTCTCAGCACACTAGATAATACCTTCTCACGTCTTCGGGAAGCTCTCTGTTGTGGCGGTGATCGGGTAACCTCTCAACAGGGATGCTTCGACGCCCGCCTTCAGTCCGGACGACGCCTTGGCCCAGATGTTGCCGGACAGCGGCGAGACGCGCGAGATGCAGCGCCCAAGGAAGGACCAGCCATCTCGCGCGGCTTCCGACAGTCGACGCCGCCGTTGTTTCGCTGGTTTCGGAACCGCTTCTGGAGACGGCAGTGCGCCCGGCGGGAGCCTATCCGCATTGACGTGGCGAGTGGTGAACCCCGGACAACCAATACCCGCGCTGTAGCCCGTCTGCCAGCGGATCGTTGCCGACCAGCTGCAGCGCACGGCAGTGCTGTACTTACGGTACTTACACGCTCAGGTGGGCTCCCCAGCCCCGGCCGACTTCGGCGTGATCGAGATGCTGCGATGGCGGGATGCGTGTCATAGCTTCTGCTCGCACGGCTCGAACGCCGCGGCTATATAGCAGTGACGGCGCAGAGATGTTGGATTTCTGCTCGGTTTGATTGATTGCGTACGACCTGCTGAGACCGTGTGAAGAATACACCCGCTCTCCCGGTTCCCGCCCACCCGTCCAACCCCGGTATCCCCGTGATGGAAAGCGCAATGAGAAATACAGCTAAGAAAAGACGACCGAACTTTGAAAACTTTCCCTCCGCAATGCCTCCTCCGCCGCAGCCCTGCCTGGTTTCCCACTCCGGCACCGTATCCGGCCTGTGATGGCGATTCCTGGCTGCAGCGATCATCTACGACGAGGTCTCGCATCCGCGGCCTCCCGTATCCTAGCGCCGGGATGGAGTCCGCCTCCGATGCGAATCGGTACTTTCCACATTCCGCTTTGTCTCAGTGGTAGCCTGCCGATCTAGCGGCGAGGCGTCTCCCGAAGACAACTGGTGTTCGCGCACGTAAGCACTTTGGCTCGGTTACCAGTGGGGGGCCAAACCAGAGATGTGTTTGGTACCTGCCGTATCTAAGCTGCTCAATGGAGGCCGTGTCACGAGCGAACAGCTCTGCGACCGCGTGCTACCTACATACGTGCTCTCTCCACTCTCCTACTTCTTCAAGCTAAACTTAGACACTGGTTCGACGGGAGGTTTCCCCTGGTTGCGTGCGCCGGGTGGCGCCGAGAAGGTAGCAGTGAAGCCAGCCGAGTCCGACAAGCAGCGGCCTGAGGTTGCTGAGGGGGCCGTGAGCAGCTGTGAGGGTTAAGTTCTAGTAAGTAGGCGGCGGAAAAGGGAGTAAGGGAATTATTACTGGATCTACCCCAGGATTATGGAAACCCTCGTTCACGGTGCCTAGGGCATCACGCCGGTTCCCCTTAATATAGACACCTTTTGAAGTGCATCATCACCACTACAATCAAAGGGTGATTCTAGGAGGGCGCATGCACGCCGGGCCGACCTTCCAGTTTACGGAGCGACAGAGGCGGGCAGACAAATTCGTGGTTAGCCTCTTTGTCCCCGTCGATTGTCTGTAGGCTCTTCGGCCGTGGGTATAAGCACGAGAGCTGCGAATTGGAATACGACTGTGTCAGTTGTGTTTCGGATAGCGAAATTGATTCTGAAGTTCCCCATCAGGGCTTCTGTGATCCCCGTTCCCTTGATCTTTGCGGTGGTTTTCTAGAGGTCGAGTGATGCTGCTCGGCACAGAGCGCAGCAGCACAAAAGGGCAACAAGCGAACGCCGGGCGTACTAAGAGTGTTACCGGCTAATAACCGCTGCCCGAAGGTAGACTTTTTACCGGCTTATGACAGCGGCGGAGCAGGGCGAACTAGCAAAAGAAAAGGAGGTAGACAGTGAAGGTGCTGGTTGTTAAGCCTATGTTCGGACTGCGTTAAGAAGGCTGTGAGTGATAGCTGTCCAGAAGGATAAAACGAAGGAGGTTTCAGATTGGAAATTATTCTTCCACCCAGAGCCACCGCCAACTATTTACTGGACCAACCAATTCTGACCACTTCAAATAGAGACTTCTGCCACAGCGCCACAGCGGCAAAGCACCTCACAACCCCGAACAGTCTCCGCGCAAGTAATCCCTGAAATCCTACTCTCCTGCCGAGAAGCGGTCTATTGTGGACTCAACTTCAAGTAACTTGGAATCGAAACAATCACGGACCAAACCTGGGAGCCGGAGAGCGCACGCCTTTCGACACCGAAAGGACCGGATTCAGTACTTCAGACTAGAAACATTTAGACACCCGGAGAAAACGCGGTAGGAAATGCTCACCCAACGAAACCGAGTCTAGATCCAATTGAATAAAATGAACGGTACCGGACCGGTGCGTCAAGGCGATAACGTTGTTTCGGATGGCGAATCCATTCGTTCGATAATCCGGTGGAACAAACAATAATTTTCGCATCCCAGAGCATACCCAGTGTCCATTTACATATAACGGAGGTGGCGAACTGTTCAGAGATTGAGACTCGATATCCATAGGGTAGATTTCTTTCGAGGTCGGTGAAACCGCATCAACGTTGAAAAAGTGGGTGGTCCAGTCGTCGGATGTAGATATGACTTGCTTGCCGTCAGGAGAGAATGCCACCGCCCAGACCTCGCCCGAATGGCCCTTGAGAGCGGCGCGACACGTCCCCGTCGTCGGATCCCAGAGCCGTACGGTTTTGTCATCCGATGACGATGCGACAAGTTTGCCATTCGGTGGGAATGCCACTGCTCTTACGTTGCCGGAATGGCCCTCAAGAATGGCGTGACTGGTTCCCGCCATCGGATCCCAGAGGCGGACAGTTTCGTCGACCGACGCAGACGCAAGAAGCTTGCCATCAGGGGGAAATGCCACTGCAGTCACCCAGCCCGAATGGCCCTTGAGAATGGCTCGACAGGCTCCCGAACTCGGATCCCCAAGGCGAACGGCCTTGCCGTCCGATGCCGAGGCGAAAAGCTGGCGATCAGACGAATACGCCACTGCCCTGACAAATTTCCTATGGCCCATGAGAGTGGTACGGCTCGCCCCCGTCATTGGATCCCAGAGCCGGATGGTTCTATCATTCGATGCCGACGCGAGAAGTTTGCCATCGAGCGAAAATGCCACCGCACTTACGGAGTCCGAGTGGCCCTTGAGAGTGGCACAGCTGCTTCCCTTCGACAAATCCCAGAGCCGGACGGTTTTGTCATCCGATGCCGATGCAAGAAGCCTGCCATCAGGTGAGAATGCAACAGCCAATACGGAGCCCGAGTGGCCCTTGAGAGTGGCGCGACAGGTTCCCTTCGACGAGTCCCAGAGCTGAATGGTGTTGCCAATCGACATCGATGCGAGATGCCTACCATCAGGTGAGAATACCACTGCGCGGAGGCGGTCCGAGTGGCTCGTGCGTGAACTGCGGAAAGTCCCGCTTGGTGGATCCCACAGCCGAATGGTATTGTCAAATGACGCCGATGCAAGAAGCACGCCGTCAGGAGAGAAAGCCACTGCCCAGACACAGTCCGAATGGCCCTTGAGTGTGGCGCGACAGGTTCCGGTCCTGGGATCCCAGAGCCGGATGGTGTTGTCGTCAGACGCCGACGCGAGAAGTTTGCAATCAGGCGAGAATGCCACCGCCAAGACCAGGCTCGAATGGCCCTTCAGAGTGACACGGCACCTCTCTGTCGCCGTATCCCAGAGCCGGACAGTTTTGTCGTCCGCTGCTGATGCAAGAAGCTTGCCATCAGGCGAGAATTCCACTGCATTGACACCGCCCGAATGGGCCTCGAGAGTGGTACGACATGCTTCTGTTGTCGGATCCCAGAGCCGGACAGTTTTGTCGTCCGATGCCGATGCGAGAAGCTTCCCCTCAGGCGAGAATGCCACTGCACGGACCCAGTCCGAATGGCCCCCGAGAGTGGCGCGACATGCTCCTGTCGTCGGATCCCAGAGCCGGACAGTTTCGCCGTGCGATGCCGATGCGAGAATCTTGCCGTCAGCCGAGAATGCCACGGCCGTGACCAAGTTCAAATGGCCCCCGAGAGTGGCGCGACATGCTCCTGTCGTCGGATCCCAGAGCCGGACAGTTTTGTCGGCCGATGCCGATGCGAGAATCTTGCCGTCAGGCGAGAATGCCACTGCACGGACCCGGTACGAATGACCCCCGAGAGTGGCGCGACATGCTCCTGTCGTCGGATCCCAGAGCCGGACAGTTTTGTCGGCCGATGCCGATGCGAGAAGCTTTCCATCGGGGGAGAATGCTACTGCCATAACCCAGCGGGAATGGTCCACGAGCACGTGCAGCGTCGAGTCCCAATCTCCGTGAATTTCCGGCTGGTTCTGGATCCAATTGGGAATGTCGTTCCGAAATTGGTTCCTCAATATGCTCCCTTTTGGACTGAATGTCAGTGCGGAGCAATATATTTGGAGTGGTGCAATCTCGATGATCGATCTGAAGTTGAGTACAAATCGTAAGGTGTCGTGGGCCAACCTGCGTAAGGAAGAATCGGAGTCAGACTTGAGTTCACAGTCAGCAATATCCTGGGACAAACCGCCCCCTCCCCATATGGAGAAAAGCGGTCAGCTCTGAGTGGCCAGCTTCTGCATAGCGGTTGTCCATTGCAGCAACTCAGCACGCCCTCAGTGTTCACGTATCATAGTGAACAGAGTTTGTTCACCCTGTTGTACATGGCAAATCTCAAAAAAGATTAAAAAAAACAGTTGGGATTTCTCACCGTAAGCATAGCTTCGAAGTTCTTCAAACATATAACGCCTTCAGAAATATTCGCCATCAGACTGAGTGCCTCGAGCCAGTGGAGGAGGTGTTCCTTCAGGAACGCGTGAACTTGGTTGTGCATTTGCTCATCTGCAGACAGACATCTGACGATACCTCTTCGGTCATCGATCCCATACCCGAAGTGTTCCTGCAGAAAAGTGTGGACTCGTCCATTTCTTCGATTGTCGCCACGGAGCTTGGTGTTACTTCGTTGAAGATGATCGACCCAGTACCGGCATGCGTATTGTACCTCCCGGGAAAGACAGCGCCGCAGTGCATAACCGTCCACTTCGCTTGTGAGAATACCAGGAAGCTTCAGAGAACACATATTTGTCTTTAGACTGTTTGACAACAGCTTCAGACAGCTTACTGCAAGCTCTCTGTGCGCATCATTCCCAATGATTCTGAATTTCGGATCAGTGCATCGCTGGTTGTCCAGGAGGAAATCGCGGAACGATGGATGGACGAGCCTGATTTCTTGGGAATAATCCAACACAGAACTCAGAGATTCCAATGTTTCCTCCACTTCCCACTGCACAGCGCCCAAGAGTTCAGCCAGAGCACCAGCAGTCAAGGCATCAAAGAGGATCACAATGGGTCCAACGACCCGCCTGAATCGTTGTAACGAGTCCTCCCGATACCCAACTGTATTTTGCAGGATTGTGGTGTAAATCGAGTCGAGTTTCTCCGTTGGCGATCCGTTTTCCGTGCTGTCTTCCAACACCAAATCGAGACGTTTTTGTGGCGAACTGCGCTTGTACCCGACGAATCGACATACAGTTGCAGCGTAAATGAACAATCCGTTCGCTTTCTCAACAAGACGAGATAGGCTAGTTTCAGCCGGCCACTCCTTGGGTAGGTGGCGGCGGACCCGGATTAAATCGAATTCATGCCGGAGGAAAACGGATATATCGCGACCGACTACCGACTCGGAGATTTGATGGAGGACAAAATCCCGATGGACGTCATCCGGTATGTAGTGGAAACCGTGGCGAATTGGCGTTTCGGGTCGGCTGGTTACAAACACCAGCAATCGCACGGAACTGAGACTTTTCGCCTGAGATAAAAGTTTCAGGATCAATTCGGTATCCTCTTCGTCGTCGCACTCGTCCAACGCGTCAAGAACCAATACCAGCGACCGAGGTACAGACGGTGAGCCATTCAGCTGAGAAAGAGGTCCGAAGATGAGATGCTTCCACTGCTCTTGTAGGCTTTTTCGGGAAATATCGGGGTGGTTGCATATAGCGCTGCGTATACCAGCGGTAAGGTTGGACTGTGTGTTGGCTAGCTGGTATGCGAGGGTAGTGAAGAATTTCGAAGCACGGGCTAGATCTCCCTTGCCCCTGGAGAAGAAGAAACTTCCCCCAAGTCGTTTCTCGTTGTCCCACGTGCGAGCCACCGTACGAGCTATGGTGGACTTTCCAGTACCCGCCATTCCGTTCAACCAGAAGATGCATGCGTCGCCGGGATTGTTTGACCAATGTACGATTTCCTGGAGAAGGCCTACTCGAGTATCCTCCAAGCATATCGACTCGTGTTCCGCACGCCGCGAGTTGAACGCGGCGTCGTGGGCGCAATGGGATTCGGCTGTGGCCGCACCACCTGGTCAGCTATGGAAAGCATTACGGCTTTCTCTAACCTACCAAACTTTCCCAAGGTTTCTTGGATCCCTGGTCCCACTTGGTAATTAATGGTTGATCCTAATCAGAGACAGAGCATGTCAGCCGTGTTATCCCGTCGCCATATGAAATAGGTTTGCGAACCGAATCCGACAGGCCCGGTGAAATCCGAATGCTTGAATTCATAGCACTTGCTGTTATCGATGGTAGGAAGGCCCCCCGCAGTGCCGCTACCGTCCGCGGGTGCCGATCTCTCGCTGCTGTTCGTGACGTTCTGAGCGGAAGCGTCGAGCGCGTAATCACGGCTTCGGCCATCAAAGAAATCTTCTGAGGCGGACTGTAGATTATCGTTAGTTACTATTCCGGCCCCAAGCACATCAGAAAGAGAATATTGACCGCCGCTCTTGATCGGCCACCTCCCTGACGGTGCTCCTGCTTGCTTCCGGACTGGTTCTGCTGCTCATCCTTTGACCGACCCACACGCGCATGTTCAGACCGATCCGGCTGTTCGTTCTGATTCATCTTAGATACGCCAAATGCCGATGAATGAAGTCGGGTGCAAAAGATTAGCTTTGGTGGGTGTAGTTGTAACCACAGAACGAGATCGCACAGTGGGTACGCGTATCTATCACTGCCCTGGCCCTGGCTGTGGGGTCGATTAGCTGCGGGGTAAGCGAACATGGGTTTGATCGTGTTGGATGCTCGGCGACGGCCAATGGTTCGGCGGCATGGTAGGTGCTTACTCATGCATGCCTGCATACCGCCGACAAACGAGCAAGAAATATAAGGTTATTTGACGCGGTATTACGGTTTTTTAGTTACTTCAACCGAATACGTCGACTTTCTTGTATTAACAGAATATGTCGACCACGGGTGATAATCTGTGTGCGCGGTGCGAGCCGTCGGAGTAAGAGCGGAGGGCGCGCAGGGAAAAGGAAGAGGAGAGGAGGGCGGAGGCCGAGGAGCCGGGCACCGGCTGTGAGAAACAGCGGCTTTTTCTCCCTACGCCCTCTTTCTTGGTGTCCTTGGAAGAGGAGGAGGAGGGTTTGGGGGTGCCTTTCCTTAGTAAATTGTAATTTCCTTGGTGTGCTTTACATCTTCTTGGGACAGGCCTAGGCGGAGTGCAAAGGAAAACATACAATGTGCCGCCTACAGACCGATCGAGGTTGGGGGGTCGGACAGCAGACAGGAACCGGACAGTTTGTACATCGCCACGATCTATATAGTTCGTATGCGAGTAATGACTATATAAAAAAGGGTTGAAGTAACTAAAAAACCATAATACCGTGTAAATCAGCCGTAAAAGCGATCTCGTGCCGTGGCGCGGCGTCGTTGAGTTGGTCGGCTTTTCGTGGCCGTCTTCGTTCGAGTTCTTCAGCTAGGGTGCACGCTCCGGTATGTCACACCCACTACCAGCAGAATAGTGTAAGATAGCAGCTCTTGCCGCCGTTCCTACGCCAAGCCTGCTCTTTCTCGCCTTTCGGATCGCACCGCCCACTTCACAGCTGGCGCAACGCGGCGGCGCCTTCTCCGGCCCATCAGACGCTGGATTCTCCATCGACACCACCAGCGTCGCCCGTGCTCTCACGCGCGACTCGAGTGCAGCATCTATACACAAACGACATCGGCTGCCAGTCGGGCATCAAGTTTACTCCACGTCGTGACTGACTCGCGGCAACAGACTCCCGAACCGTCGACCCAGAGTCTCGAAACTGCGCATAATTCTTGCAACGATGGCTCCGGCGTAACCTGTGGCAGCGATTCCTCGCTGCAGGGCGTTGCAGCGCTGCCGACGGCGGCTTGTTGCTAGACAACATCTCCGGCGCGACGGGTCGTTCGCTGTCGCTTATGTTGATGTGCGGGTGCTTTCGGGAGTGGAGGCTAGTTGGGCGGCTGGCCAGCGTCGCGGTGGCTCCGTGCTGGGTGGCTAGATACATGCGCGTCAACAAGGGTCCAGCTTTTGGCTCTGGAGGGGCGGCATGGTGTCCAACGGCCGAAAAAATGGACAACTTGAAAAATGAACGAGACAGACACAGCAGCACCGGCGCGAGGACTCGCTGCGACAGAAAAAAAATCACCCCAGTCCGCAACTCCCCTTCAAAGCGACCGTCGTCGTTTTCTGTGTTTTCTCGTGACTCGGTTCCTGCTCTCCGACACGGCGGAACCTACCATATTCCGCCAGCAACGTCATCGCCGTTAGTGCGATCCGTCCGCCAACGCCGTCCATCGCGGGGAATGCACTAGTCCGCCCAGCGATCCGTCGGGAATTCCGGCGTCGTGGCCGCGGCGTCAACGATAGCCTGCGACTTGACGTTGGCAAGCCGGGTGCGGTTATTCAACACAACGGGCTCCTCCGGCCGACCGAATGCGTTGCTGAAGCCCCCCGTTGCGGCGATGATGTCGGTCGCAGACCAGGTGTGTATGTGCGTACGCACAAGACCTGCCCCCGCCACAGGTAGTCATCCCATCTAGGATCACGACGAAAACAGCGGCAGCCCGGCACCGGGGGGGTAGGGGGCGATGACTGCGACAACTGAATGCTATTCCGAGCCGCCGGCGTGATCGGTCGCCTCCGCCCAGCCATCCTCACAAACGGCCCTGCGAAAGACCACGGTCCCGGCTTCCCATTTCGAACCGGGCGCCGCGCAGCCCGCAGTGGAGGATGGCGCAGGATGGCTTGGCCGAAGCCCTGAACTCCGTCTTCGGACCCGTTGTTCGGGAGACGTCCACTGCCCGTGTTACGGATCGGACAAGCGAAATGGACGCGGTTGCAGAAGTCACATTTCGCAACAGTGTTTGGCTGCACCAATGGGATTGAGTATTCAACGGCTGCAATCAGCGGAGCACCGCCGCGCGAAGGACAATACCAACTGTACGAAACAGCTATATTACCGCCACCGAGCCAGATATACAACGTAAGGGCACCACTCTATCGTACAAACAACTGCCAACAGCCGTACCACCGCTTAATCCCCTAACGCTATCGCCCACGGGTGTCGACGCCGTCGACATCCTGATCTTCGGTGGGCACCTACTGACGCCTGTGCAGCGGCGCGAACGTGACGTCCTTCAGCGAGCCGCCGCGCTGCTCGCAAACAGCGGACCGGAGCGCCTCCTCGCCGTCGCGGGGGCCGCTGTGGTGTGGGAGATCGGTCAGGTCCAGCGGGATGAACGCGCCGTCGGCGGAGAAACACTCGCGGCGCAGCCTGCCGCCGGCACGGCGGCACAACGACGCGATATCGGGCGTCGTGGCGCGCACTTCCTGCGCGCCCGACGGGAGCAGGCACGTCACTGTCGGCGGCAGCGAAGCCTCGCGCTTGTAGACACCTGGACGACGTCAGTGACGAGGCAGGATGGCCGGTGGGAAGGGGACGAACTGTGTACTCTGGCGCGGTTCGGCACCGCGAGTGCAGTCGCCGCAAGGCAGAGGGCGATCAGCGCGTGAGACGAGATTTGCATCGTGGTGGAGTGAGAGTCGTGAGCGAGTTGAGAGCAAGTGTAGCGGGAGAGGTGAGGACGAAGATCCTCTGCACGGCGGTGGGCGATGTTTATACCGTCCCCTATCTTTCCACCGCACCTAGCCCCTGACCGCCCGCATCGCTCGGACGAGCGGCGCGAGATCGTGGATCCTATTGGTGGAGGAGGTTGCCGCCTCGTTAAGCTTAAGCGGTGCGGTCATCGCCGGCGTTGACTGCCGCTTTGGGAAAGTGCCGTCTCAGCCTGCGAGATTACCTGAGTTAGCCGACGAGCCACTGCACGGATCGGCTTAGCGTAAGTGATGCTCAGGGGGAAACGTCTTCTTTTTTGTTTATTCATTACTCGCATGCGACTACAATAGATCACGGCGAGATAAGTACATGAAGTCCGTTTCCTGCCCGCAGCCCGCACGAAGGCGGCATGTTGCAAGCCTTTGCCTGTCCTAAGAAGATATAAAACTCATAAGAAAATTACACAGGAAAGTCAAAAGAAAGAACAAAGGAGAGCCGCCTCACATCCTACCCCTCTTCCGTGGACGCCATAAAGGAGGGCGTGGGGAGAAACAGCGGTTGTTCTCATCCGAGGCACCCAACTCCTCTGCCTCTGCCGTTCTCTCCTCCTCCCTTTCGGCCTCCGCTCCCGGACCTCCCACTCTGACGCCTTGCTCTGCGCGTCTTCCTCAGCCGGGGCCGGGACCACCTTCCTACATCCGTGGTGGAGAGAAGGTCTAGTACTGACTGCACCTCGTATCGGCGAGGCCCCGGATAGTGAACCGGCTTTTCCCCCTCCCGATTTCCTTCCGAGCCTCTGCGCACAGGATCTACTGCTGAGCCCCCCATTTGGAGAATACCTCGAATAGGTGCTCACGCGTCTGCGTCACCCACGAGCACCATCAGCACTGAGTGGTAGCTCAGCTCTTCGTTCAGCTCAGATACTGCCCGGTTAGACTTCAGCTGGTAGAACAGAGAGGCTAGCCTCTTGGAGCTACCCGCTGCCCTCTGGTCCGGCCGCTGCTTGGTTGGCACCTTGTACTTTACGGCCTCGCGCCTAGCGCCTGGTCTCAGTCCACTTCTTCTGCGAGATCTCCCGCTTGGGGAGTGCGAGGGGTCTAGGGAGCGGCATATGCCGCGCTTCCGCCCGATCCGAATTCCACCCCGCGGGCGTCTGGCTCCTCCGCCGTGTGCGTCGCTCACTCGTCGGCCTTTTCGTTTCCCGGGACACCCTCTCCGGGGTCGTCCGTTGCCTCGTAGCAGTTATCAGCGCCCTGGCTAGAGCGGCGCACTCCGCATCGTAGGCTTCTTGGATGTAGCCCATGTGGGTTTTGATGCCCACCCAGGATTGCACGCTTCGCCATAACGTTAGGTAGTTACTACCGAGTATCCGGCGGCTCCGTCGTAAATTTCCAACTTCCACCGCCAGGATTCGCCCAGCAGAACATTCCCACCAGGTTAAGGCCCTGTTCGGCTCGCACCGTATTTCTTAGCTACCACACAAAATTGAGCTGACGTCAGTTTGTAAATACGCTGAGCGTTCGGCTCAACCACTTGAAGAAAATACGATAAGATGGAACGAGCCACACCGTATACTTTTGCGTATTTCACTGAGCCACCACCAGAAAAAATAGGGTATGCTGGCGTTCATCACCAGATCCCCTTGAATCCGTGCAACAACATCCACAATGGCCGGTTCCGTCCTCCTCCCCCAAGAAAATTGCTTGCCATTGCGACTCTTGCTGGCCAATACGAAACTCCTTTTTATGACAAAACTCCGTCTCATATACCTCTGTATTGACTGGCTCCCCGCTATGTGGAAGAACTTCTATCCTCCAAAAATCACCAACGTATTCTCGATGTCTTTCGCATGCCTCTTGCCATATTTCTCGCTCTTCGAGACTGGTGCGTCGATCACGACTACCTCCAACCGACGCAGTATGTCAGTGGAAGAGCCGCTTGCGATATTTCTCAAAATCATCGGCAAGAACGCGTCCAACCGTATGACACAAGAACGATTTCAACAAAGCGGTGACACGATCAGCCGCGTCTTTGACAAAGTTCTCGACGCGATGGTAGAGCTTTACACTGCAATTGTCAAGCAGCCAGACGCCAGCCAGTTTACTCCTCTGGGATGAGGAGAAGGAGCTAACCGGCAAGAGATGCAGACTCATGAAAGTAGTCGAGTAAAGATGGTGGTGTAGCTCTGTCTCTGTATTCATGTAATTGGTTCTCCTGATGGACTGTGCGCGCCCTGTTACCCAACTGTTACACCTTAGCTGGAAGTAGTATAGTAGCTACAGTGTGGCGTAGAGAGGTTGTCGAGTTGTAAAATACGGTGTTGCCGAACAGGTATTTGAGATGTCTGGGCGCTAAGATAACTAAAGTACAGGGACAAAAGTTTCCGTACAGGGGCCGTTTTACACCAAAAATGCCCGTTTTCACACAACCAAAAACCACTCTTTACTTGACGGAAAAAAACTGTGCCTTTCACAGACGTCTTAG
>Ga0307516_10002647_pt1 | contig 23686 bp, 30 predicted proteins | sample 19_EM_MG_FD_203310 | JGI IMG/M metagenome (GOLD analysis project Ga0307516, IMG submission 203310) | Populus trichocarpa ectomycorrhiza microbial communities from riparian zone in the Pacific Northwest, United States - 19_EM | ecosystem: Host-associated > Plants > Roots > Unclassified | place...
ATACTGGAGAATACAACGACTCTTTCCCCACTTTCTTCCGGTTCCTTTTTCCCCTTCTTTCTCCGCCTTCTTTGGTGAGCGCCCATCTCGTCCTGCTCCAGTGCGTACTGGAGAGGAGAGTGGCCCCAACCCATTCCTCCTTTCTTCCTTTCTCTTCAGCCTGGGAACAGCCAGCGACGAACCTCCTCTCTCCATCCCCGGAAAAGTGCAAAGTACGATTTAACGTAATGACTTTAAACCTCAAGCAGCAATGGTCAATTAAATAGGTATTGTTACGTATGATGTGGTGATGGAGTATGAAATGATCATAACGGTCACCCAGCACCCTTTCTCACTCGGGCTGCACTGACAACAAAACGAATGGCTATAGTCAAGAAGAAGAATGACTGGAGTCATGTATAGAAACGCGAGTCAATAAATCGGATGACTTGAGTGAAAAATAAAATTACTCAAGCCCGGGGGCCGGTTCGATTCCCACTGCCCTTCGGCCACAATGCTCCCCTCAAAATACCTAGTTATTCCCAGTACTCCCCATGGTGACGTATAATTTAGCAGCAAACGTCTAAAATGCCATAGTTTTGGGGAAAAAAGTCTAAGATGCCATATTTTTATCTCTGGACAGGGTTGGCCTTGACGGCACCTCAATTCAATGCGGTTACAATAATGGGGTAAACAGCAGTCGACAGGAGTGAATCAATCCATTTGAAACTGCCCTCTATTCCACAGGGTATACAATTGGAAGCTGACAGGACTTCATCGCAAGTGGTGCTGTTGTGTCCTGCATTACCCCACTGGGTCCAGCGCTGGGAGCGCTCATTGTCCGCCATTTGCGCTCAGACCCCGTGTTTTTTTTCTCAACTTTTCTGATCCTTCTCTCCTTGCGTCCACTACGTGTGCCCCTTGATGATATAGGGATCGATAGAGATGAATATAGTTGATTGGATTAAAGATACACAGTCGTAGGCGGAACATTATTTCTATAGCAACAAACAGCAGCAGAGGAGAAAACGTTGAATCCCAGTATACTTGGATGCCTCGTTAAAACTCATAACCGTGTAAAAAAAAAACCTCATGGGAAAGTCACAGACATAGGAGAAAGAGTGCATCCACCAAAGTAAGAAAGGAGAGGGAAAGAAAACCTGTTTAACCATGCGACACGTGCTTCACCAGAAGCGTCCCCTGGATACCAGGCCAATTCCGAGGACGATCCATATGAAAATCTGTCCATTGTCAGCATTGAGCATACATAGTAAGGCACCCGCGACTGCTCTGGAATGGGGGAGCCGCAGCAGCTCCCGCATTAGCAAGCGCGCACAGCAATCACATCCATCAGGAAAAAATTAAAAATTTACCCCTGCACGTCGGTAACCCGTGTCTGCGTCCGATGCTCCGGTACCTTCCCTAGCTCCGGTAAGCTTCCCTAGCTCCGGTAAGCTTCCCAAGCTCCGGTAAGACTGGTCATACTCCCGTAAGGTTTTCTAAGTACCGGCAAATGGTACAGTTGGTATCGTGACTCCCATGAATCGTCAGTGCAATTGTCACAATCCGATGGTTTTGTTTTCCAGACGCATACATTCACAACTTTCGGGAGCTACAGAAGAAGCGAATGTGCACTGCGAGGGGTTTCGTATCTGCAATTACTACTGTTACAATGCTACTACACCCAGTTGGCTATCTTCTTCGATTACACAAAATAACTATTATTTTATTTAAAATATATATATACATTATAATACAAAGTCCAACATCCCAAATCTAGTCGCGACCTACAGGGCAAATACGGCGGCACATAAGGGCAGACGAGCAACGCGTACAAGATGTAGACCAGCGAGGAGAATAAGGGCAGGCGAGCAACTCGTACAAGATATAGGCCAGCGAGGAGAATGAGGGTAGACGAGCAACGCATACGAGCAGTAGGTAAAAAGGAAGGAGAGCAGACGAGGAACGCGTACAAGCAGTAGGCCAGCATAGAGAATGAGGGCCGACAAGCAACAGGTACGAGATGTTGGCCAACAAGGAGAATGAGGGCAGATGAGCAACGCGTACGAGCAGTAGGTAAGGGAGAATGAGAGCAGATGCGGAACGCGTAGGAAAGGTAGGCCAGCAAGGAGAAGGAGGACAAACGAGCAACACGTATGAGATGTAGGCCACCAATGCCAAACACGGCATTTCTGCCACACGTCCGAATGTAAGTCAGCAAAAATGAGGTCAAACGACCAATGCGTAGGAGCAGTAGGCCAGCGTGGAGAATGAGGGCCGACGAGCAACCGGTACGAGATGTTGGCCAACAAAGAGAATGAGGGCAGATGAGCAACAAGTACGAGTAGGCCAGCGCAGTGAATAAGGACAAACGAGCAACACATACGAGATGTAGGCCACCGATGCCTAACACGGTGTTTCTGCCAAACTTGCGAATGTAAGTCATCAAAAATGAGGTCAAACGAGCAATGCGTAGGAGCAGTAGGCCTGCGTGGAGAATGACTGCTGACGAGGAACCGGTACGAGATGTTGGCCAACAAGGAGAATGAGGGCAGACGAGCAACACGTACGAGTAGACCATCCTGGCGAATGAGGACAAACGAGCAACGCGTACGAGATGGAGACCAGCGAGGAGATTGATGGCAGACGAGCAACGACTACGAGGTGTAAGTCAGCGAGGAGAATGAGGACAGACGAAAAACGCGTACGAGAAGTAGGCCAGCGTGGAGAATGAAGGCCGACGAGCAGCCGCTACGAGATGTTGGCCAACAAGGAGAATGAGGGCAGACAAGCAACGCGTACGAGTAGGCCAGTGCGGCGAATAAGAACAAACAAGCAACTCGTCAAACCAACACTGTCTTAATTTTCACCAGACAGGAGACAATTTTACGGCGTTGGGTTACGGACCACTTAATTCCAAGACCTTAGCAGCAGCATTTCAATTATTTACTGTCGACCCGGCTTGTGAACTTACTTCTACTCAACTTTCGGTGCTATTGTTTAGATATAGGCTTAGACATCTTGAAGCTCAATGAACTGACTGTATCCTGCTCGTTGATGTCAAGTTTAATCGCCGCAAAAAAAACCGGTCACATGATAACCGCAACCTACGAAGCTGAGTGCCCCCCCCGTCAGTTGGTTTTTCTCCTAAGTGCTTGCCAGCACAACCAACGCTATCCAAGTCATTACGAGTCACACCACCAGCCTACCCACAGCTCACCTATCTTAGTATTACACACCACCAGCATACCCACAGCTCACATATCATCGTACACGTTACAGAAACGCACTGTTACACATTACTGGCCTGCCTTCATTCTCCTTGCTGGCCTCCATCTCGTACGCGTTGCTCATCTGCCCTCATTCTCCTTGTTAGCCAACATCTCGTACCGGTTGCTCGTCTGCAGTCATTTCTTTCACTGGCCTACTTCTCATACGCATTGCTTGTTTCCTATCATTCTCCTTTCTGGCCTCCATCTCGTACGGGTTGCTCGTTTGTCCTCATTCGCCACGCTGGCCTACTCGTACGCGTTGGTCGTCTGCCCTCATTCTCCTAGTTGGCCAACATCTCGTAGCGGTTGCTCGTCGGCCCTCATTCTCCACGCTGGCCTACTTCTCGTATGTGTTTCTCGTCTGTCCTCATTCTCCTCGCTGACTTACACCTCGTAGTCATTGCTCATCTGCCGTCAATCTCCTCGCTGGTCTCCATCTCGTACGCGTTGCTCGTTTGTCCTCATTCGCCGCAATGGCCTACTCGTACGCGTTGCTAGTCTACCCTCATTCTCGTTGTTGGCCAACATCTCGTACCAGTTCCTCATCGGTAGTCATTCTCCACGTAGGCCTACTGCTCCTACGCGTCGCTCGTTTGACCTCATTTTTGCTGACTTACATTCGGACGTTTGGCAGAAACACCGTGTTAGGCATCGGTGGCCTACATCTAGTACGAGTTGCTCGTTTGTCCTCATTCACCACACTGGCCCACTCGTAAGCGTTGCTTGTCTGCCCTCATTCTCCTCGTTGGCCACCATATCGTACCGGTTGCTCATCGGCCCTTATTCTCCACAATGTCCTAATTCTGCGACGCGATGCTCGTTTGACCTCCATTTTGCTAACTTACGTTCAGACATGTGGCAGAAACGCTGTGTTAGGCATCAGTGGCCTACATCTCGTATGAGTTGCTCGTTTGTCCTCATTCGCCGCCCTAGCCTACTCTTACGCATTGCTCATCTGCCCTGATTCTCCACGCTGGCGTACTGCTCCTACTCGTTTCTCGTTTGACCTCGTTTTTGCCGACTTAGATTCGGACGTGTGGCAGAAACACAGTGTTAGGCATCGGTGGCCTACATCTTGTACACGTTGCTCGTTTGTCCTCATTCGCCGCGCTGGCCTACTCTTACGCGTTGCTCATCTGCCCTCATTCTCCACACTGGCGTACTGCTCCAACGCGTTTCTCGTTTGACCTCGTTTTTGCTGACTTACATTCGAACGTGTGGTAGAAACGCCGTGTTAGGCATCGGTGGCCTACATCTCGTACATGTAGCTCGTTTCTCCGCATTCGCCATACTGGCCTACTCGTATGCGTTGCTCGTCCGCCCTCATTCTCCTTGTTGGCCAACATCTCGTACCAGTCGCTCGTCGGCCCTCCTTCTCCACGCTGGCTTGCAGTTCCTACGCATCACTCGTCGACACTCATTCTCCACACAGGCCTACTGCTCCTACGCGTCGCTCGTTTGAACTCATTTTTGCTGACTTACATTCGGACGTTTGGCAGAAACACCGTGTTAGGCATCGGTGGCCTAGATCTTGTACGTGTTGCTCGTCTGCCCTCATTCTCCTTGTTGGCCAAAATCTCGTACCGGTTGTTCGTCGGCCCTCATTCTCCACGCTGGCCTACTGCTCCTACGGGTTGCTCGTTTGACCTCGTTTTTGCTGACTTACATTCGGACCTGTGGCAGAAACGCCATGTTTGGCATCAGTGGCCTACATCTCGTACGTGTTGCTCCTTTGTCCTCAGTTGCCGCGCTGGCCCACTTGTATGCATTGCTCATCTTCCCTCATTCTCCTTGCTGGCCTACCTCTCCTACGCGTTCCGTATCTGCTCTTATTCTCCCTTACCTACTGCTCGTAAGCGCTGCTCATCTGCCCTCATTCTCCTTGTTGGCCAACATCTCGTACCTGTTTCTCGTCGGACCTCATTCTCTACACTGGCCTACTGCTCGTATGCGTTCCACATCTGCTCTCATTCTCCCTTACCTACTGCTCGTGTGTGTTGCTCGTTTGCCCTTATTCTCCTCGCTGGCTACATCTTGTACGCGTTGCTCGTCTTCCCTTATGCGCCGCCGTATGTGCCCCGTACGTCGCGACTAGATTTGGGATGTTGGACTTTGTATCATAAGGTATACATATTTTTTAAATAAAATAATAGTTATTATGTGTAATCAAAGAACATAGCCAACTGTGTGTAGTAGCATTGCAACAGTAGTAATTGTAGATACAAAACCCCTCGCAGTGCACACTCGCTTCTTCTGTAGCTCCCGTAAGGTGGTTGTTGCGTCGGTAAGGTTGGTGGTTCGTCAGTAGCGTCGCTAAGCTTCACTAGCCTAGCGAAGAACAAAGTTATATTTCACTCCCGGTGCTCTGGTAAGCTTCGCTAGCTCCTGTAGCTCCTGTAAGCTGGTGGGTGCACCTAAGGCATGCCAAGCGAGGATCCGGCCGGGTGAAGGCATGGTTACCAAAGCCTGCACCACAGTAGGTGCAATTCGGGAGGCTGTAGCCCGTACCTGCACCAACTGTTTTTCAGCCCCCTACCCCAACCACAACCACATAATTTAAAAATTGTTGCAACATTAGGAACACTAGATAACTATCTTGATTTTCAATTTCTAAAGTCAGATTAAAAAAAAAGGGGTTTTTGGTTGCGTGGCGAGCGGCACTGTGGGTGGAGCCATTTTCACCTCAGTTTTCACGACAAGCCGGCGGACTAAAATTCCGCAACAATGGGAAGCGCCGCAAATAATTAAATCTAGAGACACTTTATTGGCCAGAGGGCAGCCAAAAGAGGCTGGTGTTCTCTAATCGCTATTTAGCGAGTCTGGTAATTTTATCTGTTGGCTTCATTCACTCAATTTCTTGAATCAAGCAATTTTGTTTATTGACTCAAGTCAATAGAAGAGATGGCTCAAGTCAATAAAATAGAATGACTGGAGTAAATGAAAGGGATTGATGCGAATCAATGAAATACAATGACTTGTTAATAAAATGGAATGACTCGAGCTGTCTTAAAATAAGATGACCCCAGTCGAAAGAAAAGATGATGCGAGTAAATGAAAGGTAATGACTTGAGTCAATAAAAGGGAATGACTTGAGTCAATAAATGGGAATGACTCGAGTCAATAAAAGGGAATGACTCCAGTCAATGAAATAAGATGACTCGAGTCAATGTGAAAGATGACTCAAGTCAATGAAATGGAATGACTTGAGTCAATAAAATAAGATTTTTCGAGTCAATAAAATGGAATGACTCGAGCCAATAAAAGGGAATGACTAGAGTCAATAAAAGGGAATGACTCAGTCAATAAAATAAGATGACTCACGTCAACGGAAAAGATGATTCAAGTCAATAAAATGAGATGTTTTGAGTCAATAAAATGGAATTACTGGACTCAATAAAATAAGATCACTTGAGTCAATAGAAAGGCTGACTCTAGTCAACAAAAGGGAATGACACAAGTCAATAAAAGTAAATGACTCGAATCAATAAAAGGGAATAACTCGAGTCAATAAAATAGAATGACTTGATTGGTGACGTGGAAGTGTAGTGGTCACATATCTCTCCAAATTGTAGCCAGGCCTGGGCGGAGGGCAAAGGGGAGCTTGCAATGTGCCGCCACCGCGCGGACTGCGGACAGGGGAACCGGGCACAATGACGCCACCATGATCTATATAGGTCGAATGCGAGTATGATTAAACAAAAAAAAAACCTCCAAGTTGTAACCACATGGCACCAGTAGCATTGAACTTGCCAAAACACTGAATCAATCGGTGGTCAGCAGAACGGACTTATATCTGTCAGAGCAATAGACCCCTCCGGCAGCCAACGGACCAGACGCCGGTGGGGCCAAGTAGTTTGGCTATGCAGACTGGTCGGAAAGGCGACCCATGCCCTTACCAGGTCCCTCACCAGCATCTGGCAGGAGACCTGCAAGAGGTGGGCCGAGGCGCGGAGCTGACCTGCAGGCCAGATCGCAGTGAAGAGGTGGATCGAACAAGGACAGAATGAGCTCGGGTGGATGGTCTGGGGAGAGGGGCTGCATGCGAGCTTGCGAGCCATGGCCAGCCCACATCATTAGTGAGTCACTTTACATCAGCAGTGGGGGTATTGAGGGGCGGCCATCGGATAAGACTGGGATGATGATGCTTCATTGATCGCCCGCGGCCCTGTTGGGTCATGGCAATATTATTTACAGTACTCTTCCGTTTACTGTCCACCGCAACCTCTCGCAGTCTGTCAGTGGCCTGCTGCTACTCCGTGTCCCCGCCTGACCTGTCCCAATAGGGAAAGTGAAGGAAATCACTCAAAAAGACCGAAACAATGGAAAGAAGGAAACTGAAGCTGCTGTATTAAGGAGAGCAGAACCAAGAAAAAGATCTCTGTCTTCCCCTACTCATCTCCTGCACCCCACTCGCCCTCCCCTTGTTCTTATTTGGCTTCAGTGATGCTCCTTGCGGCCCAGTCCTGCGCCCCACCTCTGTTGTGCACAGGGGGTCCAGTATTGACTGGGTGCACCACTCATCAGCTAGCCGGTTTCGGATATTGTGGTGGTTTTTCTCCATCCCGCCTCCTTCTGCACCTCAGTCTACAGGATCTTCTGCTGCATTTTCCTGCATCTGCAATGCTTAAGCAGATGCTCCTGCATCTGCACCTTGTACTTGCACCATCTGCACTCTGCCGTTTCCTTGTTCCTCGTTCACTTCAAATACTGTCCCGTGACAGTGGCCCATTCTGATGTGGTGGAAACATCCCACCAGCCACCCAAGGCCGCTCCACTTCTCGGCTCGTACGCTTCTGCATCCTATACTTCTTTCCCCGAAGTCTCTCCTGCGTCCAGCTATGTGCTTCATTCCACGCCATCCACCTCCCGTGGCGAGCGGCTTTAATTGAGAGGCGGGGGATATTGAGCACTGGCCATCGGGTAAAGACTGAGTGAGCGTGAGGGTCAGGTCCGGAGGAGTACGAGCCATAGCCATCCTCCTCCTCTCTTACAACAGAGGTAGGAATATCAAGTGGTGGCCGTCGGATAAGAGTGGGTGCTTACAAGCCGCAGACAGCCATCAACCTTGCTCCGGTGGGTGACTCTTCTTGAGCGGCAGCCTCGGATAAGATGGGGAGCTTGTGAGCCATGGCAGTCCTACTCCCTTTGATAAGTGACTTTACATGAGCAGCCGCCTTGGATATGACTAAGAGCTAGCGAGCCACAGCCATCCTCCTGCCCACCGAGTAGCTTTACATGACTGGCGGCAGATATCGGGCGACGCCCGGTGGATAAAGACTGGGAGCTTGCGAGTCTCGGCCATCATCCTCCCTCCGGTGGCGGTGAGTGTCTTTACATGTGCAGCGGCCTCAGATATAACTGAGAGCTTGCGAGCCACAGCCATACTCCTCACCTCGCTGGTGGCTTCACATGACTGGCGAAGGATACCGAGCAGCGCCCATCGGATAAAGACTGGGAGCTTGCGAGTCTCGGCCACTACCCTTCCTCTGGTAAGTGTCTTTGCATGAGCGGTGGCCTCGGATATGACTGGGAGCTTGGGAGCCACGGCCATCCTTCTCACCTCACCGGGTGGCTTCACATGACAGGCGACGGATGTCAAGCGGCGCCCTCGGATAAAGACTGGGAGCTTACGAGCGCATCCTCCTTTCGCTGAGTGACTTTACATGAGCGGCAGCTTCGGATATGACTGGGAGCTTGCGCGCCACGGCCATCATCCTCACTCCGGTGCTACGGTGAGTGACACAGCACGAGTGGTGGCCTCTGATATGACTGAGAGCTTGCGAGACTCGGCCATCCTCCTCGCTCCGGTGAGTGATTTTACACGAGCGGCGGCCTCAGATATGTTTGGGAGCTTGCGTGCCATCGAAATTCTCCTCCATCGAGTGACACTACTTGTGCAGCCAGGATATTGATGATGATGATGATGCTTCATTGATCGTGTGCAACCCTATTAGATCATGACGATATTATATACAGTCCTTTCCCGTTCGCCGTCAGCTGCGCCCTTGAACAGTCTGCCAGCGGCTCACAGCGACTCCCCCTGCCCCCGCCCAGCCTGTCCCAAGATAAGAAGGAAAGAGAGAAAGACAGTAGGAAAGGAAAGAGAAAGGAAAGAGAGAAAGACAGTAGGAAAGGAAAGAGGAAGGAAAGAGAGAAAGACAGTAGGAAAGGAAAGAGGAAGGAAAGAGAGAAAGACAGAAAGAAAGCGTAACTAAGGACACTGTATATCTCCATCCTCCCTCTCCCCCGCCGGGTCTGGTGGCCCCGTCCTCGCCCCCACCCTCGTCGTTCTAAAGAAATCCAGAACCGCTCACGTGTACTGCCCCTCCGCGAACATTTCCCTGATCGTGAACCAGCAGCGGGGATATTAATGGGCGGCCGTCGGATAAGACTGGGAGCTTGCGAGTCACGGCCACCCTTCTAACCTGTGATTGGCATCACCTGACCGGCGGTGGATGTCGATTTTGTTTCCTGTTTTTTTGGTTTATTTATTAGTCGGGTGCGACCTATGGAGATCATGGCGAGATCATGTACAGTCCGGTTCCTGTCCACTGCCCATCCAGTGGCAGCACCCCAGGCCTGTCCCGGATAATGTGATGTGTGGCAGCGGATGTCGAGCGGTGCCCATCGGATTAAAACTGCGAGGTTGCGAGCCACGGCCACCATCCTCCCTCTGGTGAGTATATTTACATGAGCGGTGGCCTCGGATATAAATGTGAGCTTGCGAGCAGCGGCCATCCTTCTCCGTCTGGTGAGTGACTTTACATGAGCGGCTCGCTCGGATATAAATGGGAGCTTGCGAGCCACAGCAATTCTTCTCGCCTCGCCGAGTGGCTTCATACGACTGGTGGCAGATGTCGAGCGGCGCCCGTCGGATGCAGACTGGGAGGTTGCGAGCCATAGCAATCCTTCTCACCTGGCTGAGTGGCTTCACATAACCGGCGGCGGATGTCGAGTGGCGCCCATCAGATAAAGACTGGGAGGTTGTGAGCCATACAATCCTTCTCACCTCGCCGAGTGGCTTTACATGACCGGCGGCGGATGTCGAGCGGCGCCCGTCGGAAGAAGATTGGGAGGTTGCGAACCACGGCCACCATCCTTCCTCCAGTGAGTATCTTTACATGAGCGGCGGCCTCGGATATGAATGTGAGCTTGCGAGCCGCAGCCACCATCCTCCCTCCGGTGAGTATCTTTACATAAGTGGCGGCCTCGGATATGAATGGGAGCTTGCGAGCCGCAGCAATTCTTCTCGCCTCGCCGAGTGGCTTCATACGACTGGTGGCGGATGTCAAGTGGCGCCCATCGGATAAAGACTGGCAGGTTGCGAGCCATACAATCCTTCTCACCTCGCCGAATGGCTTCACATGACTGGCGGCGGATGTCGAGCGGCGCCTGTCAGAAGAAGACTTGGAGGTTGTGAGCCACGGCCACCATCCTCCCTCCGGTGAGTACCTTTACATAAGCAGCGGCCTCGGATATAAATGGGAGCTTGCAAACCACAGCAATTCTTCTCGCCTCGCCGAGTGGCTTCATATGACTGAGGGCGGATGTCGAGCGGCGCACGTCGGATAAAGACTGGGAGGTTGCGAGCCGTAGCAATCCTTCTCACCTGGCTGAGTGGCTTCACATAACCGGCAGCGGATGTCGAGTGGTGCCCATCGGATAAAGACTGGGAGGTTGCAAGCCATACAATCCTTCTGACCTCGCCGAGTGGCTTCACATGACCGGCGGCGGATGTCGAGCGGTGCCCGTCGGAAGAAGACTGAGAGGTTGCGAGCCATGGCCACCATCCTCCCTCCGGTGAGTATCTTGACATGAGCGGCGGCCTAGGATATAAATGTAAGCTTGCAAGCTGCGGCCATCCGCCTCCCTCTGGTGAGTGACTTTACATGAGCTACGGCCTCGGATATAAATGGGATCTTGTGAGCCACAGCAATTCTTCTTGGCTCGCCGAGTGGCTTCATACGACTGGCGGCGGATGTCGAGCAGCACCCGTTGGATAAAGACTGGGAGGTTGCGAGCCGTAGTATTCCTTCTCACCTGGCTGAGTGGCTTCACATAACCGGCGGCGGATGTCGAGTGGCACCCATCGGATAAAGACTGGGAGGTTGCGAGCCATACAATCGTTCTGACCTCGCCGAGTGGCTTCACATGACCGGCGACGGATGTCGAGCGGCACACGTCGGAAGAAGACTGGGAGGATGCGAGCCACGGCCACCATCCTCCCTCCGGTGAGTATCTTTAGATGAGAGGTGGCCTCGGATATGAATGTGAGCTTGCGAGCCGCGGCCACCATCCTTCCTCCAGTGAATATCTTTACATGAGTGGTGGCCTCGGATATGAATGGGAGCTTGCGCGCCACAGCAATTCTTCTCGCCTCGCGGAGTGGCTTCATACGACTGGCGGCGGATGTCGAGTGGCGACCGTCGGATAAAGACTGGGAGGTTGCAAGCCATAAAATCCTTGTCACCTCACCGAGTGGCTTCACATGACCGGCGGCAGATGTCGAGCGGTGCCCGTCGGAAGAAGACTGGGAGGTTGCGAGCCACAGCCACCATCCTCCCTCCGGTGAGTATCTTTACATAAGCGGCAGCCTCAGATATAAATGGGAGCTTGCGAGCCACGGCAATTCTTCTCGCCTCGCCCAGTGACTTCATACGACTGGCGGCAGATATCGAGCGGCACCCGTCGGATAAAGACTGGGAGGTTGCAAGCCATAGCAATCCTTCTCACCTGGCTAAGTGGCTTCACATAACCGGCGGTGGATGTCAAGTGGCGCACGTCGGATAAAGACTGGGGGGTTGCGAGCCATACAATCCTTCTCACCTCGCCAAGTGGCTTCACATGACCGGCGGCAGATGTCGAGCGGCGCCCGTTGGAAGACGACTGGGAGGTTGCGAGCCACGGCCACCATCCTCCCTCAGGTGAGTATCTTTACATGAGCGGCGGCCTCGGATATGAATGTGAGCTTGCGAGCCACGGCCATCCTCCTCCCTCTGGTGAGTGACTTTACACGAGCAGCAGCCTCGGATATAAATGTGAGGTTGCGAGCCGCGGCCACCATCTTCCCTCCGGTGAGTATCTTTACATGAGCGGCGGCCTCGGATATGAATGTGAGCTTGCGAGCCCCGGCCATCCTCCTCCCTCTGGTGAGTGACTTTACATGAGCGGCGGCCTCGGATATAAATGGGAGCTTGCGAGCCACGGCCATCCTCCTCCCCTCGCCGTGGTGCTTTACATCATGGGCGGCCGATATCCGGCAGAGCCCATCGGATAAATACTGCAAGTTTGCGAGAAGAAGCCCTCCTCTCCCCCGGGGGGAATGACTACAGATGATGGGCGCTGACAGATGTCCGGGGGTTTATCACGTTGCGTTTGTATTACATTTCATTGTTAACAAAGATTGACAATGAAAAGGATTTCGAGCTGTGCACCCCTTCTCCCACACGGGCGTTTACTTTTTTGAACGACTCTATCAATCCGCTACAGCTGCACCTCTACCTCCCCAGCTACTTCGTTTTTTAGCTCTTCCGCCAATGCGCGCATGACAACCTCCCCCATTTCCTCCTCTTCAATGTCATCTCTATCCTCCTCCTCACCCACCCCCTCGCCCTCCTGCTCATCTTCATCCTCATCCACATTGATGCCTTCAGGCTCACGTGGCCCCACTACTGCACCACCCACCTGTACTGCAGCTAACACTGCCTGAATTCTCCCCTCAACACCAAGGAGTTGCTTGTGGTCACCGATATCCAGGAGGAAGGAGTTTGCCCTGTCGAGCATTGACTGTACAGTCCGAAACCTTGAAAACAACAGCAGTTCCAGGCACTTACGAGTGTATCCTATGGCAGGATATACATGCTGTCCTTCCAGTATCCGAAGAAGTATCTCAGATTGTCGGCCGGCCTATCGACAAACTCGGTGAATCTGGAAGAGCAGTTTCGCCTGCTCTTCTTCGGCACGCTTGATGCGATGTTGTGCTTCTATACCCTCTCGCACAAACTTGTGAACAGCACAATCCGAACTGCACATCAGACTATTGATATCCCAGATCTCACCATCATAGTCGCCGATACCATCATCCTTCAGTACCCATAGCGCGAGGGGACTTAGTCTCCCCTGGAACACAGGTTTTGCAACTTGGATGTTGTATTTCGACACCAGCCATTCGAGAGGTTTCCACCATCTGTTGAGTCGATTGGTGAATGTCCTAGCCATTTTTCCACTTTGGACGCGGTGATGTAGGACATCCAGTTCTACTCGATGTTCTGTGACCTTCTTCACAATTTCTCGTTGTAGTCACTGTGCCTCGCTGATATCGTCTGCTTGCCCTCTAGTTCTACACATGATAAGTAGGTGTGAATACCAATCAGTAGGCCTCACAGATGTGCACATACCGGTGGTAATCCCGATAGTAGGCTACTTGATCTGCTTCCTGTTCATTGAGATATGCTAGGGTAACCGGTTGCTGGGGATGTACACGGCCACTCTTGTCGGTACGGTGTGGTACCGTCATGCTACCACACGTTGCAAAATGGTATTGTTAATCTGTAGTACCGCACGCATTTTCTTGCTGCGACGTGAGATGATGTAGCCAATTCTCTCTCGACTACGATTTGCTAGGTATTCTATTTCACCAAATCAATCAGTACAGAACTGTAACAAATAAAAAGGGAACCTCTACCACTGGTATCAATGTACTGGGATCTTCGCAGGCCAGACGACACCTGTCCGGTTTTGATCTGTCCTTTCAACATGAACCAGAGTTGCTCAACCTCCTCGCCGACCATCAGTCCAAATCCCTTAGTTGTTAAGAGATTGTACAGGACATGGCATCTCATCTCGTGTCCATAAAGATGAAATCTGCCGATCCGTACCTGCTAGTGGTTAGACGATATCCAGTCAGATTTGCACCCGTACATACTGACCTGCACTTGATCTACCCAGGGTGCATCATGGCGGCGCAGAGAGGGTTCAAATGCACAGGCAACATCATAGCACAGCTGGATCTGTCCGGAATCCGGGCAATCGGCTTCGTTTGATTCCAACAAGCGAATTACATGGCTGTACCACTCATTACCGCCGTAGACATTCATGAATCGGAGATTTGTGCCGTGAAAGCAGGTGGCAGCCATTAGTCCAGTCTCATCTAAGGCCTTTTTTGACTGCGCTACGGCTTCTGCTTTGTTCCAGCCACTTGTTGCCTTGAAATTATTTCCACATCCCACTTGTTGTGTAGTACACCCTGCCAGATCAAACCTGCGGCATCCATAGTCCACGAAAAGTTTTGGGGGCAGCTTCTCATACTCATATGGTGATTTGTCCTTGAAGCGTATATGCTGCTGGTTGCCGTCGATGGAGATGGTTATGGTATTGTCCTCACCCGGTGAGATGTCAAAGCACGCAGGGCAAATGTTGGAAAGTGCCTCAAGTTGCCAGGTGCCACCGTTCTGACGTTCCAATGAATCCGCCACCATTGTGTCTTCCCGAGACTTCACTGCGAGCCAGTGGTGGTAGGCATCACGCAGCTACACTTTTCAGTATTCAGTGGTGCTAAACTATCCAGTGGTGTACTTACTTCTCTGTCAAAGGCCGGTAACACAGCCTTCTTCTCGTGCTCAAATAATGCTCGAAGACCACCTGACCAAGCACTTCTCAAGACATATCCAAGCACAGACTGCTTGTGTAACAGCTGCAAGAGCCAGATCGAAAACGCAATCTTCGGTTTTTTTGGTGCACATGGGAAGTAGCCCGCCTTGAGGAGACAGCTGGAGGATCGGGGGCAATTGCAGTATTGGAATTCGTTGTGTGTATACGAATTGAGATCGATCATACGCACAGTAACAATATCATCTCGGGTGCAACTGCATGGGTCCGGAAGTCTGTCCTTCAGCATCATATCGGCAAGTATTGCTTCAGTGCGTTGCCAGTTTTCCGCTTGCCACGTACGCTGATTCACTGACAATCTGGTTCTTCGGCTAATGATCAACTCCGGCTCCCCATCAACCTCGTAGTCCAAATCTGCATCATCGGAATTCCCGCCGGCTCTGCCAGCATCTGCGGCTCCGTACTGCCCCATACCACTTCGCCCCTCACCATTTCCGTGGGTGCCACTAGCACGGGGCAGATTTCGTGGAAATACCAGCTGCGCAGCACCGTCACGCACATATTTGGTAACTTTCCCCTGAGAAACCAATGCTGACTTTGCACCTATTCCCCCCATCCCTGGGAATCCCAAGAAATGGACACGAACCTTTGGCTTTCTTTTGCTGGGTGGCATTTGGACGCTCGATTGTGTTTTGTAGAAGATATAGATAAAGAATGGAATAACGAGTGCCGGGTGATGGGTGATGGGTGACGGGTGACGATTGGCGAGTGACGCGGTCAGTTGAGAGGGACGGGAATGTAGAGCGACAGTGAGCGGGAGTGCCAAATTTTTATTATCCCGCATGTCGTCAGATCACATCTCGCTAGATCACGTGTCGCCAGATCACGTGTCACCTGGATCACATGATGTTGGATCACATGTCACCAGATCACATGGCACCAGATCACATGTCGCCAGATCACATATCATTAGCAAAAACTCGTAAAATGCTCCCGCTGCTCCTGGTGCTTCTGTAAGCTTTATTAATCTTTATTAAGTTTCTGTAAGAGAGAAGTGATATTTTGCTCCTGTAAGGATTTGGAAAAAAATAATCTCTTTTATTTCAACTAAAACACCGAGAAAGGAAATTTAAAATTTGTGTCTCACTTCGAAAAAAAGCAATATACCTCAACTTTTTATTTTTTTGCTGATGATGTCATATCACATATCGCCAGATCACATGTCGGATCACATGTCGGATCGCATGTCGGATCGCATGTCGGATCGCATGTCGTGGTGCGAGTCCACCAGTGTCACGCAACAGCTTTTTGAGCCCATCACCTCTACTCTTACCTCGCCACGTCTCTTCTAACCTCACCATGTCCCATCCCGATCCTGCTCCTGTCCTAGTCTCCCTGCCACCTGCGACCCGCAACCGGTGTGTCAAGATCCTGCTTTGACTACTCCGTGCTGCTCGACAGGTAACGTAGGCCCGGTCCTTCGGTGCAAGCTCGTGATCACACTTACGGCGTACTCATACTGCCGGCGTACTCACGCGCCGCTCGTAGTCACACTTCCGGCGTACTCACGCGCCGTTTGTAGTCACACTTCCGGCGTACTCACGTGCTGCTCGTAGTCACACTTCCGGTGTACTCACGCGTCGCTCGTAGTCACACTTCTGGCGTCCTCACGCGCCACTCGTAGTCTCGCGGTATCCGTCACGGCCATCATGGTCTCGTCGCGGTCTTCTCAAACGCCTTGCGTGGGCTCATTGTTCTCGCGGTATCCGTAACGCCCAGCGTGGTCTCGTCGCGGTCTTCTCACACGCCTTGCATGGGCTCGTTGGTCTCGCGGTATCCGTCACGCCCGGCATGGTCTCGTCGCGGTCTTCTCACACGCCTTGCATGGGCTCGTTGTTCTCGCGGTATCCGTCACGCCTTGCGTGGTCTCGTCGCGGTCTTCTCACACGCCTTGCGTGGGCTCGTTGTTCTTATCGGGGTGGTGGTCGCAGTGCCGGTTCACGGCTAGAGAGAGGTAGGTCTGTGGAGAGAGATAATAGATTGCGTGGAGAAGAATCTCCAGAATAGCTACCCCGCCCTTCCTTTATACTTTTCCTTCCCTCTGTGGAATCACAGCTTGCCCGCAAGACTGACACAGTTCCACCATCATGACTCAATCGTCGCGCCCGAGGAAACACATGATCGCACTCGGCCGCCGCGCAGCCACCACTCTACTCACGGCAACAGGAGAAAGGACACGCAAGCAAGAACTGTACAGAAAAGAAGAAGGTCGCGCAAGCATAATTAAAGGGAAACAACATACGTAAGAAGACAGGAGAAAGGACGCGCAAGCTCAATCAACGGGAAACGGCAAAGACGAGAAGGACGCGTAGGCAACATAGAGGAAACAAAGGAGAGAGGTCTGGACCGGCCAGTGGTCGGGGAATATCGCTACTGGCGCGATATGGCGGAGATTGGTCGAGGCGCCTAAGCGCGGAGGATGACCGTGGCTGCGGCAGCGGTGATGAGGGCCAGCCACAGGGCGACAAGGGTGACGGTGGCCCCGGCCGCAGCGCTTACGAGCCTGCCGCGCGAGATTCGTGACACTGTGGACCGCGTCGCTCGTTGTTCGCCACTTGCCCGTCCGCTGATTGTGTCGCCTGCCACTTGCCACCCGCTGTCTGGGTCGCCCACCACTTACCCGCCCACCACTTGCCCACCCGCCACTTGCCCGCCCGCCACTTGCCCGCCCACTGACTGTGTCGCCCGCCACTTGCCCAAACGCCGACTATGTTGCTCACGGCACGCCGTTCGCCCATGCAGTGCAGGCCTCGACGTCTGGAAGGTTCTGGCAAGAAGGTTTGGAATCGTGACATGTCTTTTTTTTGGTTTACTCATACTCGCATACAGCCTATCTAGACTATAGTGGCGTACATGTTTTAAACACTCGTTCAATGTTCGCTTGCCTGTTTTCCTCCATCCGTGGCCCGTCGCCCGCCGCCCGCCACTGGCCTGCCTGCTTAGTGTGTCGCTCCTTGCCCGCCAGCCACTACAGTCGTCTTCGTTCGGTCTCGTGGGCCGTTCATGCCGATGCTGACCGACAGTGAGCTCGGCTCTCCAGAGGGTGCTGGTTGTCGGTTTTCCAGTAACTCTGGGCTCCGCCCACGTCTGCCCAGTGTGGGAGGGAGCTTACAGTGACTATGACGCAGCGCATACACCATGTGAACTTGGTGAGTGACAAAGCCAACATGAAGCATAGACTTGACTGATCCTGTAGTGCTCGGTAGCGCCGGACTCAATAGTGGCTCATGCCTGGGAAGAGTGAGCGCCGCTACAGGAACACGCGCTACCAGAGCAATTCGAGTCTACACGGCAGAGGTGTGGCTACATGGCAGATGTGTGGCGGAACTATGTCTTGAAGCCGTCCAGTATGCAGTCGGGCATTTTTGTTTTTTTTCTTTTTAATCGTACTCTGTGCCCTCCATCCAGGCCAGTCCCAAGAAGATATATCAGATAATAAGGAAATAACAAACGAAAGTACCGAGGAAATCGAGCCCCCCCCCCTCTACTCCTCGTCTGCGTGTGGGCAGGAACAGCAGTAGAGCACCCCGGCACCCAACTGCTCCTCGGCACCCAAAACCTTTGCCTCCGCCCTCCTCTTCTTGCTTCCTCCACCAAGTGGTTGGGCATGCTGTTGTGCAGCTGAGCGGGAAACTGCGAGCAATCCGTCGTGCAAGCGGTTGCGCAAGCTATGCTTCCAACCGAACACCGATCCGAATACCGTTTGCAGTGCTCAGCCGAATATCGAATCGAAACCCTCAAGATTATCTGTTGTAACAGTGGGCGGTGGGAACGCGAGCGGGAAACCCAAGGTACCCGAATCAGTTCGAGGACAGGAGTGGGCGGACGCCCGACAGACGACAGGCGGACACCGGACAGAGGACGAGCGGGTGCCGGGCAGAGAACCGGCGGGTGCCGGGCGGAAGACAGGCGGGCGCAGGGAGGAGGACAAGCCGGGCATAGGGCGGAGGACAAAGCGGGCCAGGGCGGAGGACAGGGCAGATGCCGGACAGAGGACAAGCGGGTGCCGGGTGGAGGACAGGGTGGGCCAGGGCGGAGGACAGGGCGGACACCAGACAGAGGACGGGCGGACGCCGGGTGGAGGAGAAGGAGGGCCCTGGGTGGAGGACAGGGCGGACGCCTGACAGAAGACGGGCACACGTCGGGCGGAGGACAGACGGGCGCCGGGCGGAGGACAGGGGGGAGGCCGGAGGACGGGCGGGCTCCGGGTAGAGTACAGATGGTACAAAACTCATAACAATCAAAGAAAAAAGGCACCCACCACGCATAAAGATGAAAGGAAAGCTGGAAAAAAAAATTGTAACACTGTGCTCCCCAAACCCTAACCAAAGAAGCGAGTTAAGAACAAGGCCACACCAGAAGGTAAAGAAAGAAAAGAAAAAACCAGATAAGAAGTAGAACCCAAACTGCTTTTCACTTAGCATTTCACAACAGCCAACCCTCCACAGAGCAGAGCTTTGTATGTCAGCTCCAAGTCCTTAAGCTACTTTGAAAAGATTGTCATGAGGACTCGGCCCTCGTTAGCCCTGTTGGCCAAGGGCCAGTCATTAGGGGCTTTAATCGCTTGTTCTCGGGCCGTAAGAAAATCAATAATTTTGTTTCGTTGTAGTCTACATAATTTGGGGTGGGTCCCACAAGAATTGTCTAGCAAGATCAGTTTGTTACATTCTGTAACCGGACAGCTCGGTACTAAACTTACTGAGTAGCTCGAGAAGTTTCATGATCACCGTCTTGCGTATCGCGTCCCGGCGTACGGTTCCGCTGCAGTCCGCCGGAACCTCCTCCGCGTCATTCACCAGACTCTGGAGACGGATGCCCTCGCTATAGCTACAGAACTCATCGATCATTCGGCCGGTACCAGCAATGAGTGAATAGTAACTGCGGGCAACACCATTGCTAAGGAGCAGCAAATGACGTGACTTGGATGGGACCACATAGGCGATCGTCGTGACACCCATACAGGAGAGTTCATAGATCTGTATGAGTAAATGTCAGCACTGCCTACACTCAGTGGTGGTGGGCTCCGCCTTGACATACCAGCTCTGTCAGCTTCTTGACCGCTTGCTTCTGGTGTAGCCCGAGGGGGACCTTGGTTAGTGTGTTACCGGCTTTGTTAATCATGTTGGCCTTTTCCATATACTCGTTCCTATGATCTGGCCACTGTTCTGCAACCATTTTGGCGTACTCTCCGGTAAACTTGGGCCGATGCCCATCTGATTGCGTTGGACAACAGATGTCATCTGGGATAGCTGCCTTCATATCTGACTGGAACATGGTCCATGCCGACACCTTGAAGCTTTTCATCCTTGCCGATTTGAATTCTGCCGACAGAAGAACACCCGACATCTTTAGGATTTGCTGTGCGGTGTATTTGTTTGTCATAGCGGCCAGCTCTTAGGCTGCCTCCCGGATTGTCTCCACGAAAGACTGGAAAAATAGCATGTCCTCTGGGGGACAACCGTGTTCCTCAAATTGAATTCGCTCTCTTGCTACTCTTGTACCTATGATGATCGTCAGTACGTGGGAGGGCTAACCAGTCGGATATGGTAACAACCTGCTGCTGACGCATACAAATATCTGCATCGGAGTTGACATTCATCGGGGGCACTGGCTGGTGTGTAGTGGGATGTAAAGTCGAAGTCTGGTGGGTTTATGATGGAATAGCGGGCAGGCTTCCGAGTAACAGAAGGCAGGTGTGAGGCGTGCGAAGGTGGGTAAATGGGAGGTTGTGAAGAGAGGAAGGTTGGCAATTTCTCGTCACCCCCCTTGGGCCATTGTGTCCACCCCATTGGCCCTCTCTAATCCTCACCGCAGGTCGCAGGTTGCAGCTGCGGTGCGTGAAGTTGTAATAGCTTGGCAGTCATACGGCATGCCATCCACGTGACTGCGGATAATGAGTGTAGAGGTATGGAGCGGGTGGGTTCAGCAGACTCCTCAAGGTATGGGGAAAGTAAGGACTCTATACATTGACACAAATAGCTATCGGAACCACCACCCGCCATGCCACCGCTGCCAGCCACACCGTGCCAGCCATAAAAACCAAACTGCCAGACTACTACTTATATGGCTAATCCAGCGCAAAGGGAATGTGAAGAGTCCAGTCGCCAGGCCAGACAGGACATGGCCACCAAGCTGCTGCTGGCCGCGCTGCCACCACCTGCCACAGCAGCCATAAAACAAAACTGCCAGACTACTACTTATATGGCGAATCCAGCGCAAAGGGAATGTGAAGAGTGAACGTCCAGTCGCCGGACCAGAAGGAACACGGGCACCAACGGCACCGCCAGCCTTGACAGCCATAAAAACAAAACTGTTAGACTACTACTTGTATGGCTAATCCAGCATAAGGACTGTGAATAGTGAACGTCCAGTCGCCAGACCGGACGGCACACGGCCACCAATGGCACCGCTGGTGGCCACTGCTGGCTCCGCCGCTGTCAGCCCTGCCGCCGCCAGCCATTACAGCCATAAAATCAAAATTGCAGAGTGGGTGCTACTTAGATGGATAATCCAACACAAAGTTAATGTAAAGAGTGAACAGCCAGTCACTGCACCAGACAGGACACGGTGCACCAGCCACGCTGCCGCCGCTGCCAACCACGCTGCTGCCGCTGCTGGCCATGACAGCCATAAAAATAAAACTGCCAGAGAACTACTTAGATGGCTAATCCAGCGCAAAGGGAATGTGAAGAGTGAACGGCCAGTCACCGGACCAAAAGGGACACGGCCACCTGCAGCGCCGCCGCTGCCAGCCACAACAGCTACAAAACAAAAACTGATACTAAAAAGATGGCGAAACCAGTGTAAAGAGAATCAATCGAGGGAGCAAGTAACCCGGTATATGGCTTTCTCATAGGACCGCGTTGCGGGGTTGAGACATCGGAGATACGTCAATGCATGCAGAATTGATTATTCCGGGCATTGCAAGCGAATGTGTTGCAGATCTTCAGCAATCTATGCTGCCAACAGCCTCGGCCCATGCAAGTGTTGGGATAATAGCGACCGAACCCCATGCAAGTTTTAGTACCACCTGAGATTCTCCTCACCGATGACAGACGAAAGGGTTGATCTTCCACTGGTGCTGGGCAGGCCGAGTGAGAAAGGGTGCCCGATGACCGATGTAATCCATTCTGCCTCTAATATCACATTGTATCTAGAGCCCGCATTTGCAGAAGAGCCAGTCCTCGGTAGGTCAATGGCACATTTTAAGTAAGAGCACGATAAGTCAAGATTTGAGTTGACGATGACTATTTGACGTTAACACTGGTCACTCACAATGGCGAGGTTTTAACATCAAATAGTCATCGTCAACTCAAACCTTGACTTATCGTGCTCTTACTTAAAATGTGCCATTGACCCACCGACGACTGGCTCTTCTGCAAATGCGGGCTCTAGATACGATGTGATTGTAGAGGCAGAATGGATTATATTGGTCATCAGACACCCTTTCTCACTCAGGCTGCCCAGCACCAGCGGAAGATCAACCCTCTCGTCTGTCATCGGTGAGGAGAATCTCAGGTGGTACTAAAACTTGCATGGGGTTTGGTCGCTATTATCCCAACACTTGCATGGGCCTAGGCTGTTGGCGGCATAGATTGCTGAAGATCTGCAACACATTCGATTGCGATGCCCGGAATAATCAATTCTGCACACATTGATCTACCTCCAATATCTGAACCCCGCAACGTGGTCCAATGACAAAGCCGTATACCGGGTTACTCGCTCCCTTGATTGATTCTCTTTACACTGGTTTCGCCATCTTTTTAGTATGGCAGTTTTTGTTTTGTAGCTGTTGTGGCTGGCAGCGGCGGCGCCGCAGGTGGCCGTGTCCCTTTTGGTCTGGTGACTGGCTGTTCACTCTTCACATTCCCTTTGCACTGGATTAGCCATCTAAGTAGTTCTCTGGCAGTTTTATTTTTATAGCTGTTATGGCCAGCATGTCATGAACCTCGCGCGACAGGCTCCTAAGCGCCGCGGCCGGGGCCGCCGTCACCCTTGCTGCCCTGTGGCTTGGCCTCATCACGGCCGCCGCAGTCACGATCATCCTCCGTACTTAGGCGCCTCACCCGATCACATCGCTCTGGCAGCAATACTCCCCGACCACTGGCCGGTCCAGATCTCTCTCCTTTGTTTCTTCTATGTTGCCTACGTGTCATTCTCGTCTTTGCTGTTTCCGATTGATATTGCTTGCACGTCCTTCTCCTGTTCGCTACGTCTGTTGTCTCCCGTTGATTGAGCCTGAGTGTCCTTCTCCTTTATCGTTCCAAGTATTGTTTCCCCTTGATTAAGTTGTACGTCATTCTTCCTTTGTCCCTTACTGTTACTGCTTGCGCGTCCTTTCTCCTGTTGCCGCGAGTAGAGTGTTGGCCACGTGGCGGCCGAGTGCGATCATGTGTTTTCCTTGTGCGCGGCGATTGAGTCATGATGAGCTATGGAGGAACAGTGTCAGTCTTGCGGGCAAGCTGTGATTCCATAGAGGGAAGGAAAGGTATAAAGGAAAGGCGCGGTAGCTAGTCTGGAGATTCTCTCACCACGCAATCTATTATCATCCTCCCGAACCCCACCCCGACGTTTTCGCAAAAGCACTTCTTTCTGCCACCATCGATCTCTTCCGAAATAGTCTCAAAATGTTCTCTGAGACTCAGCCTCCAGTCCCATTAGCTGGAAGGTTGATTCGCTCGAGTTTGGTTTTCGACCCCCCACCTCCCTCGACCCCCCACCTCCATAGACCCCATCAGTGATCACGGAACTTGCGTGCCCGCCCATCA
>Ga0307516_10002648_pt1 | contig 23684 bp, 25 predicted proteins | sample 19_EM_MG_FD_203310 | JGI IMG/M metagenome (GOLD analysis project Ga0307516, IMG submission 203310) | Populus trichocarpa ectomycorrhiza microbial communities from riparian zone in the Pacific Northwest, United States - 19_EM | ecosystem: Host-associated > Plants > Roots > Unclassified | place...
TAGCTTCTTGTGTGCCTCTCTCTGTTGCTAGTAGAAACTGTCTGGTCTGCTCTGTCCAACCCAGTACAGTTGCCAGTATCTTTTCTGAAGATCAGATATGTCGGCCTATGTGTCCACCCTGTGCGTCAGACTCAACGTTACGCATGGGGGTAAAGGACGTCTACTCGATATGAGATATGTTTGTCGAGCTGTCTCTTTAACTCTAGAGTCTGGGTGTGGGGTAAAAACATACAAACATGAGAGGAGTCAATGATAATGGTTGTAGAGCTGTAAGCAGGTGAGATGGGAAGTTGTATTCTTCTGTTAAGACACACTAAACTCAAAAGAGTCTTCACAGACTTACAAGAATCACACAAGGAAAGATGAAGGGGAAGTTTATATTGACTAGAGTGTAGTGAAGATCTTAAGAGAATACAACTAGAGTTACAGGTTTTGGACTACTCTATATATACTATACTAGCCGAGACTTATCAACCAATAGAATATGAGCCAGAGATAAGAAGATAAGGAGATAAGAGATAAGAGATAAGCGATAAGAGATAGCCAAACAAGAACAAACAAAGATAAAATGAAATGAAGTCAGATTCATGTTGTTGACCTTTTATAATCTCGTTCACAAAGCCAAACAATAACAAACAAGGACAAAATGAAAAATAGTTGTTAAATGGCTTTTCTATAACACCTTTCACTGTGTATTCTCTATAGAGAGACTTGTGCTATTGCTCTTGAGTTCATAGAATTTCAAGATACCATACAGGCCTGATAGCTTGCCACTTGCAGGTTGAGGTCGTCCCTTCAAGGATGGATTCCTCAGCCATCAAATGGTTGAAAGTCAGTATGAATGATTGATTAGCACCAATGCTTCAACCTTTTCAGTCTTCACATCCATTTCTACAGGTAGTGTGGTGGTGTGACACTTTGATATCTGGGGTTTGAGAGCACTAGCTTGGAATTGAGGTGAACTAGTATGGTCAGTCTATAACCATTTAAGGAGGTCTGTGCAAACTCAGGATTTAAATTAAAGTAAAACATCCTAAGTGATTCCATCCCTGGATTGGCCATGTTGGTGTCTGAGAATTTTGTTCCACTTGAGCATATTGCTGTCAAAATGATAACATATTTTCTTGGATGTACACTTCAATTTAGTAGGGAGGAGAATTTCGCTGGCCTGGTATAATCATGATAAGATCAATTACGCAGAATATAGCAACATTACATTAAACATACCAAATTGTAACCCTCATGCCCATATTTTCTGCAAATCATCTGGGAGACTTGTGATATTGCTCTTGAGTTTGTAGAATTTCAAGTCACCACACTGGCCTGATCCCCTGCTCTGCAAGATGATCGCTTGCCGCTTGCAGGTTGAGGATGCCATGTGCTCTTTAATCATCTTAATGACGCAGATGACCTTTTGAAGGGTGGCCTTGTTGCCACTCTCCCATGAATCGTGATCCCCCCTTTCCATCACATCTATCCTGTCGACGGATGAAAAACACCCATATCCATCGTGATACCCTGCCATGATAATGGGAGTATGAGAAAACCAGACCTGAGCCATAGTACGGGGAATTATTGGCCGACGACCAACTCGAAGTGTCTTGATTTCGACAATATGTTCCGGTGGCATCATGCTTCCATGTTCCATGATCTGTAATCCACTTGGTGAGATCGACGTCGGTGCGAAGGTGGCCGGAGCCGGATTTGGTGCCGTAGTGCTTATACAGGCGTCGACCTGGTAAGTCACCAGAGTTTTCAGACCTCCGAAGGTATAACTGATGACTCGATTGTGGGCTGTGGTCGTCTCGGGACGTGGGCCCGTGAAAGAATTCTCAAAGGATATCCCGTAACTATTCTTACCGTGGTGATATCCACCACCAGTCCATCCCAGGTAGAAGAGAAGGGTATCGCCAATGATTTCGGCGTCAATGCGATGGGGCTTGATGCCGCTTGTAAAGAATGACCAAAGTGCTCGGAGGTTTTTCCTGTCTGTAATCAGATCAAAATCACGTATGACTAGGTCTGGAGATGTGATTTGAATGGCTCTGAGCATAGGTTCAAGCGGACAAGCAGGGAGGATAGTCCTTGGATCGATTGGCGGGAGATCAGGTGGGAGAGTGATGGGAAGTGCTTGAGGGGTCCAAACGGGCGGCGAACCTATTTTCGAGGTGTAACGAACGTGTCTTGAGATCGGTAAAATCGGAACCGACTCACTGGGAACTATCATCAGATCTCGGCCCAAGTCGAACGATGTAGGGAAGGATATGTTTTCGAGCGAAACCGAGCGTGTTTCGTCGGCATTGATTGCTTGGGCAGAGATTGTTTGGAGTATCTTCTTCTTTGTCCCCTCAAGGATGGATGGCCGTGCCATCGAGAGTTCCTTGCTTGACGGTTGGCGTCAAAGTCAAGTCAGTTCCAATAATTGATTAGCGCCTGCGCTTGGACCACTTTAGCCTCTATCCGGTCACGTCAGTTTTTGTCGATGACATCCAGGAAATTAACAGTTTCATCCCAGTCAGAGATTAATCAGTACGGCTGGGTGGCATCCCAGTACAGATAACTGTGCGGCTCCCTTTGCTTGACGTTTCTACCTTGGCCACCGGCCAAGTTGCCCTTGCTCGACACAGATACTGACGCACGTTGCTATCTGAGAATTTTGTTCCGCGTGGGCGAGCCGCTGTCAAAACGATGATATATTTCCTTGGGTTATACACTTCAATTTAGTAGGGAGGAGAGTGTCGCTGGCCCTGATGAAGTCAATTACGTGGAAGATAGAAACATCACATTAAGCATACCAATATTGTAAAGTTCACGCCCATATTTTCCGCAAATCGTTTGGGAGACTTGTGACATCGCTCTTGAGTTCGTAGAATTTCAAAACACCATGCTGGCCTGATCCCCTGCTCTGCAAGATGATAGCTTGCCGCTTGCAGGTTGAGGATGCCATATGCTCTTTAATCATCTCAATTACGCGTACGACCTTTTGAAGGATGGCCTTGTTGAGGATCTCCCATGAACCGTGGGCTCCTCTTTCTAGCAGATCTATCTTCTCAACGGATGTGAAACATCCACGTCGATCGTGATACCCTGTCATGATGACGGGAATATGAGTAAACCATGACTGAGCCATAGTACGAGGGTTCGTCGGCAGATAGCCCTCTCGAAGAGTCTTGATTTCGATAACATGTTCCGGTGGTATCATGGTTCCGTGTTCCATGATCTGTAAGCCGCTTGGTGAAATCAACGTCGGTGCGAAGGTGGTGGGAACTGCATCCGATTCCGTAGTGTTTATGCAAGCGTCGACCTGGTATTTCACTAGAGTTTTCAGACCTCCGAAGGTATAACTGATGACCCGTCTGTGGTGAATGGTCCCTTCGGAAAGTGGACCCGTGAAAGATTCCCCAAAGGACGCTCCGTAACTACTTTCACGGTATCCATATCCCTTAGCAGCCCATCCCAAGTAGAAGAGAAGGGTATGGCCAACGATCTCGGCGTCAATGCGATGAGGTCCCAAGCCGCTTGTGAAGAATTTGAAAAGTGCTCGAAAGTTTTTCCTGTCGGTGATGAGATCATAATCACGTATAGCTAGGTCTGGAGACGTGATTTGAATAGCTCTGAGCATGGGTTCAAGCGGGCAATCAGGCAGGATAGTCCTTGGATCGATTGGTGTGGGGTCAGGTGAGAAAGTGATGGGAAGTTCTTGGGGAGTCCAAATCGGCGGCGAACCTATGTTCGAGGTGTAACGAGCGTGTCCCGAGATCAGGCAAATCGGAACCAGCTCACCAGGAACTATCATTCGATCTGGGCCCAAGTCGAACGACGTAGGGAAGGATATGTTTTCGAGCGAAACCGAGCGTGTTTCGTCGGCATGGATTGCTTGGACAGATATTCTTCGGAGTACCTTCTTCTTTGTCCCTTCAAGGATATCGATGGACTGCTCAGCCATCGTAAGTTCCTTGATAGACGGTTGGAGTGAAATTTTGTATACCAACAATTGATTAGCGCCTATGCTTGGACCTTATCCGGTCCGTGTCCATATTTCTTCTATGCAGTGGCATCCCGCTGAGCCTGTGTTGTGGTGTGTTTATTGGCCGGGGGTTTGAGATGAGATAACGGTGCGCCTCCTTCGCTTCAAGTTTCTACCATGGCCACCGGCCCAGTTACCCTCGCGCGGCACAGGACGCCTGCTCCTCCACACAAATCTCGTCCAGCCGTCCCTGCATTCCTCCAGAAGCTTCACGAGTCCGTATTTGCCACTTCTGCCCAGAGATACTGACGTGGAGATTCGTTACCCCTCAGAATGGTAAACGATCCCAATAACCACGAACTAATCCGCTGGTCAGAAGCTGGAGACTCTTTCTTCGGTACGAGTTGAGAACATTCGCGGACTGTCGGTGGGCGCTAACGTTTCCCTCCTAGTGATGGATCACGAACGGTTCGCTCGCGAGGTTCTTGGGCGCTGGTTCAAGCATCAGAATTTCGCCTCCTTCGTCCGCCAACTCAACATGTATGGATTTCACAAAATTCCCCACCTGCAGCAGGGCGTCTTGAAGAGTGACGCCGACACCGAGTTCTGGAACTTTGGCCATCAGCATTTCCACCGCTGTCAACCCGAACTACTTTGTCTCATCCAGCGGAAAAAGCAAGCTATACAACTAGGGGACGATGCGGTTATCGAAATACGCGAGTCGACGCACGCAGCCTCTGCACCAATCTCGGCGCCATCTGGGCAGGTCCTGGATATTCAGACCATCATGAATGGCATAACTGCTATCCAGCGCCACCAAACGACTATAACAGCAGAGCTCAACGAGTTGAAACAGTCTAATCAGCTGTTATGGCAAGACGCCTTGGATGCTAGAGCGAAGCATCAGAAACAGCAAGACACCATCAACCGAATTGTCAGGTTTTTGGCCGGGGTTTTTGGCAACCATGCAAACGTTCACAAAGAGGATGGTGTTGATCAGTTGCCATCTCGCGCTGTCGTTCCTAGGAGGGCACCGAGATTCTTGATCGAAGATGGTCGCAGGAATAGGAAGGCGATTGTGGAGGACGAACAGGATGTGTTAGAGCAAGAGCTGGGTCATCACCTAGCTTCAGGTGAGTTGCTATCTGTATTTCGATGGTTTCAACTCACTTCTGTTTTCTAAGACCTGCCCCCCGTCGTTGAGACCCCACAGTCTGCACCGTCACCCACACCCTCGGAAGCCTTCTCGTCCACGGGCTATCTCACCATCCCCCTATCTGAGATATCTATGACAAACCCTTCGACCCCGATAATGAACGACGGTCCCTCTGTTCCAGTCCCTCAAACCCCTGCCTCTGAATCATCGGGTATCCTTGACCGCTCGGTGACACCAACCAGGTCTTCTCCGCCGACCCACCCAGAATTTGACCCACGCATACAAGTGGTGTTAAATCAACTTACACCCGCCCAAATATCACAGCTTCTCTCGTCCATCTCCCACACGTTGGATCCTCCAACAACAGGTGGTCACAACCCTCCACCAGCATCCGCCTCTTCCCAAATCACTCAGTACACCCCACCTCTCTCAGATCTCTTCAGTCAATTCGTTTCCCCTCCATCTCCCGTTCAATTGGACAAAATGGAGAATCTACTATCTTTTGCTGAAGACGACCACACCAATCGTATCTCGAAATCGTGGAAGAGTGTGCATGACGTCCAAGGAGACGTGGACGGCCTCAATACGGATATTGAGACATTTGCTCGGAGCCTCGGGCTGGAGTATGACCACGATAAGGACGCCACGACGCCTAATTTCGTGCCTAGTGCTTCTGCACCTCCCGTGGTATCTACCGATATGCCAATTATCCCGTCCGCCTCGCTGCGTATCCATACAGGGCCCTCAGACATGCATATGGACAACCCGGGGCCAGAGAGCCATTCTGATCCCTCCTCACGACCATCTCCTTCTAATTCTCTGTTTGACATCGAGTCCCTTTTCGGCTTTCAGGATGCTGGTGAAGGCTATGGTGACCTGAGTGGGGAGACCCATATTGGACCGACGTCACAGTCAGAACTGCCGCATCCGCTATCGGTATTGCCATTGCCTCAGGAGAACCCCACGGTGCCGGTGCCTGCGCCTCAAGAGCTCAGTCCGGGGACAAAACGGAAACCAGATTTGGCGCCGCATGAAGCGGTATTGGAGGGGCAAGCGGCGTCACCCTCATCAACAACAACACTTGCAACTCGGAGTTCAAAGCGTAGAAAGCGATAAAAAAAATGGGGATGGTAGAGTGTTAAACGCTGTTTTTGAATTCCCTTTGTATGATCGCATTTCTGTTAGATTCACCCCGCATGCAAACCTAACATTTGGCATTGACAGCATCCCTCTCCTTTTTGTAACATTTTGCTCGTCTCAACCCCTCCTCTCCCCACTCTATTATGTTGCATTCCACCGCTACGGTATATCAGCTTTCGGGTTCATACCCATGTCACAATTATTCAAAACCCCCTTCGTTGCCCTACGTTATTGGACTCCTCTCTCTATTTAAGTATTAGTGCATAACTAACAGCCGCATATCAGCTAAATTTGTATATTAGGATCTATCTATGTATCCTCTTTGCGAAGCGAGGGAGACCGTAGTTGGTTATACGGGTGCTCGATCCATTTCCGAGTATGAAAGGCTACGTACGAATACACCATCTTTGAGCATTTTTCGAACCGCAGAATGACCTTGATAAAAAAGGTTTGTAATTAAGTTTCTATTCTACTATATAAGAAATCTTGACATCCTGAGCCTTGACCTGGGTTGTGGCGCTGGACGAGGTCAATCGGTCAGCCTTGCATCACTTCAATCCACCATCGAGGACATTACGAGGGAAACGGGCTGGACTTTGGAGTCGACCTGGGTAGCCCAACATGGCGCGCTCCTGGATCTCGTCTATTCCCATCTGTCACCTCCGCCCTTGCCAGCCGCTCTGGACGCCTCCGTCGAGCAAGGCGAACAAGCTGTCGTCAGGTGTGGTGCTTGTTACTAATTAGGACATATGCATCTATGTTTCCTTTACGTGTACGGTGTGGCTGATGCACTCGGGCTTGTTTACAGGTTCGACTTAAGTTCGAACGGCCACTGTCTGGTGACACTTGCGGCGGCGAAGCGAACCACTCGTGGAAGGCCCTCTGGTCTGACTTTAGCGAAGGAGAATATGCCCCCTGCAGCTGACGAATGTTCAAGTTGCCAGCAAGACCGTCACGACTTACTAGCGCCTCGACCTCAGCCGTTGTATTCGGATAGGACCAATCGTCAAGTTCACTCTCCAGTCTCTTGTATCACATAAACGCCGTCTCCTCTGCACAACCTCCTCCATCTTCACTAAGTTCTAACAACCTATCCAGCTTCCCACCCGCGGCAATCTCCACACCTTGCGCAATATCATAGGCCACTGCAGCTGGATGTGACTCGGGACGAGCTCAACATACGGGAACGGATGCACCCGCTGCACGGGCAATTTGAGACGGATACTGGGAAAACACGAATGATGTCCCGCTCTTGTATATTGCAGAAATCCTTTGTGGTACATAGAATCAATTTATAGATGAGAATAACATTACACGCAAGGTACAACTCTACATGATGACACACTCCCGCTTCTTCCCCTCCCCCTCCCTTGCCCTCCGCTCCTTTGCGCGGCGCGCATGCAGCTCCTTCTGCCGTTCCTCCTCGTTCCGGAGGGGCACCGCATTCGGAATGAACGGATTCTGTCGATCAAGTTCCACCCTCTCCCGCGCTCGTTGCCTGTCCTCCGCCTCTCTCCGTCTCGCGTAGTGTTCTTCCTCAGCTTGGAGGAGCAGTGCCAGTACGGCGCTGAGTGTTGGTATTTGTTAATATATGTACCTCGTACAACGAAAGAGAGTGGGTACTCACTCTGACATCTCGACCCCTGTTTGCCCCTCGGGGTGAGTGGGGAGTGACTGCGCACCGGAACGGGGACTCGCGAGTCTGGTTGAGCGGGTCCAGTCCCCACCGGCGGGAACGCCCCGGGTGAAGGTGGAGTCGACAAAGACGCCTGCGGCGCCGTCGACGTCTTCGATGCGCTCCCAGACGACGGAGGGCTCGTGTAGGAATACTTGGTCTGTTGCGAGGGTGTATATGTGGGAATGGGAGTGGGTTGGATTTAGAGAGGGGGGAGATGCAGGTGCGATTTGAGGTGATCGAGGTTGGGGTTGTGGTGAGGGTACTGGTGACGGCGTTGGTGATGTATTTGGGGTTGAAGTGGTGGTTGAAATGTCTTCTTGGGACGGGGGGTCTGCGAAAGGATTTAGGTCGGACGATACGTCCTTCGTGGCGAGGTCTATGAGGGGTGGGTGAGTGTCGTCCAAAACCTGCCACTCCGTTGCTGTTGCGCCGCTGGAGCCGGATTTGTACAGCACTGAAAGATGGGAGCTGCGAAAAAGGGCGACGGGGGTGGCTTCAGGGAGAGTGGAAGCGAGGTGGAAGAGCCCGTGGTAGGTCAGTTGGGACTGGGTTTGTTCGAGAAAGTGTCGGATGGTGAGGGCTAAGAGTATTTCAGCAAACGGTTCAGAACTAGGCAAGGGAGTGCCAACCATTGCGAATCTTCCTCCTTTCCACATCGGTCCAGTCCTTTTCCTGTTTCCTCGCGGATGGATGGGACTGTCCGTCCTGGTGGCCCGGGACGAGGAGCCCTCCGGCGACATGGTCAGCCTCGGCAATCAAGCCGACGGCGGTGTCGTAGTCCTCTGAGCCCTCCTCGCGCATTGAGCGGGCCTCTTCTGAGTCTGGGTCCACGAGCCAGCCGTGAACGAGGTCGATGCCGACCTGGGCAAAAAGGGCGAGCTCTCCGCCTGCGGTCTCGGTGGCGGCGCGGAAGGAGGTGGGGGAGGTGAAGACTGGGTTGAGGTCGAGGCCTTCTAGATATGGCAAGAGGATTTGGTTGGTTGAAAAGGGTGAGATGGCAGGGACGTACTCTGTGTGTGGGGCATGACGGAGAGGGCGGCGGAGATGTCGACGTTTGGGGAGCGGATGAGGAGGTATTCTGCGACGAGCTGGGAGAGGTGTTCGTAGGAGACGGTTTGGCGGGTTGGAGGCTGGATGGTGATGTTTCCGCGGAGGATGAGGATGTTGCCTGTGGTAGGGGGTGTGAGTGGGGGTTAGGATAGGAAAGAGGGACGGACAGATGGCGATGAAGGAACACGGCCTGCGGAGAATGTCAGTAAGAAGCGGAGGATGTTCTAGAGACGGACCCATTGAAGTTTTGGGTGATGACGGGGACCTGCTTTCCGTGGAATGAGATGGGCTTGAGGTACCAGACGTCGGCTTGGGACTGGAGGGTGCCGGGGTCGTTGGACATGCTGGGAGGAGATAAGATGTCGTCGTTTCTAATTCATCACTCCCGATGTTGACCCCAAACATTCCCTCAACACTCGTTGTAGCGCATATAGTCTGTTTCGTGCTCTATGTAACGCATATAATCACGTTTGGGATGTATCAGAGTTGCGATCTTCTTGGAGGATTTGCAACCATCAATCAGGCACGCCCACAGTGTCCGCTTCAGACCCATCTTCATCCCCACCCCAATGTCCCAGGTCAAGCTGTATGTCCTCGCTCGTCGTCGTCGTCGTCACCACTCATCCCATCTTCCATCAGAACCCTGCGTCCACCCCCCAACGTGGACTTTGTCCATGGCATGTATTCATCCATACCCATAAATCTCTTTTCACACAACCACTCCTCTAGGCTATCCCGGCATTCCCCCAGGTGGGCCAGAACGACCACAGGCCGCCGTCAAGGGCGTAAGTCCAATCTCTCCTCCACGACCCTACCATCACTCAATTCCATCCAGGCCATCGAAGTCAGGTGTCTACAGGGCGTCAAAGCAAAGTGGTTGCGCATCGAGCTCCGCAAAGTCGAGACTCTCCCTGCCGGTGGAATGCTCAGCACCTTCTACGACTTTGTAGGTCCCAGTCCAGTCAACTTGTGGACGTCCAGCGATGAGTATGATCTCTTGAAAACGGTGAGTCTGCCTCGCCTTCGATGCTGTTTCCCGGGCGATTGACGCCCCTTTCAGCAAGATTTTCCATTCTCGATACGGATACCAGAGTCTATACCTCCAAGCGTCATGTTGGAAAATCGAGGTCTGTTGACTTTTTCTTGTCCACCAAGGCCCGATCACCAACAATCTCACACAGCCGGCATCCAATACGAACTCGTAGCCAGTCTCTGCACCAAAGGCAAAAAGTGCGTTCTCTCCATCAAAAAAGCCTGCTTTCCACCCCCTGACCTCTACCCTCAGAAACTTCTTCCGCAAACGCAAGTCCGTCGTCGTCTCCACCCAAGCCGCCATCATCATCGACAAACACGAGTTGCACTCCACCTGGCCCGTCTACAATCAACACGACACCCGCAACGCCTCTGGCTACGGCTGCACCCTCTTCGTCGACCGTGACCAGACATGCTACGGCCCCGGCGACCGCATCTCCCTCGCCGCAACACTCCGTTCCGACTCTGCCGTCGGCGGTGTCCTCCGAGGGTTCGAGCTCTCCCTCCGAGAAACGACCATCTTCAACCCCGGTCCGCACGGCCACGGTGGCGGTGCTGGCGCTGGAGGCACAAAGAAAGGCGCCGCTGACCTGTTCAAGCCCAAGACGATCACGATTTCCGAGATGAAGCTCGCCGTGAACGCACCCCTCGGCATTAACGCTGTCCAGCGTGCCGAACTGGCTTGCTCTCTCTCGGGGAGCCACACGACGACGACGTTGAATGCGGCCAGGCACATCGATGTTACGTATGTCCTCAGCGTCAGGGCGGTGTTGGATGGGGACGGGCTGCAGCCCATTGCGTTGGACCTTCCGGTTGTCATCTCGAATTGGCAGAGGTGGGTTCTATTCCCTCTATTCCTCCTCTCGTGAACTTGACACATCGTATTTTTATATAGGAACACATCCGAAGTAGCCATCAGACGCATCGGCCCCGCGCCAGGTCTCTCCCTCATCCCTCTTCAATCCTCCAACTCCATCAAAAACCCTGTGTCGACTCCCCCCCCGGAAAAACCCGCCACCACCAACACCGCCTTCAACACCGTACCCGCCAGCGGGGTCTCCAAAGCCGATGAGGAGGGGTACGGCGTCGGCGCCGGGCTCGGGTACACCCCATCCCTGCCCAACATCAAGCCCGACATCAACCCCAACCCGGTGACGAAAGCCACTCATCAGCGCAACTCCTCGGTCGGCAGCGGCAGCGAGAAGAGCAAGCCTGCGATAGGTACCACAACAGGGGCCGGACGCAGGCCCGGCTCGTCCTCGGGAAGGGAAGGCCCGCGGTTGACGCTGGTGAATGCGCTGCCGGATGAGATTCCGGAGGTTACGGCCCAGGAGCACTTTGGCAATCGGGGTGGGGGAAGTAGCCGATCCCAGCAGCAACGACAGCAGACACAGACGCAGACACAGCAACAGCAACAGCAATCCTGGTTGAATGCACGGGACGAAAAGCTGCTGTACGAGGCTGCACGGGCGCGTGTGGACCAGGTGCAGGGGTACGTTGAGCCCCCGGCGGCGGCAGCGGCTGTGCCGGTCGCTGCTGCTCCCCAGACGAGCAACGAGTCGGTGGAGGATGAAAAGATTCGGTATGAGCGCGCAAGGCAGGCGGCGCTGGGGACGCAGGGGGGACAAGTGTATGGCGAGGTGCCGAGGGTGAATGCAACTGTTGCAGGTGGAGCTGGAGGAGTAGGAGGAGCCGCTGTTGGGACATCAGAGAAGAAAACAGGCGCGGCGCTGTATACGCAGGCTATCACTGCCCGGAACCAGGCTCTTGCGCAGCAGCAGCAAGGGTCGGCTGTGGTTGCTGTGACCCCGAGCCCTACCGGGAGCCCGAACGCCAGCGCTCATAGCCCGCGGTACCCGTCCGCTGACCAGGAAAAGGAGGCGTTGAAGCGGTATGAGCAGGCGAAGCTTGCGGTGGACCGGGTGCAGAACCCGCCTAGCCGTGGTGCGCCGATTGCGTATGAGCATTTGTACCCCAGCGGTGGTGGTGGGGGAAGTGGGGCGTCATCGGCCCCTCCTCCGGCGAATGATCTGCCACCGCCGTTTGAGAGTGGAAGTGGAGGTGGAGGTGGAGGTGGAGGGAGCGCGTTGTCGGCGTTTGAAGAGAAGGAGAGGTTGAAGAAGCAGTTTGAGCAACAGGAGGCTACTACGAATACTGCTGTCGCGAATGCGTATAGCTCGCCTCCTCCTTCCCCTCCTGTGCCGGCGAACGGGACGGCGGCGCGGAATTCGCCGCCTCCTCCTTCGTTTTCGTATCGTGAGCCTGTAGGCGCGGCGCAGATCAAGAAGGCGCTGTCGGAGAAGGATATTTTGAGGAGAAAGTACGAGGCTGAGGCTAGCGCCGCTCGACAGCCACCACCACAATCACCACCACCACCACAGTCGTCGCCGCCGACTTCCCCACAGCGGAGTGGGTCTGCATCGACCCCAACTACAAAGGCGAACGCGAGGTTGAGTGCGACACCTGCACGGTCTGCATCTGGGACGGGGAATGTGCGAGGGTCACGGCCACAGCCGTCTGCGCCTGCAGCGGGTTCGGCGTCGATCAGGGTGTTGACGGCGGCGGAGGAGAAGGCGCAGTTGAAGGCTCAGTGGGCGGCCCAGGATGCTATGGCGTCGGGATCCCCGCAGCGGTCACCACCATCCCATTCCAATGGGACGATGTACACTCCCCCTTCGTCCCCTGGAAGACCTGGTTTGCAAAGCGGTGTGTCGATGTCTGGGTCGCCGGCTCAGTCTCCTCGACTTCCGGTTGTCCAGGAGCAGCAGCAACTGAGAACGCCACCGGCTCCGCCTCCGTTGATGCCTCGCCCGCCGGCGGAGTATATCCAGGAGACGCAGGAGGAGGATGCGCGTGTGTCGAGGGTGGTCGGTGTGTTTTCGCCTACTGTGGGTGATGATATGGTTGTGACTCCTTCTCATCATCATCATCGTCCTGCGAGGACCGCGTCGATGTTGAAGCCTGGAGGAGGATTGGGCAATGGGGCGTTGGATGGGAGGCCGTTTTCGCCGATGAATCATAGTGCGGGTGTGAATGGGGCGTAAGGTGGCTTGTTGACGGTTTTCGGTTTTCGTTCCTTTTTGTTTCTTTTCTTTGCATTTTTACTTATGACGGGCTGATTCTCGTTCGTAACTTAAAAAAGGAGGTGTTGGAGACGTATGGGTAAGTCTCCACATTCCTATTCTCTCTCTCTCTCTCTCTCTCTTGGCCTTTGTGTGCCCTTTATCTCCCTCGTTTGCTTCATATCTAATCAAGGCCCCACGATCACTATTCTATTATTTATTCTTCCTATGCCTCACTCATTGAATCTGATCCCCTCACTCTCTTTTTTTTTCGTACCTCTTTATCTCACGACATGCTTGATCTTTTAGCGTCAATTTTCGGTTTCGTCGTCTATCACTGTCCATGCATATGCCGCTCGTTCGCGTTACCTTTGGATGCAAGATCATAATTATTCTCATCAATGTTTTCCGTCCGGTCCAGTACATAGAGGTGGTATGTATTAGGAATCGAACAAATTTTCCTTGGTTAACAAAACGGCAGAGCCAAGTTTATGGGTGAGTTGAACAGTTGAACCTTTAAAACGTCATTCGTTCTACGCAGGATGGTCAAATGCAGGTTTCAAAGGAGATCATCAAGCAAGAGACGGTACGGATTCGAGTGCCTTGACAAAACCAGCGCGTGTAGTATGAGGGTCAGGAGCTGCGTCCGTGCGTCCTAGCGATCGTCCGAATGATTCCGTCGCTACCCAGTCAAGTAGCGCTGATGCGATCGGCCAAACATCTTTGAAATCAAGCTGGATAAAAAGGACGGCCCTGCCGATGCATACTCATGTACAGGAAACCCGTCTTTTTCTCGCAGCATGTGTTGTAGTTTGATGTCATCCATTGCTCGACAAATGTGTTTGGGAACAGGGAGCCTGTCTTGATAACGAAAGAAAACGAATGGGAGGATCCAGCTGAAGGCTTCCAGTTCGTGGTGGTACTTATTGACGTTTCAGAAACCCGTCTGAGCAGTCGTCGCGCTGGGACAGGAGTTCGAGAGCCATGGAAGTTACAGTCCCCGTCATCTCTGTTCCTCGTACTCGAGGTCTACCCAGACTCGAAAGAACTATGAGATCGTAGTCGCAGAGGACACCGCATCGATCCTCGACGCTGAACATCAAGTTCTCCAGAGTAAGTTCGCCATATGCCATTCCTTGGTCCCAGAGAATCGCGTGGCCTGCAAGTGTAAACTGGAATTATAATGATAAGAATGAACGCGGAATACTGACACTTTACTGTCCCGAGCCATGCCTTGACAAACTCTTGCCCCACGAGCGTGGTGAGCGGATGAAGCTTGGCGGTGTTCACGCGCGTAGTTCGGTGCCCGTGGGACTCGCACATCCTGAGCATGCTACGAATGCGGTTGGTGAAAGTAACGGTTTTGACTCAACCAGAAAAGGGGTCTAGAACCGATAGGACTTTATATAGGGGTTTGTGAGCGGACGGTATTGTAAGAAAATCAGCGCGATTTACATACCTGGCAGAAAAACCCTCCGGCTCGCTATAGTCATCAAGTTCTAGGATCGCCGTGTGAATGGCATGCATATGGTAGAGAAAGGGATGACGTTTAAGACGGAACCATCAGCGTGACGATACATTTCGAGTTCGAGCCATGCGTCTTGACAAATCGTTGGTTCACAAGGGTGGTTAATCATCAATGAGTTGTGTAGCCGACACTTACCTTCGCTTACCTTTCGATTGCCTTTCAGTACCCACTGCTCCGAGTCAGTTTGCGGCAAGTTTGTGATAAATGTGATGATGTGACTGTCTAAATCATACATGACATCAACTGGAATATTAGTCATCATTATCCTGACAATTTCCTTTTATGGACACTTTCGGCGGTCCCTTTTGCCAATCGTCGGGAACTTGGGGATTTCCGTTGATCGTAGCGGCAAAAACAGTGGCGGAGGTAGACGACGAAGAACTGGCAGTGATGCTGGGACAATAGAAAACTATGGTCAATAACAAGGTATTCAAACAAGGTATTTAATACTCACCTTTGTGGACACAACGATCGGGACAATTTCATTCGAGTTTCTTTGAACAGTTGTCTATTGTAAGAATGCAGATCGCAATGTACTTCCATTGTATGCAAATAACTGTCATGAATAGGCATATAGGCGGTGGGTTCGAAAGAGGGAATTCGTGGATCCCTGCCGGCTCCTGGTGCATTGCAAATTTCATTGGAAATGGCTTCTACATCCAGTGTGAACTCAATCTGGTAAAAGTCAAGTTAGAACGGCAACAGGCAGGAATAGTACATAGTACCGCCGTGCAAATCAAGGCAAGCGTTGGTTTCGGAAATTTGACAGTCGATGAGAACACAGGCATTTCACCTTGTTCGTCTAGATATGGAATGCATGTGTCTTGAGCAATGCTGAAGATTATTTTTGCATCCATGAAATTGTTGTTTTCCTACAGGCAATGGTTAGGAAATATGTAAGCTTCAATTCGTTGATTTATCGGGTGGGCATAATAAACCTTGTAAACCCCCCCACTCGCAGATTGGTCTTTGCCCTCCCTCAAGTGCGCCTTTGAACCCTCGAGGTCTCTGATTGCCGTTATCTTTTCTTCCCGTACATCGGGGACGGCATCAACGTGTGGTTTTAGATTTAGGCTTTGAATGTGTTTCTTCGCGGAATCACGAAATCGGCGTCGTACATTTGCAAATGTGTCCCAACTGTGGGGAGTGAATTTTGATAAGAGTTATACGTATCGACTTATATCCTTCATCGCTGCCTGCATGTCAAGTTGAGATACAGCTACACTGAAGAAGGTAAGCTCAAAAGTCCACAGATAGTTCGTCAAACTCCTACCGCCTTGACCATACTTTACCAGGGCAAATTCATAGGCTTCGCGTAGCATCCTATGTTTCTCACTATGGCTAGGCCATGGATTGATGCTGATAATCGATCTTGTGAGGAACCGGGTAATTGTATTGAGGATATCCCGGTCCATGCATTGGTATATTGAAGCGCCGGAAGTAAAGGACTTGGATGTCATATGAGAGTAAAATGAGCCTCTTGAAGAACTTCGCTGAAAATCAGGGTTCCGGCTATACGGAGTAGGTCTCAATGATACGCGCGAATCGAGAGGAGTTGCTGCCACTCGGTTGATTGCAAGCTCGTCATGGGTCTGTGGATCGGGCAATTTGCTTTGTCGGTGAGGGCGATGGTGTTTTAATATATCGGTTGAAGAGCCGGCGGTCTGAAATTGACAGTGGTAAAAGCTAGACATGAAAGGAGGAACTTAAGTACTTAACCTGTACTACTACCCCCGTCGATGCCATTCTTTCATTCAGGACGTGTTTGGGTATTTGATTTCCTGGCATCAACATGACGCCAGGTGGTACTTGTGGCATACCTAAAGGAGAGTCAGACAGTGGGTCAGGTGGCACCGAAGGGTAAGCCTGGGGCTCCGTTGGTGGCAAGTTCATCTGGGTCATCTGAGTCAAGAACCCCTGCTCAAAACCTTGTCCAGGTTGAGTGGCATGGAACAGGGCGTCTTGAGGCCAGGGAGGGAGGGAATCCCCGCCTGAGAGTTGGAGCGAATTATATGAGAGCACAGCGGTAGGTGACTCTGGAGGTGCTGGCCGTAGGTTTTTGAGGGGATTATCGGGGTATTTTCGGAAGTGCGGTACGGATTCCAAGGCCTTGGCGAAGCTAGCCCGCGCGTGGGATCTATCCAGTTGCTTCCGCCCCGCTGATGGTTTCATGAGCACCCAGCAAAGTAGCTTGAATGCAACAGGCCAAACATCCTTGAAATCAGGCTGAACACTTTTCTCGTGCTCACGAAGACCCGACAAGAAAGAAATCCTCTCCACACAGTGGCATTCTAATGTCGTCCATTCCTCGACGATTGTATTAGGCACCGCAGCTCCATTCTGATAGCGAAGGAAAACGAATGGAAGGACCCAGATCAAGGCTTCCAACTCGTGGTGATAACGATGTTTGATCGGCCAATGGTACTCGTGGGGCTCAAAGTTTGTGGCCATGAATGGGATGGTGCTCACTTGAATTCTGTCAGCTCCTCGCGCTCGAGCTCTATCGGCAGGGGGTGCGAGATCATAATCACCCATGACACCACACCGATCCTCGACGCTGAACATCAAGTTCTCCAGAGCAGGATCGCTACATCGAAGGCCCTTGTCCCAAAGGCTTCCATGGCCTGCAAGCGTAAATTGGTACGGAAAGATAAAATAATGAACGCAGCATACATGTTACTGTCCCGAGCCATGCCTTTACAAATTCTTGGCCCACGAGCGTGGTCAGCGGATAAAGCTTGAGGGTGTCCATGCGAATAGTTCGGTGTCCATGCCGCTCACAAATCCCGACCATGCTGTGAATGCGGTTGGTAAAAGCAAGTGTTTTGATGGGCTGAGATCGATCAAAAGGGTTCTACTGTCAGCGATTTAAGGGTTCATGCACATGAGCTGACGGCATGTTCACATAAGACGAGACGATTGGATGATTTTGGAACTGACGCGGTCGCTAAATGACAACTGCATGTGCTAAATATTATAGGAGCTTCAATGCTTTATGTAAAACGAGGAGAAGACTACTGACGGACCAGACTCTAAGGGAATGTAGGAAAAATGGGGGTTGCTGATCCTGGTGAGGCATACGACATCTAGTGATAGTATCCGCCGCGACGTTTGTGATGCCTGTGTCGGTAGCCGCGGTGGCCGTCGTAACCATGTCGGCTGTAAACCTCTATATCCTTTCCTGCTATAGTAGCCTCCGTAGTGTCTGCCGTAACCATAGTCATCGTAATGTCTCCGTTTCTGTAGATGGCAAGAGGGAACGAGCCTAAGAATGTAGAGAAATGAGGCATACCTGGAGGGAGGTATAAGAATCATGCTTGTCCAAATCGGAATACTTTTCATCGTCGTTATAGTCTTTGTCGTCGTCGTCACGATCAGAAGACTTGTTGATAATTGTAGCTGTGGCAACCGGGGCACCAGGTTGTGTTATTGGTTGCAAGCCAGGCGTAGGTAAACCAGGTGCAGGCAAACCGGGGAGAGGGAAACCAGGCGGAGGGAAACCAGGCGGAGGGAAACCAGGCGGAGCCAAGCCGGGTGGAGGGAAACCAGGTGGAGCCAAGCCAGGTGGAGGGAAACCACCGAACACAGGGCCGGGGAATGGTGGATCATATGGATAAGGCCCAATGAGTGGCAGCGCGCCGACAGAGACGAGGCCGGACAAGAGGGCGGAGAGCAGATAAGAGAATCCCTTCATGATTTTTCTGGTGGGCGGTGAGGTGTGTTGAGGAATGAACGCGAATTTATAGCCAAGATATCCTCAAGTATTTCGTCACCTCTCCTGTTTCTGGAGAAGGAAAACTCACATATGAACAATTCATGACTCCTCGAGGCGTTGTCGGCGACGACATGACCTACCTCCTATTGAGATATGGCTCAACTTGTCCCGCCGTTTGTATAGGAGCACTCGACGATCGCGATGCGGATGGCAAAGGGCAACTTACATAAGCCATGCCGTCCTCATCAACACGCGTCACGTCCCACTAGATCCCTTACTTATGGTCCTAGCCCGTAATGGCATTACTAGGCGACCTTGACCTTCATGGAAACCACCCACTGGTCGTGGAACTCTCAAGTTTACGGAAGGCTGTTGCCCAATTCCAGGTATGCGATCAACTGACTTCCCTGCCACGCGCGTCTGATAGTTTGTTTCGACAGGAAGAAGCTTACAGCTCCTCCGCAAAACAACAAAGGCATAATGGAGCTTTGGAAGATTCCCAGGAGCGTGTCACCCATTTAGAGCAGGAGAATGCCTACCTCAAATCGGAACTATCCATCCTTCGCCAAAATCCACACCCTGATTCCGCCCCACAAGCCCATCCCGCGATTACGCAGGTGCAACAATTGACACTATCCCTCCGCCGGCTCTCCGACAAATTTACTTTGACAGAGAACGCTCTTCTAGAGCGCACGACTCAGCTGGCATTTGCCACGAGCGATATCGCGAACACGAAGCTTGCAGCAGAGAGCGCTTATGAGCTGGCGGCACGTACACGTGGACGGGAAGAGGAGGGAAAGTCACGAGAGTTGGCGCTGGAGATGAAATTGAGAACGGCCGAGGAGGCTGCGAAAATGTCTGATCTGGTCGTGCAGGAGTATGCGGCCCTAGTTCGATCCTTGGAGGCCAAATCTAGTCCTCGTCAGAATGGACATTCTCGCTCCGTGTCGGCTTTTGAAGGCTCTGCAGCCCCCGTACTGCTCAAGGACAGCTTGGCCGAAGGAAAACTGGGACTCCAGCGTCTGGTCGCCGAATTTTCCGCTGCTACGGGGAAATTGCAAGCCGACCTTTTTACAACACAAGAAGAGATGGCTGTTTCCAAGAGCAAAGCCGAGGTCGAGAAGAAGAATTTGGATCAACATCTGGTGGAGTTAGCAAGAGCCCGATTCGACCTGGAACGTTTGAAGGTTGACGACAATAGCGCTGCGAAAATGGTTTCAAGATATATGTGAGTGAGCTACTCATCTATTTTGTATATTGCACCTAATTTCAAAAAAGGAAGTTCTCACAGCAATCGACCGACACACTACAAGAGGCCTTGAAGACCCTGGCGATTCGTCATAAAGCAACTTTGCAAACCCTCCATGATCAGGTTTCTCTTCTCTCCACCCAGGTTCAATTTTATAAAGCTCAGATGAACGATGTCTCTCGAATGATGGAGGACCTCAGCGTGGATCTAATGAAAGAGAGCTACGGACGACGCCGAGAAATCGCGCTGAGGTTGCGCATGGTCAATCGAGAGGAGAAGCTCAGCGAAGGTCTCGAGCGTTGGGTTCTCCGCGCAGAGGAGGATCTCGCGCGCGACAGCGATGGTAGCCAGAGCATACTGGAGAAGATGCTTGCAGATGCTCGCACGTTTCTTTTGGAGACCCTTGGTGGGGCGTCTAGGGACTCTTCAGGACCTCTAGCTCGCTCAATAGTGGTTCAAAATGCCTTTGATACACTAGCCCAGGAACTAGAGCGGGAAAAGGCGCAGAGGTTGGAATACGAGAAAGCTTATGTCTTGTCTCAACTAGCATTCTCGAAGCAACACAGACCGGAGAAGGCTGCGGACGGCCTTGCGTCTGAGCCTACTACACCTTCGGCAGGGAGCTCTCTATCGGCTACAACTAATGAACAACAGAGCTCACCTGCCACGAATTCAACGTCAAGTCCTTTACAGCCTATGCCGGCAGCTATCGAATCGTTACTTCATGACCAAGTACTACCGCCTTCTATTTCGGAACCCATTTCGGATGATAGCCTTCGGCCTGCGGAACCTGTCGCAAACGACAACGTGGCTGACTTGGCGGTACACGGAAGATCAGGAAGCTCTCCTGTAAACCCTTTACCTTCATCTCGACCGTCATCACCCCGGGAAGCAAATGGAAAAGACATAGGCTCTGGAACACCAGCCGAGCCCGCCCCCTTTACGCCCCAAGATGATGTTATCGAGTTTGAAAAGTCAAAAAAGCTTCGCGAGGCTTCAGATGATCAACCACCTTCTCCATCAAATGTTGAGGACGTCTACTCGAAAGAAATCGAGAAAGTCCTTTCTCCTGTTACCCAGCCCGAAGCTCTTGTAGCAGAAGAGGTCAATTACGAACGTATAGCCACGGATTCCATAATGACACCGGATACTGAACATAGTGGACCTATACCCAATCAACATGGTATCAAGACTGATTCCCGCTCTCTAACTGAAAGCGTTTCTTCTCATTTGGCGGAACCCACGTTAGACGGGCCGTCCTTGCCATCGTTATCTCTCACTCCCAGTTTCGACAAATCCGTATCTCATGCTCCACCCACAGACCTTACGCCACGAACTCCTCACCCTCTCCTGGCAGAGCTTGAACGCGCAAAACATCGTTATGACGACCTTCATCAAGCCCTCCGTGACTGTTATTTAGCGCTCGAACGACTCAAAGAAAATATGCTACCCACAACGGTCGACCCATCCTCTCCGGGTGTTCCGGATGGTCCCATCTCCAATGACATTCTTCGCACTGCTGTGCAACATCTCACGGATTACACGGAGGATGCACGAGTTGAGCTGGAGATTCAGACAGCGGACGAAGAGCTCATGGCCCGTGGCTTCGAGACACTGCTATCCGTTCCTGGAGCTCTTTCTTCTGCGACCCCTCTGTTACCTTCTCCAGGTCTACCTTACGTATACGGCAACGACAATGATAAGTTGGATATGAAGCCCAGTCAGTCGGAGGTGGAATCTCAAATCGAAACTTTCGTGGGCGGGGAAGGCCCTGGTATACAAAAGGCACATCGCACCTTCTCCCGCAAGCTCGAGGACATACAGCACGACATCGCTGCATTAAAGCGTGCGATTCATGACGTGGTGATGAGAGAATCTGTTGAGACGACATCAGTTGCAGCTGTCGAAGATAACACGGGAGAAGGCAGCAGCTGGGTCTCATGGATCCGGAGCCCCTCGACTCCTTCCAACCTTGGTTCAGCGACTTCGGGAACACCCACGTTCGGGAACGTGATCACGAGCCCTCGTCTGCGGCATTCGCTGTCGGTGAACTTTCCCACACATTCTCTCCCTGGAAGGAGGATCTTCAGTCAACCTCTTGCTGGCGCTTCTTCGACCTCGAGGGACCCTTTGGCCAGTTTAGGATTGAAGGTGCCCATGCCCAAGTTTGTCTCGCGCCAGCCATCGACGGCGTACGCGTATGTACAAGCTCCGCAGAGGCCGAGAACGGTATCGGCGATGTATATGTTGGGTCTTGGGGCGCGTAGCCCGAGTTCGGCGTTCTCCGGCTCACCGGTGTCGTTGCAGAAGCAAGAGAGAAGGGTGGAGCCGCCGCCTCGCCTTAGGTTGGATGGCATGGAGAGTGTTGAAGGGGAGGTGGAGGATGATGGAGATGTTGAATGATAGATTTGAATTTCGTGCACCGTACTATCTACATACGATGTTGACGTTTTTCTCTTTTCTTATTGAATGGTTTTGCGGAACATCAACGTTTCACGACGGAGCGCACTCATAGTTCATCTGCAGGGTCTTGCGATCGGTAGCTGTATAGTAACGGTGAACAACACGAGTTCTGGTATGCAAAATTAGAAAAATATACACTAGACTAGGAAATGGGGATCAAATATTCGGGTGCGCGATGCATGTGGTCGACGTCGTGCGACGTGTTCCACCCACACCCAGGAAAATAGCGCGAATGCAATCAGCCAAACATCTCTGAAATCAGGCTGAGTAAAATGATTGGTCGATGTCTATCCAGAGGGATTGTAAGATCATGGTCGCCGAGAATACCACACCGATGTTCGGTGCTGTACATCAAATTTCACAGACTAGAATCATCGTGCGCAATGTCATGGTCCCAGAGAAACGCATGACCTGCAAGATGGAAACAATCAAGAACTGGAACAAGAAGAACGGAATACACCAGACATTTTACCGCCCCGAGCCAAGCTTTGACAAATTCTTGGCCCACGAGCGTAGTCAGCGGATATATCTTGACGGTGACATAGTTCGGTGACCATGTCAATCACAAACCCCGACCATGCTGCGAATGCGGTTGGTAAAAGCAAGGGTTTCGATGGACTGAGACCAGTTAATTGATTTAGGGGTTTATGAGCTGACAGTTTGCAAAAAAATCAGCGCGGTGTTACATACCTGTGGCTCGGTACGGCGGGGGTGGCCTTCAATGCATATTGAACGACAAGCGACAGGTAGGACGTCATGATCTTTGGGCATACGAAATGAGAACAAAACAGCAAAATAGACCAGAGGAATAGGGTTATTGACAGTCAGACCCCTTTAAATTTTAACAGGGCCAACATGGCCTACTTTGCTTGTAATGCGCGTTGCAATTGGGCACAGTAAATTTACAGTTCGTGTTGTTCTTGGGTGCCTGTCGCTGCGTATTTTCCCCGTAGATGCCGCTATAATATAACCAGTTCGTGGAGGACGAAGCCTGAGTAACGTCGATCTTGGTTGAAACGTTGAAGGATAGCATAGCATAGCCTGGGAATTTTTCACGATTTTGCTGCTACTAACTTCCACTTGAACCCTGCCATGCAACGCGGGCCAACGCCCCACTTGTTCCCACTGCGGACCTACTATAGTTGGTTCTGTAGTTCATTGTTGAATGATAGCAACGTTTGCTCCCCTCTTAGTCCTCTATGAGCCTATCGACTATGGCCATTTCTGGGGTCTTTCGGTCCATCTGGCTCTTTATTTTTAATCCCATACGAAGACTGTTATTGCCCCACCTCTTGCGACGCTCAGGCTACATTTATCCCCCAATGCAAGGGAGGGTACAACGACTCACTAGTTCTACCGTCAACAAATATGGCCCTGCAGATATGATTCTGCTGGAAGCGGAAACTGCTCGTTTCATCTCGGAGCACACAACCATTCCGGTGCCGCGTATACACGACGTATGGAGATCGAAGGATGCCAGTGGCCAGGCTTTCCTAGTCATGGATTACATTCCCGGCGAAATGCTCGCTCGCGTGTGGCGTCGTATCTCACCTGACCAGCGGCGCTCCCTCATGTGTACTCTGGGTCATTTCATACAGAAGTTACGAAACCTTCGTCAAGGTGCTCCTTTGGCCGGTTGGATTG
>Ga0307516_10002649_pt1 | contig 23683 bp, 18 predicted proteins | sample 19_EM_MG_FD_203310 | JGI IMG/M metagenome (GOLD analysis project Ga0307516, IMG submission 203310) | Populus trichocarpa ectomycorrhiza microbial communities from riparian zone in the Pacific Northwest, United States - 19_EM | ecosystem: Host-associated > Plants > Roots > Unclassified | place...
TCCTCACCAACACTACCACCGAACCCACACACAAGATCTAAGATTATTCCATTGTGAATTATCGAAAGTAGCCTGATTACCTTTGATTCTACCTGCACTCCGGTTACGATACAACCCCAGTGTCACAGTTAAGGAGGAATATGGTTCTCATCGGAAATCGCCAGAGCCAAAAAACCCGAAGAAAACCCCTGGGTCCCAAGAAGTGAAGGACCACAACTCTTTGCACCACGTCAACAAAAAGACTGGGAAAAAGAGCGACAAAGGAGATCGGAGCGACAAGGAATCAAGCGCGAAGAAGAAGCAACGCTACAAGACGAAGGATGACGCAACCAAGGGGGTCGACCCCAAGCTGGTTGAAAAACGATTCAAGAATAACGATTGCCTTGCATGTGGAAAACCGAACCATCGCTGGTTCCAATGCTGGGGGCCAATTGTTACAACATTCTCTCGTTCGGTGGCTGGCAACAAGCACCGTATCCCCAACTCTGTGATTGAGGAGGAAGTGGGAGAAAAACCCCAGCATAATGCCAAGCGTACCAAGGTCTCGGCACGTGAGGTTGGAAGAGAAGAATCTTCTGAGCCATACCGATGCACATGACATATCCCGGCATGGGAGAAGAAGTTGTTTGAGGAGGACTCCGAAAAGGAGAGTGATTAAATAGATACGTCTATTTCATCGGCTAAGGTAAAGCCCCTTTCTAAAAAAAAATAGTTGGATCGAGATTGACAGAAGTTAGGTGCTGATGAGCGCAGAATACGAAGGGGGAAATGGATTTCCTTTGTTGATTTTTCTGTTCTTATGAGAAATGAGTTTCCTTGAACTATCTGCGGATATGACTAGGGGGTCGAAAAAATCAAAAAATAAGGAATAAAACATTGGGATTCTATTTGGTTTTAGGTGTTTGTATTTTTTTGAAAATGAAGTTTGTTTTTCCAAAAAATCTCAGACATACTGAGGAGGGTTGAAGACCCGAAATGTACAGGCGCGTCTATGCCCTGATATATGAAACCACTTAAAGATCTACAATCTCAAGAGACTAAGAATCTCAAAACAAAAATCCAACTTCCAAATATTGCAACTGTAAAAATTGACTTGCACACTGGGAAAGCTGCAACTCAACCACTCCAAAAGCAAGATGAGTTCCAATAAGAGAAAGCGTGACTCTAGCGAGTCTTCAAGCAGACACCCCCCTAAAGAGCCAAGAATTGGCGAACGGCCCATGGTGATTATGCACCTTTCATGGGATAGTCATTCTGAGATACCGGTACATGCACTGCTTGATTCAGGCGCACAAATTTTCACGATCTCGGAGGCAATAGTCAGAAAGTACGGGATACCGTGCTGGAGAAGGCAGGTCCCACTGGAGTTAAATAACTTTGAAGATGAATCAGTATCTGGAGCAGGATGGCAGTATACGCGGCCTTTGTGCATACGCCACCAACAGCACTATGATAACCAAGCATTCGAGGTGTCTCCTATGAAGCCTTCATTTGATATGGTGCTTTCACACTGATACCTTCAAGTACACCAGCTGTTAGGCTTCTTTGACAATTGCCCCGCATTTGACTCCGAGTGGTGTAACATGAATTGCACCAAGGAGAAGACCAATCAACTGGACATTGAATATAATTCAGGTCTACTGGAAAATGTTGATCAAGAAACGGTGGGCTTCTGGGGTGTTGTGGGCATGAGCGCTCAGGGAGTGGAACTTGTAGATTGGAGTGGCATGGTATCTGAACAGTACAAGAAGTTCATTGATCTGTTTGATCCGGAAGGAACTACAGCCGAACTACCTCCGCATAGGTCATTTGATCATGCCATTGACCTTAAGGAAGGAGCACAACCCCCATGGGGTCCTATCTACGCATTATCAGAAGTAGAACTGGAAGCCCTAAAAGAATGGCCAAAGCTGTAGGACCCACAATGAGGCTAATGACCGTCCACTTTCTTTTCGAACGGAAAACGATATGTATTTGAGTCGTAATCTTTCCTTTCTGCAAGCTGTGTTCACAACCCTCACAACTACGTCTTCAACTCCTACGATCGATGCAACTTCCACTTTCAAAGAACCATCCGACTCAACTCTAGACATCAACAGGTCCCAATCTAGCCAGTCGAGTATCACTGAGTTGCTGAAAGTTGCCCAGTTTACCAAAAGAACGAGATCTGATACACCCTTCCGCTTTACCGAAAGTCAGATGCCTGTTCGGAAGGTGACAAAGAAATCCCACGAAAATCTACCGGTAAGCACTCGGCAAGATGTGCAACTGTTAGAGTCCCAATGGCAGCCTTCAAGGAGCTCTGGACAACACTGCCGTGGGGAAAGACACAGCAGAGGGGTTCAGTGCGTTGACACCAGAATTCCAATCGAAGTCGAAGCAGCTTCCACAGGCGTGACCTACGCATTCCCGGCAGGTTCCCGCGAGAACTTCAGAGACTGTCCAGATGAACATGTGGACTACGCAATGGGCAACTCAGCCGCCACATTTATAATCAATGTTGTCGAAGCTGTCAACGCTGCCCCTCAAGTCGCAGCCATCTAAGCTGTCTTTACAGCTGTCACAGTCGTCCTCGCAATTGCCATCATTGTCGGAGCAGTTGTCGATAACCCCATCCCTTCTTCCCGGGGACTCGGGATTTTCCGTGAAGCACATTCCAACTGATGATGAGAGGGTGATTTGTCAACTTGCTCAGAATCAGGTTTTTAATTTTTTTTAATTGATTTTTTTGGGAGCCCCTGCTCCTGTAGTGATCATGCTGATCATAGCAGGTCGAATTCTATATGTTGAGGTACGGTGCCTGGCCACCTCTAGACCCTAAAAGCTGGAAGATGTTAGCGAAGAAGCTCTGGATGGCTGCTTTAGAAGACCCAATTGCAGCAAGACTGGTGGCGCCACCGATCCCAGGCTCGGTGTCAACATTTGTGGTATGTAGGTGTATATCCAACTCTCAGAGTTGTGCTGACCATTAGCGCAGATGAAGAACACCATTGGCAACAAGCATAGCCATGTACTCGCCAAGGCTAAGAGCATCATGCTGAAATCGTACGGCTTGGATCCTGCAAGGATGGATGCCCAGGAGATCAAATCAGTCATTACATGGCTGCTTCATGATTTTCAGTTCATGCATCAAGATTGGGTTGTACATACTGTGGCTACAACCCCAACAGTCACTAATATGAGTCTAGAAGCGGGATCTGCTATTCTCGAATGCCACGATCGTTGACGTTCTATACCAATCGCTGTTTCTACGCCTGTGCAGGAGGCCATCCAAGATAAACGACGTGGACCTCCTGCTTGGGAATCTTGGGAAAGCCGGCGTGCTGCTTGCAGTTACTGCGATGTTGTTTGCATTGCAATCATGGTTGCTAGAGCATGACCAAGGGGTTAAGGTCAACTTCACCTGGGATGCTATCAGAGGTATGTTAGAACTGACAAGCATTGCCTGCCACCCTCAGAATTGCGTATACCATCTCTAGAACTGAGCTGATCACTGGCAGCAGATTATGAAAAATTGTCAGTGCTGTGGGAGGCACTGTATGGAACAGACACCATCCTCTTGAAAATTTGGAAGGCTATTGCGGCGAAGATTTCCACAGTCAAGGGGAAACTGCCAGTATCCAGTGTTGTCTTTCGACTGGAGTATCTCGCGCGGTACGGTGCCGCTATCGATAAGCTGTCTTCTGATGATGAGGAAAGTAGTCGACCTGGAAGGACCAACAAGCGCAGAAACAGAGGCGCAGTCAGCCCTGATGGTAAGGCTGCCAACCCTGACAGTTGGGACCCCAACGAAAGGATAGATGCCAGCCAGTTCACTGCCGGCAAGAACCTTCCAGTGCCGCTGCCAGCCTGAGCCTGCAGACGGCTCAGCAGCTCTGAGCTTGGGCAGAACAACCCAGAGAGTGGGTCTTCCCCTATAGTTGATTACTGCCAGTGGAGATGCGAGGTTTCAGCGACTCCAGTTCGACAAAAACACAGTCGAATGACAAGAATGCAGGTTTCAGACGCACCCATTCCGGACAGTGAAGCCGCCATCAATCAGCAGTCTCAAGACGTTACCAGAGAGTCACGTGATGGTGATTTACCAAGTAGCGAGCAGTACGACCAGAAGGAACGGGTGCCTTTGGAGTCGGAATTGGGGTCATAGTTGGAGCTGGAGTTGGAGGGGGACTCAGGTCGTTGGTGAAAGCTGGTATCTTAGGATGAAGAGCACGATCGTCAGCCCGAGAGGTGGTCGTCAGTTGTGTTGGAGTTATATAGCGAATAAACTCCGTATTTCTCACAATCACTACCATACATCCCAATAGCGATCTTCTCAATTACGACAGAACCTGACCTACATTCATAGGCAGTGCCCAGTTGGCCCTAATCCTACTCGCTGGCCTACTGGTAGAACGCACTGCTGACCTACGTTCATACGCGTTGCAGAACCTCATTGCCACGCCCTGCTGTACTACATTCATATGCGCGGCTAGTCTGACGCCAACACAAACGACCAACGATCATACGCTTTGCAAAACCGTGCTGCTACACACCTGCGACCTACACTCCACATGCTACGCAACCACCGCCATTACAGCTGACTGCATTCGTACGCAATGCTTGTTTGCCGTCAACATCGTCGACCTGCATTCGTACACGTTGCAGAACCTCATTGGTATGCAATGCTGTCCTACATTGATAGGTGCTACTCAACTATCATCAACATCGCTGACCTGCGTTGGTACACCTTGCAGAGCTTCGTTAATAAGCACTGCTGACCTACATTCGTACGTGCTGCTCGTCTACCGTCTACATCGTCGACCTGCGTTCGTATGCGTTGCAGAAGCTCATTGGTACGCACTGCTGTCCAACATTCAAACGTGCTGCTCGTAGGCAGTCGACACCACTGACCTGCATTCGTATGCATTGCAGAACCTCGTTGGTACACACCACTGTCCTACATTCGAACCTGCTGCACGTCTACCACCATTACCGCTGACTACATTCGTACATGCTACTCGTCTGCCATCAACATCGTCGACCTGCGTTGGTACGCATTGCAAAACCTCGTTGCTACCCACTGCTATCCTACATTTATACGTCCTACTCGTCTGCTGTCTACATCGTCGACCTGTGTTCGTACGCGTTGCAGAAGCTCATTGGTACGCACTGCTCTCTTACATTCATACGCGCTGCTCGTATGCAGTCAACACCGCTGACCTGTGTTCGTATGCGTTGCAGAACCTTGTCGGTACGCACGGCTGTCCTACATTCGTACATGCTGCGCGTCTGCCATCATTACCGCTGGCTACATTTGTGCGTGCACCTCGTCTGCCGTCAACATCATCTACCTGCATTCGTACGCGTTCCAGAACCTCCTTGGTACACACCGCTGTCGTACATTCGAACACGCTGCACGATTGCCACCATTACCGCTGGATACATTCGTACCTGCTCCTCGTCTGCCATGAAGATTGTCGACCTGCGTTCGTACGCGTTGCAAAACCTCGTTGCCACCCACTGCTGTCCTACATTTATACATGCTGCTCGTCTGCTGTCTACATCGTCGACCTGTGTTCATACGCGTTGCCGAAGCTCATTGGTACGCACTGCTGTCATACATTCGTACGCGCTGCTCGTATGCAGTCAACACTGCTGACCTGCATTCGTATGCGTTGCACAACCTCGTTGGTACGCACAGCTGTCCTACATTCGTACATGCTGCACGTCTGTCTCCATTACCACTGGCTACATTCGTACGCGCTGCTCATCTACCGTCAACATTGTCGACCTGCGTTTGTAAGCATTGCAGAACCTCGTTGGTACACACTGCTGTCCAACATTCGTACACGCTACGAGTCTGCCGCCATTACCGCTGGCTACATTCGCACATGCTGCTCGTCTGCCGTCAACATCGTCGACCTGCGTTCGTACGCATTGCAGCAGCTCGTTGGTATGCACTGCTCTACTACATTAGTACATGCTACTCGTATGCAGTCAACAACGCTGACCTGCGTTCATACCTGTTGCAGAACCTCGTTGGTACACACCGCTGTCCTACATTCGTACATGCTGCACGTCTGCCGCCATTTCCGCTGGCTACATTTGTACGTGCTACTCGTCTGCAGTCAACATCGTCGACCAGCGTTCGTACATGTTGCAAAACCTCGTTGCTACCCACTGCTGTCCTACATTCGTAGGCACTGCTTGTCTGGCTTGAACATCGTCTACCTGCCTTAGTACGTGTTGCAGAAGCTTGTTGGTACACACCGCTGTCCTACATTCGTACCTGCTGCACGTCTGCCACCATTACTGCTGGCTACATTCGTAAGTGCAACTCGTCTGCCGTCAACATCATCGACCTGCGTTCCTACACGTTGCAAAACCTGGTTGCTGCCCACTGCTGTCCTACATTCGTACGTGCAATTCGTCTGCCGTCTACATCATCGACCTGTGATCGTACACATTGTAGAAGCTTGTTGGTACACACGGCTATCCTATATTGGTACTGGCTTCTCGTCTCCCGTCTACATCATCGACCTGTGTTCGTACGCGTTGCAGAAGCTCGTTGGTACGCACTGCTCTCCTAGTTTCGTATGCGCTGCTCGTATGCAGTGAACATCTCTGACCTGCGTTCGTATGCGTTGCAGAACCTCATTGTTACACACTGCTGTTCTTCATTCGTACATACTGCACGGCTACCACCATTACCGCTGACTACATTAGTACGTGCTACTTGTCTGCCGTCAATATCGTTGACCTGCGTTCGTACGTGTTGCAAAACCTTGTTGCTACCCACTGCTCTCCTACATTCGTACGTGCTGCTCGTCTGCCGTCTACATCGTCGACCTAAGTTCGTACGTGTTGCAGAAGCTCGTTGCTACACACTGGTCTCCTACATTCGTACGCGCTGCTCGTGTGCAGTCAAAACCGCTGACCTGCGCTCGTATGCATTGCAGAACCTCGACACTACGCACGGCTGTTCTACATTGGTACATGCTGCGCGTCTGCCGCAATTACCGCTGGCTACATTTGTACGTGCTCCTTATCTGCCGTCAACATCGTCGACCTGCATTCGTACGCATTGCAGAACCTCGTTAGTACACACTGCTATCCTACATTCGTACACGCTGCAGGTCTGCCGCCAATGCCGCTGGCTACATTCGTAGGCCCTGCTCGTCTACCGTGAACATTGTCAACCTGTGTTCGTACGCGTTGCAGAACCTTGTTGGTACACACCGTAGTCCTACATTCGTACGTGCTGCTCGTATGCAGTCAACCCCACTGACCTGTGTTCGTATGCATTGCAGAACCTCGTTGGTAAACACCTCTGTCTTACATTCGTATACCCTGCACGTCTGCCGCCATTGCCGCTGGCTACATTCATAAGTGCTGCTTGTCTGCCGTCAACATTGTCGACCTGCATTCGTACGTGTTGCAAAACCTCGTTGCTAATCACTGCGGTCCTACATTTGTACGTGCTGCTCGTCTGCCATCTACATCATCGACCTGCGTTCGTACACGTTGCAGAAGCTCATTCGTACGCACTGCGGTCCAATATTCGTACACGCTGTTCATATGCAGTCAACACCGCTGACACGCATTCGTTCGTGTTGCAGAACCTCGTTGGTAAACACCGCTGTCCTACATTCGTACAGGCTGCACGTCTGCCGCCATTGCTGCTAGCTAGATTCGTATGTGCTGCTCGTCTACCGTCAACATTGACCTGCATTCGTACACGTTGCAGAACCCCATTGGTAGACACGACAGTCCTACATTTGTATGCGCTGCTCGTCTGCTGTCAACACTGCTGAACTGCGTTCGTACGCGTTGAGGAACCTCATGGGTACGCACAGCTGTCCTACATTCGTACATGCTGCGTGTCTGCAGCCATTACCGCTGGATACATTCGTACGTGCTATTCGTCAGTCGTCAACATCGTCTACCTGCTTTTGTAAGCATTTCAAAACCTCGTTGCTACCCACTGCTATCATCCATTTGTACGTGCTGCAGGTCTGCCGTCGACAGTGTCGACCTGCATTCATACGCGTTGCAGAAGCTCGTTGGTACGCACTGCTCTCCTACATTGGTATGCGCTGCTCGTATGCAGTCAACACCGCTAACCTGCGTTCGTACGAGTTGTAGAACCTTGTCGGTACGCACGGCTGTCCTACATTTATACATGCTGCGCATCTGCCACCACTACTGCTGGCTACATTCGTAGGCACTGCTCATCTGCCGTTAACATCGTCGACCTGCATTCGTACGCGTTGCAGAATCTCGTTGGTTCACACCGCTGTCCTACATTGGTACGCGCTGCTCGTATGCAGTCAACACCACTGACCTGCGTTCGTACGCATTGCACAACCTCGTTGGTACACACCGCTATCCTTAATTCCAACATGCTGCTCATATGCAGTCAACACCGCTGACCTGCGTTCGTACCTGTTGCAGAACCTTGTCGGTACGCATGGCTGTGCTACATTTGTACATGCTGCGCCTCTGCCGCCATTACCGCTGGCTACATTCGTACGTGTTCCTTGTCTGCCGTCAACATCGTCGACCTGCGTTCGTACGCATTGCAGAACCTCGTTGGTACACACCGCTGTCCTACATTCCTACATGCTGCGTGACTGCCGCCATTACTGCTGGCTACATTCGTACACACTGCTCGTCTACCATCAACATCGTCGACCTGTGTTGATATGCATTGTAGAACCACATTGCCACCCACTGCTGTCCTACATTCGTACACGCTGCTGGTCTGCCGTCTACATCGTCGACCTGCATTCGTACGCATTGCAGAAGCTCGTTGGTATGCACTGCTCTCCTACATTTGTATGCGCTGCTCGTATGCAGTCAAAACCGCTGACCTGCATTCGTACACGTTGCAGAACCTCGTCGGTACACACGGCTTTCCTACATTCGTACATGCTACGCGTCTGCCGCCATTGCCGCTGTCTACATTCGTAAGTGCTGCTTGTCTGCCATCAACATCGTCTACCTGCGTTCGTACATGTTGCAAAACCTCGTTGGTACGTACTGCTGTCCAACATTGGTACACGCTGCTCGTATGCAGTCAACACCGCTGACCTGCCTTCGTACACGTTGCAGAACTTCTTTGGTACACACCGCTGTCCTACATTTGTACATGCTGGGCATCTGCCACTATTACCGCTGGCTACATTCTTACGTGCTGCTCGTCTGCTGTCAACATCGTCGACCTGCGTTCGTACGCGTTGCAAAACCTTGTCGGTACGCACTCCTGTCCTATATTCGTACGCGCTGCTCGTCTGCTGTCTACATCGACGACCTGCGTTCGTACGTGTTGCAGAAGCTCGTTGGTACACACTGCTGGCCTACATTCGTATGCGCTGCTCGTATGTAGTCAACACCGCTGACCTGCGTTCGTATGCGTTGCAGAACCTCGTTGGTACACACCGCTATCCTTCATTCGTACATGCTGCATGTCTGCTGCCATTGCTGCTGGCTACATTTGTACTTGCTCCACGTCTGCGGTCAACACCACTGACCTGCCTTCGTACGTGTTGCAGAACCTCGTTGGTACGCACTTCTGTCCTATATTCCTACATGCTGCGCGTCTGCCACCATCACCGCTGTGTACATTCGTATGCACTGCTCGTATGCTGTAGCTATCGCTGACATACGTTCGTATGCATATCAAAACCACACTGTTATGTATTGATGGTTTACATTCATTTGCGTTACGTCTTCTGCCCTTATTCGTCACTGTAGCCGATGGCATTTCAGACTATGGACTTTGTGGTATAATATAGATTTTAAATATAATAATTATTTTGTGATCGAAGGGCATAGTCAACTGTGTGTTGTAGTATTGTAACTGTAGTAATTGCGGGTACGAAACTGCTCCCAGAGCACACTCGTTGATCCTGTAAGCTTCCCTAGCTCCCGTAAGAGCGGTGGTTGCGTTTGTAGCTTCCCTAGCTTTCCTAGCGTTTCTAGCCTCCCTAGCTCCCCTAAGGTGGCAGGCGTGTCGGTAAGATTGGTAGTTGTGTTGGTAATATTGCTGGTTGCGTCCGCAGCTTCCCTAGCCTATTGAAGGACAAAGTTATATTTCTCTCCCGGTGCTCCGGTAAGCTTTGTTAGCTCCGGTAGCTCCGGTAAGAATTAAATTTTTTGCTGATGACCTCCTCCACCTGCTCCACCTCCTCCATCTCACGGTTGCATGCTACGGCCTCAGCATCGGCTTTGTTACCCGGTTCCCTGCTATGGCACCTACCTCACACTTCCTCGGCGGTCGCACACTCAGACGTGCGCTCCCACTCCACCTCACGGTTGCGTGCTACGGCATCGGCATTGGCGTTGTTACCCAGTTCCCCGCCACGGCATCCGCTACCTCACACTTCCTCGTTGATCACAGGTTTCGTTCACCCGCTACTACCACCACCTCCACCTACTCCACCTCACGGTTGCATGCCATGGCCTTGGCATCGGCTTTGTTACCCGATTCCCTACCACGGCACCTGCTACCTCACATTTCCTCGGTGGCCGTGCGCTCCGGCATTTGCTGCCACCCCACATCTTCAGCGGCCATGCGCACCGGCATTCACTGCCCCCCCACCCCTTCAGCAGCCGCGCGCTCCAGCGTTCGCTGCCCCTCCACCTTTTCAGCAGCCGCACGCTCTGCTGTTCGCTGCCACCTCAGCTCTTCAGCGGCCGCACGCTGCGGCGTTTTCTACGACACACACCTTCACGGCGCGCTCGCGCTCGCGCGTTCACTGCCAATACCTTCTCAGCGCGCTCACGCTGCGGCATGCACTCTGAGCTCCACTCCTCCACCTCGGCGGCCATGCGCTCTGGCGTTTGCTGCGACACAAACCTTGTCGGCGGGCTTGCGCTCGCGCATTCGCTGCCAACACCTTCTCGGTGGGCTCGTGCTCCGGCGTGTACTCCCATCTCCACTCCTCTGCCTGAGTGGCCACGCGCTCCGGTGTTTGCTGCCACACCTTCTCAGTGGGCTCGCGCTTCGGCATTTGCTGCCACTCCACCTCCCCAACGGCTGCTGCCTCGGCGCCATTCAAACTTAATGATACCATGACTGATTTCAACAAATTGATAGGGCAGTGGAGGATCCCCTTTGTATTGTCTGTATTCTCTTCTTGTTGCTTACGTCGGGCACGCTTTGTCTTTCAATTTCCTTGGTGTTTATACTTTTGGCGGATGGGAAAGATGGGAGTCCCAAGGGGGTAGTATGGCGAGGAGGAGTGCACAAAACCTGTAGTGTTAAAGCACAATAGATCGAAATCGAATATTATCCTCACAACAAACCCCAACCTTCCACAAATCACAACAACTTCTCTGCACGGCCATCAGAGTCTACCTCTGATGGCTGTGGGCCCTACCTTCTTTCTCTATTGCGCTTGCACAGTAGATTCTCTAATTTCTTTCTCAATTGTGTCCGCACTCCAGAATCCCATCTTTTCTCGCCCCGTACTCCTTTTGCGTCGATGCGAATGGCTACCCCTCACAACATCCGTGGGGGTGGCTTTCAGCCTGAACAGTCTGCCAAAACCCATGCCAGCATACACAGCTTGGCTGCAGCAGGACCCCGGTCCCCCAGCCACCAGTGGTTGTAGGGTTCGGCTACCACTACACTCCACCTCATGGTTACGTACCCCAACATCAGCATCAGCTTGGTTAACCGATATCCGGCCACAGCAGCCGCTACCTCACACTTTCTTGGCGGTCGCAGGCTTGGTCCCCCGCTACCACCACCTCCTCCATCTCCTCCACCCCATGGTTGCACACCACAGCATTGGCATTGGCTTGGTTACCCAATTCCACGCCATGACACCCGCTACCTTACACTTTCTCGGTGGTCACACGTTCCGGCGTGCATTGCCACTCCAGCTCACGGTTGGGTGCCATGGTACCGGCATCAGCTAGGTTACCTGATTCCCCCCCATGGCACCCGCTACCTTACACTTCCTTGGCGGTCGCACGTTCCGGCGTGCGTTGCCACTCCAGCTCACGGTTGGGTACCATGGTACCGGCATCCGCTAGGTTACCCAATTCCCCGCCACTGCACCTGCTACCTCACACTTCCTCAGCGGTCATGGGCTTGGGCCCCTACTACTGCCACCAGCTCCACCTACATCTTACGGTTGCGCGCCACGGCATCAGCATCGGCTTTGTCACCCGGTTCCCCGCTACAGCACCTACCTCACACTTCCGCGGCGGGCTCACACTTCGGCGTTTGCTGCTGCACACCTTCCCAGGCTCACACTCCAGCGTTTGCTGCTGTATACATTCTTGGCAGTCTTGCGCTCTGGCGCGCACACACACCTCCACTGCACAGTCTCAGCGGCTGCACACTCAGGCCTCTGCTGCCACATACCTTCCCGGTGGGCTCACGTTCTGTCGTTAGCTGCCACACACATTCTCGGCGGTCTTGCACTCCAGCGCATACCCATACCTCCACTCCTCCATCTCGGTCACCGCGCACTCCGGTGTCTGCTGCCACACATCTTTGCGGCAGGCTCGCATGTCACGAATCTCACCCGGCAGGCTCGTCAGTGCCGCTGCCGGTGCCACCGTCACCCTTGCCACCCTGCGGCTTGCCCTCATCACCGCTGCCGCAGCCACGATCATCCTCCGCGCTTAGGCGCCTCGACCGATCTCCCCCATATCGCGCGGCTAGCGATATCTCTCCTACCTACAGACCGCCGGCCAGTCTAGGTCCCTTCTCCTTGTCTCCGTTATATTGCTTGCGCGTCCTTCTCCTTTCTGACGTATGTGTTTCTCTTTGGTTGAGCTTGCGCGTTCTTCTCCTTTCTTATGTATGTGTTTCTCTTTGGTTGAGCTTGCGCGTCCTTCTTCTCTTTCCTCACTGTTCTTGCTTGCGTGTCCTTTCTCCTGTTGCCGCGAGTAGAGTGTTGGCCACGCGGCGGCCGAGTGCGATGAGGTGTTTTCCTTGGGCGCGACGATTGAGTCATGATGTGGTATGGAGGAACTGTGTCAGTCTTGCGGGCAAGCTGTGATTCCACAGAAGGAAGGAAAAGTATAAAAGGAAGAGCGCGGTAGCTAGTCTGGAGATTCTTCTCCACGAAATCTATTATCTCTCTCCACAGACCTATCTCTCTACCTCCGTGACCCGGCGCTGCGACCACCACCTGTAAGAACCTACTAGAGATTAAGGCGAAGTCGGATACCGCCACCTTGAAGTCGAATACCGCAACGAGACCACGCCAGGCGTGCAGAGATTAGGGCGAAGTCGGATACCGCCACAGCGAAGTCGAATACCACAACGAGACCATGCCAGGCGTGTAGAGATTAGGGTGAAGTCGGATACCACTACAGTGAAGTCGAATACCGCAACGAGACCACGCCAGGCGTAAAGAGATTAGGGCAAAGTCGGATACCGCCACAGCGAAGTCGAATACCACAACGAGACCACGCCAGGCGTGCAGAGATTAGGGCAAAGTCGGATACCACCACAGCGAAGTCGAATACCGCAACAAGACCACACCAGGCGTGCAGAGATTAGGGTGAAGTCTGATACCGCCACAGCGAGAATACCGAACCTCCTACGTTGCCTGTCGAGCTGCACGGACTAGTGAGACAGGATCTTGACCCTAGATTGCATCCCCCAATCAACACCCAACGTAGCAAGTAAAAAGACAGAGTGGAGTCCCGGGACGAAAATACCGAAGATCCCCTCAACCTCCGAGAATTTAGGGAAGTCCCTGACGACCAGCGAGTACCGAGCCCCGTGACCCCGGAACCACAAACGAGACCGCAGACACCCGAATCACCAGAACAACCCAGAAGAATGGCGGAAGGATCAGGCACGGGGGGAACGGGACCCCATCTGTTGACAACAGAGATGCTACAAGCTCTCTTAGCAGCACGCGACAGACCACCGCAGAATAGGTACCCGAAGCTCTGAGACCCAGAAACTTTCGAAGGGGATAAGGAAAAATTTAAAACATTCTTGGCTCAATGCGAGTTAAAATTCCAAACAGAAAGAAACCGATTCGACGACGATGAGAAAAAAACGGGATATGCATCATCCTTACTCCGAGAAGTGGCATGGACCTGGGCGGAAACCTTCCTAAACCAAGAAGGAGGAATCAACTTAACATGGGAAGAGCTGAAGACTAACATGAAGCATGCTTTTGGCCAAGTAGAAGCAGAAGAAATAGCATTCAAAAAATTGCAGAAGATCCAGCAGGGAAACCGAACGGTGGCAATGTACTGGGCAGAGTTCCAGCGACTCAAAGCAGATCTCCCATACGCGGACAATGTGTGCATTGCGCGATTCCGAGATGGGTTGCACCCTGAGGTAAAACGACACCTGGTCATGAGCGAAGCACCTGCCACAGTCCTGGTAGACTACGCCACTACAGCCATCAAAACGGACAGCCGCCTATGCAACCTGGGAGTGATAAACCGGCGACCAACGACCAACCCCGAAGCACGGTTCCACATCTCCACCAAAGAGTCAGTGCCAACGCCTCCAGGAGACCCAATGGACCTCGATGCCACCTGACGATTCAAGTTCGCACGGAGACCCCCATTGTGACACTGGGGCGGTCTCGTCACCGGAGTGTGGGTAAAATCAAAGGTAATCAGGCTACTTTTCGATTATTCACAACGGAATAATCTTAGATCTTGTGTGTGGGTTCGGTGGTAGTGTTGGTGAGGGTGTTCGTGCTGATTCCTCTCTTTCCGGGAGAGAAGAGCCAGGTTATATATCTTTCGGCGGCGTCGTGAGACCTGATGACTCGGGCTAACTATTCCTCCGAGGCTTCCGACCCCGTGGGCAACTCATTGGTCCTGGCAAGGGTTCAGATAAGAGAGATGAGTTTTTTATGCACCGAGGGGGAGTCGCTGCGCCTAGACTCTTTTTCTCGTACACCTTTCGGGTGACGTGGCAGCTCCTTTCGGGAGTCCGCCCGAGTCTAGCCAGTCTCCATTTCGTGTGCAATCAAATCGCTCATCCCGGAGTTTAACACTCTTACGACCGACCTCGGCCGTAAGCCTAAACTCCATTCCCTTATTTCCCGCCTAGACTCTCTGAGCCGATCTTTCCTGGACTAGCTAGCTACCGGCGCCTATCTTTCTCTGGTACGTATTTCTAAGGATATGTACTGAGCCGTGATTCCCTTAGGTGTAACACTACCTCCTCCCCCCCTTAGCCTCGTCCCGAGCGCTAAGTCCCTTTTTTCTAAGTAGCCCGTCTCTTTTCTGGATCGTAAGATTCTTTCAACGCTGAGTTCCTTTCAACGTCACGGACTGCAGTCCTCCACCCCTGCAGCCCTCCCAGCCACCGGATCAGGGCATCATTCTCTGTAATCCGTCGGTGTGGCTGGGCCCTCTGAGTAGGCCGATACGTACTCATACTGTCGTGTCATATTGAGTCGTACTCGCCGCTGCGCTGCGCCAAGGCTTTGGCCGGCTCGGTGAGGTTCCGGGGTCGCAGTGGACACAGGGAATCGGGAGAGGCATGATGTCCTTCGTGCTAGAAACCCGTATACTCGGCAGTGACCGCGCCCACGTCCTTCCGGGGGGAGACTAGTATGCTAGAGCAGTGACGGCGCTGTCGGGGACTCGCTTCACCGCTTTTGTGCCACCTGCGCCGGTTCCGCCGGTCCGAGTCGGTCGCCGAGGGGTCGATACGTCTGTTCTGAACGGCTTTCCTGACTCTCAACGGTTTTCGGTCGCGTGTACTCCCCGCCGGGCACCCTGTCGGCGGCTTCTCGTGGTTGCCCGTCAAGCGGGTCTTTTTGTCGGTCGTGGTGCTTTTGGTGCTGAAGTCCTCCGCCCCTTCAGCCCACTACCGCCAGGTCCTCGGGGGATCTGGTCTAGCCCTCGGTGAGCCGGTAGTCCCTCGGTGAGTCTGGGTTCCGTTGATGAAACTCCCGGAGTTTCTCCAGACCGCCTACTGAAAAGTTGTCTAATGGTTCTTCCGTCCAGTCCTTGCGTTCCGGATAGTTGAGCCATTTGACAAGGTATAGAATTCGTTTGTTATTTCCCCGGCCGCGCTCGACCGAGGACATAACTTCTTCGACGTCGTATTCCTCGCTTTATTCGATGTCGTCTGCCTCCCGGAGTACCTTGGAGGGATCCGGCGGGGCTCGGTGTTCACTTGTTTGGTATGGTTTGAGGAGCGAGACATGGAAGACGTTGTGGATCTTCCACTTCTGAGGCAGCGTGAGGCGGACTGCGAGCAGGGAGACGATTTTCTCAATTTGAAAAGGGCCATGGTTTTTGTGGTCCAGTTTCTTCGTGGGTCGGCGGGTTTTGATATTCCGTCCGTTGAGCATTACCAAGTCTCCCACTTGGTATGCCGGAGGTTCCTTTCGGGCCGGGTCGGAGTATCGACGCATTCGTTCTTGCGCATCCTCCAATCCTTGCCGTGAGTCCTCATGTACTGCTTGCATCCAGTGAGCGTAGGCTGTGCTTGCTGGGTTCAAGGGTCCTTCGACCGGGGGGTTGATGGTCGCTGGGTGGAAACTGTAATTTGCGAAGAACGGCGTCATCCCGTTTCCTATTGTGACCGAATTATTGTAGGCGAATTCGGCCATTGGCAGTAGGGAGACCCAGTCGTCTTGTTCCTTTGCGACAAAGGCCCGGAGGTACGCCTCAATTGTCTGATTGAGCCGCTCTGTTTGTCCGTCCATCTGGGGGTGGAATGCAGTGAACATACGTGGTCGTATCCCCAGGAGTTCCAGGAATCCCTTCCACGTTTCTGACGCGAAGCGTGAGTCCCGGTCCGATACTATGTCCGTGGGGAGTCCATGGAACCTCCATATTTCCCGGGCGAATATCTTAGTTAGATCCGCCGCCGTTTTTTCTTTTAATGGGATGAAATGCGCCATTTTGGTGAACCTGTCTATGACCACCCACAGCTGGTCGCAGCCTTCCGAGCAGGGTAGCTCCGTGATGAAGTCCATTGCGATCGACTGCCATGGAGCGTACGGGAGTTCCAGTGGTGAGGACAGTCCGTAAGGTTGGTGCCGGGATGCCTTATTCCGCTGGCATTCTGGGCAACTTCGGACAAAGTCGATTATTCGTTCGTTCATCTTGGGCCACCAGAAGTTCCATCGTATAAGTTCAATGGTCTTGTCTTGACCCATGTGCCCCGCTATCTTGGTGTCGTGTTCGGATTCCAGTACCCGCTGTATTAGCCCCTGGGGTACCCAGAGCAAGCCTCTCCTGTATAGCACCCCGTTTTCTTCTTTTATGTCCCTGGCCTTTCAGTCCTCCGGCGTCAGTCCTTCCGACGCCACTTCCTGTTCCCTCGTTCGCTCGTACTCCTCATCTTTTTTCCCCTCCTTTCTTATTTTTTCCAGGAATTGCTCCTTCCATTTCCTTGCTGGGAGTGATGCCAGTCTTGCTGAGGAGCAGATGAACGATTGGTTTCTTCTGTTCACTAGGTTTTTTTCTTGCAAAACCACCGTAATTGGCTGGTTTTCTATCCCCCCCTTTTCCGGGCGGTACTCCGGACGCCTGGATAGCGCATCGGGCTTGCCATTTTGCGTGCCTGGTCGGTAGTAAATTCTGAAATCGACTCCTGCTAACTCCTGCGCCCACCGGGCTTGTCATCGGTTAAGTACCTTGGTCATCGTAAAGTATTCCAGGTTCTGGTGATCGGAGAATACTTGTACTTGGTGGGCGGCCCCTTCGCAATAGCGCCTCCAGTGTTTGAAGGCGTCGACGACTGCCAGGAGCTCTTTGTCGTGGACTTCGTAATTTATTTCCACTGGCTGGAACTTCCTGGAGTGGAAGGCCACCGGGTGCAGTCTTCCCTCGTTGTCTCGTTGCGAGAGTACCGCTCCAATGGCAAAGTCGGAGGCGTCGGTCTCGATTATTACTGGTTTCTGGGCGTCGAAGTGGGCCAATATTGGTGCTGATGTGAACCTCTGCTTTAGTTCCTCGAATGCACGCTCCACTTCGTCGTTCCATTCCCATTTCTCCATTTTTTTGGTCAATTCCGTGAGTGGTTGGGCGACCTTGGAGTAATCTTGGATGAAGCGTCGATAGAAGTTGGCAAATCCCAGAAAGGATTGTACTTCTGTTAAGGATTTCGGGATCTTCCAGCTTAGGACCGCCTGAACTTTGTCATTCGACATCTTGATTCCTTCCCTCCCAATGACGTAGCCCAGGAATTCCACCTCCTGAGCTCTTCAGACGCATTTCTCAGGGGACACTGCCAGTCCCTTGTCCTGCAGCTGTCGTAGCACATCCTTTACCAGACGGTCGTGTTCGGATTGGGTGCCAGCGTATACCAGAATATCGTCCATGTAGGCTATTACTCCCACATCCAATAGGTCGGAGAGCACATGATTCATCATGTCTTGGAAGGTCGATGGCGTATTGGTGAGGCCGAACGGTATTACCTGGAATTCATACAGGCCGTAGCGGGTTCGAAACGCGGTTTTCCATTCGTCCCCCTCCCTTATTCGGATGAGGTTGAACCCGTTTTTCAGATCCATCTTGGTGAACCACTGGGCCCCTTGGACTCGATCTTGGAGTTCCTGCATGAGCGGGAGCGGGTAACGGTTGGGGATCGTGATGCTGTTCAGGCCTCGGTAGTCCACGCATAGTCGAAGCCCCCGCCCGTTTGGCTTTGGAACGAACAAGATTGGCGACCCTGCTTGCGACGTCGACCTCCGTATTTTCCCTGTCCTCTCCATTTCTTTTAGCCATTCTCTGAGAGTTTGGAGTTCTATTTCGGAGAGGGGGTAGATGGGTCCCCAGGGCGCCGTGCTTCCTTCCTTGAGGTCGATCTTGCAGTCGTAGGCGCGATGTTTGGGTTGTGCGTCTGGCAATTCCTTACTCATTACGCCCAGGTATTGGCGGAATTCCATCGGCACCTGTTCCAGTGGGTTCTCAGAGTTCACCCCGGAGACATAGCCAATGACGCGGGCGGTCGTGTCGAGACACACGTCCTCGTCCCAGGTCAAGGAAAATTCCGCCGTCTCGTGTTTTGTGCAATTTGCTCGGCAGTCTGGGTCGGTAAATCGCACTGTCGTGGAGTCCCATTGTCCTTGAGGGGGGTGTCGGACGATCCAGTCGTAGGGGAGGAATATGTCGACCTCTTTGTCCATCGCGGAGACTTCGAAAACTTCCGATGAGAAGTGGTGGCGGTGTTGCAACAGCATTGGATTCGTACGGTGAGTTCGGGCCCCCTGTACTTTTTGCCCGACGAAGTTTTCTATGATTCTTTCCCTCCGATGTTTTTGGAGAGGAATTTGGAGCCTTTTTGCGGTGTCCTGATTGATTAGGGCTATGGAACAGCTGGTATCCAAGAGCACCTTGACGGGGTGTTGTTTTCCTCCTTCGTGTATGACCATTTGTATTATCGGTCGGGTGCCGCGAGTGGTCCTCGTTTTATGTGATTGGGAAGGCCTTCGGCTGCGGCATGGCCGGGCCCCTTAAAAATCCGAGTCGTCGCTTTCCCACATGGATAACGTGTCGACCTCCATCGTTTCCACCGCCGCTACTTTTTGTTGCTTGTCGGCCGGTTCCTCCTTATTCTCCTCTCTTCCTCGTTTCCCGGTCTGGGTGGACACTGCCGCTGTTTTCCAGGGCGCCGGTGGTAGCTTCGTTCCTCGGCGAGTCTGGAAGGATAGACACTCGAAGATTTTGTGGCCTGTTCTTCCGCAGCGCCAGCAGCCGTCCCGGTCCTGTCGGTACTCCTCTTTTTCTGCAATGGGCACGCCCTTCATGGCGTCGTCCTGCGTGCTCCACGTGTCTTTTCTTCCGAACCAGGGGGTCTTGGTGTTGGAGGGGTTCCCCCGCTGGTCGGCTTCCTTTGGCCTGGGGTTCGTCCTGGTGTCGTTTTTCTTATCCTCCTTTTTGTCCGTTTTGCCGGTAACGGTGGTGGCCAGGTGTCCCCTCATCTGCTCCTTCGCCTGTTTCAGGGCCTTCTTTCTCTCTACCTGAAGTGCCGCCTGGTAGGTGGCGTGCAGGAATCCCTCATCGTCGGCAAACTCCCCCAGGTAGTGGGCGAACCGCATGTCGATCACCGCCTCGGGCATTGCTAGGTCAATTTTCTCCTGTAGGCTTTCTCCCGTGGCCCGGACGAGGTTGTTCAGCGCTCAGAACTCAGTCATATAAGCCCGAATGTCTCCATTGTACCTGAGCTGGCTTAGTTTGAGTTGGGCGCCAGCCGCTTCGCGGGAGTCAAAGTATTCGGTCCGGATGGCCGCGGAGTAATTGGCCCAGGTATCGTTCTCGCCCATCGTATCGTACCGCTGCAGGTCCCAGGCCTTGGCTGTACCAGTTAGGAGCGTTCCCACCCAGACGATCTTCTGCTGGTCGGACGTTTCAGGATAGAAACTCAGGTATTTGGTTACCGTTTTCCACCAGTTGTTGAAGGGGGTCGTTGGCTTGCCGTCGAACGTCTCGGGGTTCTCCATTTTCAGGCGGGAGGTTCGGATTCGATTGGGCTCGGCCGTGGCCCTCTGAGTGGCCTGCGCTACTCCTTCCGCCACTAGTTGTATCAGATCACGCGTGGTAATCGTAGGCACGGGGTTCCTAGGCGGCGATGGCGAGCGGGGGCGCCGGGAAGGCGGTCGGGGCGGTTCCGAGGGGGGGCCCGAGGGGGGTCCGGCTGCTGATCCGGGTGGTGTGGAGGGGGGGCTCCCCCCTTGTCCCGTCATTGGCCCAAAGGTGGGCGTTCTTGGAGATGCGTGGCTCCTAAGCTGTTCCAGCCGTTGCCTCATTTCGGGCGTCGTGGGTACCGCTGGGGGCCTCTGCCTTCGGAGCGTTGGTCCCGGGTTTAACCGCAACGGGCTCCCTAATGCTGGCGGGGAGTGCGCTGAAGGGGCGCTGGTACTGGTCTGCCGGGCAGGACTTCTCCATGTTGGGGGTGCCGGTGGCGTTGCGGGTAGCGGAATTCTAGTTGCCACGCGTTGGATTTCCGCTCTGGCTTCCCGGAGTTGGTTTTCCAGGGAGGCCACCCGATTTTGGTGCTCTGTTGCCCAAAGCTCCACGTTTCCTTGGAAGTTGGCCAGGTGTTGATTCCGGGCCGCGTTAGCTTCCGCCAAAAAGGACAGGGCATCGTTTACCCGGGCCAGCTGGGTGGCCTGACATATTTGTCGTTCGTTAGCCTCGTCGGTGCGCTCGAGGATAGCCTGCCAGATATTGCTGGCAAGGGATTGGTACGCATTCGCGGCACTTGACAGCTCGCTGCGTATCCATTCTTCGGCTATCTTTTCATTAGCGTTGACTCGGTCATATACGTACCTAGTGCCTTCCGCTAAGGTTTGGTAGGCCTGCTCAATTTCCCGCGTTCGTTGGTCGGTTCTGTTGTAGGCGTCACCGCATAGCTCGGTGAGTCGTCGGAGGTCGCTCTCGGCCTGTCGCTGCTGGTGTACCAGGGTTCTGACCCAGACCGTGGGGTTGGCGATCTCCACTGCCTGTTCCGGATTTGGCGTTCCACTGGTGATCTGGAGCAGGTCTCGGGGAGCCTCAAGCCGGAGCATGTTGAAGTCGGTAGACGCCATTTTGTGGGTTTTTCTTTTAATACAGGTCTAGGAAGTGTCCCGTATAAATGGTTTCATCGTCGGTGAAGTAATAGTCGCAGAGGTCCCGGAGCTCGTACTCTGTGAATTCGGCATTCTCGTGGCTGTGGGCACAGTTGAACCAGTACTGTGTATACCAGTTCCAGGGTTCGTGGTCGCCTTCCTGATAGGGCGTAGGGATAGGTCCGTCGCTGAAGGTATCCCACTGTTCGTGGTTGGCTAATTCGCTATCGATCGATTGGAACGTGTAGTCGAAGGCGTACTGAGACTTAGGTTCCAAGAAGGTGGATAGCTCGAGTAGGTACAGGTGATCTTCGAAGTAGGTTCTGTCGAAGTAAGTCATTCGTTGTGACTGATCGTAGGGTGATTTTGGATCCAAGATTATAGTGTGACACTGGGGTGGTCTCGTCACCGGAGTGTGGGTAAAATCAAAGGTAATCAGGCTACTTTTCGATTATTCACAACGGAATAATCTTAGATCTTGTGTGTGGGTTCGGTGGTAGTGTTGGTGAGGGTGTTCGTGCTGATTCCTCTCTTTCCGGGAGAGAAGAGCCAGGTTATATATCTTTCGGCGGCGTCGTGAGACCTGATGACTCGGGCTAACTATTCCTCCGAGGCTTCCGACCCCGTGGGCAACTCATTGGTCCTGGCAAGGGTTCAGATAAGAGAGATGAGTTTTTTATGCACTGAGGGGGAGTCGCTGCGCCTAGACTCTTTTTCTCGTACACCTTTCGGGTGACGTGGCAGCTCCTTTCGGGAGTCCGCCCGAGTCTAGCCAGTCTCCATTTCTCGTGCAATCAAATCCCTCATCCCGGAGTTTAACACTCTTACGACCGACCTCGGCCGTAAGCCTAAACTCCGTTCCCTTATTTCCCGCCTAGACTCTCTGAGCCGATCTTTCCCGGACTAGCTAGCTACCGGCGCCTATCTTTCTCTGGTACGTATTTCTAAGGATACGTACCGAGCCGTGATTTCCTTAGGTGTAACACCCATACAGGGGTGGCAGACGAACAAGCACCGATGAGTGTTACAACTGCGGGAAAAAGGGGCATTTCTCGAGGGAATGCCCTCAGCCAATGAAGGCACGAATCCCATGGAAAAGGCCATACCGAGCTGCAGAAGCCACCTATGAAGAACCAGAAGAGGAGCCTAGCACCCACAGTCCCGAACCGGCGGGAAATGGCAGCCCTCGGGAGTAGGCCCCAGCAATGGCCACCCGAGGGAAAGACAAGTTGCACAAGGAATAGGGACTAAAGAACCACCATTTGTCGTATCCAGCACTGGAAAGTACGACTGAGAAGAGAAATATATCATCAGGATATGCATACAAGGGAAAGACGGCAACGAACACAAGACCACCGCCCTAGTCGACTGCGGGGCGTCAGAGAACTTCATCGATAGAGCATACACAGAAGCCAATCATATTCCAACACAAGAAAAGACAGTGCCAAGAAGAGTCCTCACAGTCGATGGGGGGGAAGTTGCCGGCGGGCCGGTAACCCATGATGCCCAGGTACGAATGAGAATCAACCACCATGAGGAAGAGATCCGATTACACTGCATCACTATCAGAAACGCACCCATCATCCTCGGAATGCTGTGGCTAAAACTCCATGACCCAACAATCGGATGGAAAAACCATACACTGAAGTTCCACTCCAATAGATGTGCGGAAAAATGCCTAACGACCTCCCCACAAGCCACCAGCGTCAGAGAAGGAAAAGCAATCGACCAATATTACTGGAAGACACCAGAGGAAGCAGAACCCGACCCATGGGAGGTTTGTCAAACGGTCGTAGGCAAAATCAAGGAAACCAGCAAGGACAGCAAGGGAGAAATCCCAGAAGAATATCAAGACTTCCTCCAAGTCTTCACAAGTACAGAGTCAACAGCCCTTCCACCACACTGTGACCAAGATCACCATATTCCACTGCTAGAAGGGAAAATGCCACCGTACGAACCCCTACGACCCCTCAATGAGGAAAAAATACGCGCCCTCAGCGAGTACATCGAAGTCAACGAAGAACGAGGATGGATCCGGGTATCCACCTTGCCAGCAGGGGCACCCATCCATTTCGTCAAAAAGAAAGATGGAGGTTTGCGACTCTGTGTAGATTACCGGCAGTTGAACGAAATCACAGTCAAGGACCGGACACCATTGCCACTCATCGGCGAATCACTGG
>Ga0307516_10002650_pt1 | contig 23681 bp, 29 predicted proteins | sample 19_EM_MG_FD_203310 | JGI IMG/M metagenome (GOLD analysis project Ga0307516, IMG submission 203310) | Populus trichocarpa ectomycorrhiza microbial communities from riparian zone in the Pacific Northwest, United States - 19_EM | ecosystem: Host-associated > Plants > Roots > Unclassified | place...
TGCCGGCGCGCTTTCCACGAGGTTATTGAAACGACTCCAGTCGCCAAGTGCATAATTATCACGAATATGTTCGCGAGCGAGTGCACCGTTTTTATAGCAAAGCATGGCGATCTTCCCAGAAGTGTTTGTAGGGTGTGCAAGAAGATGGGAGTTTATGAACCTTCTGGGAGGTGTGTCTGCAGGAGGGATAGAGAGAAGGAAAGTCGTCGATGTCCCAAGTGATAGAATCACATCGCCATGGGCGGAGAGAGCAATTACCGACGCAGGATTGTCCCCGGTAAATGGTGCAATACTACACTCTGCCGTTGTTCGGATCAATGTGGCCCAGGATGTGAGGTACGATAAACATGCCTGGGTTGAAACCCCATCGTTTGACGAACCATTTATTTATCTTTCCGAGAAATGTACCTCCGATTACAGGTTCCGGGCCCAGCTTGGAGCGCAGGTCAGGTCCGCCGCAAGCTTCGAGTAAGCTATCGTTCCATCTGCATCTAAGCACATCCATCAGATTCATTCCGCTGGCATCGGAAACTTCTATCGGCGCGATATGACCTAAGAAAACAGAGGCGATGAAAGAGGATACCAAGGATATATGTAGCGTGGTATCGTATAACGTGGGATAGAGACGGCGGACCTCATAGAACGTAAGTAAAATGAAGATTAAACAGAAGACGAAAGAGCAAGTACTTTCGCAATCTGATTACCGGTGAATCGCTCATAGGCTCGACTCCCTGTAATATCAGCAAGGGATTGGGGACCACCTATATATTCCTCTAAGATCTTGCATTCATGAGTTGTAGACGAATCTTGCCAGATCGGGGCCGAAGGCAACGAGAAAGCTTCAGGATATAATTGTGAATTCAGAGTCTTGGCTGGATCCAAAGATGAAAGTAGTCGTTGAGCACTATCTGACCAGTATATCGACCCATGTTGCTACAGAATCAGTCAGTATCACGAACGCTGGAGGTGATGTGTTTTGCAAACCGCACTTGGCCGGCACCGGAAATCGCAACGATGGCACCGAAGTCCACCCTCGCATCCTTCATCCGGACCATTAACAAGTCGATGGCTTCCAACCACATTGCCACCGGGGATGTTACTTCCCCGTCGCCAGGCCCTCGGATGGCACCATTCACGGTTCCATAGACAGGTAGATCATTGTCGAAATGAACGGCGGATTCGTGGACAACAGTATAATCGTCCGAGATGACGATGCCTTTCAGTTTCTGGGTAGAAAGATCAAGGCCCAAGAATAATGGCCCTGCTAGATTGGTGGTTATGTATACGCGGAGAGTGTGAAGAATTGAGTACTCATGACCAAGTCGTAAGTACCAAGTTCAGAAGGACCAAGATTACGTAACCGAATGACCTGAATCCAACCTGGCATGGCTCGCAAGAAAAGATTGCTCGACGATGGTGATTCCGACTCATCTATCCAATCTGAAGACGATTTCGACTTCAACGATAACCCAAATACTCACCGCAAGCGAAGGCGCAAGGAGGATGCTATCTATGGTGTATTTGGAGATGACAGCGAGGATGAAGGTGGTGGAAGGACCTCGAAGCTTGGGAGTAGTCGGTCAAAGGCTCCAGCATTCGTAGCGTCGGATAAAAAGGTGGACATGGACATGGACGTGGAAGAGGATGCGACCGCAGATTCCCTGGAAGTTGTAGGCGACGAGGATGGTGGGTCTGAAGGCGAGGATGACCAGACTGGAACGGATAACGTGAGTTCTGACGATTCTGAGCCATCTAGACCTCCATCTCCTCGCATCCACCGCGGTAGCGACGACGAAGAAGATGGAGATCTCAGACGGCCTGGAATGGGCGCCAAAGGAATTGGGACGTCAACGCTGGCCGGCGCTGCACCACCTCTCTCTCATAGCGAGCTACTAGGTGGCACTGGCTTCGCTTCGCGGGGTGGCATCGGGTCTTCCAGACCACCTCCCACCACTCCTTCAGCAAACAGCATCCATCCTCCCCAGTTCTCCAATGCATCAGAGGAGCCTGTGGGATTACCTTCATCGTTCGGTGAGAGCTCGCGACGCTCGTTTATCCGCGAGGTGAATTCCTCAAAATCTCAGCCTTCTCTCAGTGCCACCGAGATGGCCAATTTTCACAAAATATCAGGCTCCTTTGGTGCACGGATGTTGGCCAAGATGGGTTGGCAAGTCGGGACAGGACTAGGCACGACGGGAGAAGGGATCGTCACACCTGTCGAGAGCAAATTAAGGCCACAGAAGATGGGTATCGCGTTCAAAGGCTTCAAAGAGAAAACCGAGCAGTCCAAAATGGAGGCTAGGCGGCGCGGGGAGGTCGTGAGTGAAGATGAAGATATGAAGGCAAGGAAGTCGAAAAAAGGAACGAAGGAACACGGCCAGAAAAGGTCAGACGTCTGGAAGAAACCCAAGAAGGTTAAGACCAAGCTCGAACACAAGACCTATGAACAAATACTTGCCGAGGCGGGCCATGAGGTGCCCGCCACCGGAATCGGTCAAATTATAGACGCTACTGGAGCTGTGGTGAGGTTTTTCATTTCAAGATCGTTTCCAACTACTGATTGAGGGTTCCGTTCCAGCCACGCGAAGTATCGTCGATCGCTGATGTATCGCTGAATGCCTGGTCTCCCTCGAACGATCCGACGCGTATACCCGAAGTCAGATATAATGTCCGTCTTATTGCCGACGCATGCAAGAGTGATCTCGATGGGCTAGCGCGCGAAGCAAAAGCATTGGATGAACGGAAGAAATATTCCACCAACCAAGATGCTAGATTGCGGAAGGCGGTTGCGGATGAGGCGGAGTGTACGTCTTGACATCCCATTTCTTATTTTCTTGGATACTGAACCCTCCCTAGTGATTGAGCGACTCTACAAAGTTCAGCTGGTCGTGCAAGATATCAATGTCAAATCTCAGGAGCTGTCTCAGATTTACGAATCGTCATTGGAACCGTTGTCGCCTCTGTTTTATACTCTGGTCGAGCAGTTCTCGGGGGAATTCGAGAGATACCAACTCGACGAGATCGTTGTCGCAGCAATCGCGCCATCTGTGCGTCGTATGGTTGCGAATTGGAGCCCTTTGGAGGATCCAACGGCTTTCGTTTCGACATTTCGAACTTGGCGACGCGCACTTCGGGTCAACACAAGCGAAGACAGACCGCCAGATACTCAAGTTGCCAGCTATGCATCAAAGGCTGTACGAGAGACATCCTTAGGAATGTAAGTGACCCTCAATGTTATTAATAGTCATTGCTCGCTAAGCGCGTTTTGGCATATAGCGTAAAATCTATGACTCCCTTTGAGAGTCTCCTCTGGAATGTTTGGCTACCGAGAGTGCGCACATGCATCAACAACGATTGGCATCCAGAGAATCCACAACCTGCAGTCATGTTGTATGAAGCTTGGTCGACGTTTCTTCCACCTTTCATACGCGATAACCTCTTCGACCAGTTAATCTTACCGAAAGTCCAGAAAGCCGTTGATAACTGGGCCCCGAAAAAGAATGATGGTCCATTACAGGCAATTGTTTTCCCCTGGCTACCTCATGCCGGATTGCGAATGAGTGACCTCGTTGGTAATGCGCTGCGGAAGATCAAAAGTCTGTTGAAGAGTTGGCTTATAGGTGATGGTTTACCGGCTGAATTACCCGCTTGGAAAAACGTTAGTCCTTTCATACGTTGTTGCATCACCCTCACTTTCCTTCATTTATAGGTCTTCGATACAGGGGAATGGGATTCTATGCTGTTGAAGTATATTGTCCCCAAACTAGGCTCGGTGTTGCGGGATGATTTTCGCATCAATCCTCGAGATCAAAAAATGTTACCTCTTGAACATGTTCTGCAATGGAGGGGGGTCATCCGACCATCTGTTTTCTCCCAGATTTTGGAAACTGAGTTCTTCCCCAAATGGCTCGATGTTCTTCACTTATGGCTTATCCAACCTACGGTCAGCTTCGAGGAGGTTGCCCAATGGTACTCTTTCTGGAAGGGGAGTTTCCCTGAATCTGTGCAGAACCTGCCAGGCGTCAGCGCTGGTTTCACCAGGGGGCTACAATTGATGAACAAAGCCATCGAGCTTGGTCCTGATGCTCCATCACAGCTAGTTCGACCTGACTTCCGTGTGGAGCAAGCTGTTTCTGGTATGGGTGTTCGCAATGGCACAAAAGAGAAATCCGGGACTGTCAGGTCGGCTGCTCGGACGCATGAAATCACCTTCCGATCGATTGTGGAAGAATTCGCAGCATCCCACAATTTGTTGTTTATTCCGACGGGCCGTGCACACGAAGTATCTAGGATGCCACTCTTCAGAGTGAGCCCGACGGCGGATGGAAAGGGCGGGGTACAGGTGTATATCCAAGATGATGCAGTTTGGGCAGCGGTGGACGGGAAGGAATATGGGGCGATATCTCTTGAGGATATGGTTTTGAGGGCAAATGTTTGAGATCGCGAGGAGATAACGATTGTACTCGCAGTAATGTACCCTCACATGATGCGAAGCCTCTTACCGGAGACAATGATGACACAAAGAAATACGAAGCCTTGTGTTGGTTTTGTGGGAGGGTGTTCGGAACCCAGAAACGGCGTCGTTGATTCGAGCAAACGTGATACTAGTGTATTACATAGATTTAGTTTTCCTGCCACGGCGTTTTTTCCCCCTTTCGTTACCTTCGGCAATCGATGGGAACAATATTTAATACTTATTGTTATCTCTCCTACTTTCTACCGTCTCCCCCTATATCGTCAGGTGGAGAGACAGTCGCGACGATGCAAGGCGCGCCGCGGCTCAAGTTATCTTAGTACTAGGTCACCTGATTGTCTCAAGGCTTGCCAGAATGGACGAGGTTATCGACGTCGATGCTACCTGTACCATTGACCTCACAAAGGAGACGTGCATTGATCTAACCCTCTCGGACACCGAGGTCAGCACTCCCGCCTCGACGAGTCCTCGGTATTTCCAACCTGGATCGGCGACTATACCCTCATCAATATCACTTGGCTCGTCGAAAGCCGGCTCACAGGTAATTCACCTTTTTGCACTATCTTCCGCCTGGAAGTTGATTACTGCACTTAGAAACATCCACGGTCGATAGATTTTCGACTCGTGGAACGTCCCCCAAAAAGGCAGAAGGCAGTCCCTCCCGCTCTCCCTGCTGTCATCAAAGCTTCGGCCTCTCCCCGTTGTTCTGTTGGAGCTGTGGACCTAACGCCTGTCATTGACCTTGACAGTGACGGTGAAGAGTCGAAATCCCAGGTGAGCTGAACGAGTCGTTCACGAGGATGTCTCAAACCACAACAGCAGAGATACACGAGTAACGATAGTACAAGTTCGGATGAAGAATTTCATTATGACGCAATGCACGCTGGATACGATCTCGGGAATTCGAGTATTGTGAGTTGGCATTGAAGCCTGGAAGTGTGAATTTGAGAATAACTGAAGGGTTTGAAAAGTGGAAACCTATGGAAGTTAATGAACATAAAATGGATTTTCGACCTCAGGATGCCTTCAAGCCTACTAGGGTAGATCTACCGGCGCTCATAAACTACGGTCATCCGGACATCTCGAATGAACATAGGTTAAACCGCTACGGCGTGCACTCTGCACTTCCTAGGGTAGCCGTTGGTACAACATTTTGTCTAGATCCACACTCAACCTATTTTTTCCGCCAGTCCATTTCAAATTGCCTAATTTCTCGGCGGCCCCCACGACCTCGCGCCTTATGCTCAATCACGAGATTTAACACTCTGAAGGCCTTTCACCCGATAGTTTCATTCAAGTCAGCCCCGGGGTGTGAGTTCCTAATTTCGATCTCGCGAAGTTCCGTTTTTTGATTTTCTAGCCATCAATCGCATCGTTCAATCTGGAAGTTGGATTGGCATATGTAGTGCAGCGACAGGAGGACAGCCTGATGAACCAGATGGTCTGTCCTTTGTTCGTCTTGGATTCTCAATGACGCAAATTAAATACCGGCTCCAGAGACCGTCAATCATTATAACCGCGAAGGGGCAGTAATGGTTTGGAATAACGGTTTGCGATCCCTCTCAGGCCACTTTCATCAGCGAGGCGAGCACGGTGAGTGACCGTTGATTATCAACACTTTCGGTACAATCTTCCAACCGACCTTGTAGCGAAACAATATGGCGTCAATGATATCAAATTTGACCCCTCTGGGTACTTGCGGTTATACTCCCCTTTCCGGCCAGACTTAACCCACGTCTCTCCCACAGCCGTGTTCTTGTCACTACAGGGAATGACAAGAGTTTGGAATCCTGGCAATGTGACTCCGAGACCGGGATTTTCACCAGGTGGTTGTTGAGTAAGTGCGATTGCTTCCCATTGAGTCGGTGCCTCATATTCTGAAATAGGGAGGTATAACCATGTACCTTATGAGCTAGCTTTTAAACCAGGAGATCAGACTCTAGCTGTGGCAGAACGGTGAGTATCGCTCCTATGACTTCGAGACCCTTCCCTCTGAGATTGCGCTCCTTCCTTCAGCAAAATACATGTGTACTCCACTATCTTGGAGGAAGACTATAGCAAAACGACACTTCCTATTTGTGAAAGCAGAAAGAAACATAGCGTCGGGCCATTGGTATGGGGTCGCAACAAGACAGCAGCATGTCTCTATGCGTCGTCTGAACCAGATGACGATTCAGATCTTATCGGATTCCATAAGGCTTTTGATGTAGAAGAGGAAAAACTTGCCTATGAGTTCGATGAAAGCGGAGCCGGAGATGCAATGGCAATAACTGATGATGGCAAGTAAACTCTTATTAGGATCTTGGATATATCTGATGTCCATCTCAGGTGCCAGGTTAGTTCTCCTTACTCGACGGCCAAACAGGTCCCATTCCTTGCGGATGTACGACATCCGTAACCATAACCCCAAGGCTGTGCTGTCGACTTCATTAGCACCTTTTCCCTCCAATGTTATAGGTGAAGTCAACAGTGCAGCCTTCAGTTCAGACGGCATCTACTTGGCTTTGGCGCGCAACGACAACCACACCCATGTTTATGATTCAAGGGTACTTGATAGGGTGCTGTTCGATTACGAGCATTTTGGACCAAGCCGAACAAGCCCAGGAAGTCATCCCTATGGTGTTCTCCATGTTGAATGGCTTGATGGTTTTTCACGAAACCTGCCAATGGGTATTGTCACAGGCGGGACCGATGGTGAGATGGATTCACAAGTTTGTTCCGTGCTCATAAATGTATAGGATGTGTAAGATTCTGGGACCCTTTCAGGTCTGCACAGAGCTCTCGCAACGGCACGATATTGGCGGAGTGCAGTTCCGACGTTGCTTACTTCTCACTTGGGGATCACTTCAAAGGGGAGCGTGGGCTTGTTGTGTGAGTCTCTCTCTGTTCAGTACATAATTTCGTATTCTAATGGTGCTTTTGTTCAGCGGTGACTGTGCGGGAGAGGTCTCAATCTTCGACATACATCATTCCAGCCTTTTGTGATTTTCTCCCCCCAGTTGCTTCCCTTCCCTCCCACATTTTTCGGGGCGTTTGCAATTCGAATAAGATAAGAGGTGGGGGGAATTTTCTTTTTGACTGCGCCTGTGCTGTGATTTCTGAATCAAGAGGTGGCCATATAGTATTGGGGCATGAAGAATCAGAAGATCCCTTCGAATCTAATGAGTGGCAAGGTCGGACAGCTTAGCATTTGGCTTATTTTGATCAGTAATAATAGTTTCAAGTGTGCAACGGATTGAACTGCTTCGTCTTGAGTGGACAAACATGGTCGAAAAAGATTCAAAACCATCTGGGCCTGACCGGGAATTGAACCCGGAACCTCCTCGAAATGGGGACAATGTTTGGTACCCTAACAAGGAATCATACTACTAGACCATCAGGCCAGACAAAAGCCATGTCATCAAAAGCTTTACTATCAGGATGATAATTTCTACTTGATTAACCCTTCTTGAGACGCGTCATCTTCTCTAAACTTCACATCATGAACGTGCAGCCTTCCACGTCTTCTGGTGCTATCGACCAGCGTAGGCAAGATGCTTTCAAAAGCTATCGAGAGGTTTATCATGTTTGGATTCATGATGTTCACAATTGGCTCAATACTCATCGCAGAAAATGCGCCATCACGAAGCAATGAGCGAAAGCCTCAAGAATCGTGGGTCGACACTTCACATTACTCCAACCTTGGTTCACCACCACCTTTATAGTCCGGTTCTCTCTGAAAGATTTGGAAAAGGATTTTGAGAAAACGGAAGAAGATATCAAAGCAGTCCAGTCTGTCGGCCAGATCATTGCCGAGGTCATGAAGCAACTAGACGATGAACGATGTAGGGGTTTCTTTTGTTCTTGCGCGTACTACAAAATAATCAAGCGGTCATATATAGTTATCGTCAAAGCTTCATCTGGTCCCCGTTATGTTGTTTCATACCGCCCGGCAATTCCGGTGGCGAAATTGAAGACTGGAACGCGCGTTTCTCTGGATATGACTACATTAACAATCATGCGAATCTTGCCGCGAGAAGTCGATCCTCTTGTGTACAAAATGAGTCTCGAGGATCCAGGTGGGGCCACATTTGCAGGTATCGGAGGGTTGGGAGAGCAAGTCCGTGAACTACGCGAGGTATGTAACGCACGGCTAGCAAATGTGACCACTTGGATGAGTTCATGCGTGTGTCAAAGATCATAGAATTGCCTCTTCTCAACCCAGAACTCTTTGTCCGCGTGGGGATCAAACCACCGAAAGGCGTTCTCCTCTACGGCCCTCCCGGAACAGGGAAAACCCTTCTTGCCCGAGCAGTAGCAGCAACCCTTAATACTAATTTCCTCAAGGTCGTCTCGTCCGCCATTGTCGATAAGTATATTGGCGAGAGTGCCCGCGTAGTGCGGGAAATGTTCGGTTATGCAAAAGACCACGAGCCATGCGTCATCTTTATGGATGAAATCGACGCTATTGGAGGGCGTCGATTCTCGGAAGGTACAAGTGCGGATCGTGAGGTTCAAAGAACATTGATGGAGGTCTGAAGCGTTTAACTGTATTTCCTTAAACCTTCACTGACTATGGACATGGATGACTAGCTTTTAAACCAAATGGATGGATTCGATTCACTGGGAAAGACAAAAATTATAATGGCCACCAATCGACCTGATACGCTGGATCCTGCTCTCCTTCGTCCGGGGCGTCTGGATCGTAAGATCGAAGTGCCATTACCCAACGAACAAGCTCGATTAGAAATCCTCAAGATTCATGCAGCACCCGTCAACAAAAGCGGAGACATCGACTATGAGGCGATTGTGAAAGTAAGATTCGTCTGCGCGATTGGGTACAATCCATTAAATCACTTTTCTAGCTATCAGACGCCTTCAATGGTGCCGACCTACGAAATGTTGTGACTGAGGGGGGTATGTTTGCAATCCGAGATGATAGGTTTGTCCAGTGACCGTCTGGTAAAATGCGTGGAATTAAAACCTTTTCGACAGGGAATACGTCACCCAAGAAGACCTGATAAAGGCTGCGCGGAAAGTTGGAGATGCGAAGAAACATGAGAGTAAGTGGCTACATATACCCTGGCGGATTAAGTTGATGTTGATCCTGTTTTACAGCCAGATTAGAGTACTCGGCGTAAATCGCCTCATGATTACACCTATCATATACCTCTACACCTGTATCTGCAATCATATGCCCACGAAGCAACAATGTAACTAAGTGAGGTCAAAACTAGTTTCTGTCGGGAAAACCGCGTCCAGGTAATATACATACGAACTAATCATAAAGGCGAAGCAAAGCAATCACCAATTACTTCAATTACTAGAATCTAAAAAGTCCCCCCTTCTTCTTTTTCTTCTCTTTCGGCAATGGCGATGTTGAGGTCGTCGTCTTCACGGATGAATAGGAATTAGTTGGGGATATTTTCCCCGGCTTCCGATTATCTTTGGGAATAGTGAGGGAAGCAGGCATAGGCCGGGGCGGGGGGTCCTTTGTGTAATACTTCTGGTCGTAATATTCTTGAAATGGGCGCCGGTGGCTATCCTCTTTCACACCGTTCGGGAGCGCGCGCGATCCCACCCCGCCCAATTCCAACACTTTCAAATCATCAATGAAATGTTGGGACGTGAAAGTATGCGTCGACCCTGCCAATTGCTATTAGCTATTGCCTTCTTCAAAAAAGATCGCAAAATATCATACCGATGTATATGTCTTTGTTGAGTGATGTCGAGAGTTGATAGCACTCTCTCACTTCTGAAAAGGTCATCCCTCCAGCAATAAATATGATAACGCGTTGTCTATTGTCCACCGGAGCACCGCTTGGCTTGGCTGCTCGGTGCCATGACGGTTTTTGACTGCGCAAAGAGGTCGTTTGAGGAGGAGGAGATCGCAAACTAGCAGGGAGCGGAGCCGTTGAAGGGGCCTCCTTAGCGTAGGGAAAGAGAGTGTTGTCCAACTTCCCAGCAACGTGATCCTAAGACAAGAGTTGGGAAACCATATCTCTCATCATAGCAAAAAGTTGCGTACCTCAAGAACTGTTCGTATTAAAGGCTTGTATCTCGAGAGCTCATACTCTTCGTCGTTACTCAGTTTCTGCTTGAGCCTTTTCTTCGTATCCTTGTCAGAAGCTACCTGTAAATCAACGGTTTCAACATTATTTATCAATGCTTAAGGTAAATTGGCCGACCCGATTAACACGAGTACCGAGGTAAGTCAAAGCGTTGACAGCATCTTGTTCCGCCAGTGATAATCTTGCGTGTTGATAGAGTCTCCTGCGATCCTCCTCCGGCACACCATCGCGATGCTGGATGTAAAGGGTGACGATGCGGACTTTGTTTGCATTACTGGAAAAGTTCAGGATTCAAGCATGCAGGAAGGCGCGAGAACATCGCTCACACGACTTCTCGACTATCAAGTATGGGGACCATTTCTTCGACAAGGTGTTTCGGCGTTTTACCTTCGGCAGTCAGACCAGTTGAGCAATTCTAAAAGACGGTCAGAACATGAGGAGATTTGAGAGGAACAGCCCACCTGTTCTACATTCGCAACTAGGCTTAGCTTGTCGCGTTCGAAAATAGACATAGATTCCTGGGCCATGTTGAGATGCAAAGAGAACTGCAAGTGAGTGAGACCTTGGAAGGAAATGCAGTTATTGACAGCAGTACCTTCTCCCGTTGTTCCTGGTACTGTGGTAGGCTGGCAAGCATCTCCTTCATATCGTTTAGACTTGCGGCACCCTCTCTGCAAAATCAAGAATAAGAAAGGCATTGACATGAGAAATCGCCAAGAGCTCGCCACAAACCCTTTAAACACCGCGTTCTCCTCTAGGAATTTATTGAAGTCCAACATGAGCTTGTCAATAGCTTCCCGCATGTGCATATGTCTGATGTCAGTCCACACCGTATCTTGGTCGCTAAGTGTCGCCGTTTTATCTTCATATGTTCCCAGAGATGATTGAAATTTGTATCTAGTGGGTTGTTAGTGGAAGCGAGCGAGTCAAAGCGTGAGGAATCGACCGACGTGTATTTAGTTCCGTCTTCGATAGGAAGGAGATCGTTTACCATAGCCTGGTAAGTAAACTCGTGAATAAAGGGCGCCATCATGTCCATTGACCTGTCCGTGATGATGAGTGTCCCACGAGGTCGCGCGGCGTCGGGAATCGAACTGGTGGGTTTCTAAAGACAAGCATGTCATGCTATGTTGTCTGCCAACTATATGAAACTGCATACCGCAAACTCGGGATTGGCCTTCTTGTGCTCCTCCAAGTTCTTCTGCACCAAAAATGCGAGCAACTTTGATGCGTGATCATTCTCGACGGATTCATAGGCCCTCGCATCCGCCCCCCGAGCAAGATTCGTCCGCCACCTGGCGCTGCTCTCTGGAGGTGGGGGTGGACGGTTTGTTGCATGTGGTTTGAGAGCTCCCAACGGCGAGTGATTTGGAGGCAGGTAATATCGTATGAAGGGGAACTCATTCAAGGAGATGCAGACGTTCGCTATCTTCCAGAGATGCCATTCAGGAACAGGTCGCAAGATCGATTGCCAAACCATTAGAACTCACCGCCTTGCTCATGAACATCAGATCCTCCTCTATTCGAACACGACATGACTTGAAAGTGGAGTCGGTTCGTGGTGGACTGTACAAGCTGAAGAAGAGTCCAGGTTCCCGAAGAGTAAAGACTTGGGCTTCCGTTGCTGATGATCCGTGTTCATGTTAAGACGTAGATCCGTATAAGTGTAAAGCATACCCCAAAAGTTTATGAATAGTTCCTTCAAGGCCTGAAGGAATGGTTCGGCCGGGGAGGATGTCAGCCTTTGAAACAGTTGCTCGTCCAAGGCTAAGTAATGTCAAGTATCAATCCATTGTAGCCATAGCGGGATTGGGCACATACCTTCGACAAAGAACAAGTGGGCAGCCGCATACTGCTGGGTCCCATTGGAAAAATCTCTAATGATGCGGTCCACATTTTGACTCGTTGGCATCAGCAGGTAGAGCGCTTCAAATCCGGGTTGTGGCTCGCGGTGGCCGTTTATTGATTCTATCACTGAAGACGGCGAGTTGGAATGCGAGTTAACACGAAGGCCAGATACGCGTACATGTTACATTCTCCTGCAGGACGTCGAACTGCTTGAGCACGGAGCCCAAAAGCCGTTGGGAGAAGTCATCGACTACGAGTATCTTCCATTTCCCTTGTGGGTTCACTGAACGAATGGCGTCCAGAAACTCTGTTCCGTGCTAAAGATCATCGAGTACACGGCAGAACACCAAACGCGACGCACTGTTTCTGACGATGGAAATCAAGGAAGACATCGAGCCGCAGCGAGAGAATCTTCAGTGATCAAATTGAATGTACACAGGACGACGGCGATCTCCGAACAACACAAAAGGAACAATTCTACCAATCATCCTATTAAATAAAAATGGCAGCGATGCTCATGAGGAGCAGTACACTCAGTGTAGGTATCGTATGTGTAAATCCAGCGTTTGACGTTGTCTTCCCACCCTTGAAATCTGCCGTACCATCGCCATCTATATCAAACGTCTGGTTGGCGTACGGAAACGACGTATTTTTGTTCGATTCAAGGTATAGGTTTGCCGTGGGTATATTGGAGCACCGTCCAATCGGTTCAAGCTGGGAGGAACTTGAGCACTGCAGTCCACGGAACAAATGGAGCTACATACAGTAAAAGGAGGATTGTGCGTCAGTGCAGCGTTCAAAGTGTATCCAATGGCGAGATCCACAGTGATTTGATACAGATCATGCTCAAGGACAATAAATCTTTGGATCTGGTTTAGAGATGGAGAGCGCGAGTGGATAGAAACAAATACCCAGTGTTGAGTGTAGACGCAGTGGTCAGGATGGATTGGAACGTCGCAAAGGACTGTGTTCCAGGAACGAGACCACCAGCAACCTTCCAATCTGAACGGACCTCAATCCAGGTTTCAAATGAGCTTTACTGGATCACGTTACCATTGGTATCGAACTGGGTACCATCAGGTCCGCGTGTCCACATGATAGGGACCATGCCCATAGCGAGTGAAATGGCACGAACACGATCATCTGCAACGGTACATTAGCGTGACATGGCCCAAACAAGGTCATTTGAGATGATGATACCAATGTCACCAAAAGGTGGGCGCATGGTGGTCGGGGTGACACCGAGCACGGTCCTGATGGCATGACGAGTCCAGCCCAACTCGGCGACAATTTGTTCGTTGGTGAGAGAAGTGAGATGCTGTTGAACAGCTCAGCCCACGGGGGAAATGGGAATTTATACATGTGTATGATCACCTTGTGGGACCACGTATGTACGCTGATCTCATGGCCTGCCATGTACTCCTCAACAAGAAGAGCCGGGCGCTCTACGACACGTGATCCTACAACGAAAAAGGTTGCAGAGATGTTCTTCTGGTTAAGGTAGGAAAGAAGTGTTCTTCAAAGCATCTTCAAGCTTTGAGCGAATAGAAAAATTCATAGAACGCACCGTGCTTGAGGAAGATCAGCTTTAAACTTCAAGAGCTAGTTCATGACTTACTATAAGGAGATGGGCCATCATCAAAGCTGGCAAGGTATGGCATGAGGACCAGTAACACAGACAATGATGACTCAAGCAGACCTAACACCCCAGGTGTACTTGTCCGGGCACGCTACGATATCTTTCGAGACGTCAACAAACATCCACGCAAAAAAACAGACCGTAAAAATCTGACCAGAAGGGCGTGTATAGCCTCCACAAGTCCACCAACCGCGGTTGGCAGCGTCAGCAGCAGCAGCAGTGTTGTTGACACAAGAGCCATCAGTCGTAGGAGCGATATTCGGGATCGTAAAGCCCTTGAGCTCCTTCAACCACTCTTGAACTTCGTCCGAGTCTCCAGAAACAGTCGTAAACATGGCATGACTGGTTGACAATACAAACAGGAATCGGAAATACCTGTCGGTGGTATGTGATCCTCGGCCGGCCAATTTGAGACCTGGAAAACGACTGGAAGGAAGAGCCATAAGTGTTGTGAAGCGGGCAAAAAAGTGTTACCCACAGGGCGTTGGGAGGTGGGGTGCACCACTAACTGGGGCAGTCGCTCCGGCAGCATAGGTCGCGGTAGCGGGTAGGGTGGATTGAACGGGCATGCCGAGACTAATGCTGGCTAGTGGGGGGATAGAAGTGGCGGGTATCACAGCGGCCGTATTCACTTGACGCTTGTGCGCTCTAGCGCGACGAACTTCAGTAGCATCGACACCGTTGGCGGCAAGAAAAGCGAGGAATGTCGTGGCCACGACGTGTGTTTTCATGGTAGCAGGCGGGAGAAGGAAAAAAAGAGTGGAAGAGCGCACAAACGGCGCACAGGGAGGTGTTAGTGACGGTAGCAGACGGGTCGGATGGCAACAAGGAACGATTTAATAAAAAAGGGAATAGCACGTGATCTATGTACGCATGGATACCATCGACAACGTATCCGACATGTGTCTCTGCGGTCTCCGTAGCCCAAGTACGCGATCATCGGACACTATCAGAATCTCATCTCGCCCAATCCCCTGTGGGTTGCGCATCGGCGGATGATAAAGCGGCTGTCCATAGCCGCTAAATTCACCATAATGTATCGGCGCGGCATACGGGTTCTGGTATTCCGAATATCCCCCAGGCGGATACGGGGCCGGTTGCAGCGTGCTGGCACCAGAGTTGGTCACAGACGGCGGCGTATCGGCGAAAAGCAGCCGCAAGTTTGAGCCTTGGATGACCTGCGACATCAAACCGTTTTCAATGTGCCGGACCTCGACAAACGAAGGTTCGAATGCCAAGACATAGGGTTCATGCAGGGCTTGGCATAATTAGCCATTGATAAAGATGGGGACAGCGATATCGTACCGAAACCAGTAGGCGTACCCTGCCAATACACCATAAAGTCTTTACGAGACCGCCGTCCGTTCTTGTTGACATAGAAAGCGAATTCTGTCATACAGAACGAATCAACAGACCATAAATGTGAAGGCACAGCAACCGACCGTCATAACACAGCAGAAATTCATTCTGGATCCGGTATATCGCCATTGGTCGAAGGGTTTCTCGCCTTCTCACAAACTCGAGAGATTCATCGTGAGGGTCCAGCAACCCCTGAGTATCCAAACTCTCGAGATCGACGATTTCGAACCCCCTCGAACATCCAACACACATCTTCGTCTTCAAGTAATGAATAGAGGTCGACTCCACCGGAATGTAAAACTCCTGACGATCGTTGAATTTTGAATGGCTGCTCAAATACAGCACCCAGGAACACTCACTCTGAACAATTTAAGAGTATCATTCCCTCCTTGTAAAAGCTTTCGAAACGTGGGTTTATTTCGTCCCCGGAGATTTTGATCTATCGGCTCCAAGGTTTTGAACGTGCTCGACAGCTGAGTCGACTTGACGATGCACACCAGCACTCGCCCGAGGCAAAAACCAGCTTTAAAAAAAGAAGTATGTGACGATATTCGTTTTGCCCTCTTGAGACCAGCCATAGGATCGTGTGGGTCCAATGCATCAAATGGAAAGGTGATGACTTGTCGTTCTGAAAAACGGAATTCAGGAATAGCAGGGGAACCTACGGGCCAATACAACTCACCTGAGAGGACAATAAGGAGTTGATAATCCTCCAGAACATCCACCTGCATAACATCCAACAAAGCCAACACCTTTGTCGGCTCGCGGTTCGTCTCACGAAGATCAGAAATATAGACGCCATCATTGGTGCCATAAACCACCTTCCGCCCGCCATCTGAAAAGTTCAAAAAATAAAATGAAAAAAAAATAAAGGTGGCCAATCGGAACGCAGCATGATACGAAAGCTGAAAACCTTACTGAAGGGCGCGGCGCAATTGACTTTATTGGGCCCATGAAAAAAACCTTCGCTCAACGTAACAGTATCGAAGACCATGCTCCTGTCCCGCATTGCCTGCTGCTGCTTGACAATGAGATCGAGCCACCTTTTATGGAGGACGGGGGTCGGTGCACATAGGACCAAACTGTAGTACTTTCGACCCAAATGCATGAAGTTGATCCAATGTTGACCTTTTGCATCGGACCGGACATGAACGGGAGGAACGACAGGGAGCGGCAGCCCACGGTCTCTGATGGAATCGTTCTTCACCAACAGCCGCCGTCGATCGCGGTTCAGATTATGAGTGGCATCCTCAGGTGCAGAGATCAACAGAAGTTCCAATGGTATGGGCTAACAACACAGGTGTCATTCCTATCGAGGGAAGAAACCGACTGAAACGTACACGTCGATAGACCTTGAACTGTTCATGTTGCTTCGTCTTTACTGCTTTGGTAAAGACGATGGCGTGGTCGAACAAGTAGACTTGGATCTCGCCGTCCCGCTTGCTGAAAATATCCTTTCCTACCAGCTGGCGACCCTCTTCCCTGAGACGCAGGTTCTGCAGGCCAGCGCTGTCAACAAGATCCAGACAAAGAAACCTGTGGCAAGTCAACGTACGACTTCCTCTCCAGGTCTGAAGAACAGCTGCTGTTCGAGCTGCATAAGATTGAATCGGTTCTCGGTCTTCCCCGACTCCTCGTTTACTTTGGTCAAGAAACCTCTTATGATAGTCACGACCTTGGGGAGAGCAACTTTGTCTGGACTGTCATCCGGTGTATGCTTCAAAACAGCCTCCAATAAAAGCGGATATCGTGCCAGACGAGTGGTCGGTTTAGTGAGGTAAGCATTCAACTCTAGCTTTCTGGATTCCGGAAGTCGCTCCGTCACCTGAGATGGAGAATAGGTATATTGCAATGAATGTCGAAGAAAAAGACAAACCTCCACGAATTGCGCAAACGCAGGATTCGCATTCTTCTCCTTCTCAAACTCGTACTTGCCGTACAGCTGGTGAGCACCATAAGAAATAAACGGGGAGAAATGCGGAACGGCATCCAAGAGGATGTCCCCGACCCGTTCCACCACAGCATAGGACTTTTGGCGCTTATTTAGGGCGTCGCGCAACCGTGTATTGACAGCGATGATTTCCTGTATATTCCAAAAGACCTGTGCGAGAAAGTCTGTCCTTCGGTCAGCCGGAAGGCAATCGTTATCTTTCAGACGTCCGACCCACGTCTGGGAGGCATGTCAGGAGCTGACCAAAGTGTCTGAAGACGAGGGTGCGTACATCTCGTAGGTACTCCATATCTCGCACGAAGTCTCTTTCAGTATATATAACCTCGTTGATGGCTTCCTGGCGTTTCTTCTCAGCGTCAGAGACGCTGTTGACGATCTCCGGCGGGACTGAATGTATCCACAATGTCCCAGGCTCCTATGCGGATGGAGAATGGAATCTCGAGAAGATAAAAGCCCAGGAGGAAACTCACCGCCACCTCACCTAGACTCTCTCTGCTTGCATGTTTGGTCAGCCCGGGTTGCTGCCGTGACTGTTGTTCCAATCTTCTTGGACATGCGATGCTGTAACAGAGGTGATCCCTCGAGCAAGTGGGGGAATAACAGTCTGTTAGCAATGTGAAGACTCCGGAAGGAAGAGGAACCAGGTCGGAGGTGATAGATCCTTGGCGAGGTCGCGTGTGGCCTATAGACGAAGTGTCCTCTTTGTCCTGTACAAGTCATGTTAGCGATGAGGGGTGAGTCGGGGGACGGTGTTTACCTCTGGAGAGGACTCGGGGAGAAAAACCTGATCGTCCGGGCGATCGGTGTCTTGGGCGCTGGTGGGCTCTCCGCTGACAAAAGGGCTGGGGAGCTTTGTTTGAAACTGATAGAGTTCACTGGGACTGTCGCGGAGCCTGTGATCGTAGGTTACGTCGTGAAAGAACTTTTGGGCGTCGAGGGCGCGTCCCAAGAGGAGAGCGAGATTGCGGTCAGTGGTTTTAATGATGTAGGCGATTTTGTCGACGGCTTCTCGACCGTCAAATACGTGCTTGTAAGTGAGACCGTCTTTGACTCTGTCTGCGAGGGTTATGCGGTCACGGAATGCTTCAGCAACACGAGAGAGTAGAGCAGGATAGACTATGGGGGTTTTGCGAAGAGGGGGACGAAGAGAGGCAGTGGAGTTGCGTCCCTCGTCGGGTGAGCGGGGAAATGAAGGACGTGATGAGCGCTTTTGTTCGAGCAAGCTGCGCGCAGGAGGGGGAGGAGCTGGAATTGTCATTGAGAGGGAACGATCCTGGGGCAGGCGATCACGGCGAGAGGTAGAGATTCTGGAATGCGAGGAGTGTGGATATTCCAAGGATCGTCGTGATGGGGGGAGGGGAGTATGGTCGCCGGGTAATGTGGAGTGGTCTGCAAAGGATACGGGGGAGCCGGCGAGGGAAGCTGGCAGGGAGGAAACGTCGGGATAAGGCTAAATGATGGTTAGTGAGGGCAGGGCAGCGAAAAGTGAAGACAAACTGGGTCAGGCTTGCTGCTGGAGGCTTTGGGAAGATGTATTGGGTAGGTGGAGTGGGGAATGATGGAAGACGAGGCTGTGGAGTCGTTTCTTACCCAAGGGAGCTCGCTGCTCCCCTCGTCGGATGAGTGGGGGGGAGAGGCAGAGTCGAGTGCCAATCGGCCTTGATGGTGGTCTGGACGGGGGTCTGCAAAGGGAGATGGGGTGTGGGGTGGATTGGGGTGTGGGTAGGAGTGGTGGTAGGATCTGACGGGGTGGGCAGCTGGACGGCCAAAGATGTCTTCGTAAGCGACGTGCCGCTTGCTGTTCGGCGGGCGTGGCCCAAACGGACGGTCCATCGTCAAGAGGCAACACTCACATCCATTACGTCATCAACCCTCGCTCATGCCCAACCGCCGCCTCTCTGCCCGACGCGGCTCCATCACCGCCTCCGACCCGTACGGCGCCCATTCCCGCCCTGACGTCCACTCCACCAGCAGACTCACCATCGTCCGCGTCCCATCAGATCCGCCCCCTCCAAAGATCGGCCGCCGCCTCCCCTCCCAGCCCCTCCCCGCCCAGGACTCCCGGCTCAGCTTTGCCTTTTCCACCTTTGGCCCCGGAAACGCTGCTGGCGGCCCCGCCCGCGCCCAGGCCCACAGCCCCTCCAGCTCCCCCCGCCTCCGCCCCTCGTCGCCCCACCGCCTCCACGTCGGCTCCTCTCCCCACCCCCGCCTCTCCCCAGATCAGCTCCTGGATCTCGCACGCTCCGCCACTTCCACAACCTATGCCTCCCAGACCCCCTCCCGCTCCCGCCCATCCTCCCCGTCCCTCACGCGATCCCAATCGCCCGCCCATCACACAACCGCCCCCTCTACCGCCGCCACCTTCACTCCTCTACCCGATAGTATCCATCTCCCCTTCATCGATCGTCCATCCGAAGTGGCCGCCCTCATATCCTCCGCCCCATCCGCCAAGCTCTTCTCCCTTCTCGCACAGACCTTTCCTCCTCAAGACACTCCACACCTCTCTGATCCCACCAAATGGTCCTACCCACAGCTCTACAACCACCTCGCACAAACCACCCGTCAGCAAATCCCAGACGAGTTCTGGGTCCTTCAAGCACGCAAGGCCATTCTCTCTCGCTCTGAGCTCATCTGGGAACGCGTCAAAGGTGCCCTAGGCATTCCCCCAGAACTCGACGTCGACTACGATCACACCATACCCTTTTATTTTGGCGGTCATCTCCTCGACCATCTTTCCAGTGCTCTCAGTGACGGCAGCGTCGACACCGACGATATCCCAGACGACTACGGTCACTCTGCCCGTGGCCATTGGGAAGACTGGGACGCCGTCATTGACTCTCCCGTCTACGATCGTAGCTCCATCCCTACTTCCCCTCAATTCCCTTTACATCGTGACCACAATCCAGACGACCCATCGTATTTTACCTTTCCTCAAGGCAGTCCAAATAGCTCGGACCCAATCCCATTCCTCTCCATCGAACCTTTACTCTCTTCCTCTTCTGGTCCACCCCCCTCTGAAATCGCCGCCGGTGGTCTCGGTGACATACAAGAGGACGAAGAGGAGCCTGCCAGTGCCGCTACTGAGCAACTCCAAAAGGCTGATGATCATGATCCCGACCTCATTTCCCCCTCACAGATTCAAGGCCTGCGCATATCGACCGTTACAACCGACCCCCACCCACCTCTACCATCACTCAACGTCTCCTCTTCCCCACTTCACCCACCCTATACCCCACCCCCACCCGTCTCCCCCCTTCCTCCATACCCCTCCCAGCCCCGTTCGCGTCCCAGCTCTGGCTCCTACTCACACGGTGCATTCAAGCGTGCTGGCTCATTCGGTTCCCTTGTGTCCTTGGGGAACGAACAAGCAATCGACGAATCTTCCTCGATTGGTGGCCGCGAACATCACGCCCCTCTGTTCCCTTCCAGCTTTGCCAACCTCAATGCAAGTCCCACTTTGGGGAGGTTTGTGATGTTTTATCCTAATAACGCGGGCTGATACAACTCGGATGTAGCGACCATCCCAAGACTCCCGGCCACAAGCGAAGGACTTCTTCGCAAAGCTCGTTGGGAGGCATCGTTGCTGGGTATAGGAGGTTGAGCTGGGGCACCCCTGGTGTGGGTGCATGAGGTGGAAATTACTTTTTTCTGTCGCTGTGTCAAATCCAATCTTGTAATTGTACTTTGATGAGGATCACAAGTTTTGACATCATGCCTGTCCTTCCACATTCCGGTCTATTCATCGGGCCCTCGCTCACCGTCGTCATATCTGGGCCGCACATCCAGGTGCTGGATACGTTGTATGTCCCTCGAGCGCACTGAGATTCGCCCCTTACGCTCCTTAGGACAGGCAACGTTCGTCATTCCACCAAGAGCGACAACGGCGCCGTCAAGTCGGGGCCCGTCCGGTGTTTTGCTGTAGATAATACAGGAAAGCGCCTTTTGAGTTCGGGCGAGGACAAGATCCTCAAGCTGTGGGAGATCGAGGGGTTAAAATTGGTGAACCAGCGGTACGGCCACCTTACGATGAGGGTGTATACTTGACTGAACGTGATGGCCATCACTCGCTGTCAGGGAGCTACCCAAAAGACCGACTGCGCTGCAGTTCACCTCGGACGGGCAGACGATCCTCGTTTCTGATAAATTCGGGGATGTCTTCAGGCAAGCCTGTCGACTTCTTTGTTTTTTTTTCTCGTCTCGCTCACAAGTTTATACAGCTATCCATTCCACTATACCCCGCCTCCACCCGACGAAGACCAGGAACGGAAACAACACCAACGCGACTCTCTGTCGTCGCACGAAAACCCGTCCGGCGGCCGCCTCGTCCTCGGGCACACATCCCTCCTGAACGCCTTCCTCCTCACCCCCGACGAAAAATACATCATCACCGCCGACCGCGACGAGCACATCAGAGTGAGCTGGTTTCCCCAGGGGTATAACATCCAGATATACTGCCTCGGGCACGCCAAGCGAGTTTCCCTCCACCCTCCCCAATAAATAAATAAATAAATAACTTCGCACCTCGCAGGTTCGTCTCGGCTATCCACAACCCGCGCTTCGCGCCGTCCGACCTCGTATCAGGCGGCGGCGATCCCATGCTGAAGATCTGGGACTGGATGGAGGGCGTCGTGAAGCATGAGATTGCGGCGTGGGATGCGGTCGAGCCGTTCGTGGTTGTTCACGAGAAAAAATGGAAGCGGGGAACGGAAGACGACGGTCAGGAGGGCCGGCGGAGGGGAAAGGGAAAGAAGTCCAAGGGTAAGGGCAAGAATAAGGGAAAGGAAGCGGTACAGAATTCGGACACGGTGGTGGATCTACCACAGGAGGGAGAACGAGAGGAGGTAAGTACGCGGCAGGAGGTGGAGCCAGAGGAGAGGGGGGAGAAGATTCTCGTCATCCACAAGATCGAAACGTTGTCCTCTCAAGGCCTGCATCATCTTGTCTTCAGCGCCGTCGGGTACGTTATGTGTTACAACCTCCCCTCCGCCGTATGCTCATGTACGGTTGTTATACAGAGCAACAGCATTGTTTACCACGAAGTATCCCCAGGGCGGTCAGGCTTACATTAACGGCATCCACGCCTTCGACTTTGGGCAGCCAGTTCTTGATTTCTTCATCTCAAACGAGGGACTCGTTTGGGTATTGCTTGACGGGAACTGGTCCCGTAATGGCTCATGTAAATCCACGGAGCCTGCCAGGTTGGTCCGTATCCTCGAGTTTCGTTCAGGACAGGTATGATTTAATCTAGATTGTTTTATCCGTCTCTAACGTTGACGTGCCCACCAGTGGGTCGAAGCAACGTCGGGATCGCGTCTTCTAGTGTCACTCAATACGACCTGCCTACTACAAGGTACGCCATTAAAAAGCTCATCGGTGCAACAACCAATTCCCATCTAAATTTCAGCTACTCGAGACGACATCAAAAACTTGGATCTTTACGCCGATCTCACAAACATGCCCAAATCCTCTGCTGAAGCAGGAGAGGAACATGAGGGAGAGAGTTCGCTGCCCGTGGAAACCGAAAACAAGAAAATCCTGGGACGTATGAAAAATAAGCAGGCAGTGCAAGAGAGATTGCACAGGGCAAATGTCATGAGTGGAGTGTCCGCGAACGGAGAGGACGATGTTACGGAGCGCGACACAAAAAAGACAAAAGCTTTACATGAAAAAATGATGATAGTCACGACGTAGGCGAATAGGGATAGTAATAAAAATCCTCTTGCAAAAAATTCGCTGCGAAAACGGACACTATGGCGGTGGAACGAAGTCCGACTTGGGACGACTTCCAAGACCGGTCTGGTGGTAAGTAGTCAGAAGCTTCCAAAGCACAAGCAGGAGGATGAAGCTTACATGGGCATAGATTTGCTCGATGCATTCCATATTGGCAATGGAGTCCTCCGGATTTACCCAGGTTTGCGGGGTGCGTCCTTTCAACTTGTCCATGAAAGCCTCGAGCTGATGCCGATAAGTCGTCCACCATGGTTCCCCCTTGCCCTCCATCTTGGCATTGGGAAACGTGTAGCTTTTCTCAAATCTGGTTTTGCTCCTGCCTGTGCCGTCCTTTGTGGTGACCTTAATCCAGTGGTAGAATGTAGGTTGAAGGAAATTGTATATCTCAATCTCTCCGCCTTCACATTGAACTATAGCTCTGAATTGGGGCATGCGGGGAAGGATGCCGAAGATGAAGGGCATGCTGAGATCACAAGTGAGTGATGCGGTCGCGCCGTTCGGGAGAGCCAGAGTTGCTGCTGTTGCTCGGTCAACGTTTGGTTTGAAGGCTGCCGGGGCACCCGGGGGCGTATAGAGGTCATGACTGGCTGAGAGCACAAAGGTTGGGCCGGAAGAGGAAAGATAACGAAT
>Ga0307516_10002651_pt1 | contig 23680 bp, 30 predicted proteins | sample 19_EM_MG_FD_203310 | JGI IMG/M metagenome (GOLD analysis project Ga0307516, IMG submission 203310) | Populus trichocarpa ectomycorrhiza microbial communities from riparian zone in the Pacific Northwest, United States - 19_EM | ecosystem: Host-associated > Plants > Roots > Unclassified | place...
CTGCGGCCGCAGCCGATCAGCGGAGCAAAAATATCCAGCGGTTGGAACGGCTTTGGCGCTTCGAAAGGGACTATTATTGCCCGACTAGCTGGACCCTGAGGAGCAACCCGGGAGAAACAACGGATAACGTTGCTGAGCCCTGGATTAGCAATAATAGCCCCCTTCGAAGTCTACCTTTTCCCGCAAATACCATTCGCTAAAAATCCTTTATCCCTGAAGGAAAAATAGCCTTGCCGGCTAATGATCAGATGGTCCTGGAGCGTGATCCTGTCCCCTTTACAAAAGGTGACGAACTTCTCGGCCAGAGCAAGATCGGCTTCTTTCGGGAAAAGACTACCCGTTGGACTATTATGTGCGATGACCATCGATCTAACCGGGATACCGGGTACGCAAAAAAGAAGAAAGTCTGGGTAAGCAGCTATTGTCGCCATGGTCGATTTGGAGAGTTCGAATATGCCCAGGACGCGACGCCGTCCATTCAGCAAAAGGACCTTAAAGGTTTCCTGCCATTCGATCGTTTCCATATTCCAATACCGTATCAGTAACTCGTAGAGCTTCTTAGAATCTGACATAGGTTTGCTACCAGTTATAGCTATTTTTTTATAGATCATCTGAGCTTCCGCTACTAGCCTCATTCTGGGAGGAGTTTCCATATTTTCCATAATACAAATATTTTAAGAGTCAATAATATATTGCGATCTCCAAATTAATAGGCCGTTTTAGTGCCCGGGCCGGTAGCTCCTACCCCTGCCATCCTTCCCAGGCTGGCAAATCGATTCCTGCAAATCCGGGTAGCAATAGAAAGTAGTTGGCTAACCCGTTCTGCCAGTTGGTTAAGCTCATCTTCCGAAATGGAATAGTCCTCCCGATATCGGGCGTCAAGATAACTTTGCAGCAAAAGTTTGAAGAGATGCTCCTCTTTGGAACTATTCCGGGGAAATACCATCGCCAGCTCAATGGAAAACCGCTTCGTATAGCGCCGGAGTTTGTCCAGATTGTGGGTACAGGGCTTATAGCCGGTAAATCCAAGTAAAATGGATTGGTAGGCCTGTTCGGCAGCCTGGTGCAGGAGAAAAGCCGCAATCTTCCATTCTTTTGCCTGGATGTTGAACAAGGCGCTATTAAAGAAAACCTCCGCTCGGTGCCACCACCGGGTAAAGTCATTCTCTGCAATGGCCTTGATCTTACTCAGATCGGGCGGGGCTGGTGGCGCCAGAGGTTCTGCCCCTCCATCATATAAAAGAATACCTTCCCTCTCAAGCATGGAGAAGAAATAATGCCCCTTCCGTAATTGCTCGTTCACATAATCAATGTCATGGACTAAAACAGTTACTGGGATATCAAATTGGCATCGGTTCTCGATCATATCCTGGATCTCGTAGTCATGCCGATGGTCACCACGCCGGCTAATGACCAGCAGGTCGTAACTAGCTGCACATGACACCAGGATACTGTTGTTCTCCTGGTCAGCCATTCCGCTCTCGGCAGCATATAACCCAAAAAGAAGGATCTTTTCCGGTTGAACGGCTTTTTTGATAATATGAAGGATAGCCTGAATCTGCTGCCGTTTGGCAGGGTCTAAATGTTTTAAAGAAGTACGCATAGATAAGGGTTTACACATGAGTAATCTCGATTTCGATCCGAAATAGAAGTCTTGCGTAAGATGGGACGCGTACCTGGTAGGAAAAATATAGGGCGGGCCTCGTCTTACCGTTCTGAGGCACCGCGAAGAGCCCTGGCCGATAAGCTGATAGAGGCCCACCCTATATCATAGTATAGAATGGGCTTTCACTATCATCCCGGCTCTTTGAAAATTCGCGGTTTTCAGAACGAGACTTATAGCGAAACTGCCTTTAAGAATAAAAGAAGGATCGCAAATGTATAACTGAATGCAAAAATAATAAATAAAACGTAAATTTGTATATTATTATATGCCTCTTATTATATACCTAATATACAGGTCTAAATATAATATATCTATTATGTTACTTGCATCATGGCAAAAGGTAAAAACACACAGGAGAGAAAAAAAGCTACTCTTGGACATTTTGATCATGATGCTTTCTTACAGAAAGTAAGTAGCCGAATAAAAAAACTTCGAAAAGATAGGGGTTTCAAATCCTATGAGCTATTTGCGTATGACATTGAAATCTCGAGAGCTGGTATGTCTAAATATGAAGCCGGCACTTATGATGATATACGTATGAGGACGCTCTTAAAAATAATTGATGGTCTAGACATTTCACCGAAAGATTTTTTCTCTGAAGGATTTGATTGACAATATCTCAATTTAATTTTCTTAAATAGCCATGACCGAACCATAGTAACAATTCCATAATTATTTTAGTTCGGCTAAGGAACTGGAATAGGAAAACTCGCCTTCCCTGAAAAAAATTAAACAGAATGAAATGATAAAGCAATTAATAACAGACATAGCCTTTGATAACATCAAGCTTTCACAAGCAATCACAAGGGCTAAACTTGTCGAAAATAAAATAAAAAATGAAACCTTCAAAAAATGGTTGAACAAAGAGCTTGAAGGTTATGAATACGATGACCCTTATTTACCTAGTTATAGAAAAATATGGAGTGTAATAAATTTAATCGCAGAATTTGGATTTGGAAGACACGAAAGATTCCCTGTGTTGCTAAACGAAAGTTTCGGTCAGAAAACCATTGACGCAATAAATTTCCACAAAATAATTGAACCAATTGCTATTGTAGAGAAGGAGTTAGATATTTTTAAGGACTCAAAAGGATATCTAAATATACCACCCCACCAAGTCGAACTACTTGCAAACTTATTTGAAGATCAAATTTCGGATCAAGGAGGCGTGATAAGGCAAGGTGATAGAGAAGTAGGGAAAATACATTATGAAAATGTCATTGAACAAACAAAACAAAAATTATTAGACATATTAATGAATTTAGAAACCGAATTTCCCAATTTATTAAACGACTACATTATGACGAAGGAAAATAATGAAAAAGTGGAAAATATAATTACCAACAATATCTATGGCAGTAACAACCCATTAAATATAGCTGCAGGAAAACATATTGAGCAAGAAAATATTCAAAACATATATGCAAATCAAGACTTTTCAAAGCTGGAAGAATTGGGAGTCGATAAAAAAGAGGTCGAAATTCTTAAGCAAATTGTTCAAACACATGGAAAAGACAAAGCGACATTGAAAGGCAAATCTATGAAATGGTTAGGAGGCGTATTGGCATCCGTTGCAGGGAGAGGTTTATATGATAATATTCCGGCAATCACTAATTTTATTCACACTCTCACAAATTAACTTAAATGGGATTTCAAAGACCTACACAATGCTCGCTAACTAAATACATAAATCAGATTTAAAAAAGTGAAGATCGAAGAGATAGGTAATGATTATAGCCTCTAAGTAGAGAGATAAATTTTGGAATATTAATATAGCAAAAAGGTATATTATCACTTATTAGAAATATACTTTTAACTTTGTAACACTTATTTTAGCAACACATGATAAAATCAATTCGAATTAGGAATTTCAAGTCGGTTGTTGACCTTTCCATCGATTTAGGAAACTTTAATGTCCTTATTGGAGAAAATGGTTGTGGGAAATCTAATATACTCGAAGCAATCGCTTTTGGAGCAGCAGCGAGTGCAGATAAATTGGATTTCGAGTTTCTAGGAAGTAGGGGGATAAGAATAACAAACCCGGAATTTATGTATTCTGCTTTCCCTGGAATTGAGAAGAGCCCATCAATTAGGCTCGATTATAATATAAATAACGAGGACCACTTTTTTGAATTAATCACCGATCCAAATAACCAAAAGAAGTGGATAGATAAGGCTAAAGAAGAATACAATCAAATACTCTCCGATGCCTTTAAAACAATGCGCCAATTACAAACTAGATTAAAAGTACTTGCAGAAAAAAACCAAACAAATACCAAAGAAGATCTAGCAAGGAGAGAAGAAACTACTATTAAAATTGCAGAGATCAATGACGGAATAAATAGCCTTACTGGCAGAATCGCCAAACTTCTTGACAAAGTTGATAAAATTTCTTTGCGCCCTGAGCTGTCAAATTATATAATTTATTCTCCGGAACAGAGTAGCTTGAGAAAGTTTGAAGAAACTACTCAGATATATCCTATTGGAATAAAAGGGGAGGGCCTTTTTCAATATTTAAAAGAGCTTTCCCTTGAAAACTCCGAAACTGAAATAAACACAATTAAGGAGACGTTGCTTTTTTTAGATTGGTATGAAGATTTTAAGGTGCCGAAGGAGCTAATGAAAAATGAATTCTCATTGGAAATTAAAGACAGATATTTAGGGGAAAGTCTTCAATACTTTGATCAAAGAAGCACAAATGAAGGATTTCTATTTTTACTTTTCTATTCAATTATTTTCTCGTCAAATCTAACTCCACCATTTTTCGCCATAGACAATATTGACGTGTCTTTAAATCCCAAATTATGCGTCCAAGTTATACGAAGTCTTTCAAAACTTGCAAAAAAACATAAAAAACAAGTGATTGTGACAACTCATAATCCAGCAATATTGGATGGACTAAACCTTAAGGATGACGATCAACGGCTATTCGTTATTAGGCGAAATGATGAGGGGTATACAAAAGCAAAAAGAATAGAATACAATAAACAAAGGGATATTCAATTGTCAGAGGCTTGGACCAGAGGTTACATCGGAGGATTACCAGATAATTTTTAACTATTATTCATTTTGTTTCCCATATGAAATTTGCACTTATTACAGAAGGAGTATCCGAATATAGAATAGTCAAGCATATTATTTCCAGATATTTCAAAGACCATGAACCTGACATAAATCAAATACAACCTCGAATTCTAAATGAAAAACAGGAAAACCCTGGAGGCTGGAATGAAGTACTAAAATACTGTGAGCGAAAAGATCTAAAGAATATACTAATTGAAAATGATTATTTAGTTATCCAGATTGATTCTGACCAATCTGAAATAATGCCGTTTAATGTAGCTCATACCAAGAGAGGCGGAGAATCAAAAACTACAGAAGAGTTATATGAAGAAATTTTACTTAGATTAAATGGGTTGATACAAGATGAAATTAGAGAACTCCATGAAAAAAAGATTTTCTTTGCGATTTGCATACATACCATCGAGTGCTGGCTATTGCCACTATATTGTGATAATAATCACAAATCTGATACCCTAAATTGTCTTGGCACATTAAATAATGCCCTCTATCGTAATAATGTGCACAAAATAACTGGATCAAATAAAAATGACGCCCACGGGAAAAAGGCATATGCCGAAATCTTATCTAAAATGAAAAAGAAGATTGAAATCACAAACGCCGCTCAGCATAATATTGGCTTTAACAAATTTATTGAATCACTGAAATCTAATGTGGTTGAATCCGCAAAAGAATGACTCTTAGCAAATAATTATATACCTGTAATTATTTAACTTTATAACGACTAGTTTATTTGAATAAAGTAGGGTAAGAAATACCAAAGTTCTTTGTTCCAGATCGACAAAATGATCGACAAATTTTATAATTACCTGATTATCATATTCATAAAGTCGCCCTGACGGGGTCACTAGACAGGACAAAGGAGTATTTTCGCTCTTTTGTCCTTTTTTATTTCCTCTGAAAGCCGCGTCCATATTGAAGATCAGCCGCGCGACCTCATTGACCCGGGCGGTTCGAACTAAAAATCCGTCAAAGGTCAATTTTTCGGGGTACATCGAACCGATCACCGCCTTCTTCTGTTGCATATTCCCCTTTTCATAGATCTGGTCCAGTCGAAAGAGATTTGCTACACCTTGATCCAGCAGCTTATCGATGTTAGTAGTCGTATCTGAAAAGACGGATAGTTTGGCCTCCAATCTTTCCAGCTTACCGGTAAACTCTGCCTTCATTTTACGGTAGTCCTCAGGGTCGATTTTCTGGGTGGCCAACAGTTCCCTGGTATATGCCATTCTATTTTCCAGTTCCTTAATTTCCGCCAGGGTTTCTTTCTTATCGTCCCGCAAATGGGTAGTCTGTCCGTACCAGGCCTCCGCGAGGGCGGTTTTGTATAAAGGCTCCATTTCGGGCCGGGGGACATATTTTCTCAACTCTCTTGCAAATAGTTGGTTCACATTTTCTGCCCGGAAACGGCATTTGCAACCTGCATAGCAATGATAATAGAAGTAATCCTGGTGCCTGCCTTTCGACTTACTTCCCGTCAGCAGCTTGTTACACTCAGGGCATATCAAATAGCCCCGTAACGGAAGGATCGACTCGGCTACTGCGCCATGTTGGTATCTTCTTTTTCGGCCGTCTAAAACGTCCTGGACCTGGTAGAAAAGCCCCTCCGAAACCAGCGGTTCGTGTTGACCTTTTACAAAATGGGCTTCCTCATCCTTGAACTTAGGAATGAATATTTTTCCGCAGTATAGAGGGTTGCGGATATTCATCCAGAAATTACTTTTACTGCAGGTGATCCCCTTCCCTTTTGCCAGCTTATAGAGCGCCTCTGCGTTATAGCTCCCATCAGCCAGTTTTTCAAAGACCCATTTCATGGTGCCGGCCTGCGGTTCCTTAAGAGTAATGTATTTCTTCCCGCCCTCGCTAACTTTGTTGACATAGCCCGAAGGGGCGGTACCCATATACCGGCCTTCCTTTTTTGCCCTCCGCATTCCGAAAAAGGTATTGAGCGCCCTGCGGTCATTTTCCACTTCAGGAGCAGCCAGGTAGAAGGCCAGCATCATTTTATTTTCCGGGATAGATAAATCCAAGGGCTGTTCAATGGCCTGGGGTTCTATACCCTGCTTACGCAATATGCTTATCATCTGGTAGGCATCCCCTGCGTTTCGGCTGAACCGGTCCCACTTAATGAATAAGACCAGATCAGCCACCCCCTTATTCTTTTTCAGGGATAAGAGGTATTTGTTCCACTCTGGCCGGTTGAAGGTTTTGGCGGAATGATCTTCATAAATCACCTGCCGGACCTGTATGTTTTTGATATCGCAGTATTTGCGTAGCATCTCTTCCTGGCTACGCTGCGAATAACCTTTATCGGCTTGTTCATCCGTACTTACGCGGATGTATAGATCTGCAATTTTCATAATCTATTTTTAATTTCATCATGTATAGTCAGTAGCTCTTGCATCTTGCTCCAGATATTGTGTGACTATTATATTTGCCAGCTTCCGAAGAAATTCAAGTAAAAGAACAGCTTCTTCCTTCGAAATAACCATGCCATTTTCCCGCAGCATTTCCACTGCCTCTTCAGGCTTCAATTGCACCATTATGTACCTCCCTTCTTAATCTATACTCACGATTGCCTGTACACTTGCACAGCACTATTTCATGAATGAAATTACGAAGGGGTGTCCTACTAAGGTTGACTAGAATTTGAACTACCTGTCGTTAAAAAAAGCGGGAGATGAAAAGATAACAACCATCCGAATAAAGATATAAAAGCCAAGACCAAAGGCTTAATCTGGAAACTATTGCTGGTAGCTTTTATATCTTTATTCGGATGCGCCAAAGCCGTTACTCATGCCTGGAATTGCACTGCTGTTGATCGGCTGCGGCCGCATGTTCTACCGGGGAATCTATCGCCTGCGGCCTTTGTTTTGCCTGGCTTCCTCAGATGGGTCTATATCTTCGGGGGGCTTTTTGCCCTCCAAGCCTTGCCTGCTTTCGAGATATCGTTTCCTTACCTCTTCTATGGAGTTCAGATCCCGTGTTTTGGTCTCTAATTTAATCCCGGGGTTAAATAGGTTGCCTAAATATTTGGTCACCCACGGAGGAAAATGCAATGCCGTATGCAACACCTGACCTTTGCTGATCTCGGCGATCAATAGCATGCTGGCCGAATTATCAAATAGCTGTAGTTTATCGGGCTTGTCGGCATAATGATTCAATAAATTCAGCCCGGCCAGGTATCTTTCTTCCACTATATCCGGTCTTACAAAGTGACCACCCAAATTAACCCTCTCTTTAATGCGTGTGTTCAACATTTCCAGGTTGTCGGTAGAAATATAGACAACATGTATCTGATATCCTGACTCCTGGACTTTCAGTAAGAACTTCCAGGTCTCTACATCATTCAGATTGGTTTCAAAAGCAAAAGAAGATCGACTCTTAAGATAATTATCTGTCAACTTAGCTGCTTCGCTGTTCGCATATTCCTGGGTATTGCCTTTGATTAGCCCAGCCGTTCTAGCTTCAGCAGCTATTTCATCAGAATTAATGACCGGAGTATTTTTCGGCACAAAGTCAAAGTCTGAAGTAGTTTTTCCAATACCGTTGGGGCCGGCAATTACGTATAAAGTTGGAACGCTCATTAATCCTTTTTAGCCGGTTCAATCCGTCCGTCTGGGTACTCAGACATTACTATTCCGTCCTTCATAAAATGAATGGGACGGCCTTTTGAAAAAGCTTTCTCTTTTGCCCTTCGAAGGATGGATTGAGCAGCCTGTTCCAGCTCTTCTGAACTCATTTCAAAAGTGGACTTTTCTGCACCTCCATAGCGTAGATAATTAGGTGTCGCAGGCATGTTAGTCATATCAACTAATTTGGAACAAAGTTACATCAAATTCCTTTCTTCTTTAGTGAAAAGTAGTTCAGGTTTCGAACCTGTCAAAAATTCAGCTTCAGCACTTAACCGGCTTTGCATATCTGTCTTATAAAGGTCTTTGCATTCCCCCGCCGACTTCGGAGGCATAAGGGGCGAGATCGAATTGGAGGGCTTGTCCGACAATTCTACATCTCGCCATTCCCGGAAACTTGGGAATACCCTAAATATGGCTTATTCCGACCTGATAGACCGCTTATGAATTAAGAGCAGGTTTTGCATGACATTTTGTATGTATTGTTTAAAGGAATAATTATGAAAGAAAGCCTTTTGAAGGAAGTTTTTTGAGCAATAAAGACAGGGATAAATTACTCCTTTACATATCCAATTCTAATCTTCTTACTGCTGAAATATGGAGTGCTTTTTGTCTCGGATTGGCGGCGATATACATCCGTTGAATACTGTTCGATAGCATAAATGTTACGGCATGCTCGTTCCCCATTTTGAGGGATTTTATTACCCCATCTCTAAGCGTTTCATCTTTCAATTCCTGGATATGATATTTCTCCAATACCCTTTCCAGATCGTAGCCATGTTCCCCCCGAAATTGCCTCATTCGATAGTTATCATTCCGGTCTTTCTCGCCAAATTCCAGCTCGATCCAGGCGTTATATTTCCGACCGTTCTTATCCACCAGATTCTTATTAACGGCTCTTCCACGCAATAAATTATAGGCTTCCTTCAACGCGATACCGCCTTCCTTTTTGACATAAAAAGTATGCGATCTTTCCTTCGTATCGCCCTTACCTCTATTAAGGATCGCATCATATTTATAAAAAGAAAATATACCTGTATTTTCCGATCTCCGGAAGTGTAAAGTAACTTCTAATGAGTGCATTCCATCATAAGCAACTTCGGTTTGCAGGTTAAATTCTATCGTCCGTTTAGTAAGCATGGTATCCATTTTCTCCAGGCAGGTGCAGGCTTTACCAAAGCCCAGTAATTTCAGGGTTTCTTTTAAAAAATCAAGATTTCCGTAGTTCATAAAAATTTTTTATCATTATATATTAGGATTAATTTTCCCTTTTCCGCCTCCGCCATTTTACCCAGGCTTATGAATCGATTCCGGCATACCCTTTCGGCGATAGATAAGAGACGTTCGATGCGTTCGGCAAGCTGACTCACTTCCTGTTCCGAGATCCGGTAATCTTCCTTATAGCGAGCATCTACGTAGCCTTGCAGCAGCAACCGGAAAATCCGGTCCTCCTCCGGAGTAGTCCGGGGGAAAAGCATGCTGAGTTCGATGGAAAACCGGTTCGTATACCGCCGAAGTTTGTCCAGGTTATGAGTGCAGGGTTTATACCCCATAAAGGCCAGCAGGATTGCCTGATAGGCCTGCTCAGCCGCCTGGTGCAATAGAAATACGGCGATCTTCCATTCCTTATGCTGGCAGTTGAATCGTGCGCTCCGGAAAAAAGCGCCGGCCCGGAGCCACCAATGCTTGAAATCATGTTCTGCCGTCAGCCGAATAGCCTGGAAGTCTGGGTCGCGGCTGTCTACCAAGGGAACGCCTTGCGCATCATGCAACAGAATGGCATCCCGACGAATCATTGAAAAGAAATAGTGACCGGCGGCAAGCTGCCCATTGACATAATCGATGTCATGGACCATTACATTCACAGCAATGGAAGAATGGCACCGGTTCTCAACGATATCCTGCACTTCATAATCGTAGCGGCGATCGCCTCGCTGTGTGATCACCAGGAGATCATAGTTTAGCAGGCAGAAAGGAAGACTCCCATCCTCAAAAAACCCCTGTTCTCCTGCGGAAGTAGCATGCATGCCAAACAAAATAATTTTCTCCGGGTAGATAGTGCCGACAATGATCTTTTTAATCGCAGCCAGTTGCTGACGTTTAGCCTGTGGCAGATGATCTAAGGAAGTTTTCATATCTATTCAATTATTATATTACCCGCCTGAATCCCAAACAAGTAGATAGCTTCGATCAGCTTCCCCATCTCTTCATAGTCGAATACCAGATCATTCCGATTAATGCCACCTAATTCTTCATCATCCAGGCTGATTGTTTTTGAGAATAGAAACCACTGGCTTTCCCTAACCTCCTCCATGGTATAAGTCTGGAAAAAATCATTTATGACTTCCATTGGAGCTTCCGATTGTTCCTGTGTTAGACGCAGTGGAACATATCGGCCAATACCCAGCCTGTTCGTGTCGCTCATACGAATGATTTTTAAAATGATAAAATGGGAAGTCTGATGTAAGAGGGGCCTGTATGAATCAAAAGCAAAAAAATATAGGGCGGGCCTCGTCCTACTGTTCAGAGGCACCGCGAAGAGCCAGGGCAGTAAGCTGATAGAGGCCCACCCTATATCTTAGTATAGAATGGGCTTTCACTATCATCTCGACCCTTAGAAAATTCGCGGTTTTCTGAACGAGACTTATAGCGAAGTCCTCTTTTAGAAGGACTGCAAGGTTATAAATTTTCCAATAACCACATCAAAAATAGGGAAAATCAATTATGACGTAAAATAATACGTCATAAAATTTACAAAAAACGCTGACTTTTCCTGAATCATGAAAGCACAGGGTAAAGAAGAAAAAGCGAAGATAAAATTTGGGTACGCTGCGGCACTGTATAAGGCCCTGCAAAACAGTCCATTGAATAGCTTTCGAAAATTGGCAAAGGAAGCTGGTATGGAGTCGGCGCATATCCAAAAGATCTCTGTCGGAAAGCTGGATGTGTCTGTGACTACCTCTGTTGCCCTGGCTGGGGCGTTAGGCATAACCTATTCGCAGCTTTCAACCTATTATGATGAATTAACGGAGGAAGATATCGGGACGTTTGTTCAATACCTGGCAGAGCAGAAAAAACTAAGAGGAAAAGCGAAGGGTAAATAATTTTGCATAATTGAAGGAGTGTGGTCATTGAGTTTTTTCTTCGAGGGCTCGCATGTGCGAGTCGAGGCAAAATTTCTTATAGTAGTAGAAGTGGTCAATTTCACTTTCTAATTCCGGGAAATGCATAAGCTCCTTCTCGGCCAAAACCCATGCTTCCTCCTCTCGGGCAATGGATCCAGCTTTTTCCCCATCAGATCCTTCAATTTCCGCCGGCTTCCCGGAAAGATGGTGCCCGAACTCATGCAAGATGGCCCTGTAAGATCCCCCGAAAGTTGCCCATGGAGGTTTAGAGAAAAATCTCTAACTTAAATGGTTCAATTATGAAAAAAGTACGATTTACGGAGACCCAGATTATCTCCATCTTAAAGCAACAGGAAGCCGGTATATCTATCAAGGACCTGAGCAGGGAACATGGTGTAAGTGAAGCTACCATCTACAATTGGAAGGCGAAGTACGGCGGCATGGAAGCCAATGAGGTAAAGCGGATGAAGGAGCTTGAGGAGGAGAATAGCCGCCTGAAACGAATCGTGGCCAATCTCACATTAGAAATTGATGCGGTAAAGAACGTCCTTGAAAAAAAGTACGGCGGCCTGACGACAAACGGGAAGCAGTAGAACTGCTGGTGAAGGAGAAACTGAGTGTCCGTCAGGCCTGTAAGCTGGTCAAAATGCCTCGATCCGTATTCCGGTATACGAAAGTACCTAAAGACGACAGTGTGTTGATAGGTGCCCTGGAGGAACTGGTCACAAAGCATCCGACTATTGGTTTTTGGAAGTGTTATTACCGGCTCCGCAGGAAAGGCTACGGCTGTAATCACAAGCGTCTCTACCGGGTATATACGCTGCTAAAGCTGAATATCCGCCGTAAGATCAAGCGTAGGTTGCCACAACGGATCAAACAGCCCCTGGTCGTTCCGGATGCCGTTAACCAAGGCTGGAGCATGGATTTTATGTCTGACAGCCTGGTGGATGGCCGTCGGTTTAGACTGCTTAATATCATCGACGACTATAACCGGGAATCGCTCTGGATCGAAGTGGATACTTCCTTACCCAGCCTTCGGGTGATCCGGGTGCTGGATCGGCTCCTGGAAATGCGCGGCAAACCGCTCCGGATCAGGGTTGATAATGGACCGGAGTTCGTCAGTGACAAATTGCAGCTCTGGTGTGAGGAAAGGAATATTCATTTACAGTTCATCCAACCGGGCAAGCCGGTACAAAATGCTTTCATCGAACGTAACAATGGCTCTTTGAGAAGGGAACTTTTAGATGCATACCACTTCTTCACGTTGCAAGAGGTTAGGCAAATGGCCGAAGAATGGCAGCAGGATTACAACTGTTCAAGGCCTCATCAGGCGTTGGGCTTTGTACCCCCGCTGGAATATATTTAATCCGGTCCCTTTTGATTACTGAAAAAACATTGAAAATTCTAAACCCCAGTGGGCCGAAAAGAAGGGGATCTTACAGCCCAGATCAACTGAACAGGTTTTGTTCTTGGCTCTTTCATGCCTATTCTTATATGATTCAATTTCGAATTATCCCTCCATTGCACCAGTGCGGAGCGCTCGCAGGTATCACAACATGACAATGTACAATTATTAGCAATTATCTTATTGACTATTGCACTGATCGTATGGCTATACTCGTAGAGATCGCCCTTTTTACATATCTCCTCCTTTAATTTCGCAATTTGTTCCGGCGTCAATTGAATAGCTGTCATATCTGAAATCTCATTTTACCTAATCCTTATGAAACTCTGTCCGAAGATCGGCCATATAGGAACTTACAGGGTCAAAGTCCACATGGGCAAAAAAAATCATAGTGGCCCTGTACGCGTCAAAACTCTTTTTCCAGTCATTCCAGGCCTTACGTGTAGTTGGATCTACAATTAGTGACAACTTGAAAACTTCCTCTCCATCTGCTGTCCTTCCAATGACTTGTTCTTCGTCCAGTTCGATAAAATGGCAAGTCAGCGGGAAACACTCATAGATCGCGATGGAATCGGAAACGTTGTATTGATCTGGAATGGGGAAAATGGGTTTATAGGATAAATGAATACGCTGCGGCACTCTCTTATTATCATAAAACACAACGACCATAAGGTAGGTCATAAAACTTTCCCCAGAAGCTAATTCCAGCATACAGCCTTTACCGAGTAATTTTTCAATATTGGAGTTTATCATTGCTGTTTCTCTTATTCTCTCAGTCCTTTTCTCTTTATCCTCATATACGTCATTGACAAGATCCACCGCTATCCGGACATGCTGGGCTCCTAAAGCTCCGCTAAAAGAGTGCATCCGTTCGTGAGCTGAAAGGTTTCTAACATCCCTTACATAATCCACGAGATCTTTGCTATTATATTCAAGATATCCCCCATCCATGAACCACATCAGCAACTCTTTATAATTTTTACCTTTTTGAGGCCAAAATTTGCCGGACAACTCCTGATAACGGATCTTCAATGCCGTTTCAAGCCAAAGCTTGGCCTTCAGCGCCGCCACGTCTCCAAATTCATATTCAAAATAAGAATGCTCCAGGAGTTTTTGCACCACTCTGAAGATACCGTGAATATCCGGGGCCGCTTCGGGCTTCAAATGGAACTTGAGATTAAATTTATCCATAAACTCCTCATGCGATTTAATGCCGTAAATAATATCCCATCTTTCATCTGGTTGTATGGCTGCTTCCATATGTAAATATATCTATTAGCTGTTTTCTTTTATTGGTAGAATATAGGACGTCGGTGGTATGCTTTTCCAGTATGCTACTTAGGAAATTCACCTGAATTGTCTACTTTTAATTATTTGGGAGGCCGGTAGTTTACAACCGGTGCCTTTACGGAATGATGGTCTGTCCCAATATTTAAATCTTAGACTTTATAATTTCAAAGGGGTTAATCTTAACGCCATTTACAAATATTACAGGCTCATGATTTTTGCTTAAAACACCGCATGCGATTACACTTTTTAAGAAAGATCCATATAGAGCCGTTCGATACCTACTTCCGAAGTTGTACTCAATATTTGCTTTTGGTATAATCGGAGTTGAAAAATATTGTGATAAATGAGTAAGTACAAATGAAGATGAGATCAAATGAAACCCATCATGATAAGGATGTTGCAAAACGGAAATATCGAGTAATAAGTCCCGAACAGCCGCATAGTCATCCTTGGGTAGGCCCAATGCCCCATCTGGCAATTTAAGGGGCGAAATTGGAAGTTCTTCAAGATTCTTATAGATAACTAATCCCAATCCGACAAAATCACTACCCATTCTATCTTCAATATCTAATACCAGCTTGGCTAAATTCTCTAATACCATATTTTCAGTTGCCATATAATATTTATACTAAATTTTAAGTAAGCCTTCCGAGAAGATTTTCCTGGACAAATTCTACTACAATAGAACCTCTGTTTAATCTTTGGTTATAGTATTCGCCTTGCAACTTCTTATTATCAGGATAATAGTCCAAAAAAGCTGTGCCGCCATGATTTCTAGGTTCCCCCTCCAATACACTAGTATCGTTAGCAAATATGTAGTAAATCCTAAAAAAGCCGTTTTCCTTTTTAATAATTTCCTCTGTGACACTGTGTGAGCTTGAAGAGGCTTCCATTTGACCATGATCAGCAAAGTAAGCATAAATGTGAATGGAAGATGCGTTTTGCTTAATTTCAATGGTGCACTGTTTTTTCTCATTATTATAACTAGATATTACTTCTCCTCTATATCTACCATTCAAATTCGGAATATCAACTAATAACTTGAATATTTTCCATTTCCATCCAATAGCATTTACAAAAAATATAAACAACAGCATTAAACTTAATGTAGAAAAAGAGTGCGTTATTTTATTTATTTTCTCTATCGCAGGCCATTGTTTTAATATATCATCAACAAGGCCTGCAAGCCAAGAGCAGAAAAGGAAAAGAATAATAATGAAGATAATTAAACGCTCTAGTCTGTAATTTTTAAAATTCATAGATAACTAATTCAATTTCTTAAAATTCTAAATAATTCCAAGCAGCGACAGTCCAGCTATTAACATCTTCCATTGTCCATGGTTGACTGCTGCGAAACAAATACTTCAGCTCGTTAATTTCTCCCCACTCTTGTACATTCTGTATATCCTTTGTCGAATTATATAACGACCCTAGAATATCTTTGACACTCTGTACATATGAGGCTGAGTTGAACATCGGGTTATTTATATTCCAACACAAGCATTCTATTAAATATCCGGTTATTTTTCCCGTTGCATCTATTTTCTTTTCACACATATCATAATTCAGTCGTCTCAAGATTCGAACGACCTTCTTGAACGTTGTTCCTGTTTCCAGGTTTTTCTTTATCCCATTTTCTCTATGTTGCTTCGGCCAACTGATAATTCGAGGTATATCAACAGTTCGAAATTCAATACCTGATAAATAGTAGAAATTTCCCTGCGAATCTTTTGTTCCCGAATATCTCCTATGCTCGAAGCAGGGTACTGCATCTGTTTCTATCCTATAACTATTTTCTAAAATATCAAATGCTTTTTTACCAGGTACTACAAACTTCTCCCCAAAATGATTTTTTAGTGCAGTGCCGACCTGAGTTTTATACAAAGAAAAATCATAACTCATATCAGAAATTCCAAAATCACTGTCTGTCTTCCCTTCAGGGTAATCCACGAAAAATACACTCATGTTTCGTATGCACACGTCAACATCGCTATTCAGCCTTACATTCGTATTGTTCGCATAGGACCCCTGCGCAAAGACTTCAATCTTAAATTTTGATAAGACTGGATCAGCCTCGATAGCTTCCCGTATCATTCTAACTGCATTTTCACACTTTGCCTCTTCTGTATCGCTCGGTGGTTTCGTCCAGGTTAAAAAGGTTGATTCCCAATCCTTTGCCATATTACAATTTTAGCGTACTCCCAATGAATATATAAAATATTTCCAACTCCCATTAATAAATCCAAACGGCTCCTTACCACTTTGCCCCTCAAAAAATCCAAAAACGACATATTCCGATACCCCCCATCTACCTCAAATGCGAATTCATTCCTTACCTGGCCACCAGCAGCCATGTCTTATACAGGCAATGCGTCAGGGCCCGGAGAACTTCCCATCTTGCTTTCATACTTTTCCCGGAAATTTACTCCAGGAATACTATGGAATATGCTGCCCCGGAAGAGAAACTAATACGGGCCATTATAGGGTTGGTGTACTAAGGTCACCGACATGTGCAGAACTTACTGATAATTTCTCCGGCTTCATTCTGGAAGGCGCTTGTGGCTTTTTCCGAGAGTTTTTGAAGTTTGCCCTTATCAGTTTCGTCCAGCTCGATCAGGCAAGTTTCATCTAGTTCCGTGTCAACTCTCTTGTATATGAAGTTCTCTCCTTCCCGCCGGTCAATACCTTTGTGGAGCAAGCTGATCAGGTTTTCCACATGTTGGGACTGCCCTTGCATAAACAACTCAATGATCCGCTTTTGGCCTCCTATCCAATATTTCAATCCCCAGGTCTTCCTGGAACACGCGTCCGTGAATTTTTGATGCCCAGTTCCGATGGATAACACACGTAATTGCTTTATATCCTTCCCAAATGCCTTTTGCGCTTCCACGATGGCTAATAAAGTCGGGTTGTTGGCAAAGACGCCGCCGTCAACCTTATTGGTAAACTGTTGATCTATGCCGTTTAAGTCCATGTAGCTGGCGCTGTAAGGATCGAAATAAGTAGGCGCTGCCGAGGTTGCCAGTGCGGCCTGGTAGGCAGGTATATGGTAATCCCGCACAAAAGCGGGATGATAGTTATTCTTTAATACGGACGGCTTGCCATGTACCAGGTCATAGATAGGGACGCAGACGTTGGTTTTGCAGTCGCGTAACAAAGGATCATTTCCTTCCTGGAGTTTCCTGAATTCCTCACGCAACAGCCCTTCCAGATATGCCCGGTCGTGCGCAGCGTATTTTATCCGACCAAGCCATCCTCGCTTCTTTCCAAAAATACCCTTAGCATAATCAAGGTATAGTTGATGCATCGAATATGCAGGCATCCCCAGAGCGAGCGCGATGGCGATGATGCCCCCGGTTGATGTTCCTGCAATAAGGTCAAAATGCTCGTAAATCGACGCTTTGCCCCCCTTTGACTTCAATTCAGCCTCCAGGTTGGCCAAAAACATGGCGGGAAAAATACCGCGTATCCCTCCGCCGTCGATGCTGAGAATGTTAAATGTTCCGTTTTCCAATGCTTACCCTTTTGATTTTCTTGGATCGGCAGACCTGGGGTAGGTTCGTTCTTCCTGGATGCCCCCATTTACCTTGTGAATTTTCAGTGATCCTCCCGCGTTCTGTTGAAGGAATTCGGCGCTTCCTTTGACAGCTTCCTCTTTGGTTGAGTCAGCAAAACTGATAGATGCCCTTTGAGCACCTTCTTTTTTGAGTTTCCAATTGCCATCCTTGTGGACTAAATGATAATTCTGCATAAAATTCCGTTTTGATTAATAATAATATTACTACGTCGTGTCAATCAGCAGTCTTCACTTTTCCCTTTGTGTCAGTATCTTCGTCATGCTCGATGCCACCGCCATGCCATACACCCGTACCGGCCCAGATTTCATAATGATAGAGCCATTCGGAGGTCCAGGGGATGATCGTGTGTACATAATAAAGCCCGGGATTCCATTCCTTAGCCTCGGGATAATAAAGACAAAGTTTCTGTTTGGGTGTCGAATAAACATGGGGTAGGTACTTCTTGCCGGGTGCCAGTATTAACTTTGGTTCCAGGACATACATGGAAACACCGTCTCTCCTTTTGTAGTGCAGCTTTAGCTTATAGGCCCCGCTCAATGGCGTCGGGGTCACGGTATGGATCCAGGTGATCTCCTTTTCCCCATTCCGCGTGATCATACTATCCGGGAAATAGGACCGCAAAGAGCCAGCCTGATGCGCTAAAGACAATCTACTCATTTTTACCAAAATTGTTATGATAAAGTACCCCTGTTCTGCCCGACGCGCCCAGCGTTCCCGTGACTGCAGCCATTTTCATAGTCCCGGATTCACGGCTGCGGAGCGCCTTCTGACCAATACTACTAAAAGCGTTAGCCACTTCCCGCTTGCCAAATGGAGTACCGAGGGCTTCCTGGATATGGTGCAGGCCTCGTTGTTTGCGAACATTTTCAATGTCCATCCTAACCTGCCTGAGCCACTGGTAAAATTTCTCCTCCCTTTTTGGGGTTCCAGGCCATTTATCGGCAAAGTTCTCACACAGATTCACAGGATTAGCAATCCATTTAATTTTCCGCCCCAAGGTAGGCTCGTAACGTTCTTCAATAAACCCAGGTATTCGATCAATGACATCAACCAGGGCATCCAGGACATTAGTCTGCTTTCGGTAGGCCCGAGCAGCTAGGGTAGTAATGATAATGGAGATAGGCTTGTCCTCGTCGCCATTGAACATGATATCCCGGTGGCGCTTCAGTATCTGGACTATCCGCTGAAGGGGCAATTTATCCTTTTGATACTTGGGTACCGGCTGTACCGCCTCCAACAATGCCAATGCTTTTCGAATATCCAGAGAGGCCCGCTCTTTGAACCAAGCGGCATACCCGAAAGGATTGCTTTTCAGCCAGTCGCTAAGGTTCCTGGAACTACGATAATTCGTCTGCTTCTGATCCGTGATCCGAATAGCCAACTCCTGCGCCTGCTCGATTTCCGCCTCCGAGAGGGACTTTTCCAGCATTATTTTGAAATTTTTGCTTACGATGGCTGGGAGTATGTCCAGATGGAACCTGGCCGGGTCGGCATGCTTCAGCGTCCAGCAACGGCGCCCCTCTTCTTCCAGCAACCTGGCGAGGGTGCCATTGGCTTTTAGCCGGTTCCCCACCACTTGTTTTAGGTCGTACTGTGTCCATGACTCCTGTTTGCCCGTCAGTTGGCAGACCAGGTCAATATCCAGGTCGTCCTCCTCATGCACTGGCTTGATCATCGTGCCAAGCAAAAAGGAGCCCTGGGGCAATACCGCAGGCTCATATCGGGCAATGGGAGAATCTTCCTTGGCCAGCCAGGTGCCGGCAAATTCATAGCTGGTGACCGCGGCCTCGTATTGGGTCTTGGAAATATCCAGGGACCTTCCCAACTCGTCAAAAATCTCCTCAAATTGTTCATTCTGTTCAGGGGTTAACATTTTTCTTACTTTTTAAACTATTGTTAGTAAATTAGTTACACGATTTGCTCTGATTCGGTGGCCCACTTTACCTAGTGGCCCTAGTAACCTTACTGAAACCGTTACTAACGCTTTTCGGTATATATATTGAACAACCGCATGGCCTGGAAAGAATTAGAGCATGAACCCACCGTAGATCTCATTGAATACATGAAATGGGGTAAGGATCCGCAAGAAAAAGATACTGCGGACGATGCTTTCATCGTTTTCTGTTTCCGGTACCGGGAGGATGTTCAACGCAAAATTAGAATTGTAGCTGGTAATTGGGGGTATGATTCGACGGTTGCCGACGGTATAGCCGAGAAAACCTTTGAAAGGTTTCGGAAGTACCTTTCCTTTAAGCCGGATGAATGTGGCAAAAAGATCATTGATACCTGTGTCATATTGTATCTCCTTAAAATTGCCGGCCGACTACTTGCGGATCATAGAAAAGCCATTTTGCACCCCAATCCGTTTTTGGGTGACGAAGAAATTATACGCGACTTTCCAGATCTTGATGCCTGGCCGGTATCTGTCGAAAGGAAGGCGATCATGCAAAAAAAATACGATATTATAAAAGGGGCACTGGACAGGCTCTCCCCCAAGCATAAAATTATTTATCTCACCTACAAACAGTATGAACAACAATTAAGTGAAGGGTTCAACCTTCCGCGAACCCTGCAAAAGAGTTTACAGGACGAACTCGGGCTGGCGCAGGTATCTATACGGGTCTATAAAAAAGAAGCATTCGATACTGTTGATCAATACCTAAAACTTTATGGCGCAAAATAATTCACATATTACTGCCGATAATGTAACGGAGTGGATGGCCTCCACGGGTTTTCTCTTTCCCAGAAATGAATTAGAGTTAGCTCGTTTTGAGATATTGTACCGGGATACCGTGATCGATCTTACCGGTTACCTTATCGACCCGGAAGTTATTGTTGGAAGAAAGCAGCGCTCCAATGTAATCGCACTTAAACCGGTTCCAAGGGATATACCGGATATGGTCCCTTATAAAATGGTCGCCCGTAAAGGCGGCGCTGTTCCTCAACATATCCTTGATAAAATGAAGAAAAATAACCAGCAAAGAAAAGATAATGATACCGGATCACAGGAAGAAAAGCCTGAATAAATTAGCTGTCTATCTTGCCGAAAACTATAGCGAGAGAAACAAGACACTTCTGGAGCAATTGGCGGCATCCGAAAGTGTCTATTGTTATTACGACCATTATGAAGATAGCTTTGATGGCATGTTGGTTTTTGATGACACGGACTTTCACATTCACATAAATATTGATCGGGGAAATGCTATAACAGCCAAAAGGGGGCGTTTTACTCTTGCACACGAGTTGGCCCACTACTTCATTGACGAACACCGTGTAGGTTTACAATCAGGCACTTTGCAGCCCCACGGGTCTGTTCACGATGTAGATCATAAAGATCTGATCGAACAGGAGGCGGACTATTTCGCCAGTTGCCTTTTGATGCCGGATAGCCTTTTCAGAAAGTTTTTGGCTGACAGAAAGTTTTCTGAACGAAAGGGATTTTCACTAGATAGCATTTTGAAACTATCCGATCAATTTCAGGCCAGTGTGCTGAGCACTGCATTAAAGTTCACAGAAATTGGAACGCACGAAGTCTGCATCGTCGTTTCAGAAAATAATATTGTAAAATGGTCCGCCAGAAGCAATGATTTTCCGAAATGGACGTCCCGATTCAAAAAAGGCGAACAATTGCCTCCCAAGACGGTAGCCGGGGAATTCTTTACGAAACCGGACAGGAAATATACTTCGGTGGAGGATCTCGACCCGAATGACTGGTTTTTTGCAAATTGGGATGCCGACAGGACCATGCATGAGCAATGTTATTATTCCGCCAGCTATGGCTATGTCATCAGCGTAATATGGTTCGACTAGAGCCACTGCTGCTTGATGACACATTCAAAAACTGAGATCCATTGGTTTTCGGGTTGTTCCTCAGAAAAGGTCAGTCATTTCAGGAAAAAAATGTGTAATTCTGTGACACAAGAAATTATTAACCGAACAAGCAACTGTCCCTATTATTCCGGCAGACGTTCGGCAGACAAACAGGATACCTTATTGAAAATTAAATGCGGTTCGAATCTCATTATACTCCTTGGCCGGTCTTCGTTAAGCGGGGCGGAGAAGCAACCGAGACAACCAAATGACCGCCAATTTAGTATATTCGCGAACTAATTGTCTTGCCAATGTCGAAAACACTGAAAACCACGCTCGGATTCTATTCCCCTAGCTTTATGCACCTGCATGTCGGGGGCAGTTTTGAGCCCTCAAAAATCGGCGTAATCCACGATGACTATTCCGAATCGATTTATCTTCATGAATACACTCATTTTATTCAGGACATCAGCACCACATACGGCTATACCAACATCAACATTTTTGCGGACTATATGCGTATGGCTAACAACAAGGTGACGGCATCCTCCCCCGGTGGCTTCAAGGTACCTGTAGACCCTGTTCCTGGGGCAGCGGACAATGTGTACGCTGGTCTTAAACTCCACGAACTTTACAACGGGTCCGGCGATGCACTTGCGATCACGATTAAAAACTACAAAGAGACCATGAAACCGGTAGTTCTTGATGTCGGTTCGCGAAATTTTCCGGTAATAGAATTGACATATTCAATTCCAGGTAGCCGGAAACTTAAAACTTTCGAGTTTGGGGCTCTGTGTGTAATGGAAAGCATGGCATTTCTGCTTGAAAGGGCTTGCTATCCCGCATCCCCAACTTCACCAGACCTTCCATACCGTAGCGCTGAAAAATTGGCCCAGCTGTTACATCCCGCTTTTGCAAAAAATCCACTTAACATACTTGCTCTTTGCGATGTTGCATTACGGGATTTTCATCCCGGTTCCTTTTTTTTCGACACGCTATATCTGCTTAAAAGGAATAAGATGGTACCCGGATCTCCCGAGGAAGTCTATGACTTTGCAAATAAGCACCATAAACCTTTCAAATTTGGCACCGCATCCAATCTCGACGAGCTTTTCTCCTTTTCGGGCAACCAGGCTATTAACCAACTCGGGAAATACTTTTATGATCCGCAATTTGATCCTATAAAAAACTGGCTGGAGAACATCATTCGAAAAAGCATGGAGTATCGATTTAAAAATCCAACATTTACAATCGATATCGCCCGATCCGGTCCTATAGCAGGTAACAAACCCCTCGCCGATTTTATGAATGCGGCCGGCACTCCGTTAATTACAAACGACCTCAATCAGCTCTACCTTTTTGACCCTAATAGCTACACCACCGAGCCAAATTATCCTTTGATTTGGGCCGTAGACCAGATCATGGAAGTGTTACTAGCTGATCAAAAAAATTGCGATCTCATTGGCTATTGCAAGTCTGTTCGTGCCCCTACAGATACCAGGTGCCATCACTCACCTTGGGACCGGGCCAATGATCCTCCCCCCTGGTGCCCTTTCGCCATTATGTGGCGCCATTGGGCGATGGCAGGGCACTACCCCATTGACGAACAAAATAGTAATTCTGTATTATGAAAAGCATTGTATTGAATAACTCCATAGGTTCACCATATGTTTTTGGCAACCCGAACCTCAGCGAAAAAGAACAAAATGAGGTTTTGGCTGGAATTTTCGAGCAATTGATGATCTTTGATAAGTTGACATTGACTACCAGCCGACTGAATTTCGCGCTCGCCTTCCTTATTTCTAAAATCGGTATTAACAGTGTAGAACACCTTTTTGACGCCGGATATCTTGATATTATCCTCTGGTCTCCCATTCTCGTCACCGGTACAGGCCTTCAGCGGGACGATGGCTCTATTGATGATTCTGTCATATACGGCCAGCCGCCGATCGTTGCTGGGACACTGCATGAAGGCGATCTTGATCCTGAAAAAAATATTTCTACCGCTCTTTCTCATTTTCAACTACACAAAGATAGAAAGCGAAGCTTCACCCGAAAGGCCATCGCACATTATACTGTTCCAGATGGAATGC
>Ga0307516_10002652_pt1 | contig 23677 bp, 23 predicted proteins | sample 19_EM_MG_FD_203310 | JGI IMG/M metagenome (GOLD analysis project Ga0307516, IMG submission 203310) | Populus trichocarpa ectomycorrhiza microbial communities from riparian zone in the Pacific Northwest, United States - 19_EM | ecosystem: Host-associated > Plants > Roots > Unclassified | place...
TGAACGGTTCTGCCCCTGTATCGTACTCACACTTTTTATTTTATTTTATTTAATAATTTAATTCGATGCCACATGTGGCGGCGCGTTCCAAAAACGGACTAGCGTGCCCAACGCATGAATCGATTCCCAACATAGGGCCCACGTGTCTCCGTCCCCCTTGGTTCTTATTAGGTGCTGGTGCCAGTCTCAGACCATCCCCGTGAGTAGGGTGCTGAGCCAGGAAATCCTTGATGCATCCGCGGACCGGGGGTAGAATTCGATGTATTCAGACACTGATTCCCACCATGCGGTGAACTGTGTGGCTGGTTTTCCGTCGAACTCCTTTGGATCTTTTAGCTTTAATTTTGACACTTTGGCCTGGCCGGTCTGTAGGGACACCAGGGTGGTGGCCACTGTTGCAGTTACTATGTCCGTCAGCTCCCAGTAGGTGAACTGATAGTTACAGGCCGGCAGTTGCAGGGGATTTGCTGGTGACTGGGTGGGCGGAGTATAACCTCCGGAGGAGGGCGGCAATGGTGGTGAGGAGGGCGAACTCAAGGTTCGGCCGGGTTGCTGCGGGGGAGGCCCCGGCGGTCCCCCTTGTCCTGCCACGCCTTGTCCTCTGGCTTGCTGAGCCAGAGTAGGCGACCTTGGGGCCGCGCCCAGGAGGCTGCTGATTGTCGCCGCTTCCACAGCGCCACGTGCCGGGACCGCCAATTGTAGGTACATCGGGGTCCTTTTCTTCTTCTTTTTAGCAGCGGCAGTAACCAGAGCACTCACCTGTGTTTCCAGGGCTTGTTGTTGTGCCGTCAACCGGGCCGTGGCGGTGTGCTGTTGAATCACCCTGTCTTTACAATTTTGGTTCCACGTGGCCAGTTCCTCTAGCCGTTACTAGCTGGCCACCTGAAGGAGTTGGATGGCGACCTTTAATCTAAGAAGGCGGGTGTCTCAGTTGACGTCTTCATTGGACTTTTCCTGATCCCTCAGCTAATTCGCGGTCCAGACCTCCTTGGTGAATATTTGGGCTGCATTTGCTGTCCTCATGAGTTCCATTTGCATCACTCCGAGGAGGCCTGCGCGTCCATTTGGGGTTGCCCGTAGATGTATTCGAGTGCTCCAGCAATTTGAGGGTAGGTTTCTTCGATTCGCTAGATTCGTCTGTCAGATTGATCGACGCGTTTTCACATACCTTATGGAGTTGTTCCAGGTCCCATTGAGCTTGTTGCTGCTGAGAGACTAGCGAATGCAGCCAGTCGGGTGGATTCTTTAGGTCGATTGTCGGCTGTATCGGGCTGTCACCCGCGTAGACTTGGACTGCGCTGGCTGGGTACTCCAGTCTGAGCATGTCCACGTTTGAGGATGTGGCCACCAGGAGCAGAGTGAAGCGTTCCTGAGTCATTTTGTACTAGTAGAGGTCGAGGAGGTGACCTCTGTAGAGAGTTTCGTCATCTTCGAAGGTATAATCGCAGATTTCTCGGAATTCTTATCCGTCGAGGTCTATCACCACCAGTGGTTGATTGCGCAGTTGTGCCAGTAGTGAGTGTACCAGTTTTCTGGGGTGCAGTCGATTGCCTCTGTTGGGATTGGACCGTCGATTCGTTGGTCCCACGTCTCGTAATTGGTAATTTCCTCGTATGTCAAGCCGAAGGAGTAATCGAATGCCTAGGATTGTTGGGGTTAGAATATGTTCCCGAGTTTGAGCAGGTAGAGATGATCGTGTTCGAACGAGGGCATTCACTGTGCGGGTTCTGTATAAGTGAATTACTAATCCAAGATTATAGTGTGACACTAGGGGTATAGCGTAACGGTAGTGTATAGGTGGTTCGAAGTCAGATATCTTTCTTTCATACTGGAATAATTTTAGATTTGTGTTTCGGGTTTTCGGTAACGTCGCGGTGGTTTCTTTTTCTGTCGTTGTGTCGTTGTTCGCGCTGTGTTTGGCTCGTTTATATCTTTCCGCATCCGGGTCACGTGATCTCTCTAGCGAGTATACTCTTCGCATACTTTTTTGTCCTCTTAGTCGACCCACTTTTAAAGCCGGGTCTTGCGACGCCTATGTTCTTGCCAGAATCCTACTGGGGTTGTGAGTGGATTGGTCATGATCGGTAATGTAGTGGTAAGGTGGAATGATTTGGAACCGCCGCGTATCTTGCCCGGAGTACGCAGCCTCCAGCAGGGTTTTTTTATTGGCGATAGGAGAAATCGCTCTCGATACCTTTCTCCCTACTGGCGCCTACTCTATCTCCGCTGACAAAGCGTTTCTTTCTCATTCCAAGAGTTTCCACACCCCGCTCCTTATCTCCCGTCTAGACTCTCTCCGCCCCGATAATCGTCGTGAGCCCTGCTCACGGCGTGCAACTTGCATGCGTCACTATCTTCCCCTCTTCTGCCATGGCTACAAGAATCGGAAGCACACATGGTCAACTCGACAGGATGGTCTAAATCCATCACCTGCTGAGGTTACCCGCAACCCCTTGTTCTGTTTCCGTACTGCGTTTGAGGCGATTCCTCCAGACGTGACTTGTATTCTTTTTCCTCACGTGACCGTCTCTTTTGTCGTGCTTCCCCTTGGGGTGTAACAGGTCGAGGCACGGGCCAGCATTGGGAGAGCCAGTGCCCACAGTACCGACGGGTGAGGAGAAGAAGAAGTAGGGGGGGAAGGGAAAAGGCAAGGTGGAGCTGGGTGCGGTCCCGCCGGCCCCCGGCAGAGTAGCGCGTCAGCGGAAGAGGCAGGTATTGGTTGATGCGGCGAAGTCAGCGAAGCCGGAGGAGGCAGTGCCACCCACGCGATCAATCCTGAAGCGCCCGGAGACGATGGAGGCAGAGAGGAAGGCAGAGGAGAAGAAGATCGAGGAGACAGCAAAGAAGGAGGGGGAGAAGGCGGCTGTCATGAGGAGATGGGAAGAAGGGCAGCTAAGCCAGCAGGAGGGGGAAACCAACAGCTCAGCGACTAGGCAGATTCAGGACATGGCGGGCCCCGTGAATGCTAAGGAGGTGGCTGCCATGCAGAAGACCGTGCATGTGGTGGGAATGCGGGCGCTGGCAAGCCAGTGGAAGGAGGAGCGGGCCAGCAGACAGGCAGCTCCACGGTGGCAGCACCAGTGGAGCCGACTCCAGCACCACGGCAGCAGTCAAGACACTGGCAGCAGCAAGTGCAGCCTAAGGCGCCGCAGCAACAGCAACAGCAACAGCAACAGCAACAGCAACAGCAACAGAGCAACTGGGCACAGCGAGCGGCAATAGCGGCAGCGCTCCCGCAGACAGATCTCAGGCGGGTGGCCTAGGGACGAAAACCGGAGCGGGAGCCCACGGGGCTGGAACCTATAAATGGTTCAATCCCACGCGACGAGCACGGATTTGTCTTGTAGTGTACCGCTGGGGTGCCGCAGATCAACCCAGCGGTGACGACGAGCATAGTGGCTTTCGTCAACATCGCGCTCAGCAAGGTGGTCCTAGCTCATGTCCGAACTGAGGTATTCAGAATCTCGGTACTGGGAAGGCTGTCAACAACAGCGCGCCTTGGGGCGTCAGCGGCGATGCTCCTCCGCTTCAAAAAGGAGGTCTTGGAAGCGACTTGTAAAGCCGACAGAGCCATCATCAAGATTGTCGCGAATGAGATGTGGGCGGAGCTCAAGATCCTGGTGCCCTATGGTCGGTACCGTCACCCGAATGGGCTGGCGGATCTCAGGGAGAAGATCGACGCAGAGAACCCAGGTGTCGTAGTACCCCCACTCTCGATGAAGTGGATGCGGGCAGTGGGCACCATCAAACGGCACTACAAGGTCGGCCGTCTGCCAAAGAATGCAGCATCGGTGATCTTCAAGGTGCCAGGCAAGTTGGCGGCCCAAAAGTTGCTGGTGGAAATGTGGGTGGCAGGCAAGAAGTTCCACGCCCTGCCATACGTCCCGAACAAAGCCAACACCCGGTGCGGTATGTTCGGGCAGTTGGGCCGCTCGCAATTGCGATGCCAGCGAGATGTGGCAACCTGCAACATTCGCACGGGCAGCTTCAGGACCGAGGAGCACACCTGTGAGGTGGCAACATGCGGAAACGTCGGCAAGGTCTGCTCCCACACAGAGATGAAATGCCCGAACTGCGGGGGCAGGCATCCTGCCCAGGATGCCAGGTGCTAGGCGAAGTGGGCCGCTATCGAAATCGCCCGAGGCAGGCGCACCGACATGCCCTGCACGGAATCGTCGCAGCCGATATGCCCACCTGTGATCCGCAGCATTGGCGGATCGGCTCGGCTGAACTGGGTCCCAGCAGGCGAGCTGGCGGAGACTTTTTCAGACTGGATAGAAGACCGAATGGAGGCAATGGTGACTGGAATAGAACCAAGTGGCAACGCCCCAACCGTAGCCGTCTGATGGCGGTCCCACAGGTGGCCAAACTGGTGGCGCTACAGCATAACTAAGCCAGGGGGGGACAAGTGTTGGAGGCGGTGCTGGACTCGGCAGTAAAGAAGAATGTCAACTTGGTTCTAATCCAGGAACCAAGGTAAATAAGTGAGAAGGACAGTACCTGCTCACACCCCAGCTTCACCTTCATCCGAGGTGCGGAGTTTGTGGCTGCAAAGTGCTGGATAGCCGTGAACCCCGCAACGAAGTGCCAGATTACAGAATTAAAATTCCTCATCTCAGAGTGCGAAAATCATGTTCAGGTGGTTGATGTCACGATGCCAGGAGGGGAGGCAGTTGTCATTGCCAATATCTACGACCGTGAGGGAGACAGACATGCATGTCCATTCAGAAGGGCTCGTTCCAGATACTTATATGAAGTATCTATACTAGAACTAGTCTGTGTGGCCCTCAACAAAGAGTGAAACCTACCCCAACCCCAAGCACACCCGATATATTCAAGCGCAGACTAGCATCCAGAATCCTCCTCCTACAACTACTCACTTCCCCAGAAAACAACTGTGTTCCCACGAAAGTGACCAGAAGCTGCAAGGTAAACCATTACCACAAGGTACCAACTCATGCCGATCATCGTTCTGCAGCATGCGGCTGTTTAATCTGCTGTCATCCAACGGTAGATTTGCTGTCCATTGATGGCATGATAATCTCTGAGTATCTGCATGCTTCCACTTCTCAAATTTTCTAGAGGCTGCCAGGTTGGGTCAGGATACCCGACCCATTTAACCAGATACCGTATTATCTCATGCAAGACGCATGGTTTTTTTGGCGGTAAGCGCCGTCTTGGCGCTGAATAAGCGCGCACTAGAGCGCTTATGGCTAGCGCGCTGGGGATTTTTTAACGTCACGGGACTCAACTTTCGGGCGAGAGAACGCGTATCTCGATCAATAGAACCCACCGCACAACAAGATAACCACCAATGGGAGCAGTATTGTGACATTCGATACAGGACATGTTATGGACGATATGGGAATACAAATACTGATAGGAAAGCTGATGGTGCCAGGCCAGCATCCACGATCATGGCTCCCCACCGCCGGCGCGCCCCTGCTGTCGACTTCCCACCATCACCTACACCCCGTATTCACCACACCTCTGTTCTCGACTCCCCAGTACCACCTGTACCTGTCCACGAACTCTCGAAGATATTCTCTGCCATCAACTTACAGTCCACCGCCGAGGATGAGTTGGCTAGCAAGCTGGATCTCCGTTCCCCTCTGAAGTTCAGGCAGCGGCCAGGCCCTCGTAAAAAGGGAGTCGCTGAAGCTCCACGATGGATTCCGCGTCCCGCAGCGACACCTTCCCGAGCAAAGCGCTCGCGCACAGTTGAATTCAAGCTAGGAGTCCTTGCATGGGCTCACCACACGCGGGTGACATCCAAAGCAGGTAAACAAAGGGCACCAACGAGGGAGGAGACTAGATGTAAGTTCGGTTTGAAGAGTGTGGATCAGATATCGCGATGGAAGAAAGTAGACAACTCCAGTCCATGCAGTACCAACATCTGATAGGAACATTTAATGACTTGTGACTCTGGCAATTTAGGTGGAGGCAGATCTACGGCAGGCTGTCAGCAAAGCTCGACAGATTTGTCGGAGTTCCCCTCGATGGAAAGCTTTGGAAAAGGCATTGGTCGTTGCCTTTGCTGAGCGTCGACTTATGGGCCGAGTGGTTCGCCGCAAATGGATTGAACGGAAGGCAAAGCGGTTACACCATGAACTCTATCCCAATTCCACAGTCGAATTTCGCTTCTCACAGGGCTGGTTTCACCGGTTCCTTATTCGGAACGCGATCACTCTTCGTATCATCACCAACAAAGCACAAGAGACTCCCGAGGAATACTTTGAAACCATTATCAACTTCTTGTGCTTCAATCGGAGGAACTCTCAGCTGAGAGATGGTACCGAGGATCTTGTCTGTGGTGTATTGGCAGTTGGGCGCTTTCTTCTCTCAAATATCATCAACATGGATCAGACACCACTACCGTGGGAGTATTTGGAAGGAAAGACCTACGAGTTCAAAGGCAAGAGGACAGTCTGGGTGAAGAGCAAGAAGTCTGGATGGGGCAAGCGACAAGCAACAATCCAGCTGACAGTCTTTGCCGACGGAATTTCGCGTGTTTTGCCTCTATTGATTTTCCGTGGCGCTGTTGATGGCAAGAGTACTAGTCGGAAACGAGAAGCAAAGAGATATCACCCAGGAGTGGTTGTTCAATTCAATAAGAAAGCTTATGCTAATACCGGTATGCATTTCTAAATCCTGTCGAGACTTCCCATTGCTACAGTACTGAAATGAACGTTGTTAAAGAGATCCTCATCTTCTGGCTTGAGAAGCTGCTTATCCCAGTCCTGGGTATCCGCCCTACTCTTCTTGTGATGGATCTGCTTCGTTCCCACAAAACCTCTTCAGTCCGAGATGTCCTTCGAGCTCACGATATCACCTTGTCACTGGTGCCCGGAGGCTGTACAGGTCTTGTTCAACCTGTCGATGTCTCAGTTAACCGACCCTTTAAAGATCTATTGAAGGAGGAAATTGATATCGAGTTTGAGCGGCATGACATCGAAGGAGCTGAATCAATTCAGGGAAGCAGTGCTGTGGGAGAAATGCGAGTCATGATGACGCATTGTGTGGCTAGGGCATGGGAGAAGTTTTGTAATGAGCGTCAGGAGGTCGTCGTACGGAGTTTCCGATGCTTGGGAATATCTCTTCCTATTGACGGCAGCGCAGACGCTGAGATTTCGATCAAAGGACTCGACACCTCCCGCCTTATGACCGCACTTGAGAAATGGGAAACACAAGGAGCTCCGACGAATAGTTGCTCTGGTTCCTCAAATGATGCTGATCAGTCAGAGAGTGGTGACTCCGACCTAGAGTCTGAGCCTGATGACGATCCATTTGCAAGCCTCACCGAGCCATCAGTCGAGCCATCACGGTTCCATACCACCCTCAAAGGATCTCTCGCAACCTCGCTCATCATGGACGACCCAACTGCAGCTTCACTCACGATTGGCGACTCGTGTGCGGCCGTGTGCAACACCAGTGACCCTGCCTCGGCGAGCATAGGCTCAGTGCACATAGCTTCAGCTCGCATTGACCCGCTGGGGCCCTCAGTCTTGGCGCCAAACCCGCAAGCTAAGAAAGGAAGGGGAAGGGGAAAACCTAAGAAAGGACAGGGGAGTGGAAAAGCTGCTACTACTAGCAGTGCGTCAGCGTCTGCTAGTTCTGGTACACGAAGAAGTGCGAGGTTGACTGCGAAACCTGCTCAGACATATGTGTTGCAGTTCCCACAAATCACTGACGCAGAGGAATCCGACGAGGATGATGGTGTTGAGTATGACTTTCGTTGGCAGGATGGAGATCTCTAGTGGCATGTTCCTCGGGCCAAGGGGTGGCCCTCTTTGGTACGTAGATAGATTGATAAGTCTAGAAATTCGAAAAATTGAACTTGACGCGATTTTGATATTGCGCTAGTCCCGAAGCGCGCTGGTGCGCGTTAGTGCGCGCTTACTCAGCGCCAAGACGGCGCTTACCGCCAAAAAAACCATGCGTCTTGCATGAGATAATACGGTACTTGAGGTTTCGGATTGCAGAGCTATGATGTTTATGGATCGATTGGACTTCGTATTCGGCATTGGCAGTGGCTGTGGACCGTAGGGGTGGTCGTGGTGGATGCTCTCTGTTGGAATATATGGATCAATAAAAGGTGAAGATTGTGAACTGATTGTATTACAGCATTATACGGGCGCAAGATCTCTCTATATACAGGAAGCCTGTCAGGACAAAGGACGGAAGACTGCCCCCCGAGGCGGTGCTTGGGGACTCAGTCATGTCCGGACACCACCTCCGGTCCGTCATCTCCGGACGCCACCTCCGGTCCGTCATCTCCGGACGCCACCTCCGGTCTGTCATCTCCGGACACCCATTATTCTGACCCTTCCCCTCGTACGGAAGATGCAAAGGAACACAGGAGAGAAAGAAACAGAATCCTCGGATGCCTTGTTAAAACTCGTAACCGTGTAAAAAACCCTTCGAGGGAGAAACCACAGACCTAGGAGAAAGAGTGCATCCTCCAAAGAAAGAGTAGGAAAAGAAAAAGGAGGGAAAAACTATTTCAACCGCTTAACGCGTGGTCTGTCAACCACTTCCCCTGAGTCCCGGCTTACGAGCCCAAGCCGTGAGCAAGCTTCCAGTGAGTGTCTCGAGGGAGGTTCTTCGTCATGATGTCAGCGAGCATGTCGGATGTCGGAAGGTATGTTGTTTTGATGGCGTTCCGTTTGCAGGCATCACGGACGAAGTGGAACGGGACACTGATGTGCTTGGTACGCTCTTGGAACTTCGGGTTCTTTGCAAGTTGGATTGCACCTTGGTTATCGACGAAGATTTGCAGGGGCTCGGTAGCCTTAGAGTCGTTGTCTGAGCATAAGCAGTGGAGGCATTGCTAGGCATGCTTGTACAGGATCTTGCCATATAATATGCGAGCGTATAAGGAGCAGACCCAGATGGCTGATTTTGCGGCGTCGGAAGCACCTATGTATTCGGCTTCCACCGTTGAGAAAGCGACAAGTGGCTGCTTACGAGCACGCCAGGTAATAGCGCCTCCAGCAAGCATGAATACATAGCCAGATGTTGATTTTCGGTCATCAGGATCTCCAGCGAAGTCTGAGTCGGTGTAGCCGGTGGGCATGGTGGCTTCGGGGTCCGATGCATTGTACTGGATAGTGAGGTTGGCCGTGTTTCGCAGATATCGTAGCGTATAGGTGGCTGCTAACAAGTGATCGGTAGTCGGGGTGCAGGAGAATTTGCTGAACATGGAGACGGTGAATGCGAGGTTCGGCCGAGTGCATAGCATTAGCCACCTCAGGCTGCCGACAATTGACTGATACCGTTGTTTACCATCTGAGTCAATAGTCTTTGCTGTGCTGTTTGTCGGATTTGACTCTGAATCTGATCGTTGGAGCTTGCTTCCAGAATCACGAGGTTGGGACTGAAGTGGTAGCGGTGGTTCTAACGAGGAGATAAGACCGTAAGCGCTTAGGAAGTGTTGGGAAAGAAAGCTGCAAACGAAGGGGACAGGGTACCCGAACCGATCCCGATGCCGTGGCCGACAATGGTGAGGTGCAGAGACAGTTGGAAGTGTGGCCCAGCGAGGAGCCGAGTCGGTAAGCGCCAAGGAAGTGTGAGAAAGCGGCTGCCGTCGCGTGGGACTGCATCATCCAACAGGTGGTGGCCAAACACGAGGTGAAACGCGAGGCGTCAGTTGGGGTAGGAGTGTCGGGTGTCGTAGGGGGTGGTACTGGGCAGCCAAACTGATGCCCCTACGTAGCGCGCACTTGAGGTGCAGAGAAAGGTGGCAGTGGTGGCAGTAGCGAGGAAACATGGCAGCGCGTCTAGGGGGTGTTAGAATGGCTGCTACTGCAGGGGACTCATTCTTTCTGCGGCGAAGCCCTAGGCCATAGGTGTTTTGACCTGCTCTCACTCCCGGCTCGGGCAGCACGACTCCCAGCTGGAATGCCCAGCGCCAGTCTCCCTGCTCCGGGCCTTGCCCGTCTGATTCAAATTTCAGAGTCGTAGGTCCCATCCTTGCGGAAGGGGATTTCCTGTGACAGTCCCGTCCGGGGATATGAGAGTCTGCACCCACACTCTCCACATTGCTCTCCTCGTCCTCTGAGATTACCGGGTGAGCGAATGGTGTTGCCATTCCACCCGTCCGCACCAGCTATTCCAGGCGTAGCCTCCACTGCTCCCCTACTGGCAATTCCACCGTGAATGGCGGGCAGTTCGTGGCAATGTGTTCTAAGCCCGCACATTTGAAGCACTTCCTGTTGAACCCATTCCGGCCAGTCGGGATGAACTCGCGGGCCTGCAACCAAACATTCTGTCACTGGCGATCAGCTCCCTCAGGTGGCGCATCGACTTTTCCGCCTGTTCTCGGTCCGGTGGTTCTCAGCCGGATGATAGAGGTCCGGACAATGATCCAAACGGTGAGGGTCCAGACGAAGTTAGTCCCGAGCTCTCACCCGACGAGGTTGAAGTAGTGACAATCCTGAAGGCTAGCCTTGGATTGGGTATCCTAGGGGAGGAGACGCCACTGGAGTCGTACTCACCGTTCCGATATGGAGAGTCATCTGGTAACTCTGGGTCTACATTGCCTGAGCCATTTGTTCCTGAGCTCCGCTTGACCGGTTCATGACCTCCACCACCACCGCGCCAATCTGTTTTCTGCTGGCTCTTCCGGTCTCAGGAGGACCATTTTACTGGCACATGGTTGCCCGGATATAGGCGTCCGCCTCATCTGGTCCCGCGTCACAACCTGTCTCGATTCCGTAGCATTTCAGCGCTGGTAGCTCCATCTTGTCGTCGAACGTCAATTCTATAACAGGAATCATGCACTTGATGGCATACATCAGCTGAACGTCAAGTAGTGCGGTCAGGAAAAGGCGTGCGAGACGGCAATCTAGTGTATCTGGAATGTACGGTCGGAACCATTTCGCTCGCCGGACGTATCGCTCGGGGGGATTCCTAACTCAGGTCAGTTTGCCTTTTTCTTGGGTGGACGCACTCTTTCTCTTATGTCGTTGCTTTCCCATGAAGTTTTTTTCACGGTGATAGGTTTTAGCGAGGCATCCGAGGATACTGGGTATCCAATATCTTTCCTTCTCTGCTGCGGTTTGTTGCTATACTCACCGTTTTGTTTTCTCTCTCTCCCGCGTTGCTTTACGACTTCCGTACGAGGGGAAATGCCAGAATAATAGGTGTCCGGAGGTGACGGTCTGTATCCGGCGTGCGGAGATGACATCTGCTCGAATTTCGGACTACTGACTCGAGTGACAGTCTTCCATCCCTTCCCCCAGGCGAGTCCCTCAGGCCCGTTGTAAATATAGAGAATGTCCTACCTCCGACTATGCATCAATTACTCAATTCACTATCTTCGTCTCTATCGATCCTCAAATCCGAACAAATGGCGCCAATTCGACTGCGTGAGCGGAGGGACAACGTGAGCCGACAACAGGGCCGCTTCCCACGGCGACCGGACCCAAACGAACAATGTGTACGAAGTTAGTCCTAATACGCGAAATGCGAGTAGAACTAATCTAGGCAAACGAAGCCGCCGGGAGTTGAGCAGCGATGCCAAGAAGTCAAACGACTGGACGGTGAAATCGCGGAGGCTCCTACAACGCCAAGCCGACGAGACTGCCAACGTCAATGCTCCGGTGCACGAATATCGGTATCAACAAGACGTCGAGTCAGAAACCTGCAAACCAAGGCGAACATGCCAACAATACCACTCCGGCGGAAAGGAAACCGTCGATATCTCCGAGGTGAGAAGATTGAAGTTTGAGCTAACTGCGGAAGTGGGGTCGTTTGGAAACTAGAAGATTCGATGCGGGGATTGGACACGTGACTGAGCTAGCGATTGCTTGAAGACTTTTTGCTTGACCGTACATCAGAATAAAGAAATGTGCTAGGCTACATATACCCATCTGAGAGAGCGACAAAAGGAGACAGTCGGTGTAATTATTCCTCCGATATCCATCCCAGGTTGCGCCGGTGCGGCATTGTTGTGGGTTGCGCCGGCGGCACTGTTGTGGGTTCCGCAGCGCCCCCGCCGTGAATTCCTCCGCGCCACCACATATCCAATCTATCCCACTGAACATAGGAAATAGGTGTGACAGCGCTACTTTTAACAAAGATTACCAGCAGCACCGGGATATCGAGAAGAGTCGGCAGCAGTGCACCGTGACGATAGCGCCACCAACGTCGACCCCGAATACTGAGAAAAGTTCGGCAGCAACAGCAATCTGTAATTAGTATGCCAACAGTTTTGAGCCGTCAAAAATACAGACAGGACCACCAAGCCTTGAAGACAACGTCAACGATATCGAGCCATCGAGCGAAGTTCAGCAGCAGCAGGGAGCCGTCATGACAACACCAACGACACCGAGCCATCGCGAATTTATATCGACAATATCAAAGAGCCGTAAAGACATTGCCGGAGAAATGGAGAAATCCTGAAAAAGATGGGCAGCATCACTGAGCTGTCAGTCAACACAGACTGTCAGAATAATGGGCGTCCGGAGATGACGGACCAGAGACGGCGTCCCGAGATGACGGACCGGAGCCAGCACGTCCGGAGATGACAGCTGCCCTAGTCTCCGAGCGCCGGCTCGGGAGACAGACTTCCGTCCTTTACCCCTGGCGAGTCCCTCAGGCCCGTTGTATATAGAGAGAATGTTCCTCCTTCGAAGTTGTATCAATCAATCAATTCACTATCTTCATCTCCATCGATCCCTATATTCCAACACAGACAAAATCGTGCACTGCTGAAAATCATCTCCAACGACACCGATACATGGATGCAAAGATCGGCAACACCACACAGCTGTCAAGGCAATGCCACCGACATCTCTTACTATCACTAGCGCCAGAGGAAAATAGTGTATTACCTTACCTAAATCGTACGTGAAATGCTGATTGAAAACATGACAAAAGAGCTTGTACTCAGAGGACTTGGGGAGTGTGACTGGATACCTAGCCAGGTGGAAATTGAAGAACCTACTTTCGGTAACTATTTTCACATACATACTATATAGTGGAGACTGATGCAAGGTAGATTGACACGCTGTGACATAGATCAACCTGCCGATCCGCCATTTACATACGTGCTGTCGCGGTGGCTACCCACACGTCCCACACACTCACTAACCTCACTACACCTATCCTGCCAGCCAGTCAACTCTGCAACTCAGTAAATTCTATCAATTCAGCCTATTTTCGCCCACCACAGTAGCACGCACAGCTCAGTCCGGTACGCAGTGCAGGATCCCGCCTCCTCTCATGCCCACTCACAAGTTCGTCACCACAACAACCCCAATCATGGATCCCATCAATTTAGTACTGAAATTCCCACTTCCCCAAACCCACCATTAGCATCTCGAGAACCGCCGGAAAAAAAGAAACGAAACAACGCGTAAACCTCCCCAAACTCCCCTCGAGCCAAAGAAAAGTATGTGCAGGAGTAACCGGCGGACTACTCCAATTTTCTCCCATATTCGCAGCACAAATGGTCATTCCTCATCAGAGACGGGCCCTTCCGCAGTGTCGGGCGGCAGTCGAGTCTCCGCAATGGTAGCGGCGGTTGCCAGTCGACCGCGACGGCTGCTTGCAAGTCGAATTGGTATGGTCTCTGCCAACCTTAACCGCCAACTTCTGAAGACATGCGAACGCCTCTTTGTTGTCGCCTATTCCAGCCCAGTGCCACGGCGGTCTCCCGTCGTTGTCACGCGCGTCGACCTTGGAGCCGCAACGGACCAGTAGCCTCACGACTGGCTCGAACCCTGTGTACGCGGCCCAGTGAAGAGGCGTCATTCCGGCCCGGTCTTTCGCGTTCACATCCGCACCGGCATCGATCAGCCGTTTGCAGATGCCCTCAGTGTAGAAGCTGGCAGCGAGGTGCAGTGCGGTTCCTCCCGTCCGATCGGTCGCCATGACGTCGGCACCCATCGCGATGAGCAGCTTGATGACATTTCTCTGCTCCTGCTGAACGGCGATGTGAAGCGGGCGCATCCCGTCGGCGTTCCTCGCGGTGATCTTTGCGCCAGCGGTGACCAGTAGCTTCACCACTTTGATGTGTCCGTTCTTGGCCGCCAAGTGGAGCGGCGTGTCCCCATCACGGTCCCAGACCTTGGTCTTCGCGCCCCAGGCAAGCAGTAGTTTGGCGATGGTACGGTGGCCCAGCTCCGCTGCGATGTGGAGAGGCGTACGTCCATCGGAGTGCAGCGGGTATGGTGCGCACTGGAAACTGGCATTCGGATTTGCGCCCTGCTCGAGGAGGTGCGTAACGGTATTTGCCAAGCCATTAGTGGCGCCCCAATGCAGGACGGTGGAACCGTCGTGGAACTCGATCTGTTCCCCCATACGGTAGAGCCTGTGAGTCAGGAGGACGTACATCCGGCGAATGGTTCTCGAGAAACGATCGAGGTCACGTTGGGAGAGTTTCTCGCCGATTTGGAGCAGGATTTCGTTTGGTAGGGATAGAATCGAGATTGTTGGGACTGACGGGAAGGGAGTCGGCGGTGGCGCCATCTTCAAGCGCAGTACACTGAAGGTTGGATGTCCACTACCATTCTGGCGTTCGCCGCTGATCTCGTCGCCCAGGTAGACATTCTCTTTACCGTTGTCTTCGTTGCCGTCATCGTCGTTGGCATTTGCATCGTGACGCTGAGCAGAGAGGGGGGTTAACCATGTAACCGTTCTTCCTCCACACTTTCTCGAGCGCGGCGCTACCACATAAGGGACCGCAACGCAGAGTGACATTGGGGGATGAACGTATGGACGACATACCGGATGACGAAAGTTCTCACCCCGGAATTCGGTCCAATTTCCGATGGCATCACCAGCAACGCCGTGTGCAGCGCCATCACCATCGTCGTCACGATCGGCCAGCTTTGATTGTGAAGCACCACCAGCTTCCTGGGTGACGCGCCACCTCATCAAGGTCGGTGACGAAGGCGGGGGGTCGGTTCTGGCATCCGCGGCGGCTGCGGCGTCGACACCCTGGTCGAGTGAGCACGTGATGGTCGAGTTCCCGGCGGTTCTAGCCGCGGTGGACTCGGGTCGAGCCGTCTCGGCGCTCCAGCTCGGGTTTCCGTCACAACTGTTAGTTCTGCTGCTGCTGGCCGGCGACGGCGGCCGCTCGCGCAGATCGTCCTCGCCAACAGTCACGCTTGACTCTTCGTGTACCGATCTCGCCAGAGCGATACTGCGGGCCTGCCTGCGCTTAATACTGATGGGCATCTTCTTTGGCCGCAGGTCCAGGTCGCCTGTGGTGTTTCGTTTCGGCCAGGTCATGGTGGCGAACAGCGGTCGCTGCAGTCGGCGGGGCGGCTGCAAGGGTAGAAGCAGCAATACCAGCAACAGAAGTTTGGACGTGGGCGGCGTGGAGAAGAGCAGAAGAAAGAGAAGGAGGAGGTGATTGAGGCACAGCAACAGTAGCGATGCCAATTTCTCGCGCGAATCGGACGGGAGTAGGAGTGGGTAGAGAGGGGCAGGATAGGGAGTGCGGAGATGTGGACAAGGAAGGGGGTGATGTGGATAGGGTTGGGGGAGCTGCTGAAAAGGATGGTCGAGAAGTGCAGGGGGTGGGAGTTCGTTTGCAGGGCGCCGGACGATGGGTTGGAGGTGCAGGAGAGCAGACGCAAGTTGTTCGAGGATGGGGGCGGTCGAGAGTGTCTTTCGCAGTGGAGTCCAACTCAACCTAACGAGATTTACCAATGAACGCCAACCAGCCAACACAACCCCTTGCCTCACCCCGTTTCCCGTTCAAATGATTCAGCGCACGGTTCAGCGTGAAGTGACAGCGATCCGGTAGTGTACTTCTCAGCCACCCGTTTAAGTGGGCCAGTCACTTCAGTCGCGCGCACATTCACGCCCCCACCCCGCCCCACCAGGCTGGAAACAGTCATGGCACTCGCCGTCGCTGACATCGTGTGTGAAATATGTACCTTCAATCTCGGAAGCCAGACGGTGATATGTGTGTGTCGGGCACCTGCACAATAGAATACTGGACATTTTTAATTATTTATTTATTTCTTTACTTATTCATACTTGCTCGCATATAGCCTTTCTAGGCTATGTTTGCGCGCATTTATCCGGGTTTCGCGTCAGCGGTCCGAAGAATATATGACTGGTATGATATTGGCTCTGCAATGTGGGCCCAGCCACCGGACAGAACACGTGTGCAATTCACCGTGGTTCATTCGGCTCGAGTGCCCTTGTTTGGCAAGTAACTCGCTTTGAGCTCCATCGAACGGAGGACCAACGGTCGATCGTTTTCCCTCAGACGCACAAATGCTCTGCGCTGCACGGATTGGAGCGTGACAGGTGGTGACAGCACGCAGTGCATAGTAATTACATCTAGCAACATACCGCGGTAAAAGCAAGAATCATGAAAAGAAAAGATAGGTACGCAAGTCGACGAATCTTCACCGAATCAACTATCTTCAACTCGATCTACCATTCCGACACCGGGTAACCCATGTATTATGTTACGATCAGGTGATCATGCAATCCAGCGGCAATAGTCCTAACTTCAAGGGCCATTTTTCAAAGTGAAATCGCGCCACCCACAGTGATGAACAACTCGCGAGCAGTATAATAGCGTGGAACGAGAGATCTTGAACCTCATCGGTATTTACCCGTCTGCCCAAACAGAGTAGCCCCATCTATGCTGACTGAGATTCTACCTTCGTCACGAAATGGCTGCTCCCAGAAACCAATCTCAGCGAGGTACCGGATAGAACCGTGGCAAGCGATTCTTCCATAGGAGCTCTACACACCCCGAAGTAGGATCAGGTCATAGAGATCACCGCTCGTAAGGTGGTGGTTCCCTGAGCGACAAGTGGCATTTGAGGCCCCACATACAAGGACTGGCAGGCAGAGCGAGTGTGGCTTCTTGAAGGCATCTCCGGCGACGGTGTGGTTGGTTGCCTAGTGCCGAGGTCACACGGAGAAACTTGGTGTGGGGAGAAAGCTCAACATTCGATGAACACTTTCATCTTCTCTCAGACGCCCGCATATTTCACCACGGCAGCAGCGCTAGACAGGGATATGTGCACGGATCAATGATCTGCCGCGCAGCATATTCTGAAAACGGGGCGTGCATTCCCAAGTTGTAAACTAACCACCTGATTGACTGTCAGCAACTGAGTACGGACGGACATCGTCTGTATCATCAACTGGAAATATCCCCAAGAAAGCCGACTTCCATCTATCTTCCCAACTCTTCGACTCTAGTTCATCAACTGTACTAGATCTCTAGTTCATCCACTGTACTAGATATGACTTCCAAATTGTTACTGCTCCGAAAAGCCCGTCCCATGAAGGTTATATGGCGATGTCTGGAGAAGGGATCCGTAGGTCTTGGGCAGTATATAATTTCGATAGACCCCTACACTTCTGGACTGCCAAGAAGGTGTGAACACCGACGCTCCAAAGACCTCAGCCGCCCCCCACCGCCCCGCAAGGCTCCTTGCAGTTACTGCAGGGAGTCGGCGCCTAGCGCACTGCGAGCACCAAGCATCAGTAATAGCGGCGTGCGAACAGCTCGAGACTCCATAGACAATACGACACACGCACTTTGAGCTGATTTAGTACATAATATCATTGGTGACCGACGGCAGGGGACCTCATCGCTCAGACTCGCGGCACGCATTGGTGACTGGGTCCTCGTGGCGATCATCATAGGATCCGAACGCGTTGTTTTACCGATCTCGGTTATGGTTTGCTTGTCTCTCGTTTGCTGTGAGCACTGCAGTGTACACTGTTGGAATATAGGGATCGATAGAGACGAAGATAGTGAATTGATTGATTGATACATCGTCGAAGGAAAAACATTCTCTGTATATACAACGCGCTTGAGGGACTCGCCAAGAAGAAAGGACGGAAGACTGTCTCCCGAGCCGGCGCTCGGAGACTAAGGCTGCTGTCATCTCCGGGCATGTTGCCTCTGGTCCGTCATCTCCGGACGCCCATTATTCTGACACTTCCCCTCGTGCGGTAGATGCAAAGGAACGCAGGAGAGAAGGAGAAAACGAAACCGCCAGTATAGCAACAAACAGTTGCAGAGAAACGAAACAAAAACAGTGAAACCCAGTATCCTCGGATGCCTCGTTAAAACTCATAACCGTGCAAAAAACCTCACGGGAAAACCACGGACATAGGAGAAAGAGTGCATCCACCAAAGAAATAAAGGAGAGGGAAAGAAACCTGTTTAACCACCTGCATGTGCTTCACCGGAAGCTTCCCCTGGATACCAGGCCGATTCGCAGGCCGATTCGCAGGCCGATCCGTTGGATAATATGTCCATTTGTCAGCATTGAGAGTACACAGCAGCTCCGGTATGGGGCGCCACAGCAGCTCCGGCATCACCGAGCGCGCACGACGGCCACATCAACGCCAGGCGCGCACAGCAGCTCCACCGAGCGCGCGCGACGGCCACAACAATAGGCACGCACCGCAGCTCCACCCAGCGCGCACGACGGCCACAACAATAGGCGCGCACAGCAGCTTCGAGTATTGATTCGACCGGATATCGTGAACGTAGAGTCATATTTCTGGCGAAGGAATTCACAGACACGGGCTGCAGAATGATTCAGTTCGCGATCAGACTTCGTATGGTGGCTCGAATCGTAGGTTCGTAGGATACGTAGACTATCGAGGCTGCGCTGTCGGTGCACCGATTGTAGTCATGGTCGTCGGCGACAATGTCGAACGATCGTGGTACGGCTCGAAAAGAAAGTGGCAATCGACGGTGGTATTCGGGATCGCTTCTTTGGTTCCACCCAATTCCTGGCGAACGGCGAGTCGGTTCGTGATGTATTCGACGACCGAATATCGTGAAGGCAGAGTCGTAGTCCTGGCTAAGGATTTCCCAAACGCGTGCTGCAGAATCGATTTCGTTCGCGGGAGGACTTCGGATGAAGGTTCGAATCGTGGGTTCAACCGATAGGTGGATCGTCGAGGCAGTGCGGTCGTCGCATTGACTGTAGTCACGGCCTCAGCAGTAGGGAATGATCTCATGCCGTTCTCCACAAGCGGTAGTTTCGGGTGTTCGGTGGCTGCAAACGTGACGCGTTGTCTGGTAGAGACCAACTTGGCGATGTCGTCGGCCGCGACGCGGCTCCAAAAGTTGACGCTTAAAAAAAGAGAGTGCAGGGATGAGACGCAGAAGCGAGGCGCCAAGCGGCAGGTACGGCAGGTGCGATTATCGATGGGTAGCGGATTGGCAGAGCGTTCAATCCGGGCTCATAACCTGTTGGAATATAGGGATCGATAGAGACGAAGATAGTGAACTGATTGATTGATACAACGTCGAAGGAAAAACATTCTCTCTATATACAACGCGCCTGAGGGACTCGCCAAGGGGAAAGGACGGAAGACTGTCTCCCGAGCCGGTGCTCGGAGACTAAGGCTGCTGTCATCTCCGGACATGTTGCCTCTGGTCCGTCATCTCGGGACGCGCATTATTCTGACGTACACCAAATAGGAGGATATCGACACTTTGGATTTCCCTTATTCCATCAAATCATCATCAATTGAGCTAATTGGAACCGTGACCAGGAGAATTGGAACACCCCTTCGAACTGCAAATGAAACGTCAACTACAGCGACGTCAGGATACCCGCACAGAACTGTGGGAGCTACGGAGGTGAGATACGAGAACAGGAAGACAGGCAGTGAAAGGAGAAGAAGGGATCTTGGGACGCTGGGTTGCATTCCCGAAAGACCTACAGCGTATCCTCGACCTATAGGAGGAGCTAATCGTGGGAAAGAAAGGGCCAGAAACGAGCAGGCAAGTGAACGAGAGATTATCCCATTCACTGACAACGATATTAACGACGCTTATCGGACACGCACCACACGGGTAGTGAAGAAGCTACAGTGGTGACTACCCTACCTCGCTGAGAATCCCACTCTCTGGGGTACCACGGAAGAGAACCTGAACAGTTTCATCAGGAGGTTTGACAGCGCGATACATTGGGTATTCGACCCCCCTCCCCCCCGGGTATCCCACCGGTGAATAAGGAAGAAGGTAGAAGGAAGAGGATACGGCCTTGATGATTCAAGACAACCTGATTGGGAATGCATTGGAGAGGTCAGACGCCAGCCCTGCAGCAGCTTACGAGTCCGTGCAGGGTTTCCAAGACGCCCCGAGACAGGCATTTCCACAGTCGCTGACAGCAGTAGTTTCGAAGGACGATAGGAGAGTTAGAATATAGCGATCGATAGAAATGAAGACAGTGAATTGTCAGAATAATGGGCGCCCGGACATGACGGACCGGAGACGGCACGTCCGGAGATGACGGCTGCCTGAGTCTCCGAGCACCGGCTCGGGAGACTGTCTTCCGTCCTTTCCCCCTGGCAAGTCCCTCACGCCCGTTGTATATGGAGAGAATGTTCCTTCTTCGAAGTTGAATCAATCAATCAATTCAGTATCTTCATCTCTATCGATCCCTATATTAGAGAGTTTGCGCTTTACATCTAGATGCAAAAACCAGGCAGTGACCGGAATTTCTTGGCGATCTTGACCCGGCAGTTTGCATCTTCTCCAGATGCAAAACTGGCCAATTTGCATCTACACCCGACGGAAATTCAACACTGACGCAACACCTCCACAACTCCAATTATGAGTTGCCGTCGCACTCTCCTCTAACGCGAGAGGGAATTAGTGTATCGCCATGCCCAAATTGTACGGAAAATCCTTCTCGGAAACACGAAAAAAGAGGGTCTCCACCGAGGACTGGGAGAGTGCGACTGGATACCCCACCAAGTGAAAATTGGAAAACCTACTTGCGGTAAATATTTTCGCATACTGAATATACAGTAGAGGCTGATGTAAGTTAGATTCACACGCTGTGAAATAGATCAACTTGTCGATCCGCCCTTTACGTGAGTGCCCACTGCGGTGACTGCCCACATGTTCCATAACTACTTTCACTTCTTTTCTGTGGTGCAGACTATTTAACTGCACTGAGCAGTTGAATGGCTTCACAGCAAGCACCTCCTTGACAAACGCTCGATCTTCCCATGCTTTCCATTGGGATCCCCGGGTAGAAGAACGCTGTGTTGCAGACTTCTCCTCCTCCTCTTCCTCCTCTTCCTCGACAAGTTCTTCCATATCCTCACTCATTTCCCACTTATCTTCCTCCAGGAGAGTCTCAGCAAGCTCCCTGCTGGGCCTGAAGTTTTCCACATCGCTATTTATTAATTGGTGGATGTCCATGGTCGCACGATATGGACAGGATACCGTATGGGCGCGGCGGGGTGGATAGGAGAGGGCACAGCGCGGTTGGGAGGTTGTACGGCATTATTGGGGTGCTGGCTTTTTTTTGCAACAGATTGCTAAACAGAGTTTTCGCTACGTGTTCTCTGTACCGGGACCATCCGTAGAGCCTCAGCAGCTCTTCCGACGAAGTCACTAACTGCGCAAACTCTTCAGCCCGCTTCAGATGAACTCACAATGACTAAGCGAAAACTACGCTAAATTTGCATTTAGATGAAAAGCGCAAACTCTCTATTGCAACAGGTGATGAGCCCGGATTGAACGCTCTGCAAATCCGCTACCCATCGATAATCGCACCCGCCGTACCTACCGCTTTGTACCTCGTTTGTGCGTCTCATCCCTGCACTCTCGTTTTTTAAGCCTCAACTTTTTGGAGCCGCGTTGCGTCCGACGACATCGCCAAGTTGATCTCAACCAGACAACGCGTCTCGTTTGCAGTCGCCGGCCTTTACAGCGCCCGAAACTACCCCTCGTGGAGAAAAACATGAGATCATTCCCTACTTCTGAATGCCCTCAAGATTGTTACCCGCAGGGAAATTTTTCGTCGCACTCTGACACTATGTACTGCCTAGGGCCGTGAATACAGTCAATGCGACGACCGCGCTGCCTCGACGATCTACCTATCGGTTGAACCCACGATTCGAACCTTCATCCTAAGTCCCCCCGCGAACGAAATCGATTCTGCAGCCCGCGTCTAGGAAATCCTTAGCCAGGACTACGACTCTGCCTTCACGATAATCGGTCGTCGGATACATCTCGAGCCTACTCGCTGTTCGCCAGGAATTGGCCGCAAGCTACAAAACAATCTCGGACACCACTGTCGTTTGCCACCTTCTTTTCGAGCCGTGCTGCGATCGTTCGATATTATCGTCGGCGTTTTCAAATACCAACCATCGGGGGAGTCGCGTGCGCGCTTGCTGATGACGAGTTGCTGCGGCACCCCACCCTGGAGTTGACGCAGGCACTCGGGGAGCTGATGTATGCGCTTGGCGATGCTGGAGCTACCGTGCACTCTTGAGGAGGCGGAGCTGTGAGCGCGCTCGGTGATGACGGAGCAGCTGCGGCGCCCCACACAGGAGCTGACGCGCGCGCTCGTGGAGCTGACGTACGCGCTTGGTGATGCTGGAGCTGCTGTGGCACCCACACCGGAGCTGCCGTGTACTCTGAAAGATGAGATTGCTGTGCGCGGTTGGGAATACGGGGGCTACTGTGGCGTCCCCATACCGGAGCAGTCGCGCATGCCTTATGATGGAGTTGCTATATTCGCTCACTGCGGATAATGGGTAGATTTTCTTATGGATCAGCCTGGGAATCGGCCTGGTATCCAGGGGAAGCTTCCAGTGAAGCACATGGCGGGTGGTTGAACAGGTTTTCTTTTCCCTCTCCTTTCTCTCTTTGGTGGATGCACTTTTTCCCCTATGTCCGTGGTTTTCCATGAGGTTTCTTCACACGGTTATGAGTTTTAACGAGGCATCCGAGGATTCTGGGGTTTTCAATATTTTTCCTCCTTCGCTGTTTTTTGCTATACTGGCCGTTTCGTTTTTCTCTTTCTCTTCTGCGTTCCTTTACATCTTCCGTACGAGGGGAGGTGTCAAAATAGTGGGCGTCCGGACATGACGGACTGGAGACGGCACGTCCGGAGATGACAGCTGCCTGAGTCTCCGAGCACCGGCTCGGGAGACAGTCTTCCATCCATTCACCTTGGCGAGTCCCTCAGGAGCGTTGTATATAGAGAGAATGTTTTTCCTTCAACGTTGTATCAATCAATCAGTTCACTACCTTCGTCTCTATCGATCCCTATATTCCAACAGGTTATGAGTCCGGATTGAACGCTCTGCCAATCCGCTACCCATCGATAATCGCACATGCCGTCCCTGCACCTCGCGCCTCGCTTCTGCATCTCATTCCTACACTCTCGTTTTTAAGCCTCAACCCCCTTTCAGCCTAATTGCCAAGCTTTAGTTATCCTGCAAGATGCAAACCTCGCAACATGGAATCCACGAAGTTCACCTGCAAGCACGGCTCAACAGAGATGCTCAACGATCGCAACTACCACTCCTGGAAACGCTCGCTCAAGGCCTTTCTGATTTCAGAAGACGCATTTGGAATCGTAACCGGAACGGAAGCATCCCCGAATGGCAGGCGCAACCGCTCAGCTCCGTGACTTTCGCCGCCGCTCTGGACGGGCCTATTCGCTGATATACGCCTCATCGGACGAAACCACGCGATCCTTCATCGATAACCTCCCCAACGAAGAACCCAACCACATCTGGACTGCTCTGCGTCTGGTATTCGATACCTCAGCCTCGCTGTCTGGACGACTTACGACCGTTCGCCGCTTCCACAAGACTACAATGAAGCCGGGCACCTCAGTTTCAGCGTATATCTCCACACTAAAGGATATTCGTCAACCGCTCGCTGGTTCCCAAGAACGTATCTCCGATA
>Ga0307516_10002653_pt1 | contig 23673 bp, 22 predicted proteins | sample 19_EM_MG_FD_203310 | JGI IMG/M metagenome (GOLD analysis project Ga0307516, IMG submission 203310) | Populus trichocarpa ectomycorrhiza microbial communities from riparian zone in the Pacific Northwest, United States - 19_EM | ecosystem: Host-associated > Plants > Roots > Unclassified | place...
CCGCGTGGTCGGCACCGGCAGCGTCGGAACCAGGTCCTACGTCGTGCTGCTCCTGGACCACCGAGGGGAGCCGCTGGTCCTCCAGGTCAAGGAGGCTCGTTCCTCAGCGCTGGTGCCGCACTTGGTGACGGCGGGCTTCGAGGCGCCCGCGGTCGACCACGAGGGGCGCCGGGTGGTCCTCGGGCAGAAGCGCATGCAGGTCGTCAGCGACATCCTGCTGGGCTGGACGACGGTCGACGGACGGCCCTTCCAGGTACGGCAGTTCCGCAATCGCAAGGGCAGTGTGGACCCCGCGGCCCTGGCGGCCGATCAGATCGACGACTACGGTCGCATGACCGGTGCCCTTCTGGCCCGTGCCCACGCGCACAGCGCCGACCCCCGCCTGATCGCCGGCTACTGCGGCAAGAACGAGGAACTGGACGAGGCGTTCGCCGCGTTCGCCGTCTCCTACGCCGACCGCACCGAGGCGGATCACGCGGATCTGGTGGCGGCGGTGCGGGCGGGGCGGATCGCGGCGGACGAGGGGGTGTGAGAGTGCGGGAGGGTGTGCTGGTGGAAGAGCGGGTGCAGCCGGAGGCAGCGGGTGGGAGTGGTGGGTTCCGAGGTCTCCTCCGGCTGTGGCCTAGGCTGGTCGGGTGACGACCCCGGAAGCTGAGCAAGGTGATGTCGCCGGCGAGGGCCGGCAGACGCCCGAAGGTGGTGCGCCCCGGCCCGAGGAGCGGCTGGAGCGGGCTGTGCGGGCCGCCGAGCAGGCGCTGATCGAGTACGAGATCGCGGTCGAGACCTTCCGGATCGAGGTCGAGAACTTCTCCCGGCTGCACCACCAGAAGCTCGGCCCGATGTACACCCGGCTCGACGAGCTGGACGCACAGATCGCCGAGGCGCACGCCGCCCGCACCGGCGATCCCGAGGACCGGCGCAAGGCCGACGAGGCGCGGGCCAGGGTCATGCCGATGCCCGGTGTCGAGGAGTTGTTCGGCGGCTGGATGGACGGCCAGGGGCTGTTCCCGGAGGCCTCGGCGATGCTCACCGATCAGCCGGTGCGGCCTCCGCAGCGGGTGCGTCCCAGCGACGAGGCCCGCAAGCTCTACCGCGACCTGGCCCGCAAGGCGCACCCCGACCTCGCGCAGGACGAGACCGAGCGGGGCCGGCGTGAGGAGTTCATCACCCGGGTCAACGGCGCCTACGCCCTCGGGAACGAGGCGCTGCTGCGGGAGCTGGCAGAGGAGTGGGCCGCCGGGCCGAAGCCTCCGGAGCAGGGACCGACGCCCGCCGACGAGTTGTACGCCCGTCTCGAATGGCTCGCCCAGCGCAAGGAACTGCTGGCCGTGGTCGCGCGGGACCTGGAGGAGAGCGCGATCGGCTCGATGCTCCGGATGGCCCCGGACGACCCCGACCGTCTCCTGGACGAGATCGCCGAGAAGCTCCTGGCCGACGTGGCCGCGCGCGAGACGGAGCTGGCGGAGCTCCTCGCCTAGCCGGGAGCTCGGGTGTGGTCCGGTCGGCTCTCTCGGTGGCTTCTTCGTCGGGTAGCGTCGGGGGCATGCATTTCGGATCCGGTGTGCCCACGGTCGAGGTCAAGGACCTCAAGGACGGCGACTTCCTGCTGGACGTCCGCGAGGACGACGAGTGGCAGGCGGGCCACGCCGACGGGGCGCTGCATATCCCCATCAGTGACTTCGTGGCCCGGTACGGCGAGTTGACCGAGGCGGCACCGCAGGACGGGCGGGTCCATGTGATCTGCCGTTCCGGCGGGCGTTCGGCGCAGGTCGCTATGTACCTCGTCCAGCAGGGCATGGACGCGGTGAACGTCGATGGCGGTATGCAGGTGTGGGCGGCCGCGGGCCGGCCCGTCGTGACGAACGAGGGCCAGCCGGGCTTCGTCCTCTGACAGAGCCGGACCCTTCCGGGGCCTTGCAAGGCCTGCGTTCAGCCCAGTGGATGGGCTGCCAGCAGGTCGCCCAGGGATTCCTCGTGCGCCGACGCCGGGCCGAGCGACAGTTCGAGGTGCTTGGCCCAGGCGTGATAGCGGTGCAGGGGATAGTCGACGTCGGCACCGAACCCCCCGTGCAGATGCTGCGCCGTCTGCACGACCCGCCGGACGCCGTCGGCGGCCCAGATCTTGGCGACGGCCACATCACCGGAGACGGGCAGCGCCCCCGGGGCCCCCGAGCCGTGCCGCCACGCCGCCTGCCACAGCGTGGCCTCTATGGCCCGCAGATCGATGTAGCGGTCGGCGGCCTGGACGGCGACGGCCTGGAAGGTGGCGACCGGGAACCCGAACTGCTCCCGCTTGCTGGTGTAGTCACTGGTCATCCGCAGGACCCGCTCGCCCAGACCGAGCGCCAGCGCGCACGTCCCGGTGGTCAGCAGATCGCGCAGCCACTCCCAGGCACCGTCGACGTCGATGACGTCCCGGGCCGCGATCCGCGCCGATTCCAAGCGCAGTTCGGCCAGCCGCTCGCCGGTGGTGGAGATCTGCTCGGCGAGCACGACGCCCGCGTGGAGGCGGGGGACCAGTGCCAGGACGGTCCGGTCGGCGGCCGTGTGTGCCGGTACGACGACGAGGTCCGATCCGTACGCCCAGGGCACCGCTGTCTGCACCCCGTCCAGGATCCACTCCCGGCCCTCCTGACGTGCGGTCACGGCGCGTTCGGCCGGGTCATGGCCGGTGCGGCCGCTCGCGGCGACGGTCAGCACGACCTCCCCCCGACCGGCCCGGGCCAGCAGTGCGGACCTCAACTCCTCGCCGCCGTGGGCCTGTACGGCCGCCGTGGCCGCACTGTGCTCCAGCAGCGGCACCCGCGCCAGCACCTGCGCCGCCTCGCGCAGCACCAGGCACAGCGCGATGGCGTCCAGGCCGGCGCCGCCGTACTCCGGGGCCGCCGTCAGGCTCAGCAGATCCGCCTCGGCGAGCCTGGTCCACAGCGCGCGGTCGAAGTCGTCGGCGACGGCGCCCGCGGTGAGTGACGGGCTGGGCACCGCGTCCGGCGCGACCCCGGCGAACACCCCCCGCGCCGCCTCGGCCGCCGCCTGCTGCTCCTCGGTGAAGGTGAAGTCCACGATCCCTGCCCCTCCCACGCGCGCACCGACCCACCGGCCGGGCCGACGACCTGATATCTGACGGGGTGTCAAGATAGAACAGGTTCTAGAAGAAGGGAACGGTCGGCCGCCTCCGGGCTCTCACCGGTCGAAGTCCAGCTCCACCTTCTCCGTCACCGGATGCGACTGGCAGGCCAGCACATACCCCTCCTGTGTCTCCTCCGGCTCCAGCGCGAAGTTGCGGTCCATCCGTACCTCGCCGGTGACCAGGAAGGCCCGGCACGTCCCGCACACCCCGCCCTTGCAGGCGTAGGGCGCGCCGGGCCGGTTGCGCAGGACCGTCTCCAACAGTGACTCGCCGTCCTGGACGGGCCAGGTGCCGCTCCGGCCGTCGAGCCGAGCGGTCACCGTGCTGTGCGCGGGAGCGGGGACGGCGACCGTGGGGGCGACCGGGTCCACGTGGAAGATCTCCTCGTGGATACGGGTCCGGGCGACCCCGAGCTCCCGCAGTGCCTGTTCCGCCCCCTGCACCAGTCCGAACGGCCCGCACAGGAACCAGCCCTCCACCTGCCCCACCGGCAGCAGCGCCGGGAGCAGTCCGGTCAGCCGCTCGCGGTCGAGCCGCCCGGACGGCAGCCCCGCCTGCTGTTCCTCGCGGGAGAGCACCGTGACCAGTTGGAGCCGCTCGGGATAGCGATCTTTCAGGTCGGCGACCTCATCCAGGAACATCGTGGAGGCGGAGGTCCGGTCGCCGCGTATCAGACAGAACCGGGCCGCGGGCTCATGTGCCAGCAGTGTCGCCACGATCGACAGGACCGGGGTGATGCCGCTGCCGCCGACGATCGCGGCGTACAGGCCCGGCTTTGGGGCGAGCGTGAAGCGTCCCGCCGGGGTCATCACCTCCAGCTCGTCGCCGATGCCGATCTCCTTGAGCGCGAAGCTGGAGAACGCGCCGCCCTCGACCAGCCGCACTCCGACCCGCAGGGTGCGCGGACCCTCGTCATCCGTCGCGGGAGCCGGGGAGCAGATCGAGTACGTACGCCGGATCTCGACGCCGTCGACCTTCCGCCGCAGGGCGAGGTGCTGGCCCGGTGCGTGCCGGTACTCCTCGCGCAGTTCCGCCGGCACGGTGAGAGTGATCGCCACGGAGTCGTCGGTGAGCCGGTCGACCGCCGCCACCGGGAGCGCGTGGAAGCGGGCCATCACAACTCCTTGAAGTGGTCGAACGGTTCACGGCAGGCAAGGCAGCGCCGCAGGGCCTTGCACGCCGTCGAGGAGAAACGGCTGAGCAGTTCGGTGTCCGCGGAGTCGCAGCGCGGGCAGCGGATCGGGTCAGCCTTCTCGGTCGCTTCGGTCGCCGCAGGCTTCCAGGCCACCGCGGTGTCGCCGGCCCGGGTGCGCGTCGGGCCGAGCGCGAGCGTGACCGGTCCGGCCTCCCGCCGTGCCCGGGGTGGGGCGATGCCGAACTCCCGCAGCTTGCGGCGGCCTTCGTCCGTGATGTCGTCCGTCGACCAGGCGGGCGCGAGCACTGTGCGCACGGTGACCTCCCGCATGCCGCGCTGGTGCAGTGCGCGCTCTATGTCCTGGGACATCGCCTCGATGGCCGGGCAGCCGGTGTACGTCGGGGTCAGCTCGACCTCGACCGCGTCAGTCCCGCGCATGCGTACCGCGCGCAGCACACCCAGCTCCTGGAGGGTGAGCACGGGCAGTTCGGGGTCCGGCACCGAACCGGCCACCTCCAGGAGTTCCGCCTCCAGGGCGGTGACCGTCACCATGACGCCCCCGGGTGACTGCGGTGCAGATGCTGCATCTCGGCGAGCATCCGCCCGAAGGGCTCGGTGTGCAGGCCCTGTCGACCCGCGCCGGCCTGCCACGCCCCGGACCGTGGGCCCTCCGGGACCGTGAGAGTGGCCCGGCGCAGCACGTTCTCGACGGAGTCGAGCCAGGCCCCCTCCAGCCGCTCCCGGTCGACATCGAGCCCTTCCACCGGCTGGAACATCTCACCGGTGAACCGCCACAGCGACTCGCACGCCCGCCCCATCCGGTCGTGGCCTACGTCGGTACCGTCGCCGAGCCGCAGCGTCCACTGTTCGGCGTGGTCGCGGTGGTAGGCGACCTCTTTGACGGCCTTCGCGGCCAGCGGGGCGAACGGGCCGTCTCCGGCCGAGAGTTCGGCGTAGAGCAGGTGTTGGTAGGTGGAGAAGTACAGTTGGCGGGCGATGGTGTGGGCGAAGTCGCCGTTCGGCTGTTCCACCAGCTGGAGGTTGCGGAAGGCGCGCTCTTCGCGCAGATAGGCAAGTTCGTCCTCGTCGCCGACCAGCGACAGCAGCACCCGGGCCTGGCCGAGCAGATCCAGCGCGATGTTGGCGAGGGCCACCTCCTCTTCGAGAACGGGCGCGTTGCCTGCCCATTCCCCAAGACGGTGCGAGAGCACCAGGGCGTCGTCGCCGAGGGCGAGGGCGGCCGCGGATCCGGGTGTGGTCATCGTCTCGGGTGCGCTCACAGGTGCTTCACCCCCTCCGGGATCTCGTAGAACGTCGGGTGGCGGTACGGCTTGTCGGCGGCCGGTTCGAAGAACGGGTCCTTCTCGTCGGGTGAGGACGCGGTGATCACGGACGAGGGGACCACCCAGATCGAGACGCCCTCACCGCGCCGGGTGTACAGATCGCGGGCGTTGCGCAGGGCCAGCTCCGCGTCCGGCGCGTGCAGGCTGCCGGCGTGGGTGTGCGAGAGACCGCGGCGAGAGCGTACGAAGACCTCCCACAGAGGCCAGTCGGTGTTCGTCATCCTCGGCTCACTCCCGTCCCGCCGTTGTGCTTGGCCGCGTACGCCGCGGCCGCGTCTCGTACCCAGGCGCCCTCGTCGTGCGCCCGCCTGCGCTGCGTTATCCGCTGTTCGTTGCACGGGCCGTTGCCCTTGAGCACGTCCCAGAACTCCGCCCAGTCGATGGCGCCGAAGTCGTGGTGCCCCCGCTCCTCGTTCCACTTCAGGTCCGGGTCGGGGAGGGCGAGGCCCAGGGACTCGGCCTGGGGGACACAGATGTCGACGAAACGCTGGCGCAGCTCGTCGTTCGAATGGCGCTTGATCTTCCACGCCATCGACTGGGCTGAGTGCGCGGACTCGTCGTCCGGCGGGCCGAACATCATCAGGGACGGCCACCACCAGCGGTCCACCGCGTCCTGCGCCATCGCGTGCTGCTCGGGGGTCCCCCGGCTGAGGGCCAGCAGCAGTTCGTATCCCTGGCGCTGGTGGAAGGACTCCTCCTTGCAGATGCGGACCATCGCGCGTGCGTACGGGCCGTACGAGCAGCGGCACAGGGGGACCTGGTTGGTGATCGCGGCGCCGTCCACCAGCCAGCCGATCGCGCCGACGTCCGCCCAGGTCAGCGTGGGGTAGTTGAAGATCGAGGAGTACTTCTGGCGGCCGGTGTGCAGCTTGTCGAGCAACTCGTCGCGACCGGTGCCGAGAGTTTCGGCCGCGCTGTAGAGATAGAGCCCGTGCCCGGCCTCGTCCTGGACCTTGGCCATCAGGATGGCCTTGCGGCGCAGCGACGGCGCGCGTGTGATCCAGTTCGCCTCCGGCTGCATGCCGATGATCTCGGAGTGGGCGTGCTGTGCGATCTGCCGGACCAGCGTCGCGCGGTAGGCGTCGGGCATCCAGTCGCGCGGCTCCACGCGCTCCTCGGCGGCCACGGCGGCGTCGAAGGCGCGCTCGTACGCGGCGGTGTCGACGAGGGGTTCCTGACGAACACCGCCCTGTCCGCCGTCCGCCTGTGCTCCGGCCGTTTGGGCCGTGTGGTGCGCGGCTGCTGTCGCCATGAGGTGGTCCCCCTCGACCTGGACTCTGCCGGTACTTGCTCCCGACCGATCGTTCGGTTCGTGCGATTCCATGGTGGGACGGGCGCCGTAAGGTGTCAACCGCTGTGGATAACTCGCGGGCGTCCTCCGGCGTGGTCTGTGGACAACCGGGGTGACTTCGAGGCGGGTCCGATGGGGGCTGTGCCGGGAGGGCGGCTCTGAGTACCGTTCCGTGCGAGCGTCGTGGGAGCCGTATGCGGGTCGGGCGGCACGGGCGAGAGGACGCCGACGGGCGCCAGGCCGCGAGCAGGCCGCGAACGGGGCGGGAAGAAGCCGGGGCAGGGCCGGAGCAGGACCGGGATGGGGAGACGGGGCGGAAATGGACGCGCACGACGCAGGCTGGAGGCCCTCGCACGGGCCGGACGAGCCCAGCGCCACCGACGCCGACGTCCGGACCGGCCTCGCGGCCCTCTCCCTGCGGTACCAGATCGCTGTCGCCGCGGCCCTCGCCGCCGTCGCGGTCGCGGTCTGTGTGCATCTCGGCATGGTGTTTCTGCATGTCGCGCCGTCGAACACGCTGACCAAGCAGCATGGCAAGGCGATCGACGACTGGATCTACCCGGAGTTCGAGCAGAACTGGAAGCTCTTCGCGCCGAACCCGTTGCAGCAGAACATCGCCGTCCAGGTCCGCGCGCAGGTCCGGTCCGCGGACGGCGGGATACGGACCAGTGGCTGGTACGACCTGTCCGCACAGGACGGCCGGGCCATCGACGGAAATCTGATGCCGAGCCACACCCAGCAGAACGAACTGCGCCGGGCCTGGGACTTCTTCGTCGCCACGCACGACACCGACAACCGTCCGACGGGCCTGCGCGGCTCCCTGTCCGAGACCTACCTGCGCCGCATCGTGTCGCTGCGCCTGGAACGCGAGAACGCGGCCGGGAAGGGCGGCACGATCGACCTCGTCCAGATACGCTCCCGCACCACGAACGTGCCCGCGCCCGAATGGAGCGGGGAGCAGGTCTCCGACAAACCGATGTACCGCGTGCTGCCCTGGTGGTCGGCCGCACCGAACACGGCGAACACGTCGGACACGGCGAACACGTCGGACACGGCGGGCACGGCGAACACGTCGGGCACAGCGGGCACGGCGGGCAAGGCCGCGGGGGGCTCGAAGTGAACCGATTCGCCCTCTCCGTCTCGACCGGCATCGCCCGCGTCACCGAGTCCGCCCTCGGTCCGTACCAGACCGCCGTGATCCGCATCGGCTTCACCGCGACCTGGCTGCTGTTCCTGCTGCGCGAGCTCCCTCACCGCCAGGAGATGTACGGTCCCGACGGCCCCTGGAGCTGGGACCTCGCCGAGCAGCTGATCTCGACGAACGGTTCCTTCACGGCCCTGATGTGGTCCGACGGCCGGCTCTGGTTCGAGGTCCTCTACGCACTCGCCGTCCTGACCAGCGTCCTGCTCCTGCTGGGCTGGCGCACCCGCACGGTGTCGGTGCTCTTCATGGTCGGCGTGCTCTCGCTGCAGAACCGAAGCATCTTCATGGGGGACGGCGGCGACAACGTCCTGCACCTGATGTGCATCTACCTCGTGTTCACCCGCTGCGGCCAGGTGTGGTCGCTGGACGCGCGCCGGGCACGGCTCTCGCGGGCGGCACGCGCGCGTGGGGAACGCGTCACGGACCGGATGGGTCCGGTCCTGTGGAGCGTGCTCGGGCTCGCGCTGGTCGCGGTGACCCTGGCGGGCCGGCTCGACGGAGACCCGACGGTGCCGGTGCTCCTGTGGGTCGTGTGGCTCGCGCAGGCCCTGTGGTGGGCGGTCGGGCGTTTCACCAGGTCCGGGGAACCACGGATCCTGCTCGACGTGGTCGGCAACATCGTCCACAACGGGGCCCTGCTCGTGATCATGGCCGAGGCCTGTCTGATCTACGCGACGGCCGGTTGGTACAAGATCCAGGGCTCCCGCTGGCAGGACGGCACCGCCGTCTACTACCCCCTGCACCTCGACTACTTCTCGCCGTGGCCCGCCCTTGCCGACCTGCTGTCGGCCAGCGGCACGATGGTGATGCTGGTGACCTACGGGACCGTCGCCGTGCAGGTCGCCTTCCCGTTCACCCTGTTCAACCGACGCGTCAAGAACGTCCTGCTCACCGCCATGATCATCGAGCATGCCGCGATCGCCGTGATCCTGGGGCTGCCGTTCTTCTCGCTGGCGATGATCGCCGCCGACGCCGTGTTCCTGCCGACGCCGTTCCTGCGCCGGCTCGGCGGATGGGCGACGCGCGCGCGTGAGTGGATGCCGGCGGCGCCGGCCGTCAAGATGGGAGCGACGGGGAGGGGGCGTACGGGGATACCGAAGGGCGTGCCGCAGCAACGTACCGCGGTGGACGCGGTGGACGCGGAGGCCCCGAAGCCCCAGGAGGCCCCGAAAAACCGGGAAGCCCAGGAGCACTCCTAGAAAACAGGCGGCCCGGTGCCCGAGCGCCCAAAGCAACCCTGAGGTCCCCGTGGACTCAAAGGAACCTCAAGGCCCCCGAGCCCCCAAGCACACGCACGTAGGCTTCACGGCATGACCGCCCCCGATCCCGTGAGTCGCTGGCACCGGCTCGCCGATGCCTCCGTCCTGCTCGACGGCTTCCACGCCCTCAAGCACGCGTTGCGTTTCGGCGCCGAGGTGCCGGTGGCGGTCGCCGTCGACCGGGCCGCCGCGCTCGCCCTCGCAGACGAGCTGGCTCCTGACGTACGGGACACGCTGGACGCGCTCCTGACCGAGGTCCCGGAGACGGCGTACACCTCCCTGGTACAGCGCCCCCACCCGACCGCGGTGGCCGCCCTGGCGGTACGTCCCTCTCGCGCGTCCCATCTGGAAAGGCTGGCGCACACCCCGCGCACCGTGCCGGTCGTGGTGCTCGACAACCCGCGCAACCTGGGCAACGCGGGAGCCGTGATCCGTCTGGCCGCCGGTTTCGGCGCGACCGGAGTGGTCACCACCGGCACGCTCGACCCCTGGCACCCCACGGTCGTACGCGCTGGAGCCGGGCTGCACTTCGCGACCGCGGTGGAGCGGCTGACCGTCGACGAACTGCCCGCCGGGCCGGTGTTCGCGCTGGACCCCGAGGGTGACGACCTTCGCGGCACCAAGCTCCCGGACGACGCTGTACTCGCCTTCGGTTCGGAACGCAGCGGCCTGTCGGCCGAACTGCGCGCGCGGGCCGACCACTTGCTGGCGCTGCCGATGCGCCCCCAGGTCTCCAGCTACAACCTCGCGACCAGTGTGGCCATGACGCTGTACCACTGGAGCGCGACCGGGGGCGCACTCGGCGTCTCCTAGGGGGCCCTACCGGGTGCCCTTCGGGATGCCCTACGCCTCGCGCCGGACCTCGACGACCCGGAAGCGGTTCGCCACGAACGCCCCGTCGGTGAGAGCCGCGTTGGCGGCCGGGTTGCCGCCGGAACCGTGGAAGTCGGAGAAGGCGGCCGTCTGATTGACGTACACCCCGCCCGTGAGGTTCAGCGACAGCTGGGCCGCCTCCTGCAGGCAGACCTCCTGGACGGCCCGTTCGACCTCCTCGTCGGTGGTGTACGCGCCGACCGTCATCGCGCCCTTCTCGCGGATGGTCCGGCGCAGCAGCTCCGTCGCGTCGGCCGCCGAGTCGACGGCGACGGCGAAGGACACGGGCCCGAAGCACTCGCTCAGGTAGGCGGCCTCGTCGTCCGCCGCATCCCAGTACTTCCGCGCGCCGTCCAGCCTGACGATGACCGGTGTGCGGACGACCGCGCCCGGGAACTCCGGGTTGCTGATCTCCCGCGAGGCCAGGGCGACCTCACCCAGCCCGGAGGCCGCCTCCAGACGGTCCTTCACGTCCGGGTTGACGATGGCGCCGAGCAGGGCGTTCGCGCGCGCGTCGTCGCCGAGGAGGCCGTCGACGGAGCGGGCCAGGTCCGCGACCACCTCGTCGAAGGTCTTCGGGCCCTCGTCGGTGCGGATGCCGTCGCGCGGGACGAGCAGGTTCTGCGGGGTGGTGCACATCTGGCCGCTGTACAGGGACAGGGAGAAGGCCAGGTTGGCGAGCATCCCCTTGTAGTTGCCGGTCGACTCCACCAGCACGCTGTTGACGCCGGCCTTCTCGGTGTAGACCTGCGCCTGGCGCGCGTTGGCCTCCAGCCAGTCGCCGAACGACGTGGAGCCCGTGTAGTCGATGATCCGGATCTCCGGTCGGGTGGCCAGCGTCTTCGCGATGCCCTCGCCGGGACGCTCGGCGGCCAGTGCCACCAGGTTCGGGTCGAATCCGGCCTCGGCCAGCACCTGGCGGGCCACCTGCACGGTGAGGGCCAGTGGCAGCACCGCGCGCGGGTGCGGCTTGACCAGGACCGCGTTACCCGTGGCGAGGGAGGCGAACAGGCCCGGGTAGCCGTTCCACGTGGGGAAGGTGTTGCAGCCGATGACGAGGCCGATGCCCCTCGGTACCGGTGTGAACTGCTTGGTGAGGGCCAGTGGGTCGCGCTTGCCCTGCGGCTTGGTCCACTCCGCGGTGTCGGGTGTGCGGACCTGCTCCACGTACGCGTACGCCACCGCTTCCAGGCCGCGGTCCTGCGCGTGCGGGCCGCCTGCCTGGAGGGCCATCATGAAGGCCTGGCCGGAGGTGTGCATGACCGCGTGCGCGAACTCGTGCGTCCGGCCGCTGATCCGTTTGAGGATCTCCAGGCAGACCACCGCGCGGATCTCCGCGCCCGCGTCCCGCCAGGCCCGCTGCCCGGCCTTCATGGCGGGCAGCAGCGCGTCGACGTCCGCGTGCGGATAGGTGACGCCCAGCTCGATGCCGTACGGGGAGACCTCGCCCCCCACCCAGTCGTCCGTGCCGGGCTGGCCGAGGTCGAGGCGGGTGCCCAGGAGGGCGTCGAAGGCGGCCTTGCCCGCCGCCGCGTCCAGGCTGCCGTTCTCGCCGTAGGCCTTGGGGTGTTCGGGGTGCGGGGACCAGTACGCGCGCGTGCGGATCGCTTCCAGCGCCTGGTCGAGGGTGGGCCGGTGCTTGGCGATCAGATCGTGCGCGGTGAGTTCGGCGGCCATGCGGGACCAACTCCTCGTTTCCTGAACTCTTCGTCGAGCTCATGACCTGGGCAGAAACATGGGCGGGAACAGGCGGTCAGAGTTAGAGTAACCGAACGATCGGTCGGGACAAGGGGGTCCGCCGCATCTGTGGAAAACCCCGTGCGGGAGGATCGCGCACATGACAGGAATCGACCTCAGCAGCCCCGTGGCCGTCGTCGGCGCCGGCACCATGGGCCAGGGCATCGCCCAGGTCGCACTGGTCGCGGGCCATACCGTACGGCTGTACGACGCCATGCCCGGGCGGGCTCGGGAGGCCGCCGACACGATCGGCGCGCGCCTCGACCGGCTCGTCGAGAAGGACCGTCTCGGCGCCGCTGAACGGGACGCGGCGCGCACCCGTCTGCTGCCCGCCGGGAGCATCGCCGACCTCGCTGACTGCACCCTGGTCATGGAGGCCGTTCTGGAGCGGCTGGACGTCAAGCAGGAGCTGTTCCGCGAGATCGAGGGCGTCGTCGACGAGGACTGCCTGCTCGCAACCAACACCTCCTCCCTGTCGGTGACGGCCATCGGCGGCGCCCTGAGCAACCCTGGCCGCCTCGTCGGCCTGCACTTCTTCAACCCCGCCCCGCTGCTTCCGCTCGTCGAGGTCGTCTCCGGGTTCTCCACGGACGTGTCGTCGGCCACGCGCGCGTACGAGACGGCCCGCGCCTGGGGCAAGACCCCGGTCGCCTGCGCCGATACCCCGGGCTTCATCGTCAACCGCATCGCGCGGCCCTTCTACGCCGAGGCGTTCGCGGTCTACGAGGCCCAGGGCGCCGACCCCGCCACCATCGACGCGGTCCTGCGGGAATGCGGTGGCTTCAGGATGGGCGCCTTCGAACTGACCGACCTGATCGGCCAGGACGTCAACGAGTCCGTGACGCGCTCCGTGTGGCGGTCCTTCTTCCAGGATGTGCGCTTCACCCCGTCGCTCGCCCAGCAGCGCCTGGTCGAGTCGGGCCGGCTCGGACGCAAGACCGGACAGGGCTGGTTCGACCACGACGAGGGCGCCGAGCATCCCGAGCCGCACACCGCCGAGCCGGCGCGGCAACCGGCGTACGTGGTCGTCGAAGGCGACCTCGGGCCCGCGGCGGAGCTGGTCCCGCTGATCCGCGAGGCGGGTATCCAGGTCCGCGAGGAGGACGAGGACCACGGCACCCGCCTGGTGCTGCCCAGCGGCGGTCAGCTGGCCCTCGCCGACGGACAGACCTCGGTCGAGTTCCGGGACGTCGTCTACTTCGACCTCGCGCTCGACTACCGCAGGGCGTCCCGCATCGCTCTGTCCGCCTCCCAGGACACCTCCCCGCAGACGCTCGCCGAGGCCACCGGACTCTTCCAGGCGCTCGGCAAGCAGGTCAGCGTGATCGGCGACGTGCCCGGCATGATCGTCGCCCGTACCGTCGCCCGGATCGTCGACTTCGCGCACGACGCCGTCGCCAAGGGCGTGGCCACCGAGGAGGACATCGACACGGCGATGCGGCTCGGCGTCAACTACCCGCTCGGCCCCTTCGAGTGGAGCCGCCGCCTGGGCCGCAACTGGGCCTACGCCCTCCTGGACGACCTGCACCTGCGCGACCCCTCGGGGCGTTACGCGCCGTCCCTCGCGCTGTACCGCCACGCGTACGCCACCGACAAACGGGAGGGCAGCACGTCATGACGACCGCCAAGCGCGACACGTACACCCCGGAGACGCTGCTGTCCGTCGCCGTCCAGGTCTTCAACGAGCGCGGTTACGACGGCACCTCCATGGAGCACCTCTCCAAGGCGGCCGGCATCTCCAAGTCGTCGATATACCACCACGTCACCGGCAAGGAGGAGCTGCTGCGCCGGGCCGTGAGCCGGGCGCTGGACGGCCTCTTCGGGATCCTCGACGAGGAGCACGCGCGCGTGGGAGTGGCCGCGGAGCGCTTGGAGTACGTCGTACGGCGCATGGTCGAGGTGCTCATAGCCGAGCTCCCGTACGTCACCCTGCTGCTGCGTGTACGCGGCAATACCGGTACCGAGCGGTGGGCCCTGGAGCGGCGCCGCGACTTCGACCACCGGGTCGCCGAGCTGCTGAAGGCGGCGGCCGCGGACGGGGACGTGCGTGGCGACGTGGAGGTCCGGCTCGCGACACGGCTGGTCTTCGGGATGATCAACTCGATCGTCGAGTGGTACCGGCCGGACGGGCGGGGCATGAGCGAGCGCGACGTCGCCGAAGCGGTGGTGCAGTTGGTGTTCGGGGGACTGGGCAGACCGGTCTGAGAGGCAGGGGACGCTCAGCCCTGCGGCTCCAGGTCCTCCTCCTCGAACACCAGCAGGGTGCGGGTGCTGAGCACCTCCGGGATCGCCTGGAGCCGGGTCAGCACCAGCTCGCGCAGCGCCCGGTTGTCGGAGGTGTGCACCAGCAGCAGGACGTCGAAGTCGCCGCCGACCAGCGCGATGTGGGAGGCCCCCGGCAGTTGCCGCAGCTGTTCGCGCACCGTGCGCCAGGAGTTCTGGACGATCTTCAGGGTGACGTACGCAGAGGTGCCCTGACCGGCGCGTTCGTGGTTGACGCGGGCCCCGAAGCCGCGGATGACGCCGTCCTCGATGAGGCGGTTGATGCGCGCGTAGGCGTTGGCGCGCGAGACATGCACCCGGTCGGCTACCGACCGTATCGACGCGCGGCCGTCCGTCTGCAGCATCTGCAGGATGTCCTCGTCGATGGCGTCGAGGGAGCGGGGGGAGGGCCGAGGGCCGCTGCCGTCCGGGCTCTCGGCCATTTGTTCAGATGCCACGTACCCCCGCCTTCCTGTCGTGGACGTACTGCGTCCATCTCAGGCTGTGGAGAACCGTTTGTCCACAGCCTGGGGGTGCCTGTAGCCAAAATGTGCCGACGACCGAACAATCGGTAGGTGAGGCGCATCACATCCGTGACGCGTCCGAAGCCGCTCCCACGAGGAGGTGCCGTTATGACGGTCATGGAGCAGCGGGGCGCGTACCGGCCATCGCCGCCGCCCGGCTGGCAGCCCCGCACGGACCCCGAGCCGCTGCTGCCCGACGCGGAGCCGTACCGCGTCCTCGGCACGGACGCGGCCAAGGAGGTCGACCCCGGGCTGCTGCGCCGGCTCTACGCCGAACTGGTCCGTGGCCGCCGCTACAACGCGCAGGCCACCGCCCTCACCAAGCAGGGCCGGCTGGCCGTCTATCCCTCCAGCACCGGCCAGGAGGCCTGTGAGGTCGCCGCCGCGCTGGTCCTCCAGGAACGCGACTGGCTCTTTCCCAGCTACCGCGACACCCTGGCCGCGGTGGCACGCGGCCTTGACCCCGTCCAGGCCCTCACCCTGCTGCGCGGCGACTGGCACACCGGTTACGACCCGCGTGAACATCGCGTGGCCCCCCTGTGCACCCCGCTCGCCACCCAGCTGCCGCACGCCGTCGGTCTCGCCCACGCCGCCCGCCTCAAGGGCGACGACGTGGTCGCGCTGGCCATGGTCGGCGACGGCGGCACCAGCGAGGGCGACTTCCATGAGGCACTGAACTTCGCCGCCGTCTGGCAGGCCCCGGTCGTCTTCCTGGTGCAGAACAACGGCTTCGCGATCTCCGTACCGCTCGCCAAGCAGACCGCGGCCCCGTCGCTGGCCCACAAGGCCGTCGGCTACGGGATGCCCGGCCGCCTGGTCGACGGCAACGACGTCGCCGCCGTGCACGAGGTCCTCGCCGCCGCCGTACGCCACGCGCGCGCGGGAGGCGGCCCCACGCTGGTCGAGGCGATCACCTATCGCGTCGACGCCCACACCAACGCCGACGACGCCACCCGCTACCGGCAGGACACCGAGGTCGAGACCTGGCGCGGACACGACCCGATCGCACTCCTGGAACACGAACTGACCGAACGCGGCCTCCTCGACGACGACGGAGTCCGGGCCGCGCGCGACGCCGCCGAGAGCATGGCCGCCGACCTGCGCACCCGCATGAACCAGGACCCACCGCTCGACCCCATGGACCTGTTCGCCCACGTCTACGCCGAGCCCACCCGGCAACTGCGTGAGCAGCGCGACCAGTTGCGGGCCGAGCTGGAGGCCGAGCAGGAAGGCCCGCACCGATGACCACTGTCGCCCTCAAGCCGGCCACCATGGCGCAGGCCCTCACGCGCGCGATGCGCGACGCCATGGCAGCCGACCCGACCGTGCATGTCATGGGCGAGGACGTCGGCACCCTCGGCGGTGTCTTCCGGGTCACCGACGGCCTCGTCGAGGAGTTCGGCGAGGCCCGCTGCACGGACACCCCGCTGGCCGAGGCGGGCATCCTCGGCACGGCGGTCGGCATGGCGATGTACGGGCTGCGACCGGTCGTGGAGATGCAGTTCGACGCGTTCGCCTACCCCGCGTTCGAGCAGCTCATCAGCCACGTCTCCCGGATGCGCAACCGCACCAGGGGCGCGATGCCGCTCCCACTCACCCTCCGCGTCCCCTACGGCGGCGGCATCGGCGGCGTCGAGCACCACAGCGACTCGTCCGAGGCGTACTACATGGCCACTCCGGGGCTCCATGTCGTCATGCCCGCGACCGTCGCCGACGCCTACGGCCTGCTGCGGGCGGCCATCGCCTCCGACGACCCGGTCGTCTTCCTGGAACCCAAGCGCCTGTACTGGTCGAAGGACTCCTGGAACCCTGAGGAGCCGCCGGCCGTTGAACCGATTGGCCGCGCGGTGGTGCGGCGCTCGGGCCGGAGCGCCACGCTGATCACGTACGGACCGTCCGTGCCCGTCTGCCTCGAAGCCGCCGAGGCGGCCCGGGAGGAGGACTTGGACCTCGAAGTCGTCGACCTGCGCTCCCTGGTGCCGTTCGACGACGAGACCGTCTGCGCCTCGGTACGGCGGACCGGGCGAGCGGTCGTCGTACACGAGTCGGGCGGCTTCGGCGGCCCGGGCGGGGAGATCGCCGCCCGTGTCACGGAAGCGTGCTTCCACCACCTGGAGGCACCGGTGCTGCGCGTGGCCGGGTTCGACATCCCCTACCCGCCGCCGATGCTGGAGCGTCATCACCTGCCCGGCGTGGACCGGATCCTGGACGCCGTGGGGCGCCTGCAGTGGGAGGCCGAGAGCTGATGGCACAGGTGTTGGAGTTCAAGCTCCCCGACCTCGGGGAGGGCCTCACCGAGGCGGCGATCGTGCGCTGGCTGGTCCAGGTCGGCGAGGTCGTCGCCGTCGACCAGCCGGTCGTCGAGGTCGAGACCGCCAAGGCGATGGTCGAGGTGCCCTGCCCCTACGGCGGTGTGGTCACCGCCCGCTTCGGCGAGGAGGGCACCGAACTGCCGGTCGGGGCGCCGCTGATCACCGTGGCGGTGGGTGCGCCGTCCTCCGACGTCCAGACCGAGGGCTCCGGGAACGTGCTGGTGGGCTACGGCACCTCCGAGGCACCCGCGCGGCGGCGCCGGGTACGCCCGGGACAGCCGACGCAGGGCCCGGGAGCGCGGGCAGCGGCGCCGACCGGTATCTCCGGGGCGGCGAACGGCCAGGTCGGTGCGCCCGACGCGGCGGACGGGCCCGTTCCCGTGATCTCCCCCCTGGTGCGCAGGCTCGCCCGTGCGAACGGCCTGGACCTGCGGGAACTCACCGGCTCCGGGCCCGACGGGCTGATCCTGCGGGCAGACGTGGAGTACGCGCTGCGGGCCGCCTCCGCAGCCCCGGCCCGCCCCGCCACCCCGCCTGCCGAGCCGCACCCGCGCGTGGCGCAGACGCCCACCGCTGAGCCGCACGCGCGCGTGGCGCCCCCGCAGACGGCCGTCTCCGACACGGCGACCGCCTCCGCCACCACAGCCGCCCCCTCCCCCTCCGGCACCCGCGTCCCCCTCAAGGGCATCCGCGGCGCCGTGGCCGACAAGCTCTCCCGCAGCCGACGGGAGATCCCGGACGCCACCTGCTGGGTGGACGCCGACGCGACGGAGCTGATGCGGGCGCGTACGGTGATGAACGCCTCCGGCGGCCCGAAGATCTCCCTCCTCGCCCTGCTCGCCCGGATCTGCACCTCGGCCCTGACCCGGTGGCCCGAGCTCAACTCCACGGTGGACATGGAGGCCAGGGAGGTCGTCCGGCTCGACCAGGTCCACCTCGGGTTCGCCGCCCAGACCGAGCGAGGTCTGGTGGTCCCCGTGGTCCGGGACGCGCACACACGGGACGCGGAGTCGCTCACCGCGGAGTTCGCCAGGCTCACCGAGGCGGCCCGTGCGGGCACCCTCACGCCCAGGGAACTCACCGGCGGCACCTTCACGTTGAACAACTACGGCGTGTTCGGCGTCGACGGCTCCACACCGATCATCAACCACCCCGAGGCGGCCATGCTCGGTGTCGGCCGGATCGTCCCCAAGCCGTGGGTGCACGAGGGCGAGCTGGCGGTGCGACAGGTCGTCCAGCTCTCACTCACCTTCGACCACCGGGTGTGCGACGGCGGCGCGGCCGGCGGCTTCCTGCGGTACGTGGCGGACTGCGTGGAACAACCGGCGGTCCTGCTACGCACGCTGTGACGGCACGTTGATCGTCCCCTGACTCCGTCCGCGCCCCGCCACCACCCACCTTGACCGAGCCTTGATTGCACCTTGATTGCACCTTGATTGCGCGGCCTCCCCCGCGTTCCCCGTGATCGCCGCGGCACGCATACTCGGGGGGTGACCGCATACGACGCCGTCGTGCTCGCCGGAGGTGCCGCCCGGCGGCTCGGTGGTGCGGACAAACCCGGGGTGCGGGTGGGCGGGCGCGCACTGCTCGACCGGGTGCTGGCCGCCTGCGCCGACGCCCGCACCACCGTCGTCGTCGCCGACCCACGGCCCACCGTCCGGCCCGTGACCTGGGCGCGTGAGAGGCCGCCCGGCGGCGGACCGGTGGCCGCGCTCTACGCCGGACTGCGGCACACCACGGCCCAGGACGTCGTCGTCCTCTCCGCCGACCTGCCGTTCCTGACCGAGGAGACGGTACGGCGACTGCTGACCGCCCTGGGGACCAGCGACGCCGAGGGCGTGCTGCTCACGGACACCGACGGCCGCGACCAGCCGCTCGTGGCCGCGTACCGCACGTCCGCACTGCGCCGGGAGCTGACCGTGCTCAACGGAGTGCCGGCCAGGAGCGGCTCCGCCGAGAGCGGCGGCCTCACCGGTCTTCCCCTGCGCCGGCTGACCGCGGGGCTCGACCTCACCCGCGTCCCCGACCCCGTCGCGTCCTTCGACTGCGACACCTGGGACGACATCGCCACCGCCAGGGCACGCATCAGGGAGCATGGGCACGTGTTGGATGAATGGATTACCGCAGTCAAGGACGAACTGGGCATCGACCTCGACGTCGACACCGGCGTGCTGCTCGACCTCGCCCGCGACGCCGCCCACAGCGTGGCGCGGCCCGCGGCCCCACTGACCACATTCCTCGTCGGCTATGCGGCCGCGCAGGCCGGCGGCGGACCGGAGGCGGTGGCCGAGGCGTCCCGCAAGGCAGTCGCCCTCGCCCTCCGCTGGGCCGACGAGAGCACCGCCGACGCCAAGCCCGACGCCGCCCCGGACGCCGGATGACCGCCCGCGCCACCAGGGCCGGCGAGGACGCCGAGGACCTTGATGTCGAAGAGGTGCTCGCCCTCGTGAACGAGAACCACGGCCGCTTCGCCGGTGGGCAGGTACCCGCACCCGGCACAGAGAACGGCCACCACAGCGACCCGCAGGGCGCCGCGCACCCGCCGGAACACAAGCCGGAAACCCGTCACCGGGCCACCCCTTGGCCCGAGGCCCGCGCGATCGCCGAACGGGCCGCCCGCACCACCCGTGGCGCCGGCCGCGCCCCTGTCTCGGTCCTCCTCGACGACGCCCTCGGCCTCACGCTGGCCGCTCCGCTCGCCGCCCTCACGGACCTGCCCTCCTTCGACACCTCCGCGATGGACGGCTGGGCGGTCGCCGGCCCCGGCCCCTGGGACGTCCGGGACGAGGGCGTCCTCGCCGGGCACGCCGAGCCCGAGCCGCTCACGGACGGCGAGGCCGTCCGCATCGCCACCGGCGCCCGCATCCCCGCGGACAGCACCGCGGTCCTCCGCAGCGAGCACGGCCGTACCGACGACAAGGGCCGGCTGCACCCCACCCGCGAGGCGGCGCACGGCCAGGACATCCGGCCGCGTGGCCAGGAGTGCCGCAGCGGCGACCAACTCCTCCCGGTCGGCGCCCTGGTGACCCCAGCGGTGCTCGGCCTCGCCGCGGCCGCCGGATACGACACCCTGACCGCCGTCCCCCGCCCCCGAGTCGAAGTCATCGTCCTGGGCGACGAGTTGCTCACCGAGGGCACTCCGCGCGACGGGCTGATCCGTGACGCGCTCGGGCCGATGCTCCCGCCCTGGCTGCGTGCGCTGGGCGCCGAGGTCATCGCCGTACGCCGACTCGGTGACAAAGCCAACGCCCTGCACAAGGCGATCACCACCAGCGACGCAGACCTGATCGTCACCACCGGAGGCACCGCCGCGGGCCCTGTCGACCACGTCCATCCCACCCTGCGCCGAATCGGCGCCGAGCTGCTGGTGAACGGCGTGAAGGTGCGCCCCGGTCACCCCATGCTGCTGGCCCGTACCAAGGAGAACCAGCACCTCGTTGGCCTGCCCGGCAACCCCCTCGCGGCCGTCTCCGGCCTGCTCACGCTCGCCGAGCCGCTGCTGCGGGCTCTCGCGGCACGGCCCGCCCCGGAGTCGTACACGCTGCCGCTCCAGGACGAGGTGCACGGGCACCCGTACGACACCCGGCTCATCCCGGTCGTCCTGCGCGGCGACCGGGCCGTGCCGCTGCACTACAACGGTCCGGCGATGCTGCGGGGCATCGCCGCGGCCGACGCCCTGGCCGTCGTACCGCCCGGCGGCTCGCGGGCCGGTCAGGAGAGCGAACTCCTCGATCTGCCCTGGGCGAGCGCCGGAATCGGGGTGTGTTTCACGTGAAACTTCCGGGCCATGACGCGATCGCCCGGCAGGCGGACGAACATCTCGTGACCCATCGGGTGAAGCTCCCGCGCACCGTGGTGGAGCATCCGTTCCGGCAGGTGGCCAAACGGCTGTCGATGGCCCTGCTGGTCCTCGTGGCGACCGCCCTGCTCGTCTACGTGGACCGCGACGGCTACAACGACAACTCCGACGGCTCGGTCGACTTCCTCGACGCTTGGTACTACGCGACCGTCACCCTGTCCACCACCGGCTACGGCGACGTCACCCCGGTCAGCGATGCCGCCAGGCTCACCAACATCTTCGTCATCACGCCCCTGCGCGTGCTGTTCCTGATCATCCTGGTCGGCACCACGCTCGAAGTCCTCACCGAACGCACCCGGGAGGAATGGCGGCTCAACCGCTGGAGGTCCACCTTGCGCGACCACACCGTCGTCGTCGGATTCGGCACCAAGGGGCGGTCGGCGATCCAGACCGTCTGTGCGACGGGTCTGAAGAAGGAGCAGGTCGTGGTGGTCGACCCCGCCGGCAAGGCGATCGACGCGGCGACCGCGGAGGGCTATGTGGGTGTCCTCGGCGACGCCACCCGCAGCGAGGTGCTGAAGCGGGCCGAAGTGCACAAGGCACGGAAGATCATCATCGCGACCCAGCGCGATGACACGGCGGTCCTGGTGACACTGACGGCCCGGCAGCTCAACAAGGGCGCGAAGATCGTGGCCGCCGTGCGCGAGGAGGAGAACGCGCCGCTGCTGAAGCAGTCCGGCGCCGACGCGGTGATCACCAGTGCCAGTGCGGCCGGGCGGCTGCTCGGGCTGTCCGTGCTCAGTCCCGCGGCCGGCATGGTGATGGAGGACCTGATCCAGCAGGGCAGCGGGCTCGACATCATCGAACGGCCGGTCGTGAAGGCCGAGGTGGGCAAGGGTGTGCGGGAGACGGACGACCTCGTGGTGAGCGTCGTACGCGGGCACCGGGTGCTCGGCTACGACGATCCGGCGGTCGGAACGCTGGAACTGACGGACCGGCTGATCACGATCGTGCGGGCGACGCCGGGCAGCCGGATCGCGCCCGACACCCGACCGCTTCCCCAGGACTGAACGCCCGCCCGTTCCCCCGCACTTGACCGCCTGCCCACTTCCCAGGGCCGACCGTCGGCACCGGGCCGACGATCGCCGAGAGGTCGGCTACTTGCGGTTGTACAGCCGCATCGTGATCGGCCCGAAGACCGCCATGAACAGGCCCGCCCAGCCCAGCGACCAGGCGACCTCGTCGGCCGGCCAGTCGCCCGCCATCAGACCGCGCACCGCCGACGCCACATGGGTCACCGGGCTGTTGTTGACGAAGGCCTGAAGCCAGCCCGGCATGGTCTTCGGATCGACGAAGACGTTGGACAGGAACGTCAGCGGGAAGATCACCATCATGCTGACGCCCATCACCGACTTCTCGGTGCGCAGCATCAGCCCGAACATCGTCCAGATCCACGAGAACGCGAACGAGAACACGACCAGCAGAAGGATTCCGGCGAGAACGCCGCCGACCCCGCCGTCCGGGCGGTAGCCGAGGATCATGCCGACCGTGAGCATCACGACCGACGCGATCGTGTAGCGCAGGGCGTCGCCGAGGAGATAGCCGACCATCGTCGACGGCCGCCAGATGGGCAGCGATCGAAAACGGTCGAAGACGCCCTTCTCGATGTCGGTGTTCACCGAGCCGCCCGTGTACATCGTGATCATCACGACCGACATCACCAGGATGCCGGGCAGCAGGAACTGGATGTACTCCTTCGGGGACCCGGCCAGGGCACCCCCGAAAAGGTACGTGTACATCAGCACCATCATGATCGGGAACGCCGTGACGTCGAAGAGCTGCTCCGGCACGTGCTTGATCTTGAGAATGGCCCGCCAGCCGAAGGTCAGCGAGGCCGACAGCGCGCTGGGCCGTGGAGGCCGCTCCCCGGCGACGAGCAGGGCGGCGAGGGATTCGGTACTGACAGGGGCCAGGTCCCTGGTCTCCGTGGTCGTCGCGGTGCTCATGCCGCCCTACCTTCTTGAGTGCGTCCCACGAGTTCGCGACTCTGGGACCGCGCGGGTGGGGCAGGGATGGTTTTCATGCTGGCTGCCCTTGATGGCTCAGGTGGCTGATCCCCCTGCCCCGCCACTTCTTCCGGACTGCTGATTAGGCTCTGCGGACCATCGCTTGGTAGGGCGAGGACAGGCGGGAGGAGTCGCGCCGTACGTCGCACAGCGAGGGGAGCGCCAACGTGACAGCCCAGGCCGGATTCGACATTGCCAAGGACTTCCACTGGCTCGCGGTCACCGACGACCGCGGGCGCCTGCTGTTCAGTCACCGGGTCGACAACACACCCGACACCATCACCGAGGCCGTCGCCGAACTGCTCGCCGTCCAGGAGGAATACGGACAGGTCACCGTGGGGCTGGACATCATCGGCGGAATCGCCAGTCTGCTCACGGCGATGCTGCTGGCCGAAGGGCTGCGCTGCGTCCACGTTCCCGGCCTGGCCGTGAACCGGGCCCGACGCGGCACCCGCGGAGGAGAGAACAAGTCCGACCCCCGCGACGCGAAGACCATCGCCGAGCAGGTCATGCGGCTGCGCGGGTCGAGGCCGGTCGTCGGCTCGTCGAGGAAGAGCAGGTCCGGGGTGTTGAGACCGGGGACGGATCCGGCCCGGGCCGGAGAGCGAGAAGAGGCCGGCCTGGGACCGGAGACTTGGGAAAGACAGGGGAGAGGCCGGGGCGTCGGCGACCCGGCGGGTCGGGTCCGGGGCCGAGGGGTAGCGTCCTTTTCATGCATGCGATCACGATTCCCGAACC
>Ga0307516_10002654_pt1 | contig 23672 bp, 14 predicted proteins | sample 19_EM_MG_FD_203310 | JGI IMG/M metagenome (GOLD analysis project Ga0307516, IMG submission 203310) | Populus trichocarpa ectomycorrhiza microbial communities from riparian zone in the Pacific Northwest, United States - 19_EM | ecosystem: Host-associated > Plants > Roots > Unclassified | place...
GGCGCCGGGCGGGATGGGCAGCCAGCTGAACGACCCGAAGGCCCAGGCCGCCCTCGAGGCCTGCGGCATCTCGATGCCGGCCGGTGCGCCGCCCACCAGCTAGCCCGAGCCGGGCACCTGCAGCAAACCTTGAGGTACGCCTGCAATTCTCGGCAGCCCGGTCTCGTGACGGGGTCCGACCGCCGATGCGTCCAAGGACGGCCGCGGCGACCGGGTATCGCCGGAAGGAGGACCATGACCACGCAGGCGCAGCAGCCGGCACTCAAGAGGCTCCTTGTCGTCGATGACGAGGTGTTCATCGCGGAAGCGCTCACCATGGCCCTGCGGCACGCCGGGTTCGACACCCGTTGCGTGTTCACCGGTCGCGGTGCTCTCGAACTGGCTCGGGAGTGGTCACCGGACCTGATGTTGCTCGACGTCATGCTCCCCGATCTGACCGGCTATGACGTCTGCCGCGAGCTCCTGATGTGCGGGCATGACACGGCGGTGATCTTTCTGTCCGCCCGGGACGAGGTCTCCGATCGGGTCCGCGGGTTCAGCGTCGGTGCGGACGACTACGTGCCCAAACCGTTCAGCCTGGAAGAGGTGATCGCCCGGGTCCGGGCGGTGCTGCTGCGCGGCCCGCGGGCGGCAGGTCAGGCACCGGGGGGTGACAGCGCCCTGAGGTACGCCGATCTGGTCCTGGACGACGAACGGCACCTGGTCTCCCGCGGCGGCACCGTGTTCGATCTGTCCCCCACCGAGTACGTGCTGCTGCGCTACCTGATGCAGAACCCCGAGCGGGTGCTGTCGAAGTCCCAGATTCTCGACCACGTCTGGCGTTACGACTTCGGCGGCAGCCCCGGTGTAGTGGAGACGTTCGTCAGCCTGTTGCGCAAGAAGCTCAACGCCGCGGGCCCTCCCCTGATCCAGACCGTCCGCGGGTTCGGGTACGTCCTACGCGCCGCGCGATGAGGTCCAGGTGAGGCACCGTCGTCCGAACCGGTTGTACCGCATCCGTTCCGTACGGTCGCGGGTGCTCACCGCGGCGCTCGCGCTGGTCGTCGTGGCGCTCGGCGTGGTGAATGTGGTGGCCCTGGTGACGGTGCGCGGCAACCTGTTCAGCGGGGTGGACCGCCAGCTGCGCAGCATCCCGAGCGGCGCGCGCCCCATCGGGCAGCTCGGCAACGGCACACTGGACGGTCCACCGGGCGGCGTCATGCCGACGCAGGACAGCCAGCTGCTGGCGAATCTCGTGATCAGTCGCCTGGACGCCAAGACCGGCGCGATGGTGGAGCAGATCAAGGGCCCGTTGCAGTCCGGAGCGCCGCTACCGGAGCTGTCCGCCGTCCGGGACCGGATCCACGCCGGCACGGTTCGGGACGAGGTGCTGACCGTCGGTGCGGTCGACGACTCCGCGTACCACTACCGGATCCGCGTCCTGCCCACCGCAAGCACCGGCGCCGGCACCGTGATGGTCGTCGCGGCGTCTCTGGCCTCGGCGGAGGACACCGTGCTCAAGGTCGCGGCCGTCGACGGCGGCGTCAGCCTGGCGGTGGTGCTCGCTCTGCTGGTGGTCGGGTTCGTGGTGATGCGGGTGGGTTTGCGGCCGCTGACCGACGTCGAGACCGCCGCCCAGCACATTGCGGCGGGTGACCTGTCGGTGCGTGCCCAGCACGCCGACGAGCCGACCGAGGTCGGCAGTCTTGCCCGGAGCTTCAACGGGATGATCGAGCAGATCGAGGAGGCGTTCGAGGCCAGTCGCGGCAGCGAGAACCGGTTGCGCCGCTTCGTCGCCGATGCCAGCCACGAGCTGCGTACACCGCTGACGTCGATCCGCGCGTACGCCGAGCTGTTCCGGAGCGGGGCGCTCAAGGTCTCCCCGAATGGAGCCCAGGCGCTCGCGCGGATCGAGGCCGAGGCGGCCAGGATGGGTCGGCTCGTCGAGGACCTGCTGCAGCTCGCCCGCCTCGACGAACAACGCCCCCTCGACTTCGAACCGGTCGATCTGGACCTGCTGGCTCGCGACGCCGTGCTGGACACCACCGCCAATCCCAGTCACCTCGTCCGGATGGTTCCGCCGGCAAAGCCGACCCAACCACCGACGGTGCTCGGCGACGAGGCCGGCCTCCGCCAGGTGCTCGCCAACCTGCTGCGCAACGCCGTCGTCCACACGCCCGCAGGGACCATGATCCAGGTCTCGGTCACGCAGGCCGGAACCGACGTCGTCCTCGTGGTCGCAGACAACGGCCCCGGGATGCCGACCGACGTCGCGAAGAACATCTTCGAACGCTTTTACCGCCCGGATGGCAGCCGCAGCCGCGCCGGCACTGGACTCGGTCTCGCGATCGTCCACTCGATGGTGGTCGCCCACCACGGGATGGTCAGCCTGCAGACCGAGCCGGGGCGCGGCGCCCAGTTCACCGTGATCCTGCCCGCCGCAGCCACGCATTGAGCCGGCACAGGGACGCAGCACTACCCGGCACTCGCGTTTCGATCGCGGTGGGACTGCTCGACGAGTGTGCAGGCCCGATGAGTGTCAGCTTGCCGGGAATGGGTACCGAGTCTGAATGCGGAGCGGAACTGCGCAAGGAGGTGGCGGCGCGCTGGGGGTGACTCGGCGCGTTGTTCGCCTGCTTGTGCTGCTCGGCGTGGTCTTTGCGGCGTATCTCGTGCTGAGCTTTTTCGATCACGCGGCGCGGGCCGATGCGGGATCGATTGATCAGTCAAGGAATCAGATTGGCGCAACGGATCCGGTCGCCTCGGTCAAGGCCACGGCCGCCGGCGTCAGAAAGGCCGCCTCGGAACCGAAGTCGATCATTCCGAAGTCGACCGCTCCGAAGTCCCACCCGAAGCGGATCCACCGGCCGACGATCAAGATGCCTGAGGTCCACCCGCCGAAAGTCCAGGCAGCGAAGAAGATCCACGCCCCGAAGAAGATCCACGCCCCGAAGCTCCAGGCGCCGAGGAGAATCCAGGCGCCGAGCATCCGGGCCGGCGAGACGGTCCGGCGGTTGCAGGTCCAGACATCGAAGCTCCGTCAGCCCGCGTCCGATGCGGTCCGGGACGCTGCCCGAGCCACGGTGACCCCGGCACGGACGGCGGTCGTACGGCAGAAACTGCCGACCCCCGCCCAGCTCCCTGCTTTGCCCGAGCTGGTCGAGCTGCCGGAGGCAGTGCTCGCCTCTTGGACGCGGCTACCCGATCTGCCGCAGGCCGATCTTCCCGCTTTGCCGCAGCTGCCGTCGTGGCTGCGGCTGTCTGGCCTGCCGCAGGCCCAATTCCCCGCCTGGCCGAAACTTCCCGCTCTGCCGCAGCTGCCGTCGTGGCCGCGGCTGCCTGGCCTGCCGCAGGCCCAATTCCCCGCCTGGCCGCAACTACCCGACCTGCCGCAGGCACGGACGCCGGCACTTATCCGAACTACGGCGTTGCCCAGCGCCCCGGCGCCGCACCACCCGCTCATGCCGCAGGTGTGCCCGCTCCCGCAACGGCCTGCCTTCGCGTCGGCGCCCGGGCTGCCCGGCGGGACCAAGCCGCCGGCAGCACAGGCTCAACCGCGGACAGCGCCGCTCCCGGCTCCGCTGCGGCAGCCGGCCGATCGCTCGACTCTCACCGGGCAAGCACGTGACTCCGGTGGCGGCAACGCACCCACGATGGGCACCATTTCGTCGCCGTGGCGGCCCGAGGTAGCGGCCGCCGGACCTAGCCTGGCCACCGATCTCATCGCCCGCGGACGGACCTTCCGCTACGCGGGACCTCCCAGCTGAACGAACTCCCGCAGGGATCCGGAAACCGGCCGGCATCAGTTCGGCCGTCCCGAAGCTTTGACCCTGGCTGGGAGGCCATCGTGATCCGCATTCTGCTCGTCGAACCCATGAATCTGCTCCGCGGCGCCCTGGCCGCGACGTTGTCCCTGGAGGAAGACCTCGACGTGGTCGCTGACCTGGGCGCCCTCGACCAGGCGCCGGACATGGCCCGCGCGGTGCTGCCGGACGTGGCCGTGGTCAACATCGCGCTGCTGGCGGGCGACGGTCTGGCTACGATCGCCCGGCTCACCGCGGAGCAGCCCGATTGCGCCACCTTGGTGCTGGCCGGCCCGGACGAGTCGGTACTGCTCAACCGCGCGCTTGACCTGCGCATCGACGGCGTCGTCGGCACCCGGGCCGCCCCGTGTGAGCTGGTCCGCGGCATCCGCCGACTCGTCCGGGGTGAGCGGGTCATCGACGCGAGCCTGGCCGTAGCGATGGTGGCGGCGCCGCGCAGTCCACTGTCGCCGCGGGAGCTCAACGTGCTGAGCGTGGCCGCGTCCGGGGTGCCGTCCACGGAGGTCGCCGCCGAGCTGCACCTGAGCACCGGCACCGTGCGCAACTACATCTCGGCGATCCTCCGCAAGACCGGCGCTCGCAACCGCCTGGAGGCGGTCCGCCTCGCCGAGGGCGCTGGCTGGTTCCAATGACGGCAGCCCAATGACGGCGACGCAGCCGCACCTGGCGGGGTGCGGCTGCGTCGGAGGTGCCGGTCCGAGTGGAACGGGTCAGAGCTGGCCGAGCAGCGCAAGGATGGCGTTGAGGAGCGCGGCCAGTCCGCCCGCAGTGGGGGTGCCGTCGAGCAGGTGGGTGATCGCGCACAGCAGGTTGCCGAGCAGGTTGCCAGGCGCCTGTACCGCGGTGATCACCAGGTGCACCTGGTTCAGGTCGACCACCAGGCCGAGCAGGTCGAGGTGCAGGGGCCCGAGGACGAGATTCAGCACCTGACACGTCGCCGCGGCGACGGTCACGGGCATGCTGACGGTACGGGTGACGGTACCCACGGTGGCACCAGACGAGTCGCTGACCGTACCGGTCAGCACGCCGGTGGCCAGCAGGTTTCCGTTCTGCGTCGAGAACTTCGCCGGCGTGAAGCTACCGGCGAAGGAGCCGTTGTCGGCTGTGCCGGTGATCGGTGTGGCGAGGGCGGTTACGGGCGGCGCGGCCGCCGGGACACTCGGGGCGGCACTAGCCGCACCCGCACCCGTGAAGCTGAGTCCCAACGCCGCGAGCAATGTTGCGACGATCATCGATAGCCGTTGCCGATGTGTCATCGTTCCTCCTGCTGATACTGATCCGGGTCTGGCTCCTGTTGTCATCGACAAGCCTCGTTGTCGTCGCAGGCCCAACCCAGTGAGTGCTGTCATCGGCTGAAGGTGAGTGGAGTCAGGGGGATCGCTGACAATTGTCACTTTTGGCCTCGATGACCGCGTCCGGCCAGCTCAGCGACCCGGAGAAGGCGGTGCGCCGTTCATCGTGCTGGCGGACGTTCAGCGGCGCCGGTAGGTGCCGCCGTGGTCATGGGAACCCGACCGATAGGCGGACGCCAAGGTCCTCGTCGGTGAACCGCACCAGCCGGCCCAGGCCCGTCCAGCGCAGCAAGAGACTCGATCAGGTCATGCCCGCCAAGGTTGGGCTCATCGGCCGGCGCATCGGGTCGGCAAGCTTGGCGAGGGCGGTTCGCAGCGCTGCGACCTGGTTGAGTTCGGCCGCACTGAACGATGGCTGAAACTGAACGACGGCAGTCAGGTGGCTGAGTTGATGCCTAGGCCGCGCTCCATCGCCTGTACGCGTCTCTGTCGGTCCTCGGGAGCCCGGGGCCACAGGAATGTGTTCGTCACGTTCATTTCGGCGTACAGGGAATCGGCTCGTGGCCCGGGCCAGCGCGCGGCGAGTTCGGACAGGCGGGTGCTCGCGGCAATGTCGGAAGCATCCTTGTATGTGCCCCAGGCGCTGCGGTCGAGCCATGCAACCAGTTTGAGGGCGGCGTAGCCCGCGATGGTCGGAATGCGGATGGTGCCGGCGTTGGGCAGGGGGAGTGGGCGGGAAGCGTGGAAGATCTCGCTGAAGCCCCACACGCTGATCGGCTCTCGGCGCGCCGGGGTGACCGTGCCGGACGGGTTTTCCAGGTCGCCGAAGGGCATGAGGTCGGTCGGCACGTCGGCGATCTGATATCGGATGCCGGTGTTCCCGGCCGGCTCGAGCCCTCTCGTCAGTTCGTCGTACGCCGCCCAGTCTGCGAGCGCCAAGCCGAAGTCGACGTCCTCCGTGGTGCGCAGCCCGGAGTCCTGCCCCGAGGCGCTCCTCAGGATGTCGCGGCAATGCGCGCCGACAATCATGATGTCTTGTGCTCGTAGGCTCGACGTCTGTCTCAAAAGCCCGGTCACCACCGCGTCGGGTAGCAGCAACAGGGCCGGATCACACTTCGCCGGATCGAGCATGCCGAGACCTCCAACTCTTGGCTACCTCGCTGAGCCGGGCATCCCTGGTCGACATTAGATCTGCGTAAACGAGCGGCCATGGAGCGTTCTGACCCTCGGGGGTGGGCCTCTCCTCGTCGGCGTGTGGTGAAGTCCAGAACTTGCGGCGAACGACGATGTTCGGCGGACGGTCCCGGCTTGCGTCCCAACGGTTCAGCGCCGGCAGTCTCCGATTCAGGTCGTCGAGATACACCGTCAGGGTCGCCGGGCGCACGATGCCGCTGCCCCGTGCGGACTCGCTGCTGAGATAGCAGGGCTGGTCGGCTCTCAGGCCGCTGACGGGTCGAGCCGGGTCACCGTGAAACTTGGCGATCTCTAGTCGCCGGCCCAACCCTGTCGGATATGCGGCCGTCCAAAGGTCGAGCAGCTCGTCGACCCGGTCCAGCCTCTTGGAAACAGGCACGATGAACCCGGTCTGCTGGAGTTGACCAACGGTTTCGTGTGCCTGGCCGACAGAGACTCCGGCGGCGTCGGCGATGTTCCGGATCTTCGCGGTCGAGAGTTCCGGCCAGGTGAGCAGCGCGAGGATGACCTGAGCGCGGCGGGAACTGAATATGTTCGCCGGCTGCCGCGAAACCGCGTCGTGGGGGATGTCGGAGCGTTGAGCCACTGAACCCGTACGCCCCTGTACCTCGACCAACACGCTGCCGAACGTGATGGACGCGTTTCCCAGCGCGTCCAGGAACTGGATGCCCGCATCTCGGAGGGCGGCAGCGCTTCGCTGGCTGACGCGATCACCGATGACCAGTAGCGGGAAGGGTGATGTCGGGCGGGATCCGACTGTGCCGTGGCTAAGTGCCAAGGAGCTGAGGGTTATGCGCTCCTTCACCTCAACCACGTACCGCTCGCGCTGCCCATCGCGTGACAGGGTGACCACGGCATCGAAGCCTGGGTCAGATGCCTGAAGTCCCACAGGTTCAACGGTGAGGGTGATGCCGAACTCGCGCAGCCGCTCGCGAGCGGCACCTAGAAGGTGGTTCGCGCGGTCGCTCAGCTCGTGATCACCGTTCGTTTCCATTTCCCGTTCAGTATAACTGAACAGGGTCGCAAAATGAACAGCGGAGGTGTGTCCGCCAAGCCTGCCCAGCTCGCCGGTGTCCCCTCGCTGCGCAGGTTGCATGTTGATCTTCCTCCACGACGGAATGAACTACCGCTCGTCCCGAGTGCACGACCGGCGCCGCGATCTTGTGAAGCATCAGCCGGGACAGGACACGCCGCCGAGTCTCATGACGTGCGTGACGGATCTGTCCCGGGACGTGGGTGGCACATTCGGCGAGACGACCTTGAGGTGGGTCGAGGACTCGGCTGGCTGTTTGTCGTCCGGGACTTCGATCGGGCCTTCGCGGCGGATCCGAAGTGGGCGACCGATTTCCTGGACATCCTGCAGCTTGCTTCCTACGACCGACTGCTCATGGGGCAGCGGCTTATCGCCCTGGTCGAATTGCGAGACAAGTCGATCAAGTTTCCGGAGCTGGGCGGCCGTGAGCCGGATCGTTATCCAGACTGATAGGAAGTCCGCCTCCTGGTTCGGGGAATGCGTGAGCAACTTCATTCCTGAGGTGCTTGCCCCGCGAGTACGCGGCGCCGTCGCTTCTCATAGTCGGAGGCGGTGAGGACGCCCAATCCAAACAGGCCGTTGTCGTTGCAGCTGTGACCGGTTCCGAAGCTTTGGACTGTGTCCTCCAACCCCACCCATGTCACTTGCACGTGCTGCGGTGCCGGCTCCCAGATGACTCCGGGATGTCCGTGCCAGAGGCGGTCGCAAGCAGGTGTTGGATCGTCGATGCCCACCACCAGATCGTCGGTGGTCGTCTCGCCGAGGTACTCGACGAGAAGCCCGTTCGACAGCCTGTCAATGCTCACAACATCCGGCGAACTCACTCCCGCAGCGTAGGTCAGCGAGAACATCGTGCCGCTACCCGCCTACGTCCCAAGGCCTAGAGTTGACGCTTCGGCACGGACAGCGTTGGTCCCGCTCCCGGTGGCGAAGGACAGCGCGTTTGCGCAGGCCGGGATGTACGCTCCCCGCCATGCTTGGCGGACAGGTTGATCGACGACTCAGAGGTTCGGCGCGGGGGAAGGCCTCCGGGCCCCGGTTTCGGCTACCCGGGGACCGCCGGTGGTGGTTCGCCGGCGGCGCGGCCGTGGTGCTGCTGGTGGCCGGGCTGCTGGTTTGGGCCTGGTGGCCGGAGTCCGGCCCGGAGCCGCGGTCCCGGGTCTACACCGAGGCCACCGCCTGCCTGCTCACTCCCGCCGCGGGCGTCGCCGACAAGCAGGCGGCACCGGTCTGGGCCGGAATGCAGCGGGCATCGCTGGCCACCCGGGGCAAGATCCAGTTCCTCGAGGTCGACGGCCCGCAGACCGGCGAGAACGCCAAGACGTTCCTGGCCACCCTCGTGAGCGGCAGGTGTGACGTGATTCTCACCGCCGGGTCGGCGCCGAATGCGGCCCTCGTCGCGTCGGCCGCGGCGTACCCCGATGCCCGTTTCGTACTGGTCGGTAACATGCCGCCGCAGGGCAATATTTCCGTTGTGGACGCAGAAAGCCCGGATTTGGTGTCCGCGCAGGTCGAGCAGCAGGTCACCGCCGTGCTGACCGCGGCGGCCGGCGACTGATCAGCCGAATGGTCAGACCTTCGGTTGTGCGATTGCAAAGCTGATCATCGATACCGCAAGATCCCCCGGCGTCTGATGCATTCACGGGGGAGGAAACGGCGATGCGCCGTGTCTCAAAAAGGATCGCCGTCGTCACGGTGGTCGCGTTCGGATTTACTGTCGCCGCTCCGGTCGGCGCTGTCCGCGACCCCGAACTGCCGGTGTCCTGGCTGTGGGACTGGGTCGGCCAGCGGCCGGCGTGGGCCCGGGAGGCGCCACCGGTGCCGAAGCAGCGGCGCGGCCCCGGCGGCAGCGACGAGCAGGTCAGCGCGGATGTGACCACCGCCGACGGCGGCGCCGGGCGGGCGCCGAAGCCGGTCGCGGGCACGCTGGACTCGTACCAGCCGCACGTTCCCCGGGCCGACAAGCAGGTCACCGGCGACGCCGACCCGGGCTTCGACCCGGCGACCAGCGAACGGGACGCGGAGCGCTCGGACGCCCGCTCGGACGTCTTCGAGAACGAGGACGGTTCGGTCACCGAGAAGACGTACCCCCGGCCGGTCAACTTCCGGGCGAAGGACGGCAGCTGGCAGCCGATCGACAGCGACCTGGAGAAGCGGTCCGACGGCCGCCTGCACGCCTCGGCCAACAGCATCGACACGTCGGTCGCCGCCACCCTGGCCCCGAAGACCGACCCGGCCACCCCGAGCGCCCCGGCGACCCCGAGCACGCCGGCCACGCCGAGCACGCCCGCGACCCCGGCCGCCCCGACCGAGGGCGAGGCGGCGAAGACCACCGCCGGTTCGAAGCTCGCCGAGCTGAAGCTGCCCGGCGGGGAGAGCGTCGGCTACTGGCTCGAGGGTGCCAGTCCCGTCACGCCGGCCGTCGACGGCAACACCGCCACGTACCGCGAGATCCTTCCGTCGACCGACCTTGAGCTGAAGACCTTCGACGCCGGTCTCAAGGAGACGATGGTCCTCAAGTCGCGCTCCGCCGCCTCGTCCTGGACCTTCCCGCTCGCGCTGAACGGGCTGACGCCGTACCTGGATCAGACCGGCGGCATCGAGCTGCGCAATGCCGCCGGCAAGGCGGTCGCCTGGCTGCCCAAGGGTTCCATGCAGGACTCCAAGGTCGACCCGCGCTCGGGCGCCCCGGCCGAGTCCACCGGCGTCACCTTCCGGATCATCGACCAGGACGGCGCCCCGGCGCTGCGGGTCGAGGCGGACCGGGCCTGGCTCGACGACCCGGCCCGGGTCTACCCGGTGCGGGTCGACCCGACCGCGACCACCGCCACCACCGGCGACGTCTACGTCGACAACGACAGCTCGACCGCCAACCAGAACGGCGACAACCTGCCGATCGGCACCTACGACGGCGGCAGCACCAAGGCCCGCTCGTTCATCCACCTCGACGACTTCGACGACAACGGCTTCAAGGGCAAGCGGATCACCAAGGCGCAGCTCAAGCTCTACCTGACCTGGACCTTCAGCTGCACCGTCGACCGTGGCTTCGACGTCCGTGCGTCGACCGAGAAGTGGACCGTCGCCGACCTCACCACCGGCGGCTGGCCGGGCCCGGCGTACTCCGGCTCGATCGGCTCGCTCACCGTCGCCGACCCGGGCGCGGCCTGCACCAACACCGGCGCCGACCGGTCCAAGGGCAAGTGGGTGACGGTCCCGCTGAGCGTCGCCACCTTCGACAACTGGTCCAAGGGCGCCACCAACTACGGTCTCGCGCTGACCGCCTCGGAGACCGACTCGAACGCCTGGAAGCGGTTCACCTCGGCCAACTTCGACGACGGCCAGTACCGGCCGGTGCTGGAACTGACCTACGCCAACAACGTCGCGCCCCAGGTCGACGTGCGCTACCCGGCGAACAACGCGGTCGTCCCGACGCTGACGCCGGAGCTGCTGGTCAAGGGCCACGACTCGGACAAGTGGCCGGCCAAGGGCCTGACGTACACCTACACGGTCACCAGCGCGGACGGCAAGACCACGGTCGCCACCTCGCCCGCGGTGAGCTCGGCGTGGACCGTGCCGGCCGGCAAACTGGCGTGGAACACCACGTACCTCTACTCGGTCAAGGCCAACGACACGGTCACGACGAGCGCGGCCACCGCGTCGTACGCGTTCACCACCTCGGTGCCGCAGCCGACGCTGACCAGCAACCTGGCCCAGAACGGCGGCAAGGGCTTCGACGCGAGCACCGGCAACTACACGACCTCGGCGACCGACGCGAACGTCGCCACGGTCGGCCCGTCGCTGGCCATCAACCGCAGCTACAACAGCCTGGACACCCGGCGTGACGTCGCCTTCGGCACCGGCTGGTCGAGCATCCTCGACGCCCGGGCCACCCGCGTCGTCGACGCCGCGGGCAGCGTCCAGTCCGTCCTGGTCACCTACCCGACCGGCGCCGAGGTGGCGTTCGGCCGCACCTCGACCGGCACCTTCGTCCCGCCGTCGGGCCGGTTCGCCACCTTCGTCGAGACCAAGAGCGGCACGACGATCACCGGCTACACGCTGACCGACAAGGACGCGACGGTCTACACCTTCGGCCAGGCGGTCACCGGCGGTCTGGTCTACCGACTCTCCTCGATCACCGACGCCAACGGCCGCAAGCTCACCGTCGGCTACGACGCCGCCGGCAACCCGACCACGCTGACCAGCGCGTCCGGTCGCACGCTGACCGTGCAGTGGTCCACCCCGGCCGGCGCGACCGCGCCACACGTCACCGCGGTGGCCACCGACCGGATCGACCCGGCGGCCCCGGACTCGGCCAACACCTGGACGTACGGCTACGACACCAGCGACCGGCTCAGCACGGTGTGCCAGCCCGACGACCACGACAAGTGCTGGAAATACGGCTACACCTGGACCTCGCAGTACCGCAACGCGGTGCTCAACCTCGACCCGACGTCGTACTGGCCGCTGGGCGACACCAGCGGCACCGTCGCCACCAGCGCCGTGCTGTCGAACGCCGGTGTGGACGCCGCACGGTATTCCGCGGTGAGCCTCGGCCAGCCGGGACACCTGCCGAGCAGCGCCGCGCCCACGGCCGGCTTCAACGGCACCAGCTCGTACGTGCAGCTGCCCAGCAATCTGATCGCCGGTGGGCAGTATCAGTCGATCAGCATGTGGTTCAAGACGGCCACCGCCGGCGGCGTGCTGTTCAGCTACAACGGCGACCCGATGAGCAAGGGCACCACGACGGGCGACTACACGCCCGCGCTCTACATCGACAAGAACGGGAAGCTGCGGGCCGAGTTCTACACCGCCGCGCCCGGCTCGGCGATCAACTCCAACACCGTGGTGACCGACGACAACTGGCACCACGTGGTGCTGGCCGGCGCCGGCGATTCCCAGACGCTCTACCTCGACGGCGTCGCGAAGGGCTCCCTGAACGGCACCATCTTCCTGGCCACCACGGCCAGCGCTGCCAACATCAACATCGGCGCCGGATTCGTCGGCGGGCTCTGGCCCGACCACGCCAACTCCGCCGCCTCGCCGGCCAAGGCGACGTACTTCAAGGGCGCCATCTCCGACGTCGCGTTCTTCAACCAGCCCCTGGACGGGGCCAAGGCCGCCGTCCTCAACCGGGCCGGCCGTACCGATCATCCGGTCCTCGACGCGGTCACCCGGCCGAGCGGTGGCGTCACCGCGAAGGTCGGCTACAACAAGACCTCCGGCCGCACCGACGCGGTGATCGACGAGAACGGCGGCACGTGGAAGCTGGCCGAACCGACGGTGGCCGGCAGCAGCCTGGTGTACGCCGCGGCCGTGCTGGGTGCGAAGCCGCAGGACTACTTCCGGCTCGGTGACGACGACGCCGTCAGCGACGCCGTCAACGAGGTGGCCGGCGGCGACGCCACCTACAGCTCGGTGACCCTGAACGCGGCCGGCCCGTTCCCCGATGCGACGGCTGCCCAGTTCAACGGCACCTCCTCGTACGTCGAGCTGCCCGCCGACGACATCGCCCGGGGTGGCCCGCACAGCGTCGAGATGTGGTTCAAGATGCCGTCCGGCAACGTCAAGGGCGGCGTGCTCTACACCACCCAGATCGACGAGATCGGTACGGCGGCCACCAGCGGCTGGGCCCCGTCCCTGTACGTCGGCACCGACGGCAAGCTGTACGGCGGCCTGTGGACCGGCTCGGCCACGCCGATGATCTCCGCGGCGAAGGTCAACGACGGTAAGTGGCACCACGTGGCCCTGACCGCGACCACCAACGCGCAGGCGATGTACATCGACGGCGCGGTCGCCGGAGTCAAGGCGGCCACGGTCGCCGACTTCGGTGCCCAGCACGCGTACCTCGGTGCCGGCCGCTGGTCCGGCAGCTGGCCGGCGCACGGCACCGCCGAATTCGGGTGGTTCCCGGGTGCGATCGCCGACTTCGCGTTCTACCAGTCGGCGCTCTCCGGTGCCCAGGTCGCCGACCACGTCGAGACGGTCAAGCGGACCGTACCGGTGGCGATGACCATGATCGCCGGGGTCGCCAAGGCCATCCCGATGCCGGTCTCCCAGGTCACCGTGACCACGCCGACCGGCGACCAGCAGGTCTCCAGCTACGACCTGGTGAACGGCAACCGGATCGTGGCCCAGACCGACGAACTCGGCAACACCACCCAGTACGGCTACGACGTCGGCGGCTACTCCAGCATGGTGTACGACCCGAACGGCGCCCTGACCCAGACACTGCAGGACGCCCGGGGCAACACCAAGCAGTCGATCACCTGCCAGGACCAGAGCGCCAACAAGTGCTCGTCGGTGTACTTCACCTACTTCCCGGACGCGACCAGCACGACGCTCGCCCCGAACCCGAAGAACGACCTGCTGCTCACCACGCGCGACGCCCGGACCGCCGCGCCGGTCGGCACCGCCGCGCCGACCGACAACACCTACCTGACCAGCAACACGTACGACGACAAGGGCAACCTGACCGCGGTCACCGATCCGCTCCAGCGGGTCACCCGGACCTGGTACACGGACGCGTCCTCCGTCGCGGCCGACGGCGGCACCCCGCCGCCGGGCCTGCCCACCAAGGTGGTCACTCCGGGCGGCGCGGCGCAGACCGTCACCTACTACAAGTCGGGCGACGTCGCCCAGGTGATCGAGCCCAGTGGCAAGATCACCAAGTACGCGTACGACAGCCTCGGCCAGGTGCTCACCGAGACCGAGATCTCGGCGACCTACCCGGGCGGCGTCGTCACCACGCACACCTACGACCGGATGGGCCGCGAGGTCACCCAGACCGACCCGGCGTCGACCAACCGGGTCACCGGCGCGGTGCACACCCAGGTCAGCACCACCACGTACGACGTCGACGGCAACCCGACCGAGGTCAGCGCCTCCGACGCGACCGGCGGCGACACCGCGCGGGTGGAGAAGCACGGCTACAACGCGTACGGCCAGGAAGTCAGCTACACGACGCCGGGCGGCGCGGAGACCACGTTCACGTACGACACCTCCGGCCGCATGGTCGAGCAGACCGGGCCTGACGGGCAGAAGACGCGCAGCGAGTACGACGCCGTGGGCAACCTGCTGCGCTCGATCCTGGTCGGCTGGAAGGGCGACCCGAACAACCCGGAGTCGGCCGTCGACCTCGTGGTGGCGCGGAACTCCTACGACCCCGCGGGCCGGCTGGCCACCGAGACCGACGCGATGGGCTGGACCACCACCCACACGTACACGGACAACGGCCTCGAGGCGGAGATCACCCGCACCGACGGCACCGAGACGTTCGTGCTGACCGCCAAGAAGTACGACGCGGCCGGCAATCTGATCGAGGAGTCCGCCAACAACGGCGTCACCACGGTTGCACACGCCTACGACGCCGCCGGCCGGGAAACCTCCTCGGTCGTCGACCCCGAGGGCGCGAAGCGCACCACCGTCACCAGCTTCGACGCCGACGACGAGATCATCGGCGTGACGGCGAAGGACGCCTCCGGCTCGGTCATGTCCAAGATGGAGTCGCTGGTCGACAAGGCGGGCCGCACGCTCGCCCAGACCACGTACCTGTCCGACAAGCCCACCCCGGTCGGCCGGTGGCGGTTCGGCAACGGCTCGGTCTCCCCGGCCGCCGACACCGCCGGCAACAGCCCGGCCACCGCGACCGGCGGCGTCACCTACAGCGACGAGCGCGGTGGCGCGGCCGCCTTCGACGGCACCAACGCCCTGCGCACCGCCGGGCCGGTGCTCGACACCGCGCGCAGCTTCAGCGTCTCGGCCTGGCTGAAGCTCACCGACAAGGACCGGCTCTACAAGGCGGTCGCAGCCGGCGGCGAGCAGCAGTCACCGTTCGACCTGGCGTACGACAAGGACAGCGACCGCTGGCGCTTCCGCGTCGTCGCCGACGACGCGGCCGACACCGGCAGCGCCACCTCGGCGCTCTCCAGCTCCGTCCCGGCGGCCGGCACCTGGACCCACCTCGTCGGCACCTACGACGCCGCGGCCGGCGTCGCCAAGCTGTACGTCAACGGCAGCCCTGAGGGCAGCGTCTCCGGCAAGACGTTCAAGGGTGCCGGCCCGCTGCTCATCGGCGCCGGCATGTGGAACGGCGACCGCGGCAACCACTTCAAGGGCGGCATCAGCGACGTCCAGATCTACCAGCAGGCGCTGAGCGCGGTCGAGGTTACCGACCTGAAGAACGGCGCCGTGCCCGCCGCCGGCGCGAAGGTCAGCCGCACCAGCTACGCGTACGACGAGGACGGCAACGTCATCGCGGCGACCGACCCGAACGGCAACACCTCGTACGTGTCGTATGACGAGGACGGCAACGCCGTGAAGTCGACGGCGCCCGCCGCGACCGCGGAGACCGCCTCGTCCGGCCCGGCCCAGGCGAACGCGGTCAGCTGGACCGGCTACAACACGTTCGGCGAGCTCACCGACAGCAAGGACGCCCTGGGCAACTGGTCGGTGACGTACTACGACGCGGACGGCCGCGCCACGCTGCAGCGGATGCCGAACTACACCGCGCCCGGCTCGTCCGCCGCGGTCGCTCCGGAGATCATCAGCAGCTACAACGACGGCGGCCAACTGGAAAAGGTCACCGATCCGTACGGCAACGTCACCCGGTACGAGTACGACCAGCTCGACCGGCTCTCGAAGAGCATCGCGGCGGACGGCGGCAGCACCACCTACGCCTACGACCTGACCGGCGACCTGCTCTCCCAGACCGACCCGAACGGCGCGACCTCCCGCGCCACCTGGGACTACCTCGGCCGCCGGCTCACTTCGACCGACGTGGTCCGGCAGGACGCGACGGCGCCGACGACCACCTACTCGTACGGTCGAGGCGGCTGGCTGTCCGACGTGACGTCGGCGACCGGGGTCAAGAACACGACCACCTACAACAACCTCGGCGAGCCGATCACCGTCCAGGACGGCGCCCGGAGCGTCACCACCATGGCGTACGACGGTGCCGGCCAGGTAGTGAAGACGACGCTGCCGGACAACACGTACAGCACCACGGCGTACGACCTCGGCGGCCAGCAGCTGAGCTCCGCGTCGTACAGCGCGGCGGGCGTGCTGCTGCGCAGCGAGGCAACGGAGTACGACGCGGCGGGCAACGTCGTCGCGACCGTCGACGGCCGCCAGACCCGGACCACGTTCGAATACGACGCCACCGGCATGCTGATCAAGGAGAAGCAGCCGATCAGCGGCTCCGACGCCATCGAGACGAGCTTCGGCTACGACCTCGAGGGCAACCGGACCCGGTTCACCGACGGGCGCGGAAACGCATTCTGGACCACGTACAACTCGTGGGGCCTGCCCGAGTCGCAGATCGAGCCGGCCACACCGGCCCACCCGTCGGCGGCGGACCGGACGTTCACGTTCGCCTACGACCGGGCCGGCCGGGTCGAGCGGCAGCTGCTGCCGGGCGGCGTCACCGTGACCAACACGTACGACCTGATGGGTCAGCTGAAGAAGCAGGCCGGCGCGGGCGCCGAGGCGGACACCGCGGAGCGGTCGTTCGACTACGACCAGGGCGGTCGCCTGACGAAGTTCTCCGGCGCGACCGGCACGAACGAGATCAGCTACGACGACCGGGGCCAGCCCCGGAGCGTCCGCGGGCCGTCCGGCGACGCCGAGTTCCGGTACAACGGCGACGGCGAGCTGACCAGCCGGACCGACGCCGCCGGCACCACGGCGTACCAGTACGACACCGCGGGCCGGTTGGCCAAGCTCACCAACACCGGCAAGGGCGTCGACCAGACGTACGCCTACAGTTCCATGTCCCTGGTCGAGAAGATCACGTACGCGGCCGGCAACAGCCGGACGTTCTCCTACGACGGCTTGCACCGGCTCACCGGCGACGAGCTGAAGACCACCGGCGGCGCCTCGGTCGCGAAGATCGACTACGGCTGGAACGTCAACGGCGACCTGACGTCGAAGAAGACCACCAACTTCGGCGGCGGCTCGACGATCACGAACACCTACGACTACGACCTGGCTGACCGGCTCACGTCGTGGAACAACGGCACGACCACGACGGCGTACGCCTACGACAAGTCCGGCAACCGGGTGCAGAACGGCAGCAAGCTGTTCACCTACGACGCCCGCAACCGGCTGGTCACCGGCGACGGCGCGATGTACAACTACACGCCGCGTGGGACGCTGCGCTCGTCCGGCGCCCAACAGACCAAGGCCGACGCGTTCGGCCAGGTCATCACGCAGGGCGCGGTCGGCGGCACGGAGCAGACCTACCGGTACGACGGCCTCGGCCGGGTCATCCGGGACGGCTTCGCCTACACCGGCACGGACAACGACCTGGCCGGTGACGGCACGTCGACGTGGGTGCGTGGCACGACGAACGAGGTGATCGCCGAGCAGACCAGCGGCGGCACCACCCAGACGTGGACGGATCTGCACGACGACGTGGTCGGCCAGTTCACCGCGACGGGTACGACGCTGGCGGCGTCGACGGTCTACGACCCGCTGGGCAAGGTGGTCGCGACCACCGGCTCGCCGGGCAGCCTCGGCTACCAGTCGGAGTGGACGGACCGCACCACGAGCCGGGTCAACATGATGGCCCGCTGGTACAACACGGACACCGGCCAGTTCGACACCCGCGACACGGCGTCGAACAACCCGGCGCCGGACTCGGTGAACGCGAACCGCTACCAGTACGGCGACGCCAACCCATTGACGGTCACCGACCCAAGCGGCCACTGGGGCATGCCGAGCTGGGTGAAGAAGGCGGCCAGCTCCGTCTCATCCTCGTTCTCGTCGGCGTACAGCTCCTTCTCGACGTCCATGTCGTCGGCATACAGCTATGCGTCGTCGTACACGAGCGCGAAGTGGAACTCGACGAAGTCGTACGTGCACAAGCAAGCCCAGAAGGTCAGGAAGAAGTACGAGTCAGTCAAGCGCGACGTGAAGAAGCGCTGGCACCGGGCCGTGTCGAAGGTCCAGCGCAAGTGGAACAAGGCCGTCGCGAAGATCAAGAAGCACACCCCGAAGTGGGTGAAGAAGGCCTATCACAAGGTCAAGGAGAAGACGAAGGCCGCGGTCAAACACCTGAAGCAGGCAGGCAAGGCGATCAAGGCCGCCGCGAAACGGGTCGTGACGAACCCGATCGGTGCGATCAAGGACGCGGCGAAAGCCACGGCAAAGTTCGTGGTGAAACACAAGGACGCGCTGCTGGAGGTCGCCGCGATCGGCGGGGCGATCCTGGCGGGCCTGGCCTGCACCGCGGTGACCGCCGGTGTGGGTGCGGTGGCCTGCATGGTGGGCGCGGGCGCACTGATCAACCTGGCGAAGGACGCGGCGCAGGGCGACATCCACAACATGGGCGACGCGCTGGGCTCGATGGGCACGGGCGCGCTGTCGGGCCTGGCCGGCGGGGCCGGCGGCATGATCGCGGGCAAGGTCGGCACGATGATCGCCAGCAAGGCAGGCACAGGCCTGATGGGCCGGCTGGCGACGGAAGCGGCGGAAAACGGCGTCGACGAGGTCATCAACCAGGCGGTAACGACCGGCCGGGTAGACGTGAAGTCCGCAGCGTTGGGCGTCATTCCGGGTCTGAGCGCGCTCAAGAAGAAGAGCGGCGGCAGTGGCGGCGGCGGCGGCGGCGGCGGTCTGACGTCGGCGGTCGGGCTGAATCTGGTCAATGTCGGCGGTGGTGGCGGCGGCTGCAGGACACACAGCTTCGAGCCGGACACCAAGGTGTTGATGGCGGATGGGTCATCGCGTCCGATCGAGGACGTGAACGTCGGGGACAAGGTCCTGGCGACGGACCCGCAAACAGGCAAGTCGGCGTCGGAGCCAGTCACCGAGCTGCACCGCAACACCGACCGGGAGTTGTCGGACGTCACGGTCAAGGACCAGAACGGCAAGGCGTCGGTGCTGAACACGACGCAGAACCACCCGTTCTGGAACGAGATCGACAAGAAGTGGTCGGAGGCCAAGGACCTCAAGCCGGGCGACGAGCTCAAGGTTGCAGGCAAGGGTGAGGTCGTCGTCGCCAAGGTCCGCAACTACGACGGCACCAAGGAGATGCGCGACCTGACGGTCGACGACATCCACACGTACTATGTGATTGTCGGCAACACGCCGGTACTCGTCCACAACAACAAAAACAAGGCTGACTGTAGCCGCACGGTCTACCGACAGCTGAACTATGAGGACCGTGAACGATTCGACAACGGCGATAGCCTGCAGCCTCGTGGTACCACTGGGTCCATAACCGACCATATCTTGAACCGCCCGACCAATCACATCTCCGCATCGGTGACCCAGGGAGCAACCGAACGGTTCGCCTCAGGCCAGGGGATGGTCGAAATCGATGTCGACAAGGCAATTGCAGGCGGAGCCAGATTTGTTGATCACAATAACGTCATGCAAGCCGCCAAAAGAAGCGGCGACTCACGCGTAGTTCGTGATGCGCGGCGCGCGGAGGAGGTCCTGTTCGTAGGACCGATCCCACATGATGCAATAACCCTCATGCGAGACAGATAGGAGTCGGGATGCCAGCGCTGAGCGAACACGTGAATGTCTACACGACAGCAATCGCGGTCCTGGAACATAAAGGATTCTCGATTTGGTACGACAGAAAACAGGATACCTTTTGTGCTCAGCGGGATGGCTGGGACTTCTGGGCAGATAATCCGGTTTCCCTACTCGGCCTGGCGGCAATATTCGAATACAAGAATCCAAGCGAGTACACAAGCCGTTGGTGGGAGACTGAGGGCAGCATTCGCTACCCGGACGTTCCCGAGACTGCGCCCGAGTACACCCCGGTCTACGGTAGATTCCGAGACGAAAGAGAGCGAGAATAAGGGCTGCTCCTCCCTGTGTGGGCGTCGAAAGTAAATGGCAGCATTGACCCACTTCAGCAAGCCCTAACCTCGGCCACGTCGAAACCGGCCACCGCTCCCCGACGTTCGTCGACCGCTATGAACAGGTCCTCGGCGCAGAGTCATTGTGTTCTGGGGTTGCTGCTGGTAACGGCGAGTGATGAGGTCGTGGGTTCGGCGGTTGGCGCGTCGGGTGGCGCGGGCGATGTTGGTTTCTCCGCTGGTCCGGTGGAAGCCGATCTCGGTGTTACGCAGGGTGGCCAGGACGGCGGGTCCGTTGCCGGTCCGGGCTTGATGTGAATATTCACGGAACGCGACATCCCGGACGTGATGCGCGAGATTTACCTACGACCCTATGGCATTCAATGCCGCAGGAACCGTGGCCGCAACGGCGGACGCTCAGGGTAACTGTTGGAGTCGGATCGAACGACGAGTTGTATCTCGTAGAAACCTGGGTCGCTACATTCGGCCGCGTGCCTGAGGCGATAGAGAAGCTCGTTCTTGGCATTCGGTCGCGAACGCTCTGAGTCGCAATAACCCTTGTGGGGTTGGGTGTCAGGGTTGAACGATGTGTGCGGCTGGTGGCGTTATACGGTTCTGCTCGGGGTGCCGAGTCCCCGGACGCCCCCGCGCGCTGTAGCGGTTGCGGTTGGGTCATTCACGGTGCCGGGCCGGTCGGCGGGCCGCAGATCCTGTCGAGCTGCCGGGACATATGTCCCTGGTCCGGTGGCGGACGGCGCGGAATACTCGCCGGAAGCACGCCGGAGCTGGACCGAGGAGGACACACATGTCTGCCGAGCATCGTGTCGACCTGGCTGGCGCCATCTGGGTGCTGTCTCAATGACTGAGCGAGGACGGCGAACTCGTCGAACGCCTCCGCACCGCCCCGCGGGCCGTCCTGCAGGAATTCGACACCGACGCGGCCTTCCCGAGTTGGAGCGGCTTCCGGTCGCTGGGCGACCTGCTGGAAAGCTTCGCCGCGGACCTCAAGGCGGAGCAGAGCGACAGCCGGGAACTGGGCTGAGTCGCCGCCGCTTTACGAAGCGCTGAAACCGCCGCTGTGCGGGTGAGGATCCTGCACGAGAGAGTGTTCTCCGTGTCGAGTGAGGACGATGAAGGCGGCGAAGAGCAGCGCCTGCTGGGCCGACTTCAGCGAGACGAACCAGATGCCGGCTTCGAACTCGTGCACGCTGTTCTGGCCGGGCGGCCATCCCTGGACCTTATTGCCGCAGCCCTTGACTCTCCAGGTCCCCAGCTCCGGACCCAGGGTCTGGTGTCGCTGGGTGATTTTTTCGCGGCTCAACGGTTCGATTGACCGCGCGATCATGGCGAAGGCGAAATCGCTACCCCCGTGACGACATCGATGTTGGAAGATTTTCCGTGGCTGGTATCGCCGATGACGCGATCGACGACGCCATTTTTCACGGTGGCCGTCGGTTTCGATTCTTCACGCTGTTTCCGCGGCGTTATCTGCGGTTCGCGCGACGGGCGGCGCTCTGGCGCGTAAAGCGTTTTGTGCGGTCGATCGGCCCGGGCGGCGCGTTACGCGATTTGACAATGCGAGCTGTTTCGTCATCACACACGTCGGCCCGCGTCCCGTGACGAGACCCCGCGTGCGGGTACCACGTCCAGCTGATGAGCCCTGTCCCGCATGCCGGGCCCGGTGACACACCCTGGGCATCCGGTCCCACGTCCTGGATCCGAACGGCGTAAAACCCCGCATATTGTCGCCGGCGGTCGTGGCCTTGAGGGGTTCGGGTGCGGAGCACACCGTAGGTCTTCAAGGTCTGTGCGCAGCTGCCCGAGGTCAGGTGCAGGCGGCACGCGCACCGGACACCCCATCAGCCCGGAAAGTTCTGTTACGTCACGAATTCGGCATCTCGGCGGGACGGACAGCCTTCGATACTCGCGAACAAGCCTCTTCTCGGGCGTCGCGACCTGGGACCGTCCGCCGATGCCGGGCGGGCGCGAAGCAGCCCGCCAGCCTGCCATCCAAGATCAAATTATGGATCAAGACCTGACGCCGCCTGCGCGTGGGCGGATGTTTCGGCTGCTGAATGCACTCGGTCAACGGCGGATCCTCCCACATTGAATGCCGGGAACCCGCCGGCCGAAGGCCCGGTCAATGATCCATTCCGCCCGAGAATGACGTCGAGTGCTGTCTGTCCGGCCAAGACCGAGCGCCCAGACGCCCCGCGCTGTAATGGTTGCGGTGGCCTTCAGGTTGTGGCAAGACTCCGGCGGGTCGCCGGAGTCTTGCGCGTGTGGGTCGCTACAAGCTTCTGCAGCCGAAATACTTGGCCACGCGGCCGCTGCTGAAGTAGCCGTCCGAGACGCTCACCGGCTGGCAGCGGTACATCTGCCCGGTGACGGTGTCGTAGATGTCGGTGTAGACCATCTGCCAGTCCGACCCGTTGGCGTACTTGACGAGCGAGATCTGGCAGACGCCGTTGAGGTCCCAGTAGAACGGACCGAACCGGTCGAACTTGCCCGTCTCGAAGTTGTCCTCGCTGTTGTCCAGGTTGACGTACGGCGAGGAGGTGTTGTCGCAGCCGAACACCTTCAGGTGGATAGTCGCGTCCGTGCCGGCGTACGACTGGATGCCGGTCTGGACGTAGACGTTGAATCGCGACTGGACGAGCGGCGCCGGGGCCGCGGCTGCCGTGCCGACCGATCCCCATAGCAGCGCCCCCGTCGCCGCTACGGCCACGACGATCCGGCCGAGCAGCTTGCTTGCTCCGTACATTTTTCCTGCCTTTCGTAGTAGTTCGGTCGGTGCGGTTCCCCCCGACTGCCGGTGACTTTCACACGCGCCGTCGACAGCCGATCGACAGTCCGTCGACAGCCGATCCGATCGCGGCCCCGGCCGTCGGGTCTCGGACAGCGCCGCCGTCGGCGGCGCCGCACGCGGCAAACTGAGCTGTCACCACATGGGGGGTTTGGGGCATGGCGACGGAGCCCACCGGGCTGGTATTCCGGGTCCTGGGGCCGTTCGAGGTGACCGCCACCGGTCAGGCTGTGCACCTCGGCGGTCCGCGGTTGCGCGCGGTGCTGGCGCGGCTGCTCGTCGCCGCGGGCCGCCCGGTGGGCGTCACCGAGCTCGTCAACGAGATCTGGACGGTCGAGCCGCCACCGGACGCCAGCCGCACGGTCCGCACCTATGTGTCCCGTTTGCGGTCCGCGTTGAGCGGGACCGCCGTCACGTCGGGCGCGAGAGAGATCCTGGCCACCCGCGCGCCCGGATACATGCTGCAGATCGACGAGGACACCGTCGACGCGTTGCGCTTCAAACGGCTGGCCGCCGCCGGCCGGCAGGCCCTGGCCGCCGGGAGTCCCGGCCTCGCGTCGGAGCGCCTGGCGGCGGCGCTGGCGATGTGGCGCAGCGACGACGCGTACGGGGAGTTCGCCGCCTGCCCGGTTGTCGCCGCCGCGGGTGCCCGCCTCAACCGGCAACGCCTGGACGTCCTGGAGGACCGCATCGAGGCCGACCTGGCGACCGGCAACGGGCACGACCTGGTCA
>Ga0307516_10002655_pt1 | contig 23669 bp, 17 predicted proteins | sample 19_EM_MG_FD_203310 | JGI IMG/M metagenome (GOLD analysis project Ga0307516, IMG submission 203310) | Populus trichocarpa ectomycorrhiza microbial communities from riparian zone in the Pacific Northwest, United States - 19_EM | ecosystem: Host-associated > Plants > Roots > Unclassified | place...
ACGGTGTGTGGCGCCCACCTTCTACGCACGGCCCTCACACTCCGTCACAGACTCGTGTGCCGATCCACTGACGCTTTGCCCCTCCTCGCACCCCATACCTTATGAAAGCCTCGCAAGACGAAGGCGGTGGCAGGCAAACGAAGCAAGCGCATCAAACTTCGTGCAGCCCACCCCCAGCGCAGAGGTTGTGCCATACCGAACCCAGGAGATCCCAAATGAACGTATCGATCCAACTGACCAAGACGGCCCTCTCCTCCAACGCCGGCAAGAGCATGGTGCTGCGTGACGTGGACCTGGACACCGCGCTGGCCATCAGCGCTGCGCTGCGCGAGTTGCCGAATGCCGACCTCGAAGCCGTGATCGTGGTGGAGAACCTGCCCACCGCCAAGCGCCCCGCACGCCCCTCGCGCAAGCCGCAAGACGCACACCGTGGCGCCAGCCAAGGCTTGTTCGGCTGGCTGCGTGGCCTGGGCCTGCCGGTGTCTGGCACCCTGGCACGCTGAGATCCAAGTGAAAGTCTCGATCCATCTGACGAAGACGACCGGGTCTTCGGCCTGCTCCAGGAGCATGACACTGCACGACGTGGATCTCGACAAGGCATTGGCCATCCGCGCCGCGGTGCTCAGCCTGCCGGGTGGCCGCATCGACGCGGTGATCGTGGCTGAGATCCCGCATGTCACGCAGGCGGTCCGCGCCGCTCGCCACCAGCATGCCGTCCATGTCGGCGCACGCCGGGCATGGGCCGGCCGAGGGCCCGGCCCGCAGTGGGCCTCGAGTCAGGCCGTGCACGCCACCCCTGCCCTGCACTGAAGCCCGCCACGGGCTTGGCGACAGGCTTGCGCCTGTTGCACTTCAGGCGCCCCCAGGGGCGTGCGGGCATCAACTGACCGGCCATGCAGGAGCGCCCGCCACAGTGCGCGAGGCCCACCTTCTACCTGCCGCACACACACTCCGTCACAGACTCGTGCACCGATCCACTGACGCTTTTTCCATTCTCGCGCCCCATACCTTATGAAAGCCTCGCAAGACGAAGGCGGCGGCGGGTAAACGAAGCAAGCGCATCAAACTTCGTGCAACCCACTCCCAGCGCAGAGGTCGTGCAACCTTGTACCCAGGAGATCCCAAATGAACGTGTCGATCCAACTGACCAAGACGGCCCTCTCCTCCAATGCCGGCAAGAGCATGGTGCTGCGCGACGTGGACCTGGACACCGCGCTGGCCATCAGCGCCGCGCTGCGCGACCTGCCCCATGCCGATGTCGAAGCCGTGATCGTGGTGGAGAACCTGCCCACCGCCAAGCGCCCCGCACGTCCCTCGCACAAGTCGCAAGCCGCGCGCCATGGTGCCGGCCAGGGCTTGTTCGGCTGGCTGCGCGGCCTGGGCCTGCCGGTGTCTGGCACCCTGGCACGCTGAGATCCAAGTTGAAAGTCTCGATCCATCTGACGAAGACGGCCGGGTCCTCAGCCTCCTCCGGGGGCATGACGCTGCGCGACGTGGATCTCGACACGGCACGGGCCATCCGTGCCGCGGTGCTCGGCCTGAAGGGTGACCGCATCGACGCGGTGATCGTGGCCGAGATCCCGCATGTGACGCGGGCGATCCCCGCCATTCACTGAAGCCCTGCACGGGCTTGCACAGACGCCCGCGACCGCCTTGCGCGTTGTCGCAGCCGGCCCTCGCGGCCCGCACTCGTCAGTCCTTCGACTGACCTGCCGCGCGGAAGCGCCGGCCACGGTGTGCGCCGCCCACCTTCTACCTGCGGCCCACACACTCCGTCACAGACTCGTGTGCCGATCCACTGACGCTTTTTCCATTCTCGCGCCCCATACCTTATGAAAGCCTCGCAAGACGAAGGCGGTGGCGGGTAAACGAAGCAAGCGCATCAAACTTCGTGCAGCCCACCCCCAGCGCAGAGGTCGTGCAACCTTGTACCCAGGAGATCCCAAATGAACGTGTCGATCCAACTGACCAAGACGGCCCTCTCCTCCAACGCCGGCAAGAGCATGGTGCTGCGCGACGTGGACCTGGACACCGCGCTGGCCATCAGCGCCGCGCTGCGCGACCTGCCCCATGCCGATGTCGAAGCCGTGATCGTGGTGGAGAACCTGCCCACCGCCAAGCGCCCCGCACGTCCCTCGCACAAGTCGCAAGCCGCGCGCCATGGTGCCGGCCAGGGCTTGTTCGGCTGGCTGCGCGGCCTGGGCCTGCCGGTACCCGGCGCCCTGGCACGCTGAAGCCGGCTGAGAGATCCGGTTACCACTCCGGCGCAAAACGCACTGACGCTTTTCCATCCTCGCGCCCCATACCTTATGAAGGCCTCGCAAAAGCGAATGCGAGGGCGGGCAAACGAAGCAGGCGAAGCACGCATCCAGTCCCGCAGAGTAGAAGTCAACCGGCCTTGAACCCAGGAGATCCCAAATGAACGTATCGATCCAACTGACCAAGACGGCCCTCTCCTCCAACGCCGGCAAGAGCATGGTGCTGCGCGACGTGGACCTGGACACCGCCCTGGCCATCAGTGCCGCGCTGCGTGACCTGCCCCATGCCGATGTCGAAGCCGTGATCGTGGTGGAGAACCTGCCCACCACCAAGCGCCCCGCACGTCCCTCGCACAAGTCGCAAACCGCGCGCCATGGTGCCGGCCAGGGCTTGTTCGGCTGGCTGCGCGGCCTGGGCCTGCCGGCGTCCGGCACGCTGGCACGCTGAGAGATCCGGTTACCACGTCGGCGCAAAACCGACTGACGCTTTTCCAGGCTCGCGCCACATCTCTCATGAAAGCCTCGCAAGACGAAGGCGAGTGCGGGGAAACGAAGCAAGTGCAGCATGCTTCGTCAAGCAGCGCAGCCGGCGCAGAGGGCGCCAAGCCGTCAATCCAGGAGAGTCCCCATGAACGTGTCGATCCAACTCACCCAGACGACCCGCTCCTCCAACGCCGGCAAGTGCACGACGCTGCGCGATGTGGACCTGGACATGGCCTTGACCATTAGCGTCGCGCTGAACGAACAACCGGGTGCCGGGCTCGAATCCCTGATCATGATCGAGGGACCTGGGGCCTCGCACAAGCTGTTGGCCTCCCACACAAGCACCTTCCCGCATTGGACACCCGCTACCTGGGGGGTATACGCCCCCAAGCAGCCGATTGAGCAGGCCGGCGGCGCTGTTCCCGCGCCGTGCCCTGCGACAGTTCACTCCTCAGCCGTCGATATGCAGCAGCAGCCCGGTGGCGGTGTAGGTGGGCGTGGCCTTGAACCCATCCACCGTGACGGTAGTGAAGTGGCCCTGCCGGTTGCCGCTGCTGATGAGCTTTAGCGTGTCGCCCACGCCGGGTGCCGAGCCTGATGCAAAGCTCACGTGCAGCGTGCCGCCGGCCAGCGTGGCCGTGCCCCCCACCACCAGACGGCCGGCGCTGCCGCTGCCGATCTTCAACGCCAAGGTGCTGCCGCTCATCTGCGTGTAGGCGCCGGCCAGCGACAGGGCTGTGGGGGCCTGGCTGACCAGGCTGCCGCCGCCCAGGTACACGTCACCGCGGCCCAGGGCCGTGGCCGATGCAGCCTGCAGCGTGCCGGCCGTCACCTGCGTGCCGCCGCTGTAGCTGTTGCTGCCCGCCAGCGTGAGCGTGCCGCTGCCTTGCTTGGTGAGCTTGCCGGTGCCGGCGATGTCATTCCTCCAGGTGTCGGCCGCGTGGAAACCTCCCAGGCTCGCGTCCATGGCCACGCGCACGTCGCCGTTGAAGGCGCCGTAGCCGTCGGCCGCGGCAAACAGGTTCAGGCGGCCCCAGCCTTCGGCATCGTCCAGGATCGGGTAGCCGGACGGCAGGGCGGTGGTCTTGAGCACCACGCGGCGCTGCGGGGCATCCAGGTACGGCAGGCGCGTCTCCAGCAGCACCTCGGCGCCCTGGGGCACCACGGCGGGCCGGGTGGTGTCGCCGATGGGGGCCAGGCCATAGGTGAGGCGGCGCAGGTAGTGGGCCCGGTTCGCGGCGGAGTCGGCAAAGCGGTCGGCCTGACTGTCCTGCGAATGGGCAAACTGCAGCAACGCCGCCGGTGTGGCCGCACCTACCGCGGCCATCAGCGCGGCCTGCGCCTGCTGGTACCCCCGGCCCTTGAGCGTGGAGCCGTCCGCGGCGGGCGTGCCGGCGCTGCCGCTCACCAGCGCAGCGGCCACCACGGCCTGGGCCTGCACGCGGCCGGACATCACGTCCAGCGGCGAATGCATGCCCGCGAGGATGCGGTTCTCGCCCAGCTCCAGGCCGCGGGCCAGCATCTCCTGGTAGCGCTGCGGCACCACGTAGGCCAGCGCGAGGGCCTTGCGCACGGCCTCGGCGGCGTGGCCGCTGGGGTAGCCGCCGTCGGTGGCGGGGGTGCTGCTCTTGGCCGGCTCCAGCGCCGGCACGACCTTCACGCTGGCGCTCCAGCGCCAGGGCCTGGCGTACTTGTAGAAGCGCTTGGCCGGCTCGGTGGAGCCGTTCTCGCCGATGCTGTTGACGAAGTCCACCACCGTGCCGAACGTGGGGTTGGCGCTGCCGGCCACGCCGTTGTCGTTGCCCGCATCGTCGTACTTCACGGTGGTAGCGTTGGCAGCGATGTCGGTGATGGTGGTGGTCTGCTGGGCAGCAGTGCGCCAGGCGGTGGTCAGCGGGCCCATGCCATCGATGATGCTGTAGCCCTTGTTGCGCCGGTCGTCCAGGTAGGCGGCCAGTTCCTGCGCGCTGGTGCGCTGGCTGGTGGCGGCAATCACGTACTGGATGTTGGCGGTGTGCACCGCGGTGTGGAGCACCGTGCCGTCGGTGGCGTCGCCGGGGATGCCGCTCCAGGGGGATGCGGCCACAGCCGGAAAGCCGTCCACCGCGGGGGCCGCTGCACCGGCGTCCACCAGCAAGGTGGAGGGCTGCCAGACCGACAGGAAGCCGCCCAGCACGCGCACGCCGGCATTGGTGTCCAGCGTTGCATAGCGGGCGTCGCCGCGCTGGTTGGTCTTGGCATTGGCGACGTCGGTATAGGGCAGCGCAGCGGACGGGGCCACGCTGTCGGTGAAGCCCAGGTCCTTGGGTGGACCGGGGATGACCGGGACCGGGGCGTCGCTGCCGCCGCCTCCGCAAGCAGACAGGCACAGCGCAGCAGCGAGCGTGACGAGGAACGGGCGGCGGGGAAGTGTGGGTGACATGGAAACGGGATCCGAAAGGGAAAAGACACAACCAGGCCGGGCAGCTCGATGAGCCACCCCGGCGGCGCGACACCTTAAGTTCCAAACAAGTCATCCTCGTGACGGATGCCCTGTGTGGCGCCGTCAGCCCGTGGTAGCGGCTCAAGATCGCGCCGGCGCCGGCCGATATGTGGCCCATCAAGGCTTCGGCCTGCGGAGATCTGCCATGCCACGCTTCCTTGCCCACCCGACCCTGGCCCTGCTGGCGTGCGGCCTGCTTGTGCTCCCGGTGGGTGCACGGGCCGGCGGCGGGCACGACGACCGGACCGCCAAGCCGGCCAAGGCGGCCGCTGCGGTGCCCAAGGCCGCCGAGGAACCTGCCGCCGAAGCGCCGGCCGCATCGGCCTCGGCAGCGTCCGCGCCGCGGGCCATGCCCAAGCCCATCATGACCATGGACGACCTGCGCCAGCGGCTGCAGGACAAGATGGCGCAGGTGCGCCCCCCGCAGGCCGCCGGCGAAGCCTCGGCCCAGGCGGCGGGCGCGGTGCCGGCACACACCGCGGCCTCGGCAGCCCCCGCGGCAGTGGTGGGATCCTCGCAGGACCTGATCCTGCGGGTCCCCGCGGCGCCGGCGCGCAGCCCGGCCAAGGCCGCCCCCGCCGGGGCGGCAGGCCATGGTGCGGCGCGCAAGAAGGAGCATGACGCGGCGCTGCATTGGGGCTACGAAGGCGAAGGCGGCCCGGCCGCCTGGGGCGCGCTGAAGCCGGACTTCGCCACCTGCGCCAATGGCACCCGCCAGAGCCCGATCGACATCCGCGGCGGCATCCGGGTGGACCTGGAGCCGATCCAGTTCGACTACCGGCCGGTGTCCTTTCAGGTGGTCGACAACGGCCACACGGTGCAGGCCAACGTGGCGCCGGGCAATTCCATCGTTGTGAGCGGGCGGCGCTATGAGTTGCTGCAGTTCCACTTCCACCGGCCCTCGGAAGAAAGCATCAATGGCCGCCGCTACGAGATGGTGGCGCACCTGGTGCACAAGGACGCGGACGGCAAGCTGGCCGTGATGGCGGTGCTGATGGACCAGGGCAAGGCGCACCCCATGGTGCAGCTGGTGTGGAACAGCCTGCCGCTGGAGCAGTCGGAAACCGTGCAGTCGCCGGTGCCCATCGACATGAACCTCATGCTCCCGGACGACCGGCGCTACTACACCTACATGGGCTCGCTGACCACGCCACCCTGCAGCGAGGGCGTGCGCTGGATGGTGCTCAAGCAGCCGGCCACCTTGTCACCGGATCAGGTGGCGATCTTCGCCCGGCTGTACCCGATGAACGCCCGGCCGGTGCAGCAGGCCGGCGGGCGGCTGATCAAGGAATCGAACTAGATTGGACCACCCCGAAGCGCCTTCGGCGCCTCCCCTCAAGGGGCCACACCGACGGACCGGCAAAGCCGGATCCGTGGTGTCTGCTTGGCTGCACCGCGTCATGCGCAGGGGCAACGTGTCGCGATGAATCGCCGACCTTCAAGACACCGAGCCGGCCAGAAACCCTGACACAGACCCTGCTTTTTTCGCCGCGCAGCACCCGACACGACATCGGCGCCAAGCGTGACGTTTGTGCGGTTATTGCCCACAAAAGCTCGTAGTAATCCCCTTGACGGCGTTACCCTTGCGCCGTGGTACCCGTTGTCCTGATCGTCGACGACAACCCCGAGAACCTCACGGTGCTGGGGGAATTGCTGCAGCCGTTGTACCGGGTGCGAGCCGCCAACACGGGCGAAAGGGCCTTGCAGCTGGCGACCCTGGCGCCGCTGCCGAGCCTGATCCTGCTCGACGTCATGATGCCCGTGACCGATGGCTTCGAGGTGCTGCGGCGGTTGCGTGAATCGCCCCTGACGCGCGACATCCCGGTGATCTTCGTCACCGCCATGGACACCAGCGAGGACGAGGCGCACGGCCTGGCACTGGGCGCGGTGGACTACATCACCAAGCCGCTGCGTCCGGCCATCGTGCTGGCGCGGGTGCGCGCGCACCTGGAACTCAAGCAGGCGCGCGACCAGCTCAGCGAGCACAACATGTCGCTCGAGGCCGAGGTGGCGCGCCGGATGGTGGAGAACCAGCTGATCCAGGACGTGAGCATCCACGCGCTGGCCCGGCTGGCCGAGACACGCGATTCGGAGACGGGCAACCACCTGCTGCGCACCCAGGCCTACGTGCGCACGCTGGCGCAGCGCCTGCGCCGGCACCCGCGCTTCGAGGCCACGCTGAGCGAACACACCATCGACGTGCTCGCCAAGTCTGCGCCGCTGCACGACATCGGCAAGGTCGGCATTCCCGATCACGTGCTGCGCAAGCCGGGCAAGCTCACGCCACAGGAGTGGGAGGTCATGAAGACCCATGCGCGGCTGGGGGCCGAGGCGATCGAGCATGCCGAGCAAGACGCCGAGCAGCCGGTGGAGTTCCTCACCATCGCCAAGCAGATTGCCCACCACCACCATGAGAAGTGGGACGGCAGCGGCTACCCCGACGGCCTGGCCGGCGACTCGATCCCCCTGCCGGCGCGCCTGATGGCGCTGGCCGACGTTTTTGACGCCCTGATCTCGCGGCGCGTCTACAAGGACGCCATGAGCTACGAGCGGGCCCGGGACATCATCCAGGACTGGCGCGGCAGCCACTTCGACCCGGACGTGGCCGACGCCTTCATCACCGGCTTCGACGAGTTCGTGGCCATCGCACAGCGCTACCGCGACGACGCGGCCGAGACGCCGGCACCGTCATCGCCGCTGCCCGCGCCCCCGCGGAGCCCGTCATGGTCACCGATCCGCGACCGGATCTCCTGAGTGCCGAGGAGGCCACGCCGCCCCCCCGGGCCGCGTGGCGCCTGGCCCCCGAATGGCTGCCGCTGTGGCTGGGCATCGTGGCCATCCTGCTGGCCGCCGCCGCGGGCATGGCGGTCAGCTACCGGCACCAGCACGACCTGGAGGCCGCCCGGCTGGAGGCGATTGCCGATCTGCGCACGCGGCAGGTGGCCCAGTGGCTGAACGAGCGCCTGGTGCAGGCGCGCTTCCTGAGCACGGGCTTGCACATCGCCCAGCTCTACAGCCTTTGGCGCGACAACGGCGACCAGGCCAGCCACGAGCAGCTGGTGCAGCGCCTGATCGAATTCCGCAAGACCAGCGGCGCCCATGAACTGATGCTGCTGGACGAAAACGCCGACATCGTGTTCCGCGAGACGGAGTCCGAGACGGCACGCCCGCTGGCCCCTGCGGTGCGGGCCGAAGCGCAGCAGGCCCTGGCCCGGGACGAGGTGCGCTTCACCCGCCTGTACCGGCAGGACGATGCCCGGCTGCCGGTGCGCCTGGACGTGCTGGCACCGCTGGTGCACACCGGCCGGCCGGCGCGCGCGGTGGTGGTGGTGCAGATCGATCCGGAGGTGTTCCTGTTCCCCACCTTGCGCGCCTGGCCGCTGCCCTCGCGCAGCGCCGAGTCGCTGCTGATCCGGGTCGAAGGCAATCAGCTGGTGGGGATGCGGGGCCAGCGGCCAACACCCTTGGCGACGCCGGACCTGCTGGCCGCGCGGGTGGTGCGCGGCGAGGCCCCGGCGGGCCGCGCGCTCTCGGGGGTGGACTTCCGCGGCACGGCGGTACTCGGGGTGGTGCGGCCGGTGCCGGGCACCGACTGGTTCCTGGTGGCCAAGATCGACCGCGCCGAGGTCCTGGCCGCTACGCTGCCCAGTGCCGCGTGGATCGCCGCGGCGGGGTTGCTGGCGCTGTTCACCGCCTTTGCGGTGGCGCGCCTGCTGCGCACGCGCCGGGCCCTGGAACTGGCACGCAGCGAACGCACCGAGCAAAACCGGCGGCTGCGCGCCGTGGCCTTGATCGAAGGCATCGTCGAAAGCTCCACCGATGCCATCTTCGCCAAGGACCTGGAAGGCCGCTACATGCTGTTCAACGACCAGGCCGCGCGCCTGCTGGGCAAGTCGCCGCAAGAGGTGATCGGCCAGCGGGACCTGGTCCTCTTCCCGGCGCAGGCCGAGCGCCTGGCCGCCGACGACGCCCGCGTGATGACGGAGAACCGCACCCTGACCTATGAAGAGGAACTCACCGGCCCGGGTGGCAAGCTGGTGACCTTCCACACCACCAAGAGCTCGCTGCGCGATGCCGAGGGACGTGTGATCGGCATTTTCGGCATCTCCCGCGACATTACCGCCCGGGTGCAGCTGGAGAACCGGCTGCGCCAGAGCGAGCGGCTGTTCCGCAACGTCTTCAACCAGCAGTTCCTGTTCATGGCCGTCCTGGCGCCGGACGGGCGCGTGCGCGAGATCAATGACCTGCCGCTCAAGGTGAACGGCCTGCAGCGCGAAGACTACGTCGGCCACCTGCTGTGGGAGACGCCCCAATGGCGCGACCTGCCGCAGTGGCAGGCCACCTGGCCGGCGCGGCTGCAGGAGGCCGCCGCCACCGACGGGCCGGTGCTCACCGAAGACGTGTACGAGAACCATGCCACCGGCAAGATCGGCCATGCCGACACCGCCACGCTGGCGGTGCGCGACGCGCAAGGCCAGGTGGAGTATTTCATCGTGCAGGCCATCGACAGCACCGAGCGCTGGCGCATCACGGCCGAGGTGCAGGGCTACCGCCACCACCTGGAAGACCTGGTGCAGGAGCGCACGCGGGAGCTCAAGCAGCTCAACAACGCCCTGGCCCAGGCACGCGACAAGGCCGAGGCGGCCAGCCGGGCCAAGAGCGCCTTCCTGGCCAACATGAGCCACGAGATCCGCACGCCCATGAACGCCATCATCGGCCTGACCCACCTGCTGCGGCGCGACAGCGTGAACCCGGTGGACCACGAGCGCCTGGGCAAGGTGTCGGGCGCGGCGCACCACCTGCTGGAACTGATCAACGACATCCTGGACCTCTCCAAGATCGAGGCCGGCAAGCTGAACCTGGAGCAGACCGACTTCTCGCTCGACGCACTGCTGTCGCGCACCTGCGCGCTGATCGGTGACCGGGCGCGCGCCAAGGGGCTGGAGATGGTGCTGCGCACCGAGCGCCTGCCCGACATGGTGTGCGGCGATTCCACCCGGCTCTCGCAGGCGCTGCTGAACCTGCTGAGCAATGCGGTCAAGTTCACCTCCAGCGGCTGGGTCATGCTCAATGCCTCGATGGAGGAGGAGGACACCGGGCACGTGCACCTGCGCTTCGAGATCCGCGACACCGGGCCCGGCATCGCCGCCGACCAGCAGTGGCGCCTGTTTGCCGCGTTCGAGCAGGCCGACACCTCCACCACGCGGCGCTACGGCGGCACGGGGCTGGGCTTGGCCATCACGCGCCATCTGGCGGAGTTGATGGAGGGTGAGGTGGGCATGCAAAGCGAGCCCGGCCAGGGCAGCCTGTTCTGGTTCACGGCCCGGCTGCGGCGCGCCAGCAGCCGCAGCGCGCGCCTGCGCACTGCCTCGCTGCGCGACCTGAAGGTGCTGGTGGTGGACGACCTGCCCGAGGCCCGCGAGGCGCTGGTGCACATGCTGCAGGCCCTGGGCGTGCAGGCCGACACCGCCACCGGCTGCGACGAAGCGCTGGCGGCCCTGCGCCATGTCAGCCCCTATGCGCCGTACGACGCGATGCTGATGGACTGGCAGATGCCGCAGCACGACGGCATCGAGACCCTGCGACTCATGCAGGCGCAGATGCCGCAGGCGGTGCCGCCCTGCGTGCTGGCCACCGCGGTGGACGACGACCGCATCTGGAGCGAAGCGCGCCAGGCCGGCTTCGGCACGGTGCTGCTCAAGCCCGTGACCCCCTCCACGCTGCACGACAGCCTGATGGAACTGGTGTTCGGCCACGCCCCCACCAGCACTTCGGCGGCCTGGTCGGGCCGCGGCGAAACCGCGCTGCGCCGGCACAACGCCGGCGCGCACGTGCTGCTGGTGGAAGACAACGCCGTGAACCGCGAGGTCGCCTTCGACCTGCTGCGCTCAGCCGGCCTGGAGGTGGACGTGGCCGAGGACGGCGTGCAGGCGGTGGAGAAGGCCCGGACCTCGGCCTACGACCTGATCCTGATGGACGTGCAGATGCCCGGCATGGACGGCTTGCAGGCCACCCCCGCCATCCACGCCCTGCCCGGCCATGCCGGCACGCCCATCGTGGCGATGACCGCCAATGTGTTCGAGGAAGACCGCGCCGCCTGCCTGGAAGCCGGCATGGTGGACCACGTGGCCAAGCCGGTGGAGCCGCACGTGATGTTCTCCACCCTGATGCGCTGGCTGCCGGCGCGCCAGTCGGGCGTGGCCTTGCTGGCGCTGCAGGCGGTGGCGCCGCCCCGGCCGGACCTGGTGACGCCCAAGCGGCCATCCGCGGGCACGGCGCCACGTCCGCCGTTCGTGAGCCATGAACCAGAGCCGCCCTGGCCGGGCGGCTTGGCGCCACAGGCTTCTGCCCCTACCCCTGTCCCTGTCCCGGTCCCCCAACCCGCGCCGCAGGCCAGGAGCGGCCCGCACGCGGAGATCGATGCCCTGGCCGGCATCGCCGGGCTGGACCCTTCGCGCGGCCTCGGCCTGGCCGGCGGCAATGCGGAGGCCTACCTGCGCGGCCTGCGCCAGTTCATCGTGCAGTACAGCCGGGGCTTCGGCGAGATCGAGCAGGCGCTGCTGGACGAATTGTTCATCGAGCCCCGGCGCATGGCGCACTCGCTGCGCGGCGCTTGCGGGCTGATCGGTGCCACCACCTTGCACGCCGCGGCCGGGGCGCTGGAGGCCGGCATCGCCGCCGGCGAGCCCACCGGCGAGCTGGTCACCGCGGCACGCAGCGTGCAGCAGGAACTGGCCCGGCTGGTGGATGCCCTGCGCGCCCGCCTGGACGAGACCTCACCCCCGCCCGTCCCGGCCGCCGCACCGTCCCCGCGCTCGCTGGAGCAGCAGCTCGACCGGCTGGAAGACCTGCTGATACGCGGCGACTTCGGCGCCCGTTCGCTCTACCGGGAGCTGGCCGAGGACCTGGCCGCCAGCTACGGGGACCAGGCCCGCATGCTGGGCCACTACGTGCTGGGCCACGAGGACTTGAAAGCCCTCGCCGCGCTGCGCGCCTTGCGCGAGCGCAGCTTCGCGCCCTGACGCATGACGGCCCCTCGCCCGATGGCTACATCGACCGATCCCCCCAAGGGGATCCGGGCCGGCTGGGGAGCGGCCCGGAGAGATTGAGCCCGCGCCGCGGTGCGGGCGGCGTCACTGCACCTGCACGCCCTTCCAGAACGCAACCCGCCCCTTGATCTGGGCCGCGGCCTCGCTGGGCTCGGGGTAGTACCAGACCGCGTCGGGGTTCAGCTCGCCATTGACCATCAGGCTGTGGTAGCGCGCCTGGCCTTTCCACGGGCAGGAGGTGCGGTGGTTGCTGAAGGCCACGTACTCGCGCTTGAGGCTGGCCTCGGGAAAATAGTGGTTGCCTTCGACCACGACGGTGTCGTCGCTCTCGGCGATGGTCACGCCGTTCCAGGTGGCTTTCATGAGGGGTCCTCGGGGCTTGCGGGGGATGATCGTACGGCACCGGCGGGCCCATCCAGCCGCGCCAGCTTGTCCGGGTTGCGCACGATGAAGATGTCCGCCACGGCGCCCTCGGCGCCGCGGACGCAATCCGTCCGCAATCGCCCACAGAATGCGCCGAGCTTCCACCCGCCAGCCGGGCCTGTCTTGACGAACCCACCCCATGCCTGAATCCATCGAGTTGTTGTCGTTGCACGCCCTGAACCGCGCCACGCTGGCGCGCCAGTTGCTGCTGCAGCGGACCCGGCTCACACCGCTGCAAGCCATCCGGCGCCTGGTGGCCTTGCAAGCCCAGGCGCCCAATCCCCCGTACCTGGCGCTGTGGGCCCGGCTGGAAGGTTTTGCCGCGCCGCAGCTGACGCGCTTGATCGAGCGCGGCACGGTGCTGCGCTCGGCGCTGCTGCGCGCCACGCTGCACCTGGCGGCCGCACCCGACTACGCCGGCTTGCGCCCGCTCCTGCAACCGGTGCTGGCACGCAGCCTGCAGGGCGCCTACGGACGTGCCTTGAAGGACCTGGACCTGGCCACCGTGCTGGCCCACGGCGCGGGCATCCTGGCGGCCGGCACGCCCACCCACGGCGAGCTGGGCCGCGAGCTGCAGAAGCGCTGGCCGGAGCGCGACGCCGAGGCGCTGGCCGCGGCCATGCGCAACCTGGCCCCGCTGGTGCACCAGCCGCCAGCAGGCACCTGGGATTCACATGCCCACGCGCGCCTGGCGCTGGCCGCCGGGTCGGGTGCATCGGCCGACGCACCCAACCCGCACCCGGCGCTGTGTGAGCTGGCCCTGCGCTACCTGGCGGCCTTCGGCCCCGCCAGCGTGGCCGACATGTCGGCGTGGTGCGGCCTGTCGGGACTGCAGGCGGTATTCGACACCCTGCGCCCACGGCTGCGCGAGTTCCGCGATGAACAGGGCCGGGCCTTGTTCGACCTGCCGCGCGCACCGCGGCCCGACGTGGACGCGCCCTGCCCGCCGCGGCTGCTGGGCGAGTGGGACAACCTGCTGCTGTCCCACGACGACCGCTCGCGCGTGCTCAGCGACCTGCACCGCCCGCAGGTCTTCACGGCCAACGGCCTGGTGCGCGGCACCGCCTTGCTCGACGGCTTCGTGGCGGGCACCTGGGCCCTGGAGCGCGGCCGCGCGGTGGCCCGCCTGACGGTGACGCCTTTCGTGCGCTGGCCGGCGGCGGCCCGCGCGGCCCTGCACGACGAAGGCCTGGGCCTGCTGCGTTTTGCGGCGCCCGGGCTGCAGCCGGAGGTGCAGGTCCTGCCGGTGCGATAGCGGACCGGCGGCGGCGTCGGCGCCTTCAAAGAATGCCCGCGAAGTCCGTGTCCAGTTCCTCGTTGTCGGTGGACGGCGCCTTCCAGCTGGCCGCCCAGGCCGCAAACTCGGCCGCAGGCATGGGCCGCGCGATCAGGTAGCCCTGGGCCTCGTCGCAGCGCAGCGCGCCCAGCAGCTTCAAGGCCTTGAGTGTCTCCACGCCCTCAGCCACCACGTACAAGCCCAGGTTGTGCGCCAGGTCGATGGTGGAGCGCACGATCTTGGCATCGTCCAGGTCGCGCTCCATGTTCATCACGAAACTGCGGTCGATCTTGAGCTCGTGCACCGGCAGGCGCTTGAGGTAGGCCAGTGACGAATAGCCGGTGCCGAAGTCGTCGATCGACAGGCGCGGCCCCATGTCGTGCAGGCGCTGCAAGGTCTGCAGGGCGCGCTGCGGGTCCTCCATCATCGCACTCTCGGTAATCTCCAGGCACAGGCTCCGCGCCGGCAGGCCGCGCGACAGCAGCTGCTCCACGCGCGCCGGCAGTTCCGGGTCGGACAGGTCGCGGGTGGAGAGGTTGACGCTGAACTTGGGGTCCAGGCCCCGCGCGTGCAACTGCGCCAGCATCTGCACCGTGTGCTCCAGCACCCAGGCGGTGAGGCTGCGGATGAAGCCGGTCTGCTCGGCAAAGGGGACGAAGCCCATGGGCGGCACCAGGCCGCGCTGCGGGTGCTGCCAGCGCAGCAAGGCCTCCGCGCCGGTGACCAGGCCCGTGCCCAGCGCCATCTTGGGCTGCAGGAACAGGCGCAGCTCGTTGTGCGCCACGGCGCCGCGCAGCTCGCCCAGCAGCGACAGTGAATGGGCGCTGGTGGCGTCCATGCTGGGCGTGTAGACCATCATGCCCACCTGCGCGCGCTTGGCCGCGTACATGGCGATCTCGGCCCGGCGCAGCAAGGTGTCGGCATCCGAGCCATGCTGCGGGCCGGACGCCAGCCCCAGGCTGGCGCCCAGGTCCACCGTGTGCTCGCCCAGCTGCAACGGGTCGACGAAGGCGAGCAGCAGGTCGGCCGCCTTGTGGCGGCCCTGCTCGGCATCGGCATTGGGGATCAGCACCGCGAACTCGTCGCCGCCCAGGCGCGCGAGGAAGGCATTGCAGCGCTTGGCGCGCTCCTGCAGGCGCCGGCCCGCCTCTTGCAGCAGGTGGTCGCCCAGCTCGTGGCCCAGCACGTCGTTCACGTCCTTGAAGCGGTCCACGTCGAGCACCAGCACGGCAAAGGGCTTGTGGCCGTTGTGCGTGCCGTTGGCCTGCTCGGCCGCGCTGGTGATGCGCTCGCGGAACCACTGACGGTTGGGCAGGCCGGTGAGAGTGTCCCAGTAGGCCAGGCGGCCGATCTCGGCCTCGCGCTGGCGGATGCTCTCGCGCATGGTTTCGAAGGCCTTGGCGAGGTCGCCCACCTCGTCGTCGGCCTTCAGGTGGATGGGTTCGCTGTAGTCGCCCTGCCCCAGCCGCAGCGCCGAGCGCGACAACGCCACGATGGGCTGCACGATGCGCCGGGCCGTGAGCACGCTGCCGATGGCGAACACGCAGAGCCCCAGCGCGGTGAGGCCGAACAAGGTGAGCTGCAGGCGCCAGTAGGGCGCGATGGCCTCGTCCAGCGAGCGCAGCAGCACGGCATCGACCTGCCCGCTGCCCAGTTCCGCGGGCAGGCCGGCGCCGCCGGCCAGGTGCATCACGCGCAGGCTCCATTGCGAGCCGTCGATCTTGATCTCGGCGTCGCCGGCCCGCGCGCCATCACCTGCGGCCTGCAGCACGGCGGGCAAACGGGCCGCCAACTGCGTCTCCTGGGCCGGGTCGAGCGCCGACATGCGCAGTTGCCAGGGTGCCCTGGCCGAGTCGCGCGCCACCAGCGCCACCTTGAGCGCCGAAAGCTGCTGCATGTCGTCCAGCAGCGAACGGTCGAGCGCAAAGCCCATGGCGATCCAGCCGATCAGCGCTGGCGCCTTCACGGGCACCATCACCACCACGTAGGGCTGGGACTGCACCACCAGCATCTGGGTGCGGGCCGCCATCTCGTCGCCCAGGCCGCCGGCCAGGCGCGCCAGGGCCCGCTCGGCGTCGGAGTGGAGGGTTTCCACCACGCCGGAGCGCTTGCTGGTGAACACCGCCAACGAGGCGCCGATGCGGTCGCTCTGGTTGCGCACGGCATCGGCCGCGGTGTCGCGGTCGCCACTGCTGATGGCGCTGCGAAAGCCGTAGTCAGCCGCCAGCAGCCGCGCCGCTTCGCGCAGGCGCGCCGAATGCTGGTCGATGAGCCGCTGGAACACCTTCTCGCCCGTGCTCAGCTCCATGGCCACGGCGGCACGCGCGTTGGCGTCGATGCTGCCGGTGACCAGCAGCAGGTTGGCCAACTGCACCCCCAGCAGCAGGATCAGCGACCCTGCCACGATGCGCCTCTGCAGGCGGGGTTTGGTGCGCCGCTTCAACGGCGCGCTCCGGCCTTGGCGTCGAGCGTGACCGTGAGTTCGCTGCCGCTGCCCGCCACCTGCACGCCTGGCACCGGCAAGGCGGGGCCTTCACCCAGGGAGGCATGCCACACCTGCAGCCGGTACACACCGGCAGGCACGTCCAGCCGGGCCACGCCTTGCTCGCCGGTGCGGGCAAAGTGCGGCGTGTCCACCACGTGGATGTACGCCAGCATGCGGTCGTGGATGTTGCAGCCGAGCACCACGGTGCCGGGCTTGTCGAACACCACCGCGGGGGCCACCTCGCCGCCATAGAGCTTCAGCTCAAAAGGCTTGACGACCGAGAACGAATACACGTGGTGGCGCACCTTGTCCTGGTTCGGGAAACTCACCGCCGTGCCGGTCTGCACCACCAGCACCGAAGGCACGAACGTGCGGCCCTTCTGCGCCATTTCGGTACGCGTGCCGGTGGCACTGGCCGGTGCTGCGCCGGCCAGGAACACCGACACGGCGGCGTCGACCAGCGGCTGGCCTTGCGCATCGGCCACCTTGACCGACAACGGCACAGCCTGGGCCCCTTGCAGGGTGGCGTGCAGCGCCAGCACCCCCGCCGCGCGGGCCACGTGTCTGGGCGACAGGCGCGGCGGCAGCGGCCATGCACGGATAGAGTCGGCAATCATCTCGAGGAATTGTTGTACCGGCGTTGCCGCGCTTCGAGGCGCTGGCGAGAGGAGCGTGAACTGCTGCCGCGAAGGTTTGGCACCTGCCCCCGCCACGATGGGAAAGCGCAAGTGAGCGGGCATTGTGCGCGACATCGCCGCGCCTGAACGCCACCCGGCCGCCGCCCGGCCAGGGATGCCGCAGGTCACATGTTCCTGCGGTACTGCCCTCCCACCTCGAACAGCGCCGCGGTGATCTGCCCCAGCGAGCAGCAGCGCACCGCATCCATCAGCACCTCGAACACGTTGCCGCCCTCGATGACCGTCTGCTGCAAGCGCCGCAGCAGGGCCGGCGCCTGGCCGGCGTGGCGGGCCTGGAACCCGTGCAGCCGCTGCAGCTGCGACTGCTTCTCCGCCTCGGTGGACCGCGCCAGCTCCACGTGCACGGGCACGGCGTCGCCCTGCGGGTTGCGGAAGGTGTTGACGCCCACGATGGGCAGCTCGCCGGTGTGCTTCTGCATCTCGTAGTGCATGCTTTCTTCCTGGATCTTGCCGCGCTGGTAGCCGGTTTCCATGGCACCCAGGACGCCGCCGCGTTCGGCCAGCTTGTCGAACTCGGCCAGCACGGCCTGCTCCACCAACTCCGTCAGCTCCTCGACGATGAAGGAGCCCTGGTTGGGGTTCTCGTTCTTGGCCAGGCCCCATTCGCGGTTGATGATGAGCTGGATCGCCAGCGCCCGGCGCACGCTTTCTTCGGTGGGCGTGGTGATGGCCTCGTCGTAGGCGTTGGTGTGCAGGCTGTTGGCGTTGTCGTAGGTGGCAATCAGCGCCTGCAAGGTGGTGCGGATGTCGTTGAACGCGATCTCCTGCGCATGCAGGCTGCGCCCGCTGGTCTGGCAGTGGTACTTGAGCTTCTGCGAGCGCTCGCTGGCGCCGTAGCGCTCACGCATCGCCACCGCCCAGATGCGCCGCGCCACGCGGCCCATCACGGTGTACTCCGGGTCCATGCCGTTGCTGAAGAAGAAGCTCAGGTTGGGCGCGAAGTCGTCGATGGCCATGCCGCGCGCCAGGTACGCCTCCACGAAGGTGAAGCCGTTGCTCAAGGTGAAGGCCAGTTGGCTGATGGGGTTGGCCCCCGCCTCGGCAATGTGGTAGCCGCTGATGCTGACCGAGTAGAAGTTGCGCACGCCGTGCTGCACGAAGTACGCCGCCACGTCGCCCATCACCTTGAGCGAGAACTCGGTGGAGAAGATGCAGGTGTTCTGGCCCTGGTCTTCTTTCAGGATGTCGGCCTGCACGGTGCCGCGCACGGTCTGCAGCACGCGCGCGCGGATCGCCTGGGCCTCGGCGTCCGTGGGCTCGCGTTGCTGGGTGGTGAGAAGGGTGGCGCGGAAGCGCTCGAGCTGCTGGTCGATGGCCGTGTTCATGAACATCGCCAGGATGGTGGGCGCCGGGCCGTTGATGGTCATCGATACCGAGGTGGCCGGGTCGCAGAGGTCGAAGCCTTCGTACAGCAGCTTCATGTCGTCCAGCGTGGCGATGCTCACGCCGGAGTTGCCGATCTTGCCGTAGATGTCGGGCCGGGGCGCCGGGTCGGCGCCGTACAAGGTGACGCTGTCGAAGGCCGTGCTCAGGCGCTTGGCCGGCAAGCCCTGGCTGAGCAGCTTGAAGCGCTGGTTGGTGCGGCGCGCATCGCCTTCGCCGGCAAACATGCGCGTGGGGTCCTCGCCTTCGCGCTTGAAGGGGAACACGCCGGCCGTGAAGGGAAAGGCGCCCGGCACGTTGTCCAGCAGCAGCCACAGGAGCAGTTCGCCATGGTCCTCGTAGGTGGGCAGTGCGACGCGGCGGATGCGGCTGCCGGAGAGGCTGGTGCTGACCAGCGCCGTGCGGATCTCCTGGTCGCGCACGCGGGTGACGAGCTCGTCGCCGGCATAGGCACGCTGCAGCTCGGGCCACTCGGCAAGCAACTGCCGCGTGCGCACATCGAGCCGGGCCTCGCGATGCACCGCCAGGTCAATGGCCGCCTCGGCGGCGCGCGGCTTGTCGGGCTTGCCCTCGGCCAGCATGCGGGCGGCGGCGCGCAGTTGCTGAATCTCGCGCGCCAAGGCGGCCTGCTCACGCGCGCGCCGCTTGTAGGCTCGCACGGTGTCTGCGATCTCGGCCAGGTAGCGCGCGCGGGCCGGCGGCACGATGGGGGTCTGCTGCGTGCTGTGGCGCGTAGCCGCCACGGGCAGCCGGCCGGGGCGCAGGGCCAGGCCCAGCCCGGCCAGCCGCGGCAGCAGCGCCTGGTACAGCGCGGTGACGCCGTCGTCATTGAAGCGGCTGGCCATGGTGCCGAACACCGGCATCTGCTCCGGCTTCGTCGTGAAGGCCTCGCGGTTGCGCTGCACCTGCTTGGCCACGTCGCGCAGCGCATCGGCGGCGCCCTTGCGGTCGAACTTGTTGATGGCCACGAACTCGGCGAAGTCCAGCATGTCGATCTTCTCCAGCTGGCTGGCCGCGCCGAACTCCGGGGTCATTACGTACATCGGCACGTCCACGTGCGGCACGATGGCCGCATCGCCCTGGCCGATGCCGGAGGTCTCGACGATCACGAGGTCGAAGCCGGCGCAGCGGCACGCGGCAATCACGTCCGGCAGGGCGGCGCTGATCTCGCTGCCGCCGTGCGGCGATGAAAACCGCGTGGCCAGGCTGCGCATGAAGACCCGCTGTTCACCGGCCCCGGGCCCGGCATGCCACGGGCCGATGGCATTCATGCGGATGCGGTCGCCCAGCAGCGCCCCGCCGCTCTTGCGCCGCGAGGGGTCGATGGAAATGACGGCGATGCGCAGGCCGTCGTCCTGGTCGAGCCGCAGGCGCCGGATCAGCTCGTCGGTGAGGCTGGACTTGCCGGCACCGCCCGTGCCCGTGATGCCCAGCACCGGCACGCGGGCGACCTGCGCCTGGTGGTGCAAAGCCTCGCGCAGCGGCGCCGTGGCGCGGCCGTTCTCCAGCGCGGTGATGAGTTGCGCCAGCGCGCGCCAGGCTGCCGGGCCATGGCCGCGGATGGCCTGGATGTCTTGCGGCGCATGGACGCTGAGGTCCACGTCGCAGCGCATCAGCATCTCGCCGATCATGCCTTGCAGGCCCATGCGCTGGCCGTCTTCCGGGGTGTAGATGCGCACGCCTTGCGCAGCCAGCACCTGCACCTCGGCCGGCACGATGACGCCACCACCACCGCCGAACACCTGGATGTGCGCGCCGCCGCGCTCGCGCAGCAGCTCGACCATGTAGCGGAAGTACTCGACGTGGCCGCCCTGGTAGCTGCTGACGGCGATGCCTTGCACGTCTTCCTGCAGGGCTGCGGTGACCACCTCGTCCACCGAGCGGTTGTGGCCCAGATGAACCACCTCGGCGCCCATGCCTTGCAGGATGCGCCGCATGATGTGGATGGCCGCGTCGTGGCCATCGAACAGGCTGGCCGCGGTGACGAAGCGCACCTTGTGCAGGGGCCGGAAGGCGGCTAGGGCCTTGTGGTCGGCGGCGAGATCGGTCATGGGGTGGCTCCAGGGTGCCGAATGATTCTAGGAGCCTGCCGGGCGCAGATTTGGGTGGGGATTCGCTTGCAGCAATTGCCCTTGGCCATCCACCCTTTTCCCACGATGAGCGAAAGGCCTGGCCCCGCAGACTTCGGTCCTGTCGTAGTCACCGACCGGGATGGAGTTGCAGTCCTGCCGGTCACTCCAGAAGGACCCTCCCATGAAGACCTTGATCGCCCTGTGGGCCGCCCTTGTGGGCAGCACCGCGTTCGCTGCCGCAAGCCCGGCCCCCGTGGTGGTGGACCCGGAAGGCACCGCGCTCACACTCGTTGCAGGCCACCCCAGCCTGGCCAAGTGGACGATGCCCAAGGCCATTCCATCGCCCGCGGACAACCCCACCACGCCGCAGCGCGTGGCGCTGGGCGAGAAGCTGTTCTTCGACGCGCGCCTGTCCATCCACGGCCGCACCAGTTGCTCGTCATGCCACCTGCCCGAGCGGGGCTGGGCCGACGGCGTGCCGCGTTCGCTGCGCTTCATGGGCCAGCCCACGCCGCGCAACTCGCAGAGCGTGGTGAATGCCGGTTTCTCCGAGTCGGCCTACAACTGGGACGGCAAGAACAAGTCGCTGGAGCAGCAGGCCACCGGCTCGCAAGGTTTCAACGGCGCCACCGGCGGCGGCGCCAAGGAGATTGGCATCGAGGACCCCAACCTGGGCATCGAGCGCATCAAGGGCATCGCCGGCTACCAGGAATTGTTTGCCAGCGCCTACCCGGGCGAGGCCATCACACAGGCCAGCGCGGGCAAGGCCATTGCCGCGTTCGAGCGCACACTGATCTCCCGCAACACCCCGTTCGACCGCTGGGTGGAAGGCGACGCCCATGCCATGACGCCCAGCCAGGTGAACGGCCTGCGCCTCTTCCTGGACCCGGCCAAGGGCAACTGCGCCACGTGCCATGCGGCGCCATACTTCAGCGACAAGGGCTTCCACAACGTGGGGCTGAAGCAGTACGGCGAGCCCGATGCTGATCTGGGGCGCTACAAGGTGCAGGCCGTCGAAGAGTTGAAGGGGGCTTTCAAGACCCCTGGGCTGCGCGAAGTGGAAGCCACGGCGCCGTACTTCCACGACGGCTCGGTGGCCACGCTCAAGGAGGTGGTGGCGCACTATGCCCGCGGCGGGGATGTGAAGACCAACCTGTCGCCGCAGATCAAGCCGCTGCCGCTGACGGGGGAGGAGCAGGGGGACCTGGTGGAGTTTCTGCGGGCGCTGTCGAGCCCGGTGGGGGTGTATGACCGGCCGGTGTTGCCGCGGTGAGGGGTGCAGGTAGACGCCCTACTGCAGCAGGACCAGCCCGTATCCGGTCTTGGTGATGTCACACGGGCCGGTACCGTCGAACATGTCGAGATTGGCCACCAGCACAGACTTCCCCTTGCTGACAGCCGTCACCAGCATGGCGTAGTAGTAGGGATACTCCGGGTGATCCTTGGGCACGAACAGGTTGAGATTGGCCCACCCTTCCTTGCAGTAGGTGGTGGCGGGCGCGGTGCCCATGGCAAACCAGAGCTTGCCATCGGCTGCGATCTGCACTCTCTGGATCTGGCCCCATGCGTCGCCCTGGGTGCCGGCCCAGACGTGGGGCAAAAAAAGGCTTGTGGTGAGTACAAGTACACGCGGTATCGCACGAAGCAGGGTGTTCAGCATGATGAGTGATTTCCTTAGGGAGTGACGTAGATGTCGTAGAGCTGGCATTCACCGAACTCCTTGGCGCTGTCTTCATGGGCACGGATGACCACGTTCTGCTTCATCGAAAAGGCCATCATGGCGCTGGCATAGGTGGCTCGGCCGATGGGGCTGTTCATGTCCACCCAGACCCTCGTGCCGCCGCCGCAGCCATGCGGCTGCGCAAACGGCTGTGACAGACCGATGAAGCCGGCGGTGCCTTCGATCCGGAGGCTGGAAACTTGGCCGGTGCTGGACAACAGCGCGGCCTGCGCGGGAACGGCGAAGCACAGCAGAACAGCCAGTGCTGCGGACACGTTGGTGAAGCAAGTCATTGGAGGCGCTTTCAGTGAAAGTTGAAGAGCCAGGAGTGCCGGGCACCCGATCAAGGCGTCGCCATGTCGCCGATGTACACAGGCGCCGGTGAGTCGCCATACCACGGCAAGGTGGCACAGGACCCCGTTCCTTCGAAGTAGAAGTTCGCGGTACCGTTGTTCTTCTTGATGTGCTGGAGCATGGCTGCCCACATGGCGCAGGTGACGGGCGACACGCCCAGGCGCTCGGCGTTCAGATTGCAGACCATCGTGTAGTCACCGCGGCCGGTGTGATGCACATTGACGGAGCCATCACGGTAGATGAGTACGTGGTTGATCTTGACCATGCATTCAAACGCCGCATGGACCTGCAGCGGCATCAGTGCGGCAAGCACCACCAGTGGCGCCACGACACCACGCCGCGCGGCACGCCCGATCGACGCGGCGGAGAGGCCCCATCGAAGGCGCGGTTGATCCGGGGTGGACGGGTCTGCCATTGCCATTGAAACCGCATGGGGGACCATGATCACAGGATAGCCTTGGTGCTGGTTGGAATCGTCGCCAGAAGCGACTCGGGGTTTGGGCGGAGGGCAGTTCAACCGTCGATCCGCAGGAAGTAGAAGCCCCCCACGGCTGGAAGGCAGGTTTGTCAGATTCCGACGTTGCCCAGGGCTACTGGGCCATGTCGAAGTACAACAGTGACGGCACGCCCTGGGCTGAACAGCCGCGGATGAGCACCGCCACCGACCGCTGGCTGAGGAATGCCGCCAGCAAGGATGCATAGGTCCGTCGGCCGTTGGCCGTGTCGGCATTGTCGAAGCGGAACTCGTTGCCACCCGCCGGAGCATTTACGCAGTTCTCGGCGGCGCCAAATGCAGCCCCGTCGAGGGAGACGTAGCAGGTGCCGTCGACGTGATGGCAACCGATGTGGGTGATGTGCCGTAAGCGTCTAGCCGCGGCATCTTGAACGGCCTTGAGGGGACGAGCACCATGGTGTCCACCTATTTCGCAGGTGGACACCTATGCACACCAAGCCCGCATCCCGCCGCCGCCACAGCGCTGAGGTGA